>Ga0268264_10001322_pt1 | contig 23325 bp, 23 predicted proteins | sample KBSSwiS32_FD_190357 | JGI IMG/M metagenome (GOLD analysis project Ga0268264, IMG submission 190357) | Switchgrass rhizosphere microbial communities from Kellogg Biological Station, Michigan, USA - KBS Switchgrass S3-2 (SPAdes) (version 2) | ecosystem: Host-associated > Plants > Roots >...
GGTGCCCGTCAACGCCAGACAGTTGAGCGTATAGGCCTTGTCGACCATCATGCTGATTGGATTGATGCGAGCGACCATCGGGTTCCCGCCTGCCGGCCCCGGCACGGTGAGCCAGAATCTGTGGAGCTCGCGATCCCATAACGGTTGCTCGAGCCCGCCAGCCCCTGCAAACGTCACGTGGCCGAGCACCTGGTATGGCGGGATTGCGGAAATGAAGGTCGCGTACGGGCTGACGAGACTGTGCGGCGGGGTTGGTGAGAGCGGCGCGTTGTTGGCGACGAGAATGATGTGATCCTTGGAGTCGTACCCGAGCTCGTCCGCGCGCCCACAATAGTGCGTCGTCCCCGTGTCGCACTCCGCTGTTGATGTGTCGATGGAACCGATGATGTTCAGGTAGTTTGGCGAGTCGGGATCGACATCGGCAACCCGCACAGTGCTGTTGCCATCGCCTGCCCATAATTTTCGGTTCGGTGTCACCAGCACGCCATTCGGCCCTGGACCGTTCGTCGTGGTCGTCCCTCCTCCACTCGGCAGCGCGCCAGCCATGCCGCTCACGCGCGCCACAAAGAAGTTGGTTTCCGCATCGATGATGTCGACACCGAAGTTCGAGCGATCGGCGAAGTAGTACCGCTCGGTGCCTGGGTCAACCCATGAGATGTCCGCGCTGGTAATCGGATTACCTGGTATCGGAATAATGCCAAGAAGACTCACCGGGGTGTTCAGCTCGTGCTTGTTGTGCGCGTCATCTCCGAGGCCACGGTCGTCGTGGCCGTTGTTCTTGTCCTGATCGGCGCGTAGGGTGAGAGGCAGTATGAAAGCGAGCGACAGTAGGAGTGGAACGATAGTTCTTCCTTTCATTGCAGACCTCCTTGGTGCAATTCAGGATCACGTCAAACGAATGAGCGACTCATGGACCTCTTGGGCGGTGTGAATGAGCGTCCTTATACACCCGCGCGTCGGCGGCGGCGAATATTAATGTCTCGTCGAGAATGGAAACCGGTACGTCAGCGGCACTTGGGTGCCACAACGGCCTCGTCATGCTCGCCGTTTTCCTCTCTCACACGTGTTGTGCTCACGCGCACCCTGGTCGGCGCTAACGGAGGTCATCGGAAGGCAGTTGCGGGGTTTCTCCGCGCCCGTCGCGTGTACGTGTACGGACGGGCGATCTGTTCCCGTCGGGTGCACCGCCCGGACGGCTCGCTATGCCATCGATTCAGGAGGTCGATCATGACCATTACAGGATTCGCAACACGATTCACGCTCTCCGTTGTCGCCACGCTCGCGCTCGCGAACCTGGCGGCGTCGCCGGCGCGGGCCGAAGAAGACCATTCCCACGGCGCTGCGTCGCAGAACAACCCACTGGCGAAGATGGTTCGCCAAATCACCGAGCCATACAAAGAGGTGTCCGCTGCTGAGAAGGCCGGGTACGCGCTCGCATTCGGGTGCGTCAGCGGACCCGATTCGGGGGCGATGGGACTCCATTACGTCAACATGCCACTCGTCATGGACGGCCAGATCGATGCCGCGCGTCCCGAGATCATTCTCTACGAGCCTGTTGAGAACGGGGCGCTGAGATTGGTTGGTGCCGACTACCTGGTGTTGGCGGACGCCTGGGACAAGACGCACTCCTCGGCGCCCGAACTGATGGGACAAAAGTTCCAGCAATTCGAGGCGCCGAACCGATTCGGGCTGCCGCGGTTCTACACGCTTCACGTCTGGGCCTGGAAAGACAATCCGACCGGCACGTTCGTGAACTGGCACTCGAAGATTTCGTGCGACACCTACTCGGGTGCGACTCAATAACCCGGCGGCGCGCGTCTGCCGATGTTCTTAGACTTCAGAGGTGAGTCATGGAGCGTTCATCGAGACGCGAGACAACGCGGCCACGCCGGTTGTTCACCGGCGTGGCGCTCGTCATGGCCGCGACGGCGGTACTGATCGCGACGGCACGGGCCTCGTCGACGACGCCAGGACGCGCGGGTGAGCGGTCGTTCCCAAATCCGAGCGGCGTCCTCGCAACGGTTGGCACGAACGGAACTGAGGCCGAGAATCCGTTCTTCCAGGAGCTCGGAACAAATGGACGGAGCTGCGCGACGTGTCACCGCCCGGCGCAGGCGTGGACGATCACTCCCGCAGAGCTGCATGACCGTTTCGAGCACACGGATGGCCTGGACGCCATCTTCCGCGCTAACGACGGGTCTAACTGCGAAGGCGCCGACATCTCGACCGCGGCGACGCGGCGGCGAGCCTTCAGCCTCCTGCTGGAAAAGGGGCTGATTCGCGTGGGCATGGAGATTCCCGTCGGTGCGGAGTTTGGCATCGTCGACGTGGACGATCCGTATCGGTGCGGCGCACGGCTCACGACCGTATCGATGTATCGACGGCCGTTGCCCACAACCAACCTGAAATTCCTGAGTACGGTGATGTGGGATGGCCGCCAATCGAAGCCGGGTCTGATTCGCGATGGTCTCATCAGCCAGGCAATGGAGGCCGTCACAGGGCACGCGCAGGGCCCGCCCCCAACGCCCGCGCAGGTTCACTCCATCGTCGACTTTGAACTGGGACTGTTCTCGACGCAGGTTGCCGATCTTTCGGCGGGCAGCCTCACGGACGGTGTGGCACACAGCGGCCCCGGCACGCTCGCACGCGAGCCATTCTGTATCGGCATCAATGATCCACTCGACATGCTGCCGCTGATGCCGGGTGCCTGCGGCGCGTCATCGGGCGGTCACAATCCGTTTGTATTCACGCTCTTCCGCGGATGGACGAATGCCGGCTCGTCGCAGCAGCAGGCGATCGCGCGCGGCGAGGCGATCTTCAATACGCGGCCGTTCGTCATCGACAACGTGCCCGGTCTGAATGGACTGCCGGACGATCCTGTTCGCCGGCCCATTCTGAGCGGCACGTGTACCATCTGTCACGATACGCCGAACGCTGGCAATCATTCGGTGCCGATGGCGTTGAACATCGGCGTCGCGGATGCGTCGCGGCGCACCGCGGACCTGCCGCTCTATACGCTGCGACGACGGGCGACGGGCGAGACCGTTCAGACAACCGATCCCGGGCGGGCGATGGTGACGGGCAAATGGAACGATATCGGCAAGTTCAAGGGGCCGGTGCTTCGCGCACTGGCCGCACGGCCGCCGTATTTTCACGACGGATCGGCGGCGACGCTGGCGGACGTCATCAGGTTCTACGACACGCGTTTCCAGGCGCGGTTCACGGAGCAGGAAAAGGCAGACCTGCTCGCGTTTCTGCTGGCACTCTGACTCTGCTCGGCCAGCCGCGCCGAACGAACGACGAACCGGTCCGAAGGCGCCGCGCGACTATCTAAGGGACTTTGCGTGAAAAATATCGGCTTCCTCTCCTTCGGCCACTGGACGCCGTCGCCATATTCCGAGGTGCGCACGGCGGCCGACGCCCTTCTGCAGTCGATCGAATTGGCAGTAGCTGCCGAGGAACTGGGCCTGGACGGGGCATATTTCCGCGTGCACCACTTCGCACGTCAGCTCGGCTCGCCGTTTCCGCTCCTCGCGGCCGTCGGCGCGCGCACGAAGAAAATCGAGATCGGGACGGCGGTCATCGACATGCGCTACGAGAACCCGATGTACATGGCCGAGGACGCGGGCGCGGCCGACATCATCGCGGGCGGGCGTTTGCAACTCGGTATCAGCCGCGGATCGCCTGAACAGGTCATCGACGGCTGGCGGTATTTTGGCTACACGCCGCGTGATGGCGAGACGGCCGCCGACATGGCACGCCGCCACGCTGAAGCGTTCCTCGAGGTGCTGAAGGGCGAGGGCTTCGCGCAACCAAACCCTCGACCGATGTTTCCGAATCCGCCGGGGCTGCTGCGTCTCGAGCCCTACTCAGAAGGATTGCGCGAACGAATCTGGTGGGGTTCGAGTTCGAACGCCACGTCCAGATGGGCAGCGAACCTGGGAATGAATCTCCAGAGCTCGACGCTCAAAGACGATGAGACTGGCGAGCCGCTGCACGTGCAGCAACGCAAGCAGATCGAAGTCTATCGTCAGGCGTGGAAGGAAGCCGGGCATGAGCGTGAGCCGCGCGTCTCTGTCAGCCGCAGCATCTTCGCGCTCGTCGACGATCGCGACCGGGTGTACTTCGGCCGCGACGCCCGCGACCAGGATCAGATCGGTTACATCGACGCCAACACTCGGGCGATCTTCGGTCGCTCGTACGCCGGGGAACCGGACGTGCTCATTAAGCAGCTTGCCGGCGACGAGGCCATCGCGGCGGCCGATACGCTGCTCCTGACGGTCCCGAACCAGTTGGGCGTCGACTACAACGCCCATGCGATCGAGAGCATCCTCAAATACGTTGCTCCGGAACTTGGCTGGCGCTGATCTTGTCCTTGATGAAGTCGCGTCCGCGTATCGCCTCGAGCGCGTTCTTCACGAGGCCCACGCCTGGCGTGGCATCAAGCGCGGTGTCGAGCGCGCCGCCAAAGACACCCTTGCGCCGAATCGCGGCGCCCACGGCGGCGACGGCAACGACGGCGCCGATCCACGGCATGGAGCGTGAGAGACGACGCAACAGACGTCCCCGTATGTATTGCGATACCTGGGTCGTAAGTGCCATGCAGATAGAGCGAGCAAAGTGTATTCCCCAACAAAGGCATCGAGGCCGCGGTCGCCGATGACTTCATATCAAAGGCGTTTAGTCTTCCCAACCCGCGACTCTGTGGCGTTCGGCACGTCGCATATAAGTGACCCATGACGTCTGGATGATGGTACCGGCCTTGCCGGAGGTGTGACCGCCATGTCCGAAATCATCCTGCCGTCTACCTACAATGAGCCGACGATCATGTGGCGAATGCGGCACGCGAATGATTCCAGCGCCCACGCGTTGATCGACACCGTGGAAGGCAGGCCGCGAGTCGTATGGTTCGTGAATGGCCGGCCAGTGGGCGCGCGGTATTTCGACGACTGGACGGTTGCGATTCAGTGGAGCGATAAGCTGCGGGCGCAATACTGGACGGTTGGTTGGCGACCGCTGCCGGATGACCCTCCCGAAGGCCCTCCTGCTCGACGCGACTGATCACCGGGTCTATTCATACGTAACGGTGTAGCGGCCCAGGCGCGCTCTTGGCAGCGGTGTGCTAGGCTGCCACGTCTTCGCGTCTGGCGAGGCCTGCTGATCGACCTACGGGGATGAGCGATCAACGGCCGGTCGCTTCGAGGATCTGCCAAGGAGGCTCAATGATTCGAGCGGGATTCGAGACCACAGATCCACGGACGCAGACTCGAACGGTCGTGGTCAAGGCCGCAGAAGATACTGGTGGACGTGGGTGGGTCCTCGACGTGCATTGTCCTGCGAATGCACCTGCAGCAACTGTCGCTCATGTCCACGCGACCTGGATCGAGACGTTCGAGATCCTCGAGGGGACGGCCGCTTATCTATTGGCGGGCGAGCAGCAGACGTTGACGAAAGGCGAGAACGTTCTCATGCCGGCAGGCGTTCCACACGTCCACCCGTGGAACACCGGGACAGGCGAAATGGTCTACCGTCAGACCAACGATTTCGGAGCGACGACCCCTGACGCCGTGACCGACGTGCTGGGCGCGCTCGCGACGTTGAACGGGCTGGCTCGCGAAGGGCGTATTGGAATGAGGGGCTTACCAAGGAATCCCCTTCAGTTTGTTGCCACAGGCCGGACGTACACGAAGTACGGCGCTTATGACGCAGCGATCCCCATTCCGCTCCAGAAGGGAGTCGCAGCCACACTCGGACGATTCGCGGAAGCGCTGGGGTACCGAGGCGTCTACGATCGGTACCTGCGTTAGACAGGAGTAATCGATGACCAGGCTTTTGACCGCGGTGAGTGTCGCGATGTTGACCGGGGCCTGTGGCGGTGGACCTCCGATTGGTCCAACCGCGCCAACCCAAGCTCCGTCGTCGGAACCGACCTTTACCGTGTCGGGCGTGGTGGTGGCGCAGACCCCAACGGGGAGTGCGCCCGTCGAAGGCGTGCAAGTGCGGGTGGCCGGCCAGCACGGGACGACCGATGGCAACGGCTATTACAGCCTTCCTGGAGTGCCCAAATCGTACGGCGCTGCGTCCGCCGTGAAGGCAGGCTACGCAGCCGCGAGGGAAATTCTGACCGTCAGCGGCGACACGCGATTCGACTTTCAGCTTGGTCCGCGCGTCGCGACCTACACCCTCTCGGGCGTGGTGTCGGAAGTGACGGCGACCGGACTCGTTCCACTCGAAGGCGTGCTAGTGCATCAATACACCTGCGAGGATGTTTCGTCGTCGCCACCGTTCTTCTCAGACTCATGCCCTGTTTCCATTTTTCAGACCACAGCAACTGACAAGACTGGCTTCTATCGCTTTTCGGGACTGTATGCGGGCAAGAAGAACAGCGTCGGGGTGAGCGACGAAGCCTTCGGCGATCCGCGAACGGACCCAAATGGGCCGGAAGGGAACGGTCAGGACGTGACGATCAATGGCGACACGCGGCTCGACCTGCAACTCGTCCGACGCTGAGCGCTTGCCCTACTGCGGCCAGGTGGCCGCGCCGTCGAAGTTGATGATTGACTGTCCCGGCTCGGTCGGAACCATCGGACGCAGATAGGGCTTGCCCGATGTTTTGTGACAGCCGTAACAGGCTTGCAGCGTCTCGCGGTACGCCGCCGTAAATGCGCTTGAATTCTGCGCCTGAATGGCATCGGCGACCGCCTTGAACGCGCTCGAGTCGATGCTTTCGAAGATCGGCACCAGGTTCACATCGCTTCCGTCCGGCGCCTTCCGTACCGGCCTCAGTTGGATCGTCCAGAGAATATGCGAGCGTGTTTCCTCGAAGTAGAACTGAGCCAGCGGCCAATTCTTTTTTTCCGCAGCGAACCAGAGGTTGGTCCAGTGATATCCGACGTCGGACATTGTGTGCGACTGCGACGGCGCGTTCGTCTTCAGGCGTGCGACGTCCGCGCGCAGCGCATCGAGATTGTCTCTTGCTGCCCCGGCGTCTACCGTGGTGGCTGCGCTCGAACCGGCCGCCGACGTGACATCGTTCCGATGGACGTACGCGACTGCACCTCCACCAATCAGCACGCCGATGACCGCGGGAAGGATCACCCGTGCGAATGCATTCGATGCTGGCATGGCTCCCTCACTGACGTTGTAGACTCGATTGCGCCTTCACATTATGTGGCGGTCCGTCTCGACGATCCTCATCGCCGCGATGCTGTCGGCATCGTGCGGCGGCGCTGCCCCGGCCTCGCGCGTCTCACGCATCCGCCAGCGAGGCTTCCTCGTCTGCGGTGTCTTCCCGGGGATCGCCGGGTTCGCCCGGGTGGACAGCCAGGGACACTATAGCGGCTTCGACATTGATTTCTGCCGCGCGGTCGCGGCCGCCATCGTCGGGTCCGCCGACCGCATTCGGTACCAGCCGGTCGACTCGATCGATCTCTTTCAGCGCTCTAGCGATATCGACATCGTTTCGCGCCGTCTGACATGGTCGCTGCGCCGTGAAGGGTTGCATGTCCTGTTCGGCCCGGTGACGTTCTACGACGGTCAGGGATTTCTCGTCCCCGAGCGCCTCCAGGCCGATCACGCGGCGCAGCTGGCAGGCATTCCCGTATGCGTCGCCGAGGGTTCAGAACACGACATCACGCTGACCGCGTACTTCCGACGACACCAGATCGCACTCAACAAAGTCCCTGTTGTTGACGGGCCGGCCGGTGGACGTGCGCTGGCGGAAGGGCGTTGTCAGGTGTTCAGCGCCGACGTCTCGGAGCTGGCCTCGGTCCGGAGTGGGATGGAGAACCCACGAGGCTTCCGCATCCTCGGCGAGCGGATTTCGCAGGAGCCGCTCGCGCAGCTCGTACGCCAGGAGGACGTCGACCTGTTCAACGTCCTTCGCTGGACGGTCTTCGCGATGATCGCGGCGGAGGAACTGGGCGTCACGTCGGCCAACGTCTCGGAGATGGCCGCGCCGGACGATCCCGACATCGCGCGCCTGCTCGGAGTGAGTGCCGGGAATGGGGCCGCGCTGGGCCTCGACGAAGCGTGGGCCCGGCACGTCATCACAGATGTCGGCAACTACGGCGAAGTGTTCGAGCGCAACCTCGGAACGGCCACGCCGATTGCGCTCGAGCGTGGGCTTAACGCTCTGTGGACTCGCGGCGGCCTACTGTTTGCGCCACCGCTGAAATAGCCGCCAGACCGAAGCAGGCTCCCAACAGGAAGAACGTCGGCTTTGACGAGTCCACGGGCGCGCTGCTGCCGCTGCCCGCCGCGTCGGGTTGGCTCGCCGCCGCAACGGATTCGCTGGTGCTGGTGTTGGCGGCGTTTGCTTTCGGCTCCATCTTCACATTCAGTTCGACGGCGCCCTTCGACCGCCGGGGAACGTACTTAACCTTCATCGTCTGATAGCCCGCCGCGGTGATCATGATTTCCATTTGGCTCGTATCGATGGGCCGGGAACTGACTTCCAGAATCGCGGCGCCGACGTCCGGGCTCCTGAAGTGTCCCGGGCTGTCGCCCTGGAAAGGAATCACGATCCCGGTGAATGGATCGACGATGGTGACATACGGTTTCTTCTGGATTGGTCTCCCCGTCTTCGCGTCCTTGACGCGCGCGAAGTAGACGAGTTCCACTGGCCCTCTGTTCGGCGCCATGAAGAAGGCTTGACCATTCGCCAGTAGCGTTCCCGCACTCGCGAGGACAAGAGCCGCGACGGTCGCCAGTTTCTTCATGTGCTCCTCCCGTTACGAGACGAACCACCGGCGCTCGTAAATCAGCATCCCGACCACCACGGCGGTTGGGATGATCCACGCCCATCCGGGCCAGAGACGGTCCGCCATCTTCCTCGGTACCGCAAACGCGATCGCCGCGCTCGCGAGCGCCGAGGTGGCGATCCAGCCGTACCACAGTATCACCACGCCGAGGTTGTCGTTACGCAGCAAGTGGAATTGCCCGGCCTCCGGGTAATACCGGAACAGCGCCAGATCGTAGTAGAAGGCGGCGAGATAGAACACGCCGAACAGGATGGAGAAGATTGTCAGCCGGCCCGTCATGATGGCAGCAGTCCTCTGATGTCGTTGAGCACGTGTCCGACGATGAAGCTCCACCACACGAAGAACGCGAGGAGCCACGTCAGGTAGCGGCGTGTCGCGGCCGTTTCCGGTCCGTGCAGCCTTCGCCAGTACAGCCAGTACGCGGGCAATAGTCCCAACCCGATCGCCACGAGGTGTTCCTTGATTTCGAATACCCCGTTCGCGGCGGAGTTCTGCGTGTCCTCGAGCGCCGGCCGCACGTCGATCCGGTACTGAGGATAGAGCAGCGCGCCGCCGATCGCGGTGACGGCAAACAGCACGACGATGGGCGTTGCGTACGCCGTGGCATCGACGCCGCGGAATCGGTCGACAAAATTCCATCGGCCATTTGTCGCCCGCGCAACGGTGAGCACACTGAGCGCCTGATGCGTGATCGCTCCGAGCAGGGCAACCGCAAGGAGTCCGTGAAGAATAAGCAGGACGACAATCATCGCGTAGGCCCCGTCTGCTCGGGCCAGGACCGGCCGGTGGCGTTCAGTACTTCGCGCGCAGCGCGCTCGCCCGACTCGAGCGCGCCTTCCATCCAACCAGTCCAGATCGACGTGTGTTCCCCGGCGAAGTGAAGGCCGTTCTCCGCGGACGCGAGCACTGGCATCAGCGTCGTCATCTGCCCGGGACGATACAGAGCGAATGCGCCGCGTGCCCAGGGCTCGGTGCTCCAGCGGTAAGACGCGCCCTTCTCGAACTCTGATCGAATGGCGGGAAATGCATCGGCCATGAGATCGACGCCGAGGGAGAGGCTCGCGTCGGGCGTCATACCGAGCGTGCGGCGGCCCATCTCACCTCCAGTCGTGGCAGCGAGAATTCCGCGCGAGGGCGCCGTCTGATCGGTGGCAGCATCCCCGATTTCCGTCGCTCGGTCGGTTCTCGCCGAGCCGCTCAAGCCTGCCGCCTTCCAGAACGGACGCTTCACCTGCATCAGGAAACGGACACCGTCATAGTACGAAAGCTGCTCGATGGCCTGTTCCTTCAAGCGGGACAATCGAGGTTTCATTTCGATCTGCCGCATCGTACTCGCCGGGACAGCAAACACCACGCGCGCGGCCGCCATACTCTTCGCGGCTGCACCCTCGCGATAGTCCACACGGAATCCGGTCGATTGACGTTCGACGCGAACCACCGGCGCATTGTAGCGGATGATCCCACTGAGCGATGCCGCCATCGCACCGGGCAACCGGTCCATGCCGCCACCGATTTTGTAGCGCTGCGTCGAAGCGCGAAGCATGGCGTACTGACGCAGCACGTAGAGCGCAGAGACGCTGCTGGAATCACCGCCTACCGTCATGAGTCTGACGGCGTCCGCAGAGGCTCCGCGTGATCGCAGCCACCCCGGCCACGTAAGCCGCTCGTACGCCTCCCAACGGGCAAAGGCCGTACGGGGGGCGCGCGGGTCACCCAGCTCGCGCGGCAGTTCACCGACATACCGGTCCAGCAACTCCGCTGGCGTCGTCATCTGTTCGTCACGCTTCAAATCCAGCATCCACGCTTGCTGACCCTGAAGCGTGCTCGCGGGCCGACCGTTCACGGCTGTGACGTCGGCGCCAGAAGCCACGAGGGGCACAAGCGGCAATTTGTAGGCGCGAGCGGCTCGCAGTACCGCAGCATGCGCACCCGCGAATCGTGTCGGGCCCGCCTCCGCATGCAACCCGTCGTCGAACAGTGCCCGAACGGTGCGAACACGACCGCCCGAGGATGCCCGGGCTTCCAGAACGACGACCGGTACGCCGGCCGTGTGAAGAAGATCAGCTGTGCGCAGACCGGCGAGGCCCGCGCCGATGATCACAACGGGGGCGTTGGTATCAAGCGCACGCGTCGAGACGCCTCGAACCGCTGCCGCGGCCAGAGGAAACGCACTCGCGGCCTGCTGAAGAAATCGTCTGCGATTCACATCCTGTTATTCGTAGCCGAAGACGCCGTGCCGTCGGGGATGGCGGCATCATGGCGAGGGCAATCCGGACGTGTCAAGGAGGATAGACCGTGTTGGTTGTTTATCGCGGGCGCGAGGTAGCTCGGTCGGTGGTGAGCGGCGCACGGACGAGAAGTCGATGACGACCACGAGTTTTATGGCCGCGACATCGGTCGCGGCAGGCGATGCCGGGACCGATGTCTCGAACAGCTTGACGGTTAGGACTTCTTCGACTGCACCTCGATTTCCGTTGCCACGTTATCCTGGCCCTTCTTGGTGTAACGGATCGTCAGCGACGAACCGGTCATCGTCGCCAATCCAGCAACACCCTTCTCTGCTCCGGTGATCTTTGTCGCGTCCGTGTAACTGAACTGCATCTGCGGCTCTGACTCGGTCTTGATCACAATCGTCTTGGCGCTGGTGTCAATCTTGACGAGCTCTCCACTGGCAACACTGGCCGCCGGCTGCTGACGTGCGCCGCCAGCGTCTTGCGCGAAGGTGGGAACCGTTCCGGCGATCAACAGAATTGCTGCCAGAGCAATCAGCGCATGTTTAACGAGTGGCATCGGCATACTCTCCTTTTTGGGGTGTGCGCCGAGCGGTGACCAATGACCGTGCCAGAACAGGTCGCGACTATTACGGTTTTGATTCCTCACAATTGGCCGTGCTGAGGTTTTGTGACCTGCTGCGAATCAGAACTCAGCTTCCGGATGGTTTTACACGATCGGCGCTGGTTGCGTGTTTGCAGAGTTAACTCGGCGTGGTACCGTTGACAGCCTCTTGTTGAGTCCGATTCCCGATGAAAACTGAACCGGCGAACACGGTTGCTGCAGAGTCGCGGCCCCCGTTGAAAAAGCGTAGAGCTGCGCGGGTTTTGGGTCGATTGCTCAAGCTTTCCTTCGTGGTGGTGCTTCCGCTCATCCTTATCCCCACCCTCCTGCCGCGCAGAGTCTCAGCCAAGAAACTGTCAGGAGCAGAAGCTCCGGAGGGTCCGACCGCACGAGAGTCGCTCGTTGTCCGCGAAGCGAAGATCCAGGATGTGGTGAACAAGCTCAAGATCCGGATGTCTATCCCGGACATGGTCGTCGCGTCGATCGTCGAACACAATCAGCTCGTCGTATCAGTCGAACGTGCGAAGGACGGTACAAGTGCCTTCGCTCTCTTGATCGATCGGGACTTTCTGGAGGGGCTGACTGCGGACGAAATCGACGCCGTCGTTGCGCACGAGCTCGGTCACGTGTGGATCTTCACGCACCACCCTTTTCTGCACACCGAGGAACTGGCTAATCAGATCGCGATGAAGGTTGTTCCTCAGGACACTCTTGCGGCTGTGTACGACAAGGTCTGGAAGCGCGTCGGCCGCAAAGGCGACCTTGTATATCTGCCGGCCGGAGCGGAGGCGACTGGCGCCCAATCAAAATAGCGCTGCGCCCGCGCACGGGGATCAGAGAGGACGGCGCATTGAGGATTGCGTTATCCCCGCTGCATAGGCCGCCACGAGGGCGACGAAGCAGCCGCGCGCAAGTTCGAGGTACCGGTCCACGAGCAGCAGCACACTCCAACCGAACTCTTCCACTAGCACCGCCGGATCGCTCAGACCGTGCTCGTCCTCTCCAAACGGCAGGTGATCGAACGGGCCCGACCACACGAGGTAGGCGTCCATGAACGCCAGCGCGCCAAAGATCAGCAGCGCCCAGCGAAGGCGTTCGCTCCGAATCGGGTGATCCGCCCGCGCGTACATCGTCAGCATCAGCGCGCTGCCGAGGACGAAGCACCCGCCGTCGCCGCCGAAGGTGATCAACTGACGGGCCTGCCCTTCTCGCAACACCAAAGTGCAGCAGAGGGTTAGCAGCAGCACCACCGCCGCGACCATAACCCAGAACCATCGCTCCCGCTGCCACGCCTGAAACGCGCCGACGCCAAGCAGTCCGACCATCATCGCCGTCAGGGCGAAGTTGCGCTCGCCGCCAACCGGAGTGATCCAGGGCCCGGGCCATGCCGTGTAACCGCACAGCCATGCCGCGACGGCGTGTCCACTCTCGTGCACCCACATGGTGAAGATCCGCACGAGGCCAGGAGACGTCTTCACCGCGGCCCAAGCGCCCAAGAGCGCGCACGGCAGGGCCAGCACGCGGTTGCGCAGTTCACCCCGAAGCGTCTCGCGCTCGGCGTGCGTTCGTTCGACGTCCGCTTGTACGCTCGACGGGCCGTGATCCATCAGCGCAAGAGCGGCGTCTTCCCGGGCGCGCAGCACCTTCGCGAAGACGATGCCGCACTGGGGGCACTCGGCGTGAATGCCGTCTTGCACCAGGCCGCATTTCGGGCACTCCATCAGCCCGTGTATCGGCTCGCGAACGGTTCGGCCGCAGCGCACGCACGGAACACCTCACGCAACGGTCAGCTTCTCGATCGTGCAAGAATCGTGAGATTGCGGAGAGAAACCTATACCCACGGGCATCACGAGAGCGTTCTGCGCTCACACACGTGGCGAACAGCACAGAACTCCGCCGCGTATCTGCTCGATCATCTCAGGCCAGGCTTGAGTCTCCTCGACATCGGGTGCGGACCGGGGACAATCACCATCGATCTCGCCGCGCGTGTCGCGCCGGGACGAGTCGTGGGTCTCGATGCTGCGAGGCCGATCATTGAGCAGGCACGCGGATTGAGCGACTCGGTCGAGTGGCGAGTCGGCGACGCCTATAGGCTCGACGCGGATCTACACGACTTCCACATCGTGCACGCTCACCAGGTCTTGCAGCACCTGGCCGATCCGGTTGCTGCGCTGCGCGCATGGGGGCATGCCTGCCGTCAGGGCGGTATCGTGGCGGCGCGCGACAGCGATTACGAGGCGTTCACCTGGTATCCACACGACCCGAAGCTCGATCGATGGCTCGAGCTCTATCGCCTCGCGGCCCGGAGCAACGGTGGTGAGCCTGATGCTGGCCGTCGCCTGTTGGCGTGGGCTCACGATGCCGGATTCGAAGATGTCACAGCGACGGCGAGCGTTTGGTGCTACGCCACCGCTGACGAGCGCGTATGGTGGGCGGGCCTGTGGGCCGATCGCATGACGACGTCGGCGGTTGGGACACAGCTGGTCGCGTCAGGCGCGAGCTCGGCCGAAGAACTTCGCTCGATCGCCGACGCGTGGCGCCGGTGGGCGGCGGACGCCGATGGGTGGTTCCTCGTGCCCCACGGCGAGATCATCGCCAGGGTGTAGCTGCTCCGCATCGCAATCCCGTCCAGTTGGACCGTAACTCGGCACCGACTCAAGCGGACCTGAAGATCCGCCCAAGCCGAGCTCTGATTCGCCGAGTAAAACGATCAATCTGTGTGTAATCGAGTCACGGTGCGACCAAGCAGAAAACTGAACAAATACCGTCATTTCAAAGTACGTGTGAGATCGCCCTGGGATCTCTGTTTGCTTGGTGGGTGTAACCGTTGGATGTCGAGTAACGAAGCGCCAGGACATCGCGACGCTGCTGATAATTCGTGAGACGTATGAGGGCGCGAACGAAAAATCGCGTTCGTTTCCAATGCTGAAGCTCGATTGGTTCAGACGATTTCTTCACCTCTCCGAGCCGCGCATCGAACATCTCGCCACGTTATGGACGGTGCGCGGCCCGAGTAACCGCGATCTCACCTGTTGCGCCTACAGGGTCCAGACTGGCCTCGAGCTGCGAGTCGAATACGGCCCCGAGGACATCGTTGCAAGCCAGCTGTTCAGGGGCCGCGATGCGGATGAACGACTCTGCGAAAAAGCAGATGTCGGCCGACTGACGCTCATCGCAACGGGTTTTCGAGAGATTGCGACGTAAGCAGCATGATGGGTCGCGGAATGGCCGACACCGCGCAACGCGTGGACCGCCAGTAGATGCTCGATCAGGCGCTCCGTGTCAGTGCCGTTGACGAAGAAGCCCGCCGCGCCCGCCTGCTCGATCGCAACCGCGGCCGTGCTGCGCGGCTGCATCGAGAGCCCGAGAACCCGGACGTCGTGGAGCTCGGCGCGAATACGCGACGTCGCTTCGATGCCGTCCATGTGCGGCATCGCGATGTCCATGAGGACAACGTCGGGGCGTAGCGATGCGCATACGCGATCGCCTCAAAGCCGTTGGATGCGTCACCGACGACCGATAGCTGCGGCTGCTGAGCGGCCGCCGAGCAGCGTGAGCCGCTCGCGGATGCTGAACAGCCCCCAGCCCACCTGACCGGCGTCCGATCGGTGGTCGAGTCCCTCCTGTTCGAACCCAACGCCCTGATCCGAAACGGTGATGCACAGCTGGCCGTCGGCATCGAGCGCCAGTGACAACATGGACCTCGAGCTTGTACTTGTCGTGCGTCCACTTTGCGAGCCACCTGAGCGCTGCAGGCAGTCCGGCGTGCTGCAGCACGGGAGGAAACAGCTCGGGTTCAGGGATCGGGCAGCGACGATCGCTTGCTCGAGCTGGTGCCTGGCCTCTGACAGCAGATCACCAAGACTCCGCGCGGTCTGTGGTACGGAGTAGAAGGGCGGGCGAGATAAGATGCGCCGGCGGCTCGTTCGAGTAGACGGATGTCTCATCGACGAAAAGCAGAGCGGAGGATCGTGATGACCAGGACCAGAGTGTGTGCAGGAGTCGTCGTTGTTCTGTGTGCCATTGCAACGCTTGCCACGAGCATCGGCTACGCGCAGGTGGTCGCGAGACAAGTGGTAGACAACGGCGCACCACAGTACCGTGTCGACCCGTTCTGGCCCAAACCGCTGCCGAACAAGTGGAGCATGCAGCAGATCGTGGGTATTTTTGTCGACCACATGGACCACGTCTGGTTCCTCAACCGCGGTCGATCGGCCCTCCCCATCGAGCTCGCGGCCGAAGCTGGAGTTGTTGCGGGAGGACCTGCGGCCGCGCTTTGCTGCGTCCGTGGACCCGAGCTCATTGAAATGGACCAGCAGGGCAACGTCGTCAACGCATGGGGCGGCCCTGGCTACCATCCGAAGTGGCCGACCCAATTGCAGACCGTCGTCGTCGACACGAAAGGGTTCGTGTGGGTCAGCGGCGAAGCCAATGAAGATAGCATCCTGAAGTTCACGCGAGACGGAAAGCTCGTGTGGGATTTCGACCATCGTCCGCCGCCCGAAGCCGCCAAATTGCCGGAGAACAATCAGGAGACGCGCTACATCATCAACAAGGGGCGCTTCCAGCTCGACGAGGTCGCCAACGAGCTGTACATCATCAATCAGAAGCGCGTGCAGATATACGACGCATCGACGGGTGCCTACAAACGGGGCTGGGGCGGCCACGGGATGCCGCTCAGCGAGATCGAGAACGGTCCGATCTCGGGCTACACGTGGAATGGCGGGCCGCCTCCCGAAGAAAAGAACTTCGTCCCCACGCTGCACTTCGTCGAGATTTCGAAGGATCGGCGCGTCTACATCGGCGAGCGCGGCCAGAACCGCATCCAGGTCTTCACGACGGAAGGGAAATGGCTGCAGGACATTTACGTCTCGCCGAATTCACCCGCGCAGCGCGGGGGCTGCGGTGGGCTGGACGCGGGAATCAAGGCGCCTCCAGTGCAAATCGTCGGGACGTTCACGCAGTCCATCTGCGGCACGACGTACAAGATGATCATCTCCAAGGACCCGCAGCAGAAGTATCTCTTCGTGGCCGACGCGCACAACGACGTCGTCTGGACCATCGAGCGTCAGAGCGGCAAGACGCTCGGGTCCTTTGGCGGCAGCGGCCGTCTGGCCGGTCAGATGACCTTTCCGAACTCCATCGGGATCGATACGTTCGGCAATGTCTATGTCGGCGAAGTCGACTTCGGCAAGCGGATCCAGAGGTTTGCCCCGGTCCTCGCGGGCGCGCGCTAGACATCGCCGACAGTGGACGTCACCACCGCGACGGCTGGTTCGGCGGTTGTCGTTCGGCTCAACTCTTTCGACGCGTCGATCCTGAACCAGAGCATGGCCCCCAGGAACAACAGCGCCGCCATTGGGACAAACGGCGCGTCGTAGCTCCCGAAACGCTCGACGATATAGCCGTACGCGACCGATGAGAGCAGCCCACCGACCTGCGCCGACGTGTTCATCAGGCCGATGATCGACCCCGCATGCTTCTGCCCGATATCGAGGCACGCGCCGAACACGCCGGCCTGCTGGAACGTGATTCCGCCGTAAACGAGCGACAGCAGAATGACTGTCAGGATCCGATCGCGCGTCGCCATCACGGCCACCGTAAAGAGGCAGGCGGTGCCGAGACCGGCGATTCCAATCGAACGCCGCCCCCACTTCGTCCCCAGACGGCTGACCAGCGCATCGCTCGCTATGCCGCCCGACAGGTTTGTGCATGCCGCCACCGCATAGGGCAGCGCGGAAAAGACCAGGCCACCCTCGGAGAACCCACGCCCGTTGACCAGGAACGTATGAAACCAGGTCTGGAAAAATGTATAGACGTAGACGTAACAGAACGCGGTCACCATCACGGCCAGTACCGTTTCGGATCTAAAGGCGATGCGCCATGGAAACGAATGTGTAGCCGCGCGCGCGACGTCGACGGGAGGAGCAGCGGCCGCACCTGGCGCCAGTTTCTCTGCCGGCGAATCCCGAAACCACGCGTACCACACGGTGGCCCAGCAGAGACCGAGGGCCGCGAACACAAAGAAGGACGCGCGCCATCCGTAGCGGATCTGGATAGGCACGACGAGCAGCGGCGCGATCGCGCCGCCGATCTGGCTGGCCATCAGGAGCACGCCGGACATCCGCGCGCGCTGACTTGACGGATACCAGCGCGCGACGACGATCGACGCGTTCGGAAACGCCCCGGCTTCGCCCGCGCCAAACGCAAAGCGCGTGAGGAGAAGCAGGCCGTAGTTCGAGACCATGCCGGTAAGGGACGTGAACGCCGACCACCACAGCACGATCCGCGTCAACACGCGCCGCGCGCCCATGCGATCGCCGAGGACGCCGGTTGGAATCTCAAACAGACAGTAGGCCAGGGTGAACATCGCGGTCACCCAGCCCCATCTGATCGGATCGATGTGAAGGTCCTCCTGCATCCGCGGCCCGGCCACCGAGATGCACACGCGGTCGATGTAGGTGATTGCGAAGAGCAGAATGAGGAGGCCCGAGACACGGTGACGGGACGTGCGGATCTCCTCGCGCGCCCGCGGAGGCGGCATGTGGCCGCTATTCTACGCGGTTCAGGTCCGGCTGAAGCCAGGCGTTCGATGAACAGCCCTCTTCAACGAGTGGGTTGCTTTGTATCTGCCGTCGCTGCAGGTGCGGGTAAGACCTCGTACCGCGCCATCATGCCTTTCTCCATGTGGTCGTCCAGGTGGCAATGAAAGAGCCAGAGACCAGGGGCGTCAGGAACCATGTCGGCGGTTTCCGTTCCCAGCGGCAACAGAAAGATCGTGTCCCTGCGAGTGCCGTGAGAGAGCACCGTGTTGCCGTGCCAATGCGGGGTGTGGAAATTGAGCGCGCCCACGTTGCCCATATCCAACATGTACCAGCGTACGCGCTGCCCCTGTTGAACGGTCATCACCGGGCCGTCTCCGTAGAGGTATCCATTGACCGAGAACTTGTAGTTGGTCTCACCGAATCCGGTGCCCGCGAACGTGAAGTATCCCTTCGAATCCGAAAAGTTGGCGTTGGCGTCAGCGAGCGCTTTCTGGTCCGCACCGACGATGTGGGCGGCGATGTTCTCTTGCAGGTACCAACTTTCGTTCTCGTTGAACGCCGTGAAGAGCGCGACGATCTCGCGGTCCACGTCTTTGGGCGTGCCGTCGGGGTTTGCCTGGCCTCGCCGCGTCACGATGATGGGTCCCACCAGGCCGGCGGCGACGTCTCTGTATTCGCTGGCGTGCGAGGAATAGACCCACACGGTCGAACTGGCATCGTCCTCCGGGCCGGCCAGTCGCGAGACGTCCCACTCGTACGTGAACGTCGCGCCGGGCGCCACCGAGTCTTCCGGAGCCTGGTCAGCAACGTTGCCGGTCGCATCGGGAATATCTCCGGCGCCACTCGCGTTCCTGAGGCGGAAGACGTCGGGCGTCCGAATGCCATAGGGGCGCGAGGCGTTGTTCTTGAAAACGACCTTGATCGTGTCGCCGACCTCGGCGCGCAGGATTGGTCCGAGCAAACCCAGATAATCGTCTTGTGGCGCGCGCGGCTTCCGTGTGGCAAACGTGCCATCGGTGTACTCACGATAGATCGCTTTGCGATAGATGTGCCCGATGTGAGTGGGGCTCGGCTGGGTGTACGCGAGCGACGTGCCTTCGAACGGTTGACCGGTCATCATGTCGATGCCGAGCGGCGCGTAGTCCCATTCGGTCTCTTCGGCCGCGACGTAGTAGGTGCGCACCGGTGCGTCAGTCGCCGCACGGTCGTCCCTCGTCTGCGGTGCAGCCGGAATCGCTGCGAGCTGGGCCACACCTCCGACGCCCACCAAGAACGCCACCCATCCCAGGACCTTCACGACACACTCCTCGACTAGCGGCCGTTTCTTTCGCCGGCGGCCTGCGCGGGCAGGACCTCGTACCGCGTCATCATGCCAGCCTCCATATGGTCGTCCACCTGGCAACGTAGAACCCACAGGCCAGGGGTGTCGGGCACCATGTCAGCGGTTTCCATTCCAGCCGGCAACATCGAGAACACATCCGTGCGTGTGTGGTGGTAGGTCACCAGGTTGCCGCCGAGCCAATGCGGGGTGTGGAAATTGACGACATCACCCACGTCCAACAGATACCAGCGCACACGCTGGCCCTGTTTCATCGTCATCACCGGCCCGTTGCCGTACAAATATCCGTTGACCGAAAACTTGTAGTTGGTCTCGGCGAATCCCTTGCCGCTGAACGCGACGTACATGTGCAAGTCGGCAAAGTTGTTGTCGCGCTTATCGAGAGTTTGCTGGTCGGCTACGCTGATGTGGGCGGCCACGTTCTGGTCCACATACCAACTCTGGTTTTCGTTGAATCCAGTGAAGAGCGCGACGATCTCGCGGTCGACGTCGTTGGGCGTGCCGTCGGCGTTCGTCTCGCCGCGCCGCGCCACGATGATCGGCCCCACCAGTCCGGCAGCCACGTCCTTGTATTCGTCAACGTGTGAGTGGTACAGCCAGACGATCGAGCTGGGATCATTGGGGCCCGGCCCCGCTCGTTCTGGTACCTCCCACACGTACGTGAACGTCGCCCCGGGCGGCACCATGGCCCCCATCTTCTGGTCGTGGGACACGTTGTCCGCATACATGGACCCCTCTGAGGCCTTCTCGTAGAAGACGCCATGAGGATGCATGCTGTAAGGGCGCGAGGCATTGTTCTTGAAAACGACCTTGATCGTGTCGCCGACTTCCGCGCGCAGGACAGGTCCTACCAAACCCAGGTAATCGTCCTGCTGCGCACGCGGCTTCCGTGTGGCGAACGTCCCGTCGGTATATTCCCGGTAGATCGCCTTGCGATAGATACGCCCGATGCGATTGGGTCCCGGCTGGGTGTACGCGGCCGCCGTCCCTTCGAACGGCTTGCCGGTGTTCATGTTGATGCCGAGCGGGGCGTAGTCCCATTCCACTTCTTCCGCCGCGACGTAGTAGGTGCGCACCCGTCCGCTGGTCGAATTGATGTCGTCCTTCGCCTGCGCTGCAGCCGGAGACGCGCCGAGTTGGGCCACACCTCCAACTCCGAAAAGGAAAACCGCCCACACCACGCCCTTCATGACAATGTTCCTTGCGGCCTCTTCAGTTGCGATGATTGTCTAACAGATGACGGGCTGTCGACGATGCCTGAGACCGTCACTCTCGTGACGGCCTCAGGCGCCAAAGCCTTTCAGCTATCAGCCCACTAATTCGCCAATGGATTGGGGCGGATCTGCATGTGATTCACGGTGCCGCTGCGGTTCTCCGTGAATCTCGGCAGATACGAGCTGTAGGTCATCCACAGGCCTCGGCCCTTCCACCCCGCGTTCGGATCGTCGATCCGACCATCCAGACCACGAGCGTAGTACGGCATCGGGTACGGGACGTGGAAGATCGAGAACGTTTCCTTCTTCGGGTCGAAGACGAACATCGCGTCCGACGTGGTGCCGGTGACGAACACGGTGTCCTTGCCGAGCCCAGACACGTTGAACTGATCCACCCACAGGTAGTAGGGGAAGTCGGTCGTGCCGGTTTCTGCACCGGTACCCTGGAACTTCAGCCCCGGGTTGTCCCAGAACTTCCACTGCCCCGTCTTGACATCCAGACGACCAACCTGACCGCTGCCAAGCGAGGTCCAAAGATTCCCATCCGAGCTGAAGTCGATCCCATGGGGGAAACGTCCCGGCGCCGGTAGCGGGTAATCCTTAATCTTGTCCGTCTTGGGATCGATCATGTAGACCTTGTTCGCGGGGCCTCCAGCGACGGGAGACGAATACCAGACGGTGCCGTCGACCGGGCTGACCGCCTCTCCGTAGCCCGTGCCGGGAATCATCTTCCCCGTCTCCGTGTCGACGCGCATATAAAGCTTCTGCGCAGCGACCTCGGTCCCCTGGAGGTTGTTGAAATCGAGCTTATTCGTGTCGAGCATTCCTGCCGCCGACCCACCGCCGTCGGTCCAGACCCGCCCCTGCCAGTCGAGCTGCAGGTGATGCGTGTTGTACCCCGTATCGATTGACACGAACTTGCTGGTCTTCGTGTCGAAGTACCCCAACTGCATGTTGTTGCCGCGCGCGGTGAGCAATTTGTACGCGAGGTCCTTTGACGCGGGGTCATTGGTATCCGTGACGATCGTGTTCTTGACCCACGACGGATAAAAATCCTTACCGCCGGCGCGAATCTGCGTCGTCATCCACACTCTCCCCTTGTCATCCAGCATGGGATTGTGCGGGCTCGCCATCCATTCCTTGTCTTCGCCCACGTACGCCTGTTCTTCTTCCGTGCCGTGGTAGTAGTCCTTGGTCAGCGAGTACCCATGGCTCTTGTCTCGTGGTTCCACCTGGAGCCATGAAGTGGTGTTCTTCAACGGGTCCAGAATCAACAACCGACCGCCACCGGTGCGATCCACCCCGTAGACTTTCCCATTCGGATACAACGTCGGATTGCGCTTGTCGGTCGAGATCAGATCGTGGACGAAGGACTCCGGGAAACCCCAATCCCACTGAGAGACCACGACGTTGCGCTCGATGCCGGTTGGCCGTGGCGGAGCAGGCGGCACTTCTCCCGCCGCAACCCGCTTGCCCCAATCCGCAAGCATGTTCTCGACGGCCGTCTTGCCGAGCGCATCGAGTTCCTGGTGCATCGACTTGGCGCGCAGGAACATCGCGTCCCAATCTTTCGCAGTGGTATAGATGCGCGTCTGCGGCATGCCGAGCGCGTGGCAGTGGTTGCAGCCGTTCCTCAGGGTCGCGAGCCATTCATCCTGACTCTTGAACCTGGGCGGCAGGTCGCTCGCCGGGGGCGGCTGAATCATCGACGTCCAGTAACTGGCCGGATAGATCTTCGCCGCTTCTTGCGGAGTTGCGGCGTTGGCCACCTGCAGCTTCACGTTCTCGCCGCGCGCCCCTTTGACGCGCTCCGAGTCCTTCAGCCCGTAGCCGCGCACCCAGAGCTCGTAGGTTCCTGCCGGCAGGTCCGGAACCAGATACCTTCCCTGATCATCGGTGACGACAATCTTGCGGAACGGTGCGGGCAAGGATTTCGTCTCGGCGATCACCCAGACGCCAGCTTCGGCCTTCCCGCCGTTGCTGTTCACCACGGTGCCGCCTATGCTGTTCTTATCAATTGTCAATCCGGGTACATTCTGCTGGCCGCCCACAGTCACTCGAGCAGCCACACACCATGCGATCAGAAGAACCCAAGCCATTTTGCGCGCTATAGTTCGCATCTGCAGTCCTCTAGTTCATGATTCCGGCTAATAGCAGTCATCCGGGAAACTAAGCTAGCGCCACAACGGTGTCAAGCCAAAGATCACGCTTTTCGATGTGTGTTCGCCGAGAAATTGCTCCGCGATCGAAACGGGCGAAATCTTTAGGAAACGGTGCGCCCGAAACCCATCCTCGATGGACGTCGGTTGTCGGCATCGGCGGCCTGCGTTTGCTCCGATGTCCCTAATGCATTCCCACGGAATTTCCCATGTATTGCGGACTACGCAACGTGAACCGTCGGTATAGCATCGCGAATCCAGGAGAGTGCGATGCGACAAGCGTCTTGCTGGATTCTTTGTCTCGCGTGGTTCGCGTCCGGCTGTGACGGACATCGCGCGGTGTCGCCGTCCGCGCTTATTGCTGCTCCGCCGCGACCAGTTCTCACGAGTCCCCACTCGTACCGCAACGCGAATTTTCAAGCGCCGACGTCTTCTTTCCTATAGCGGTCGGCGATGTCATCAGAGATCGGA
>Ga0268264_10001323_pt1 | contig 23322 bp, 22 predicted proteins | sample KBSSwiS32_FD_190357 | JGI IMG/M metagenome (GOLD analysis project Ga0268264, IMG submission 190357) | Switchgrass rhizosphere microbial communities from Kellogg Biological Station, Michigan, USA - KBS Switchgrass S3-2 (SPAdes) (version 2) | ecosystem: Host-associated > Plants > Roots >...
AATGATCAACATTAAAACTTTTCGCGAGCTGGCCCTTTCGCTTCCTGACACAGAAGAAATGCCGCATTTTGATTTGATCTCTTTTCGCGTGAAGAAACGCATTTTCGCAACATTTCATGAAAAACACAATCGCGCGATGCTAAAGCTTCCGCTGCCCGAACAATCTGTTTTCTGTAAGTATGACAATAAGATTTTCTTTCCAGTCCCTGGCGCCTGGGGCAAAGGCGGCGCCACCTTTGTTGATATGAAAAAAGTAAAGAAAGATATTTTTATGGAGGCGTTAAAGTTAGCGTATGACGGAGTGGTCGCGAAGCAGAAAAAGAAAATGTGATGAATGAAGAATGTGGAAATGTGAAAATGTGGAAATGTGAAAATTCTGAAGGTCAATCTTCGATTATAAGCGAGGCGTCATTTATAATCGAAGATTGATCTTCAGAATTTTCACATTTCCACATTTCCACATTTCCACATTCTTCATTCATCACTTTTTCACATTCAACTTGCGTCGCCTATGACTTCACCAGCTGCATTTTCTCCGGATCCCAGTTAACAATTTTCTGAGTGAAATAACTTTCGTTACATGAAAGCGCCGGAGCGGCGGCTCTCAATCCAAATACAGAATCTTCCACAACTGTTTTGCCTGTTCTGATAGAGTCGAAGAAGTTTGTGAAATGATCAAGGTGTTCACTGTAACCCTGAGGTGCGTTGAACTCAATGTCTGCTTTCGTCGGACTCTTCTTTTCGTCGTCCGTATATTTTTGTTTGTATGCTTCTGTCAGACTATCCTGCATCGCTTTCGGATATGTGAACACTGCATCGTATCCACCAAATCCTGGTGCTTTTGGCAAAATACTATGATGCACTTTGAGTCCGCGTCCTCTCAATTCCATGGTTCCTTCTTCGCCGACGACTTTAATACTTTCCTGTCCACCCGTGCCGCTAATAAAATTCACTTGCAACGTCAGTTGAAATGCCGCATGCTCGGCGCAATCGGGATATTGCAAAATTCCGGTCATGACATCTGGAACGTCGCGACCGTCTTTCCAATATGAAAGTTGTCCACCCGCATAAATCTTTGTTGGTCCTTTTGATCCGGTGATCACGTGCGTACCCGAGAGAAGATGAATAAATAAATCTCCCGCTACGCCAGTTCCAAAATCTTTGTAGTTACGCCACCAGAAAAATTTCTTCGGATCCCACGGAGTTTTATTCATTCCTTCCACGTATTTATTCCAGTCAACCGTTTCAGGAGATGCATCACTTGGCATTGTGTACTCCCATGCTCCTATCGAACTTTGCCTGTCATACACGGCGTTCACCATATTGATTTTTCCAATTTCACCCGCCTTGATCAATTCAAGCGCCTTCGCATACACGATGCTGCTCACACGCTGACTACCAACCTGCATTACTTTTCCACTCGCGTGGTGTGCGTCAACAACACCCATTCCTTCGCTGATTTTATGTACCATGGGTTTTTCACAATACACCGCCTTTCCTTTCTTCAACGCATCTTTTGTAATGCGTGCATGCCAATGATCACTTGTAGCAATGATGATCGCATCCACATCTTTTCGATCAAGCACTTCGAGGTAATTCTTTGTAGTGAAAATATCTTTTCCATAAAGCTCTTTGGCGTTTTCCAATCGGCCGGTATATAAATCACACACGGCCGCAAGTTCCACACCGGGAACTTTTAGTGCCTGGGCAAGATCCATGTGCCCTTGTATACCAAACCCGATGACCGCAAGTCGGACCTTGTCATTCGATGATATTTTCTTTTCATATAATAAGGTACGCTGCTCCGCTTTTTCTTTCGCAGCCAGGCTCGCCAGAGGACCGCCCGCCAGTAACAAACTGGTGCTCCCGATCTGCTGGAGAAATCTTCTTCTTGATGCTAGGCTTTTTGACATTTTTGTGTTTTTAAAGTTGATGATTTAAAAAAGGAGATTAAAGTTAAGTATGTGAAGGGAAAATCTAATGGCAAATATGAATCGCGGATTGCGAATCGCGTATTGCGCGGATTTTAGCGGATTGCGCGGATTCTTTTCGATGCGGTATTTCACTCTCGAACCAATTTTTAGTGTGATTTCTGCAATTAAAAAGAATCCGCGCAATCCGCTAAAATCCGCGCAATCCGCGATTAATTTTGCAGAAACCAAACTACCATGGCTCCTGATAAATCAACCCCATTCCCGATTCCCAATTACAATCGTCTTTGTTTTCTAAAAAATATTATCAGGAATCCAAATATTGAAGTAGGCGATTATACTTACTATGATGATTTCAATGACGTTTCCAATTTTGAAAAAAATGTAAAATATCATTTTGATTTTACGGGTGACAAACTCATTATTGGAAAATTCTGCATGATCGCTTCCGATGTGAAATTTATTATGAATGGCGCAAATCACCTGATCGATGCAATCAGCTCTTATCCGTTTGCCGTATTCGGAAACGGATGGGAACATGCCATGGACGGAAAAAAATATCCGGTGAAAGGTAACACGATTATAGGAAACGATGTGTGGCTTGGACACAACTCGACCATCATGCCGGCAGTACAAATTGGTGATGGCGCCATCGTAGCTACCAATGCAACAGTAGTTAAAAATGTCGACCCATACTCTATTGTCGGTGGTAACCCTGCAAAGGAAATCCGGAAACGATTTACGCAGGACAAAATTGACTTTCTTTTGAAGTTGAAATGGTGGGACTGGCCCGTGGAGAAAATTACAAAACACGTTCAACTGTTGACAAGCGCCGATACTAACGCTTTGAAAAATATCGACTGATCCATCAATCCTTCAAACCATTAAGCTACCAGCCGAAAACGCGAATCAATAATATTCCGTAACTTTTCCTCTCAACCCAAAAACGATTGATATGAAAAAATTACTCATCGGCGGTATCGTCGGCGGACTCATTATCTACATCTGGCAAATGCTTTCGTGGACAATGCTCGATCTTCATCGATCCAGCATGGACTACACGCCGAAGCAGGATACCATTTTAAATTTCCTAAATTCTCAACTTTCGGAAGACGGTTCATTCTACATGATCAGCACTCCAAAAGGAACAAGCAGCGAAGAAATGGAAAAACGTATGCAGGAAAGATTGGGAAAGCCCTGGGCACTCGTCGACTATCACAAAGAATTACATGTAAACATGGGCGCGAATATTTTTCGCGGCCTAATTACAACCATACTGATGGTAATTTTTGCTGTTTGGATATTGGCAAAACTTTCTCCAACCAGTTTTGCCGCCACATTTGTTGCCACACTCCTGATTGGCGTAATCGTTTTCATCAATTCTCCATATACAATGCATATTTGGTATCCTAAAGCAGATATCATGGCGCACCTCATGGATGCATTGATCGGCTGGGGACTTTGTGGAATCTGGTTGGGATGGTATTTGAATCGGAAACCAAGATAGTGAGAGTTCGTTGACAGTTCAGAGTGGGCGGACGCAGACAGATAAATAAAAGTCAGAGCGAAGTGAGTACGCGGACTCGCTCTCCCCAAATCTTTACTTCGCACTAAATAATCGCTAATCTATCTATTCACGATAAACTGTCCAATACATATTGCGCACTAACTATACCGGTCATTCCTCCATGGATACGCCGTATTCGAATATCCTCTTTTTTCCCAAAAACCAAGTCTGTTCTTTTTCAAGAATTCAATTCGGCTGATCCATTTAGAACCCTTCCAGGCATATAGTTGAGGAGTGATCATTCGCACGGGCCCGCCATGTTCGCGCGGAAGTGGTGCGCCGTCGTAAGTGTGTACTAGTAACACATCTGGTTTCAACGCTTCTTCGAGGGAAATGTTTGTCGAGTAGTCATCATACCCATAGCACATAATATGTGTGGCTGTTTCTTTTGGTTGAACAAATGCAGCCAGGTCCATAAAACGAACTCCCTTCCAGGGCATATTTAATTTGGACCAGGTGGTGACACAATGAAAATCTGAGATGTCATCTGTTTGAGGAAGATCCATGAATTCTTTCCAGTTTAAGGTAACCGGTTTTTCAACCTCGCCATCAACAACAAGTCGCCATTCATCTGAAGAAATCATTGGCTGTGTTCCAAGATCAAGCACGGGCCATTTAACTGTGAGGGTTTGTCCGATTGGCGTCGTCGGCATTCCATGACGATTTGGATTTCCATATCCCAATGGCTTATCATCCGACACAGAAGGAGTCGACTTCATTTTATTTTCAAAGCGCGCCTTCAGTTTCATGCGTGCTTCGACAATACGATCTAATTTTCCGGATTCTTCCATGACAAGTATTTCTTTTAAGATAGGAAAATTTTGTGAAATACCTGCCGCACGCGAAGGAAATCATCCTGCGAAATTCACTGCAGCAATTGAATTCCGAGTCTTTTCAGTTTAACATCATGGATGCTTGTTATTTCATCAGGCAGCACTTCTGCATGAAATCCGAAATTCCGCAACAAGTCAATTAGTGTGGATGGATCCACAACACCATCCAAATTTTCGACGCGCAAAATTCGATCACAATCTTCCAAATCAAAATTCGCCGAGTAGTCTGAAAACATCTGATGTATTTCTTCGATCAGCATGTCTGCATGAGAACTATGCTCCACATTTGTTTTAAAAACTTCTATCATCACTTGAGTATTTAGTGTTCTCTTAAAACGGTGTTTCATATTTTAAAAGGACAAGATCTCACGACTTTTTTGAAACCTTGTCCGTTGATTTTTATATATAGATTTACCTCGCGTATGCAGGAGTCGGTGCACTTGCTTTTATTTTATGATAAAAGTAATATGAACCAAAAACCAGTGCCAGGAAAAGCAGGAAGAATACCCACTGGTTGAACGGCGTACCAAGCGCAACACTTGAATACCATGCACCAACTAAATCGAATGTAAGTCCGGCATATGCCCATTCCTTCAGCCGGGGAAATCCCGGGATCAATATCACGATCACACCGAGTAATTTTGCCACACTAAGAAATGGGATCATATATTGTGGATACCCCATTTGTTTACTGATCAGATCAATGGATCCCTGCGACATCATTATTCCGGGAATTGACGAAGAAAGCATCAAGGCCGATAGTAAAATGGTAAAAATCCAGAAACCAATTTTGTTCTTTTTCATATAAATCGTTTTAGAGTTAAAAGACTATTTTTTAGGTTGATTATATTCATAATTAACCATCCATTGAATGCCGAACTTGTCAGTCAGCATTCCAAAATACGCGCCCCAAAAAGCTTTCTCCAATGGCATCATTACTGTTCCTCCCTGAGCCAGACTATTAAAATATTTCTCAGCCTCTGCCTCGCTTTCCGGATTGATGGTAAGCGAAATGTTATTTCCCACATCAAGTTTCTGCCCCATCGATTCCAGAACATCCGTGCCCATTAAAATATTCCCTTTGCCAAGCGGTAGTGCAACATGCATTATCTTTTCTTTGTCCTTTGCCGACATCTGCTCGCCATAAGGCGTGTCCTTGAAGCGCTGCAGGCCGAGGAATTCCCCACCAAATACCGACTTGTAAAAATTAAACGCATCTTCAGTGTTACCATTGAAGTTTAAATATGGATTAACAGTTATCATTTTTTAAAGTTTTAATGTTTAAGATTATTTTTTTGACAATACAAACCTACTCTCATAATTCGAAATGAAACGGGTGCAAAAACGGCAATTTGAGGGGTCGATTGCGACGGATTGCTACCTGTCATATCGCTGGTGAATTCAGGAATCCGGAGCAGGCAGACTGATTCACGTTTACTCAATACCGTTAGTACATGTTTATATGCATTAATACGGCTTCTTCGGAACATTCTTTTGCGCGATCAGTTTGCAGCAACATTTTCCTCTTGAATTTTAGCTAGGAATTCCTCGAGCTTGTTCAAATGTTGCCTGTTTCCTTCGATTGCATGGTATTTCTCAACTACAATGCGGAATTCTTCAGCAGAAACAAAAACCGCACGTGTAGTAAGTAATGTCTTGTTTCCTTTCACCTCGAATGTCACCGTTGTTTCAAATTGCTTGGGGTCATTGTCAATGTCTGAACCATGCATATAAACGAGACGTTCAGGTTTTACGACTTCTTTATAGGTGATCCTGTTCGGATAATCCACACCGTTAGGACCGTGCATAATGAGACGTGTGATCCCGCCCACTCTTACGTTCATCTCAAGAACGGTTGTAGTAAAACCGCTGGGACCCCACCATTGGGTTACGTGTTTCGGGTTTGTCCATACATCGAAGACAAGATCCCTTGGCGCATTCAATAAACGGCTCGAGATAAATTCGCGGTCGGAAGTATCATGTTGAATTTCATTTTCTCTTTCCATGCTTTTTATTTTTTGATTGTTTATTTTTCTTAGATGGCTGTGATGCTTGAATCTCCTGCAGATAATTGTCGAGATTATCAAACCTGCTTGTCCATATCTTCCGGTACTGTTCCACCCAGTCCGAAACGATACTTAATTGTTGAAGCCTCGCCTCGCAATATCGCTCGCGACCATATTGTTTCATTACAATCAATCCGCATTCGGTGAGGATTTTGACATGTTTGTAAATGGCAGTGCGACTAACCTCGAAACTACCGGCGACGGCATTTACATTGAGCGACTGATGTGCAACAAGATTTAATATCTGCCTCCTCGTTGGATCAGCGATAGCCTGGAAAACGTCTCTTCTCATAAAAAATGCAACCTTTTGGTTTCAAATATATGAAACCTTTTGGTTGCACAAAAATTTTTTCTATTTTTTTTTAAACTTAGCTTTTTGAAGGAACCATGCACCACATTTCGTTCATGGTTTTGTACCACTCAATACATGGTTTTCCTATAGCTGCCCGCGGATCTTTGAACATTTTATCGAAAACATTCTTGATGGAATCCGTTTTATTTTGCCAATCATCCACCTTTTCCACGAGGTAGTTCCCCTTACGAATGACCTTTTCTGGATAACCGAATTTCTTTGGCTCTGCATCAGATTTCTCTTCTGCCAGCGCGTAATATTTCATTTTGCCATCTTGTCCTTCCACTAATCCATAATAAGATCTCCTTTCATCCTGAGGAAATAATTTCACCAATGTTTCAAATGCTGCCCCAATCCCGTCCGGGAATGATTTGACTTCAAACCCAAAAGTTTTAACATCTTGTTGCAATGTGTATGTGTCCATATGCCTTTATTTTATGAGTTATAAATCTATTTTCATCCATTCTATTTTACCGGGTGCAAATGCGGCAATCCGGGGTGTTGATTGCGACAAATGCATCTCTTACATTTGATCTATGAAACATATATCCATTCTTGTTCCAAAAAAAGCAATTCTCGGAAGCCTCGAGGGTTCAAGACAGCTTTTCACACAAGTCAATCAATTCTTTTTAGCAAAAGGAGAGCCTGCACCGTTTAAAGTGCAATTGGTCGGGCTTACGAGAGAAACATTGTTGAGTGGTGGATGCTTTACTGCAAATACAGATGTTCTGCTCGAAGACGTAAAACACACTGATCTGATTATTATTCCCGCATTCGATGGCGAAATATCAAATGCGTTGGAATTAAATAAAGAATTTATTCCGTGGCTGCTGAAACAATACCATAATGGTGCAGAAATAGCAAGTCTTTGTATGGGTGCTTTTATATTGGCTTCTACGGGCCTGCTCGCAGGAAAAAAATGTGCAACACACTGGCTGGCTGCAAACGAATTCAAAAAAATGTTCCCTGACGTGAACCTGGTAACAGAAAAAATTATCACTGATGAACAAGGATTGTATTCGAGTGGCGGAGCATTTTCATATTTGAATCTCATTCTCTATTTAATAGAAAAACATACGGGCCGTGAAATGGCCGTCCTCGCCGCAAAAGTATTTGCCATAGAACTGGACAGGCAAAATCAATTGTCGTTTGTCATTTTCCAGGGACAAAAAGAACACGAGGACGAAGAAATCAGGAAGGCGCAGGAATTCATTGAACAGAATTACCAGGAAAAAATTACTGTTGATGAACTGACGTCAAAATTTTCGCTCGGACGTAGAAATTTTGAAAGAAGATTTAAGAAGGCAACATCTAACACCGTTGTTGAATACATTCAGCGAGTAAAAATTGAAGCTGCAAAAATCAGCCTGGAATCATCACGAGAAAATGTCAACGAGGTCATGTACAAAGTTGGTTATACCGATAACAAAGCGTTCAGAAATACTTTCAAAAAAATCACCGGTCTGTCTCCTTTGCAATATCGAACCAAGTTTAATAAAGTGATGGCGCAGGAAAATTGATCGAACAAAACCAATTAGAGATAACGTAGCCATTTCTTTTCGCGGTGTGCAACTTTATAGTTTCCGTACCATTTGCAAACAGGATACAATATCAGCACAACTCCGATCCATATTAAATAGATCGTAACCAATCCCACCCCACTTCTTCCCTGGGGCCGTCCAAATTGTCCAATGCCGAATTGAAAATCTTTCGTTGCGAAACCTTGTGCAAACAATACAACGAACATGATCAGGTGGACGAGGTACATATGGATCACAAAATAAAAAAGCGGCACGTTCCCATAGACAATAAAAAATCTTGCAATCTTGTGCGGGACGACCTCGCCAAATGCTAAAATCAGGAACATGATCCCCAGCATGCACAAATCGAACAGCAACGAAGGGGGATATTTTGTCAAATTATTAAATGATAAAAAGGTAAAAACGGCATTTTTTTGAGTGGACCATTTAGAAGGATCCCCGTAAAAGTTGGCAAATCTCAAAACAACAAAAAATATCAGCGCCGCCACTCCTATCTGAACAAATATCTTTTTTCTTTTTTCGGATGGTAATTCAAACAATTGTCCGCAACCATATCCCACCAGTGTAATTCCCAGCCAGGGTATCAATGGATAGCCAACGATAAAAATAAAATCGGGCCCAACTTGGAAAAAATTGCGATTAAATAATATTGAGTCGAAGAAGTTGAGCACGGGACGATCAGGAAATAATATTCCCTGCAAAAGATTATGACCAAAAATGATAAACAACCCGGTAATCAAAATTGTTTTTGGCGAAAGTTTTAGCAAGAATGACAACACAATCAAACCAAATCCGATCGCACATATAACTTCCATAATCAATGTCCGAAAATAGATATCGAACCACAATCCGAAATTGACGACAGTAAATTCGACAACGATCAACCACAGTCCCCGGCTAAGCAGGAATTTTCGCGTTGCGTTGATATCACCACTTTTCTTAAAAGATAAATACGCAGAAGTTCCCGAAAGAAATACAAAAGTAGGGGCACATAAATGAGTGATCCACCTTGTGAAAAATAAAGGCGGCGTTGTAACCGCGAGATTGGTTGCAGCTTGTGATCCTGGACTGAAGTGAATCATATCCCGCACATGATCCAACGCCATGATCACCATGACGACACCGCGAGTAAAATCAATACTAGAAATGCGCTTCATATTCGAATGGTATAACCGAAAATAGCGCATTATGTAGATATTTTTTTTAATTGAACCGATAAACCTGCAGATAACCGGGTTCATATAATCGACAGCAATTAACGACAACTCGGAACACTTGATATCACTTCCTAAGATTAACTACTCCGACAGTACATATTTTGTAATCTTGTACGCAGAAAGAAGATGTGACCGGGAGCGATCATTCATATCTCACCTAAACCTCCGCGCATGAAAAATGCACTAGCGCTTATCGCGTGTTTAGTTTCCTCGCACGCGTTCTGTCAAACATTTATTGCCACTCCTCATGGATTGCGGGATGCTGAAGACACAGCCAACTCGTATATTACCGTAAAAGCGCCTGGCAAAACCGCCAAACAACTTTATGATAGCGCCATTAGTTATATTGCTTACAGCTTTCCGGATCCAAAAAAAATAATAGAAGAAGATATCGACTCAACGAGTTTGAAATTTGATGTGTTTGTCCCGTATCTTTTGGTATATAATAATTCAGGCGCGAAAATTAATATCGAGGCATATTACACAATGTATCTGCAATTTTTCGATGAGAAATTTAAATACGAAGCCACGAACCTGGTAATGAAAGGACAGGGAATAAAATACAAATTGCTCTTCCTGGGTGGTTTTTTGGAAGCATATATCGTCTACAATAAGAAGGGCAAATTATTTAAGGAACAAACAAAGATTGACATCGAGAATTATTTTAACAGGGACGTTAAGTCGATCGCAGAATATCTCACAAAGTAACAAACAATTTTAAAGCGAAGTAAAGTAAAGAAAGCGAAGAGCGGCCTTTGTCGCTCTGCGCTTTCTTCCTTCATCTCTATTACGCTTCACTTAGTTTTTTTAGCTCATCCAATGCCGCGGGCCATCCATCGGAAAACATTTTCTCCCAATCGGGGTTTGTATGGATCTCGACTTTCACTTGTGTCTTATGATCATGCTCCGTAAAGCTGTACGCTTCTGTTGACCCGATCCAACCCTTTGCAATATCGCTGCTCCTGTCCTCGCTGCCATCCGCATTTAAAACCGCAACGTGTTTCACAAACACTTCATCGTAAGGATTATATTTTTCGAGATTTGCCATCGTGCCACCACCTCTGTCCGACAAGAATTTCACATCGGATCCTTCCTTCCATACACCTTCATAATGCGAACCGGGCCAACTGACATTTACCCATTTTTTATATGAGTCGGGATTGAACATTGTTTCCCATACCTTCTTTTTTCCTGCGTTAATATCGATTTTAAATTCGATCTTTTTCATTGAATCAGTTTTTTGATTAATTAATTATTTACACTACAAAGGTGCGATACACAGGCAAAAAACACAGGGTGTGAAAACGACTATTTAAGCGGCCGAATGCGTCGCCTAATCTGCTCCAATGTTTATATGGAGGGAATTTTAACGCATCGTTACAAAAATTTTATTCCAAACGCATCCGCTATTGCAGTTCGTTCTTCTTTTGACGAAGCCGCGTGAAATTTATGTAGAAAATCTTCGAGCATGGCGGGAACAGTTATCATTAAAACAGTTGCACCTTCTTTGGATTCAACATCCCACTCATGAGCAGTGTTGCGCGGTAAAAAAATAAAGGATCCCTTTTCGGCATGAAAAATATTTCCATCGCATTTTACAATGATCTTTCCGTCCACCACGTAAAAATATTCGTCTTCCTTCGTGTGCAAATGCAATGGCGCACCACCGCGCGTGTGTGATTCAATCAATGTAAGATTGCCCCCGGTAGAAGATATCGACGCTTTCACTCCTGAATCGTGGCCATTCAATGATTCACCGGCGTGCAAAATATAAGGTTTAAGCGGGACGCCTGATGATGTCATGATGTTGATTTTTTCGATTTCAAAAATAAGATCAGGAAAGCATTTCCAGTAATTATTTTAATTGCGGCGATCACGGTTATAGGCAAAAACAACACGATTATTTGGATATTCTGCACGGGTACCAAATTCATCTGCAACACGACAAAGAGTTTTGTACTATTGGAATACTAAGAATGATTATTACCGTGCTCACATTTAACCCCTAAACAAACCTATAGAACATGAAATGGTACATCAAATGCCTTCAGAACTATGCCAACTTTAATGGCAGGGCCAGTAGAAGCGAATACTGGTATTTCGTATTATTCAATTTAATTTTTGCGTTCGCAGCGGCATTCATTAGTGCTTTCCTAAGAATGCCGATCCTGTATTACGTTTATGCGCTCGGTGTGTTGATTCCGGGAATTGCAGTGGGAGTCCGGAGAATGCATGATACGAATAACAGCGGATGGTTTTTACTGATTCCGATTTACAATTTGGTCCTCGCATGCACAGAAGGGACCGGGGGATTGAACGACTACGGAACGGATCCAGTCAATCCAGAACCAGACTTTGATTTTGAAAGTGCAAAACCCTGAAGTCGTGACGCCAAATGCTAAACGCTAAATGCTGAACGCGAGTTGAAATGTGTCTCTTGCGTTCAGCATGCAGCGTTTATCCAAATGGCTTTCCTTCTTTAATCATTTCTTTTTTTATTCCTTCAATTACGTCTTCCGGATAAAATTTCAATTTGGAAGGATCGACTATTCCGTTCTCATGTTCATGTCCACTATTGTGAACTGTTGCATTTCTCCTAAGAACGGCCTGTATACCGGCAAAATGAACGACATTATTTATATTTCCTCCCGTAAGTTCATACTTTTTCATTTGTCCGGGTATCTCGCCGTACTCGGCATAGTCGGGAAAAGATTTCTCCCAAATCTCTCTTCTTTCTTCTTCGTTAGGTATTGTAAATTTTACAATGTCATTAAATCTCCTGATAAATGCATCGTCGATATTGCTTTTCATATTCGTTGCGAGAATAACGAGGCCATTGAAATCTTCGATTCGTTGCAGAAGGTACGAAACCTCCTGGTTTGCATATTTGTCATGCGCGTCCCGAACGTTTGTTCGTTTTCCGAAGATCGCGTCCGCTTCATCAAAAAATAATATCCAATCCTTATCCTCCGCACGCGCAAAAAGAAGTTCAAGATTCTTTTCCGTCTCTCCAATATATTTTGAAACGACCATTGACAGATCGATTTTATAAACATCTTTTCTAGTTTCATTGCCAAGAACATTTGCAGTGAGTGTTTTTCCTGTACCAGGCGGTCCATAAAACAACACTCTGAATCCTTGGCGTAACCTTTTCGCCATGCCCCATTCTTTCATAAGTGGTGGATTGTAATCGATCCACTCCTTCAATGTTTTGTAATGTCTTCGAACGTCCTTATTCATCATAATATCGTCCGGCTTAAGTCCGGTTGTGATTTTTTTAGCAGGAAATGTTGTACTGAAATGAGGGGGAGCTGACGCACCAAAAAGAAATTGTTCGATATAATCGAGTGCCATGATTATTTTTCCGCTGAGCACGGGCTCTCCTTGCGGAAGCTCTTCAAGCCAAAGAATTTTCTTCCGCGCAAAATCTTTGTCCGACCAAAATAATTGTTCAACAAGCGCACGTTTTTCCCAATCATCTCCGGCAAGCAAAAAAATAGCCGTTTGTCCCGTAGGTAAAAATCCACGAAAGTTTTTACCCCGGATACCGCCGATTTCGGGAAAATCGGATGAGGTCTTGATTTTTTGTTCAATACTTTGATCGAAGAGTTCTGGCACCGCGTGTGGAGTAAGTCCAACCAGTAAAAGTGTTGCAGCATACTGATTCAAATCATTCTCCAAAATATATTTTTTTACCGGCAACGACCATTGGTCGATTGGGGGAAATACCGGCTCACTATTTTGACCAAGTCGAAAGCCAATCAGATTGATAAGATATTGGAATTCGATTGGAAGATGTTGTGACCCGTTTGTTTCAATTTTTGGATTCATATTTTCTTCTTTAATGGATTCCTGCGCTGCAATTTCTGAATGAACAGGTGCATATTTCGATCGGCCTGATGTATTGAAAATTGAAGCGATTGAAAATTTAGTTTTTTGAGATTCCATGGTTTTGGTTTTATGGTACTATTTCAATTCGAAGAATTGGTTTTTGCGCCTTCAATTTTCACCAGGAATTCTTTAGCAAGCATTTCGTAATCCTGTGCACCATGTGAATGTTTGTCGAAATGAAAAATATCGATTCCCGCTTCTTGCGCTTTGGCAAGTTGGATATTGTTTCGGATCCGGGTTTGAAACACTTTATCGCTAAACTCTTGCTCCAGGACGTGAAAGATTTGCCGGTTCATCGTTTTTCGTTCGTCATACCTTGTCAATACGAATCCTAATACTGCTAATTTTTTATTCAATTTTTTTATGTTCTTAAAGTGATGCATAAAACTTCGCAATCCTTTTAATGGCAGAAATTCTGCCTGCACCGGCATTAATATAAAATCGCTCGCAACGAGCGCGTTGACCGTTAACATTCCAATTGCAGGCGGACAGTCGATAAGGATAAAATCATATTGACTGGATAATTTTTCCAACATCCAGGAAAACACTTGTTCACGCCCGTAAACGCTGACAAGCTCAAGTTCGGCACCGGCTAGTTCAATAGACGAAGGAACTAGTGGCAACCCTGATTTGGTTTGAACAACGATGTTGCTGAGATCACCTGACTCGCCCTTTATTTCTTTCGACAGTTCCGTAAAAAGATTTTTTTCAGGCTCGTCAATGATTCCCAAAGCTTCTGACAAACTTGCCTGCGGATCCGCATCGAATAGCAAAACTTTTTTCCCATGTTGATGTAATGCAGCGGCCAAGTTTATTGCCGTGGTTGTTTTACCAGAACCTCCCTTTTGTATAGCGATAGATACAATGGACATAATATTTTTTTGAATTTTTTTTGATGACGCTTATTTTTCCTGCGGTTCACAAGCCGTACCCATACCGCGCATAAAAAATCGACAGGTGGGTCCAGCCGTAACATCCTGTATATTTATCGCCGTTACCATTCCATCCGTCCATTTTCCAAAAGTGGAAACGGGCGCGTTTCCTCGAACGGACTTAGATCCCACGTCAACAAATTCTTCTGCCTTTACCGTCCACAAAACTGATTTCATTGGCGTAAAAAAACCACTATCACGCACTCCGAGTATTATCATAAAATCCATTTGCCATTTGTAACTCTTCAAAACAAAAGGCCCATTGCGTCCATCGGGATACTTGATTGGAAACACGGTTCCGGGCCAATCCGACAAAAGAATTTTTTTTGACTGAGTATCTGGCTTATTGATGAAAAGACTGGCAAAGTCCGCAGAAAAAGTTTCGGTTCCGGAGTTAGTGTCTTTGCATGGAAATTTGACACAGTTAGAATAGTCGAGCATCAGGTTGTTATTCTTGGAGTCGACGTAGCTCGCCTGTCGAATGTCATTATTCAAGACTTGCAAAAAACCGGCTGCACTTCCGCCAAGTAAGCTCGTCAGCGTAATGTCGGCACTCGCCGACATGCTTGGGTGCGTCCTGATAAAGTTATTTCCGGAAAAATCAAGAAGTTTTCTATTTGCCAGTTGCCGATCAGTTGGTTTTGCATGAGCGCCGATTTGCAAATTCGAAATTTTAATATCCGAAAATGGAAGAAGCTTGTTTGCCACAAGAGTTTTCTTAAACAATGAAACATCTACACGCCGATCTTTTGCGGCGCCCTCAGGCGTTTTTTCCTGTGATAATCTTCGTTCGTTTGCCGATCCGTCCACAATCATGCGGTCAGCAGAAATCCCTTCAGACATCAAAGCAGATTTTACTGCATTGGCGCGACCGACGGCAAGTGCCTTGTTACTATTCGCAGTGCCAGATAAACTGGCCGCTCCGGAAATTTTTACTTGTATTTCTGAATCGGTTGCCAAAGTTTTTTTCCACTCGGGCGCGAGTTGCTTCAACCTATCGACATGCTTTTGTCGCAATCCTGTTTCTGCTGCGCAAAAATTCCATAAAGAAATTTCTTCATTACGGCTTCCACCGGAAGCTCCTACTTCAAAAATCTGTCCCTCATGTTGAGAGGCCCACTGCGCCTCCGGAGTGTCATTAAATTTGCAGGAATCGATTACCGGAACAGGTTTTTGCGGCGAACCCGGGCCGCCAGCGGGCTGTTTTTGATCATCTTCTTTCTTCGTAAAAAAGAATGAATCATTCTTTTCTTTTGAAGAATTGTCTTCGGTAATATTTCTTTTAAAATCCCTGTTCGCTTTCATGCTGATAATTATAAATTCTAACGCAAAGCGTCAATAGGAATAATTTCCCCAATATTTTCATCGTCGATTACAACTAATTTTTTACCGGCAACATCCAAAATGGCTGCGGGAATGGCTCTAACGTTACCGGACAAACGATCAATCACATCGACGCCTCCAGCGACCTGCACCACGATACATTTCTCATTTGCCATAATCGGAGTTCCACTGAAAAGTTTCCCCTGGTAGGAATGCCGTTCAATCAACTTGCCTGTCGATATCTCACGGATATAGACACCCGAAAAATTTCCCACGTCACGCAAATCTTCTTCGTCTTCTTCATCGAGTGGTATTTCCTCATCTTGCGGATCACGAAAAGCGCAAAACGAATTCGAACCTGCAGGTCCAACAGCCAATGTCGTGGCTCGATCCCATAAAGGGCTTTCGCTTCGTATCGCTCCCTGTACGGCGTTAGTATCATTTAGCAATTCTGAGATTTGAACATTTACAAAGACATATGCGAAATCGCCAGAATACGAACCAAGCACGGCAATACGATCGTCAGATATATTCACGAAACTTGTGGATCGGAAAAATTGGGGCGATTTCAAATTGCAAGAAAATATTTCCTTTCCGGTACTTGTAAACCCCTGAAGTAGTCCGCTTTTATAAAAAAGAGTAACAACCTCGTCTTTAATTACAATAAACCCGCATCCAAAAATTTCTCTTCTTGCAGGGTCAAAAGCAAAAACATCATCTCCACGGTCATCTCTCCATCGTGTGATTAGCGTTCCATTCATAGCATACAAGAACACAGTCTTTCCATCTGGTGAGACTTTTATCCATTGCACCTTTTCTTTAGCGTCGACCTTATATGAGATGGTGTCACGAATAATTTCTACATGATTATTTCTTGCGCGAACAAATGTTCCACCAGAAAAAGAAAAACAGTTATTGTCAATAATCAAAGACATAGTTTGCTCGAATAAATATTTAGCTCAACATAAGAAATCTGTGCCTTTTGCCTGTACTGTGAAGTCAACAGTCTTCAGGCGTTCATTCACAGTAGTTAATTCTTCTTCAGTCAGCGGAACTTTTGGATCTGGATTCTCAATCGGTCTTATACTGACATGTTGAAAACCCGCGTCTGCAAGCGGACCAGTTCCCGGCGTATCGACCGCTATCAGATCTTTTGCTTTCAGTGTTGCATCGGTGACGGCCCCGTGATTTCCTTGCCCGCTTTTATCCAAATTTCGAATTCCTAATAGTTCGCCACTTTTTTCAACAGAATTTGTTCTCCATCCAGATGCTCCATCAGCGTCTCCTGCATCACCTGGAGAAGGCATGCGTGCTTTCGGACCTTTTGTACCAAAGCCCCATATCAATTCCGAGTTAAATCCTGGGTCATTAAGTGGTGTTCCATTGTGAACCAAGATTGTCGTGTTATCACCAACGAAATAAGTATGTACGTCACTAACAATTAAATTGTACGTGTTGACCGGTTCCAGTAGTTTTTCCCGGGAAATATTTGTGACAAGGACAGTCTGCCCCTCGATCGAAATCAACTCATCTCCAACATGCAGATCTTTTGCGCGAATCCATCCTCTGCCGATAACAAAGATCGGGTGATTACGCGTTGTGATAATTTTCTGATTGGCGCTAATTTCCAAGTGGTACAAAATCCTTGTTGAATCTTGCAGGCATTCGAGAACGAGATATCCATCCACCGAATTCGCATCTTCATGTCTTGCAAAAACTTTTGCGCCTCTTCTGAGATCTTCGATTGGTATTGGTCCTTCAGGAGTCTGTACAACTGTTCCTGCAACAAAACAATATCCGCGTCTTTTCGCTTCGGCCCTTGCCTCTTCGACACGTTGCTTTGCCATTTCATCCGTTTCACCACTTGTTTTTTTCGTAGTTCCGCGTTTCGCAAGTTCGTCCGGCTTCAGCTTTGTCAACTCTTCCGGCGTCATCGGTTTCATCTGCTCCTGAGGCTTCTGCTGATTTCCTTTCTTCGGTTCTTTCTTCGGTTTTTCTTTTGGTGGCTCTTGTTTAGGCGGCTCTTCTTTCGGTGGTTCAGTCTTTGGTGCTTCCTTTGGTGGTGCAGGTTCATCTGAAGGAGGCTCAGTCTTTGGCTCCTCAGCAGGCGGCTGCGTCTTCGGTTCTTCCGTTGGCCGATCTGTTTTTGGCTCTTCTGCCGGAGGATTGTCCTTCGGCGGCTCAACCTTTGGTTCCTCAGTTGGTGGTTGAAGTTTTGGATCTTCTTTTGGCGGCTCTAATTTTGGTTCTTCCTTTGGAGGCTCAACCTTTGGTTCGTCTTTTGGCGTTTCTGGTTTCGGTTCTTCTTTAGGAGCTTCAGGTTTTGGTTCTTCCTTCGATGGTTCTGTTTTCGGTTCATCTTTGGGTGTTTCACCTTTTGGTTCGTCTTTCGGCTGATCGGGCTTCGGTTCTTCTTTTGGTTGATCCGGTTTTGGCTCATCAGGTTTTGGCTCATCCTTCGGTTGATCCGTTTTTTGTTCTTCTTTTGGCTTCTCAGTCTTCGGTTCTTCTTTTGGTGGCTCAACCTTCGGTTGATCTGCCGGCGGCGCCTGATCACCAGGCCCCAATTGTTTTGGCGGGGCTGGCGGAGCTACCTTTGCTCCGCGAATTTTTGCAACAACCATTTTTACCAACGCCCCAAGTAGCATGAATATAAGCGCAATCACAATGGCGATACCCATGCCCACAACACTCGACGTAATTTGAATATAATCTCTCTGTTTTTGTTTTTCAGTTTGACGAGACGTAAATAATTCAAGAAATGCCCACAATGCAGAAGAAGATTCTGCAAGAATAAACGAGAGGAACAACGCCTCTCCAATTGCCCACGCAAGCTCTGCGCCTGCTATAGCGCCAGCAAGCGCTCCAGGAACACCACCTCCGACAATAGCACCCCCGACGATACCAATCAAAACCAAAAGAATCGTTACATAGCCCATCAACAACATCAAAACATTATTCAATCGTCTCCAGAGTGCTAACGGGAATTTGAACAACGTTAAAAAATTCTCCCATATGTCCGCGAAGAATTGGCCGATATCATCGAATGGACTTGTTATCGCGTGCAGGCTATCTACCGCGTCGGCCCAATCAGTCGTCCACAATTCATAAAATTCATTCCCAATTGCACGAATGGTTGCAGGAGGCCAAAACATATTCACGATCGTGTCCCAAACCATTTTTCGTACTTCCAATTTTGCAAACTGCTCACCAATCATTTCTTCGAGTGCATTGTTCACTTCATCGCGTGATGCACGCGTTTTCTTCATTGCACCATCTGGAGCTTTTTGGATGATTCCACCTGATGTGCCGGAAGCCTGCGATTTCGAAAGTGCTTCCTCCATTTTTTCTTCCTTCTTTGCCTCGATATTTCCTGGTGCTTCCTTATTTATTTTTCCGGAAACGCCATCAATCAGTGGAGCTAAAGCTGCTTCTGGATCTTTAACAAGAAGGGAAACAAAATCATACACTTCTTTTAATGTTTGTACGGTTTTGATGACTGTGTCTATCGCAAAATCAACAACTTTATTTACAAATTTTTCGATGGAGTCAAGTATATCATGTATAAATGTTGTGAATCGTTTCCAGAAGTCATTCCAGAAATCGCGGATCGTGATCCAAAATGCATGCACCGCGTTATACATTCCTCTCGCAAGGTCCTGCATAAAGTCCGGTAGATGCCTGAAGGCCCAGTTATCCATTAGTGCGTCCAATCCGTCGAAAAGTGTATCAACAAAACCAGACAACGCATCCCAAAGACCACCTGCAATTCCCAAAAAGCCATCAATTGTCCCTTTAAGAATTTGCCAAAGAAGATTTGCTCCGGATTTTAATGCGTTCCATGCAGTGCGTACAAGTCCGACACTCATCATGCTCAATGCAGACTTGAGAAGTTCCAGTGGATTGCCGATATTTGACAGTGCGTCTTTTAATGTTCCAATGATTTTATCGAATACCGAATTGGCAAACTCCTGCATTTTACTGAACTGCTTTTTCAACCATTGAAAACCATCATCGATTAGCCCTTTAATCTTATCAAATATCCATTCAAGTGCATCGACCGCTCTATCTTTTACCCAGGTCGCACCTTCTTCCACTTTGTCGGCCGTATATCCGGCAGCAGTTTTGACGCCGTCCCAGCTTAAGTCAAGCTCATAGCCATCCGCCCATGGAATATCCCATCGCTGCACTCTCTTCTGATTTGTTTTTAAATATTCACTACCGCCTTCTGGTTTTTTCTGAACGGAACTTCCATTTTGTTGTACGACATGTGTTAGCTCATGAGCGAGTAAATGTTTTCCAGATGAAGAATTCGTATCGTATTTCCCGGGACTGAAATAAATATCGCTTCCGTGAGTAAATGCCTGTGCATGCAAGTCTTTGTTCATATCAGCGGCATTTCCATCGTTATGAATACGAACATCGCTGAAATCTGCATTGAAGAAGGATTCCATTTCATGCCTTGTATTCTTTGGCATCGCGGCACCCGAACCTTTTGAACTCTGAATTGTCGTCTCTACTTGCGGAGAAGCTGCTTCAGTTGTTGGCTCAGATTTCTTTTGCAGTTTTTCTTCTGCTTCGCAATCGGCACATTTGCGCTGAATATTTTTTTCACCTTCGCGCTCCGCATTACTATCGAAAATTGGTTTTTTATGAACTCGATCCACTGAACCCGCTTCAACATCGAGCTCCTTTTGCTGCAATTTTTCTTCGCGGTCGCAAGAATCACATTTAAATTGTAAAATAGAAGAGGTGTGGTTGTGAGTATTACCTTCTGAAGGATTTGATGATCTCTGTACCAATTTGTCCGCCATGGAGTCAGCCTGTTTCTCATATGCATCGCCAGGTGCTCCCACAGTTAATTTCGCCTGAATGGGGAGCACAGAATTTGATTTGGTAAAGAAGCTGTCTTGCTTTTCAGCCGGACCAAAAAATGACTCGTCACTTTTTTTTGAAAAAAAAGTGCCTGAGTTGGAATTCGTACCAGATGGTTTTGATTCGGACTTCTTCATCTCATATTCAAAAAGTACATGTTGCGTCTATCGCCATTCAACTCTTAATAAATCTTTTAGCCACGGTAAACGGATCAGACCAAGATTCCAGGGTAAATAGTCCAATAAAATATCAATCGCATTTTTTTCAACCTGTATGTATATATTTTCCTGTCTCGAGAACAATTTTCCTGGGCGTTGAAGAAATCCTTCCCGCAATCCATCCGGCGACGTATTCTTTAACATCTCCCATTGTGCTATCACTGCAAGAAGCATTTCATCACATCCATTTAAAATTTCTTTACCCATTTCGATTTCTTCTTCAACGGGTTCGCCAAGCGGAAAGCCAGTTAGAATTTTCGCAATTACCAATTCATGTTCCTGCGCTTTTGTTTCTCTTGTAGCCAGGTAATGTAGCACGTACAATGCAGTTTGATGCGCGCGATCATCTTTGAATTTATTTTCGTCTAACAAATCAATTCGCTCAAATAATCTCGTTAAGAAAGGGTGAAGCAATACCATCCCGGCATTTGAAATAAAAATTCCTTCGTCATCAATCGCAGATTTTTTCTCCAACCGGGCCACCTGCTTTTCTATCTCGAGCAACCGGTCTTCTTTGTCAACTAATTTTTCTGATTCGATTTCTGCTTTTAATAAAGGAAGAATAGTATCCAATTTCGCCATCAATCGCTTTGGAATATTTGCGGGTATATTTTGTTGATGTGCAACCAGGGATACAAGTTGCCTATCCAATGTATATTTTGAAGTCGATTTGATTTGCCTCGAGGCCATCATAATAACATGAATCCATAAATCTTTTTTTATTTGCCTGGCGCTTCTCGTCTCAATCATTTGCCCCCGCTTTTGCAGGTACATGATGAGCACTACCAATTCTTCAATTGACGTTACCAGTCTCTCTTGCTTTGCTGCAGTAAAGACTTCAGAGAGCTTGAGTAAGAAATCATCATCGTGCTGCACGACAATCCGTTTTAAGACCTGGAAATCCAGCCTGATTTCGTTTTGAAGCAACAGGGCGCTTTCAAAATCGGTCGCCAGTGTTTCAAGCACCAACCGGTACCAATCCGAATCAATCGCCTTCGTGTTCCAGGGCAGATAACCCCTTTTCATATAAAAAAGCCACTGTCGGAAAATACTCAGGGGTTTTGATGTAATTGTTGCCGATTTTTGATAGGGAGCAGTTGCTTTCAAAAGTATTTCTTCCAGCTTTGACGCAAGGTTGATACTCCACTCGTTTTTTTCTACCGCTTTATCAGATATTGTACCCAGATCGATTTCCAATTTGTCGATATAAATAATTTCATCATCACGACTGATCCTGTCGAATTCTTTTTCCAACATGGGAACGATCACATCCCAGTAATGTTCGCTCACTAACTGTTGCAACCTGAAATGATCCAGCTGTTTGTTCAACGTGAGTTCGATAAACTGTTTCTTGATAACATGTTTCATAACGGTCTATTCTCCGTGCATCAGGTTTTTAATTTTTTTGAAATCAATGGATGGTTCAAAGTCTTTGACTTTACCCGCTTCCCATTTATCGTAAAAGTCGCGCGTATCTATTTTATTTTTTTGAAGTAAGGCAAGCGTATCCTTCAATGCAAGAATTTTATCGATATCCTTTCCATTGAAGCAAACAGAGTCCAGATATTTCCAGGTAATATTTTGAATGATGACTTGTTTATCTCCTTTGCTCAATCCTTTTATTTTTTTCGATTTGTTGGTTTTGTCCCGTACAAGTTCTTCAGCAAATGCGTTGTATTCTGACGGAGATGGTTTTGATTTTTTGAGGAAGATCAATGCATTTGCCGCCACCTTGTTGTCCGGGTTATCTTCAATTACATTCTTGATATGCATTTCGTAGTTATGCGCACGTGATTGTACCAATTTGAATTTTTCCTTTCGATCAGCCTCGGCGGATTTTTCCGGAGCTGGTTCAGTTTCCTTAACAGCTGGCGTTTCTGTCGCCTCAGGGATAGTGATTCGCGGAGCAATTTCTTCACGCAGCACATTTTCGCGAACTACTTGCGGGCGATTTTCGAGGAGAACAATATCACTTACCGGTTCACAGTGCGTGTAATCGTATTCTTGTGATTGCGCCCAACAGAACAGCTGGTTTAGTTTTTCTGTCAAATTGAAATTGCCGCACGGATCATCACTTTCTTCAAAACAAGAAGAGTCATCAGAAGAGCATGAACATGGTTGACATGCATCGCAATCTGCAAGGGGCAAGTATCTTTTCTTGAAAACAAATTTCAGGAAATCACAATTCGAATATGGCGCACAAAGTTTTTGTCCCATCCATTCGGTCCACAACTTGAAATAGTATTCGAAACAACAGAAATCACGTGGGTTCAACCACAAAATCCGAAGCAGCACATGGGCCGGCGCTTCACGTTGCAATAATTTTTCGACAAGTTTTTTATTTGCCGGAGTTCGGAAACGTTCGGGCCAGGCGGGTAACGCAACCGTCGCGATGAATGAATAGGGATCGCAGCCAGGAACAAAACATATTGGCTTTTCGTCTTCACATGGGTCGACGTCACTGCCGGGCTTCCACAAAAACTGGCAAAGACTTCCGTCCATGCATGGTTGCGGCAAACCCTCACATTTACAATCAACGTAATGCCCATCAGTATTTTTACAACGCGGCCTCAATA
>Ga0268264_10001324_pt1 | contig 23321 bp, 1 predicted proteins | sample KBSSwiS32_FD_190357 | JGI IMG/M metagenome (GOLD analysis project Ga0268264, IMG submission 190357) | Switchgrass rhizosphere microbial communities from Kellogg Biological Station, Michigan, USA - KBS Switchgrass S3-2 (SPAdes) (version 2) | ecosystem: Host-associated > Plants > Roots >...
AACGCCCGGCACTCCGCCACTTCGGCTCGTCGAGGAACGGCCGGAGCAGCGACGGCACCAGCTGAAGGACCGTGATCCGGTCGGCCGCCACCCGGCGCACCAGCGCCTCCGTGTCCTGGTGCTCGCCGGGCTTGGCCAGCACCAGCAGCGTGCCGGAAAACAGCGGGGTGAAGAACTCCCACATCGAGGCGTCGAAAACGATCGGGGTCTTCTGCAGAAACCGGTCCTGCGCCAAGACCAGAGGATGTTCGATCAGGCTCCACAGAACCCGGTTCGCCACCGAGGCGTGGGTGACCGCGACCCCCTTGGGCTTACCCGTAGACCCGGAAGTGAACATCACATAGGCCAGGTTGGCCGCAGCGAGCGGAGCGGAAACCGAGGCGAGGCTCGGCGCCACCGTGTCGGTACCTTCTACCGACAAAACCTCCTCGATCACCACGTTCCGCTCCGGCGTCGCGATCTTCGCCCGGAATTTCTTCTGTACCAAGACGCGGAACGCGGCGCCCGCCTCGATCACCTCGGCGATCCGCTCGGCCGGGTGCTCCGGATCGACCGGCACGAAGCAGCCGCCCGAAGCCAGAATGCCGAGCATGCCGGCGACCATTTCGAACGACCGCTCGGCGACCAGCGCCACCGGCGTTTCGAGCTCCACCCCTTCGCGGCGCAGCCGCCGCGCGATGCGCGCCGCCGCCGCTTCAAGCTCGGCGAACGACCAGGTCGTCCCGTCGAGCGCCACCGCCGGCCGCTTGGGGCTCCGCGCGGCCTGGAGCGCGAACAGGCGATGGAGCCGGAGCTCCGGCCCGAGATCGACGCCGCTCGCGTTCCTGGCGATCAGGATCTCCGCGCGCTCCGCGGCATCGAGCAGCGGCAGCTCGGAAAGGCGCAGGCCTGAGTTCTCGACGATCGCGCCGAGCAGCGCCTCGTAGCGAGCGAGCATCCGGTCGATCGTCGGCGGATCGAACAGGTCCGTGCTGTACTCGACCCACGCCTGGAGCCCTTCGGGCATCGGCGTCAGGTTGAGCAGCCAATCGATCTGCGAGGTGACGCGCGGCACCGCGAGCGGCGAGATGGCCAGCTCGTCGAGCACCAGGTCCGCGGCTGGCAGGTTGAACAGGTTGACCTTGACCTGGAAGATCGGCGGGTACGCCCGGCTGCGTTCCGGGTTGATCGTTTCGACCAGCTTGTCGAACGGCAGATCCTGATGCGCGTAGGCGGCGAGCGTCGTCTCGCGCACCCGCGAGAGCGCCTCGCGAAACTCCGGATCGCCCCCCAGGCGGCAGCGCAGGGCGAGCTGGTTGATGAAGAAGCCGACCGTTCCTTCGGTCTCCCCCCGGTTCCTTCCCGCAAGGTCGCTGCCGATCACCAGGTCGTCCACTCCGGCGAGCCCGCCGAGCAGCGCCGCACCCGCGGCGAGCACCACCATGTACGGCGTCGCCGACTCGGCGCGCGCGAGCGCCTCGATCTGTCCTCCGAGCGACGGCGGCATCAGCCGCGCCCGCGTGCCGCCGCGGGCGCTCATCACGCCCGGCCGCGGCCGATCGGCCGGCAGGTCGAGGCGCTGCGGCGCATCGGCAAGCTCGCGGCGCCAGTAGTCGGCGAGCACGTCGAACGCCTCGCCGCCGAGCCAGTCGCGCTGCCAGCGCGCATAGTCGGCGTACTGCAATTCGGGCTCGGGAAGAGGCGACGGCCGTCCGGCGACGAACGCCGAATAAAGCGCCGCAAGCTCCCGGGTGACGACGGCGGTCGACCAGCCGTCGGAGACGATGTGATGGAGCGTGAACAGCGCTTGATGCAGGCCGGCGTCCAACCGCACCAACGTGGCGCGCAGTAGCGGCCCACGCGCGAGGTCGAACGGCAGCAGCCCTTCGGCGCGGGCGAGGCGCGCGGCCTCCGCTTCGCGCCTGCCGTCCGGCAGCGCCGCCAGGTCGACCTCCCAGAGCGGAAAGCGAGCCGCGGCGGGCGCCACCCGCTGCACCGGCTCGGAATCGACGATCGCGAACGTGGTTCGCAGCGCCTCGTGACGGCGGACGATCTCGGCGATCGCGGCCGCGAAGGCGGGACGCACCAGCCGGCCGGAGAGCGACAGCGCGATCGGAATGTTGTAAAACGGGCTTCCCGGCTGCATCTGATCGACGAACCAGAGGCGCTGCTGCGCGAAGCTCAGCGGCTCGCCGGAGGCCGCGCGCTCGGTCCGCCGGAGAGGAGGCGCTTCGAGCCGCGGGTCGGCGCGCAGGCCTTCGTCGATCCGCGCCGCGAGCTGCGCCACGGTCGGCAGCTCGAACAGGCTGCGCAGCGGCACCTCGACGCCGAACGTGCGGCGCAGCCGCGAGCCGAGCTGGGTCGCGTGCAGCGAGTGGAAACCGAGATCGAACACGTTGTCGTGGATGCCAAGCCGCTCGACGCCGAGGAGAGCCGCCATCCGTTCGGCGACCAACTGCTCGGTGGGCGTGCGCGGCGCCAGGTACTCGCCGCCACGCCCCGTGCGCCCGGCCGGCCCGGAAACCGCGGGCAAGGCGCGGCGGTCGACCTTGCCGGAAGGCAGCCGCGGCAGCGCCGGCAACACCGCCCAATCGGCCGGCACCATCACGTCCGGCAGGGTCGAAGCGAGGCGCGCGGAGAGCGCACCGAGGTCGAGCGTCGCGCCCTCTGCCGCCACCACGTACGCCGCGAGGCGCGGGTCGCCCGGGCGGTCCTCGCGCAGCGCGGCGGCGGCCTCGGTCACTCCGGGCAGGCGGGCAAGCGCCGCTTCGATCTCGCCCAGCTCCACCCGGACGCCGCGGATCTTCACCTGGCCGTCGATCCGGCCGAGGTATTCGAGCGCGCCGGCCGCATTCCGCCGCCCGAGGTCCCCGGTGCGGTACAGCCGCTCGCCGGCCACGCCGCTCCACGGATCGGGCACGAAACGCTCGGCGGTGAGATCGGGGCGATGGAGATAGCCGCAAGCGAGGCCCGCGCCGCCGATTGCGATCTCGCCACGCCCCAAGAGGGGTGCCAGGCCGCCGCGGGCGTCGACCAGGAAGATCCGGTCGTTCGCGATCGGCGCGCCGATCGGCAGCATCCCCTCGCGCTCCGCACCGGTTGAAGCGAAGAACGTGGCGTCGATCGCCGCCTCGGTCGGCCCGTAGGTGTTCACCGGCGCGATTCCCAACCGGTCGAAAGCGCGCGCGGCCAGCTCCGCCGACAGCGCCTCGCCGCCGCAGTACAGCCGCCGCAGCACGCCACGACAGGAGGCGGACTCCTCCGTCGCCAGGAACGGCCCGAGCAGCGAGGGGACCAGCTGGAGCACGGTGATCCCTTGAACGGCGGCGGTCTGCGCCAGGTACGAGACATCGCCGTGCGCCCCTGGACGAGCCAGAAACAGCCGCGCACCGACGGCTAAGGGCAGGAAGATCTCCCAAATCGAGGCGTCGAACGAAGCCGGGGTCTTCTGCAACACAGCATCGCCGCTTCCCAGCGGGAACTCGCCGTGCAGCCAGAGCAGCCGGTTGACGATCGCTCCGTGGCTCACCGCAACGCCCTTGGGCCTGCCCGTAGAGCCCGACGTGTAGATCACATACGCCAGATCTTCAGAGTCTTGTGCCTTTTCCGTCCTTGCCGTCCTTGCCGTCCTTTCAGTCCTTTCCTCTCGCAAGTCCAGCACCGGCACGCCCACCACCGCATCGTCCGGCGCCCCCTCGCCGATCACCAGCAGCGCCGGTCGCGCGTCCTCTAGCATCCAGGCGCGCCGCTCGGCGGGCAGGCCCGGCTCGATCGGCAGGTAGGCGGCTCCCGCTTGGTGGATGGCAAGCAGCGCCACAACCATCTCCGGCGAACGATCGAGCGCCACCGCCACGATCGAACCCCGGCCGACGCCGCGCTCGGCCAGCTCCGCCGCGAGCGCGCCCGACTCCTCGGCGAGCTGCGCGTAGGTGCGGTTTCCCGCTTCGCTTTCGAGCGCCAGTGCCTCGGGCGTCCGCGCGGCCTGGACGGCGAACAGCGCGTGGAGCGTCCGGGGATCGCCGAAATCGCGCGTCGGCCCCCGGCCGTCGCGGATCAACCGCTCGCGCTCCGCGGCGCCGACGATCGAAAGACCCTCGATCGGCGCCTCCGGCCGCGCCGCGGCGTCGGCGAGCAGCGCGAGGAACCGTTCGGCCAGGCGTTCGGCCTCCTCCGCCGCAATCCGGGTGGAGTCGTACCCCAGCTCCAAACTCTCGCCTTCCACCCTCAGCTCGAATAGGAACCGGTCGCCGATCACCTCGCGGTCGCGCACGGCGAACGTGGCGCCGCCCGCCAAAAGCGTCGGGCGAGGCGGGCGAAGGACGAACGAGAACGGCAGCTCAGGAGCGACACCGCCGGGCAGCAGCTCTTCGGCGAAGACCTCTTCGAAGCCGCGCCGCTCGGCGAGTGCCGCGGCCACCCGCGCGACCGCATCGTCAAAGGACAGCTCGCCCGGCAGTTCGAACGGCACCGGAATGCGCGGCGAGAACAGGCCGAGCGCGCCTTCCAGCTCGGCGAACTTGCGGCCGGAAAACGCCACCGAGAGCGCGACGTCCGGGCGTTCGGCGAGCCGCGCGAGCAGCACGCTCCAGGCGGCGGCGAGCCGCTCGGCGTCGAGTGGCGCCGGCAGCCCCGCGGGCAGAGCGATCGGCCGCCGGGCCGGCGCGAAATCGCCGCGCGGCAAGAGCGCGATCGGCAGCTCGGCCGGGTCGAGCGCCGCGATCTCCTGGCGCCCCCAATAAGCACGTCCGGCTTCCGTCTCGGGCGACTCCAGAAGGTCGCACAGCCAATCCGCGAGGTCCGCGTACTGGAGCGCCTCGTCGTCCTCCTCGCGGGCGCGTTCCGGCGCCGCGCCGCGCTGCTCGCCATAGGCTGTGGCGAGCGCGCGCACCAGCAGGTCGAGGCCCGCGTCGTCGGCGAGCAGCGCGGGAAGCGCGAGGTCGAGCACCGCGACGCCGCCCATTTCGCCGAGCGAGGCGCGGAGCAGCGGCGGCGCGGAGAGATCGACCGGCGGCGCCGGAGCCAAGCCCTCGCCGAGCGCCAGCGCCGCCGCTGGCGCGACCTCCTGGAGCGGCGCGAGGAAGCCCGGCGGCGTTCGGAATCCCGTGCGCAGGATCTCCCACCTTTCGCCCACGACCGAAAGCGCGCGCGCCAGCGCATCGGCATCGAGCGCCCCCGCGATCTCGACGCGGCAGCGCGCGACGAACGCGCCCGCCCCCTCGGCAGCGATCCGCCGCCAGAGGCGCGCCTGGGGAGGCGACAGTCGGAATCCTTGGATCTCGCTCAACTTGGAGTCTTCCTCACACCTATACCGTGCTCGCGGCGGGTCGGCGCCGCGCTTTGAGTTTTTCCCGCGCCACGTCGGAAACCGACGCCGCGGCCTTGCCCAGCCGTTCCTGATCGAGCGCCGCGAGCCGCTCGATCACCGCGCCGAGCGTCGCCGTCGAATCGTTCGAGGCGATCTCAGCAAGCGCCGCGAGCGCCGCTTCGAGCTTCTGGAGCTTGTGCTCGATCGTCGCCGCGTCGAAGCGGCGCCGGTCGTAGGTCAGCTGCAGCTCCAAGCCCGGTTGCGGAATGACCCGCAGCGACAGCGGCAGGTTGGTCGACACGTCATAGTCCGGCAGCATCAGCTCGAAGCTTCGGTTGCCTTCCGGCTGCACGAACGGGAAGTTCCAGAACTCGAACGCGGTATCGAACAGGCCGCGATCGGCAGGGAGGCCCGCCGCCCGCTGCGCCTCGACCAACGGCGCGTAGGAAAAACCGATCAACTCCGCCTGTTCGATCTGGAACGCGCGCAACCAGTCGCCGACGCCCATCTCGGCCGCGAGCTTCGCCCGCACCGGCAGGGCGTTGATGAAGCAGCCGACGATCCGCTCGACGCCGGCCAGATCCGGCGGCCGGCCGGAGACCGAGATGCCGTAGAGCACGTCGTCGGTTCCCGCCTCTTGCGCGAGCAACAGAGCCCACGCGGTCGCGAGCACCACCGAGAGCGAGACTTGCTCGCGCCGGCCGGCCTCGCGCACGGCGAGCTCGAGGTCGGCGTCGACCACCGCGCTGATGCGCAGGAAATCCGCGCGCTCCGGCGCGCCGCCGTCCGCCGCCCGGTCGGCCGCGAGGGGCGTCGGTCCGGCGACGCCGCCCAAATAGCCGCGGAAAAAGCTCTCGGCGGCGCCGGCGTCGAGCGCCGCGCGGCCGGCGAGCCAGGCGACGTAGTCGCGGAACGGCCGGGTCTCGGGCAACACCGGCGTGGCGCCGAGGCGCAGCGCCTCGTAGGTCGCGAGCACCTCGACCACCAGCATCGGCGACGACCAGCCATCCATCAGCAGGTGATGGTGGCTCCATGCGACCTCCCAGGCGCGCTCCTCGACGTGCAGCAGGCGCAGCCGCATGAGCGGCGGCCGGGAGAGGTCGAACGGCGTCTCGCGATCGAGTTTTTTGAGCGCCTCCACCCGCGCCGTCCGCTCCTCCGCCGGCAGCGCGCGCAGGTCGTCGAACGCGACCGGCAGCGGCGCGTTGCTCGCGACGATCGAGAGTGGCCGGTCGAGATCTTCCCAGGCAAACCAGGTGCGCAGCGCCGGATGATGATCGACCGAGCGCTGGAACGCTTCGGCCAGGGCCTGGGCGTCGATCTCGCCGATCAGCGTGCAGGTCAACTGTTCGAGGTAGACCGCCTGTTTGCCCGCGGCGAGGGTGTCGAACAGGAAACCCTGCTGCAGCGGCGACAACGGATAGGCGTCCTCCGCCTCGCGCCCGGCGAGCAGCTGCGCCAACCGCCCGGCGGCAAGTCCCGCGAGCGCGAATCGTTCGCTGGTCTCGGCGGCGCCCACCGCCTCGCCCGGCAGGTCGCCGAGCGCCCGGCCCAGCTCGCGCAGCGTCTGGTGCTCGAACAGCTGGCTGCTCTGGAGATCGACCCCGGCGTCGCGCGCCGCGGCGACGATCTGGATGCCGAGCACCGAGTCGCCGCCCATCTCGTAGAAGTTGTCGTCGATGCCGATCGCATCGATGCCGAGCACCCGCTGCCAGATTTCGCCGAGCCGTTTTTCGGTCTCGGAGCGCGCCGCCACGAACGGCGTCTGGACGCTGCGCGGATGCGCCGCACGGACGACCGTCGCCGCGGCCGTCGCCTCGCCCGGTCCGAGAACCCTCGCCCGTTGCATCTGTTCGAGCAACGCGCGCAGATCGCGCGGCGAGACCGCGACCTGGCGGCCGGCCCGCGCGGCGAGGATGCGCCGGAACGCCTCCACCCCCTCGGCCGGGCTCATGCCCGATTGCGCGAGCAGCGCGTCGCGTTGGGCGTCGCCGGTCGAACCGGCCACGGCGGCAACGGGCGCCGGGGCGGCGGCTATCGCCTCGGCCTGGGATTCCAGACGGCCGACGGCGGCGCCGACGCTCTTGAGCGTAAACCCTTCGATCTCGACCGCCACCCGGCCGAGGTCGTCGAGCAGCGCCACGTCCGCGGTCACCGTTTCAGGGGTGGCGTCCTCGCGCCGCTTGATCGCGCTCCAGAGCTTTGCCGGCATCCGCCCGGAGAATGCCAGGCGCCGGTAGGCGAACGGCAGATGGCTCCCCTCCTCGAACATGCCGACGATGCCGGTCGCGACGTCGAGCAACGCGGGATGGAGCGGATACTGTTCAAAATCCGACGCCAGCTCCTCGGGCAATTCGAGCCGCGCGAGCGCTTGAGCCTCGCCGATGTGAACCCGCTTGAGCGTCTGCCAGCGCGGCCCCCACCAGACCAGCCCTTCGGGGTCGTCGAGCAGCTTGGCGGTCACCTCGTCGGTGCGCCCGGCGCTCGCCTCCTTGAGCGCGCCAAGGTCGCGGCGCCCGAGGTCCGCGGTCCCCGCCCGCACCTTGCCGAACGCGTGCTCCTGCCATTTCGCCTCGCCCGGGGCGCGGCTGGCGATGCGGAAGGACCAGCCGCCGTCCTGCGCTTTTTCGAGGGTCACGCGGGCTTCCTTGACGCTTCCCGCGGGCACCATCAGCGGCGTGAGGAAATAGACGTCCAACAGCTCGACCGGCTGCTCGCCCAATCCATCGCCCGTCGCGAGAACGAACGCCGCGCGCGCCATCTCCAGGCAGCCGGTGCCGGGCATCGCGGGAGACTTCGCCACCCGGTGCTCGTCGATCACCCACAGGTCGCCGGGCGCCAGACGCGAAAGGAAAACCTTTCTTTCCGCGGCGTCCTCGACGAGCGCATGGACCAGCGGATGCAGGCGCGGCCCGGCGGACTCTTCTTTCGCCCCCGGAGAGGCGGGCGAAGCGGCTGCCGCCGTCGGCACGCGGGCATGAACGGCCATGCCGACGTCGCGCCAGGCGCCGTAGTTGATCGACAGGGCGTTGATCCCGCGTCGGCTCGCCAGATCCTCGGCGAACGCGTCGAGGAAGGAGTTGGCGGCGCAGTAGTCGACCTGGCCGAAATTGCCGTAGATCGCGATCGTCGAGGAGCAGAGGACGAAGAAGTCGAGCGGCTCGTCGGCCAACACCGTTTCGAGCACCCGCGCTCCCGCCAACTTGGGCGCGAGCACCGCCGCCGCGACCTTCGGGTCCTTCAACTGGATGATGCCGCCGCCGGGCAAGCCGGCGGCGTGGACGACGCCGCGAATCTTCGCGTCCGGGCCGAAAGTTTCGTGCGCCGAGGCGACCGCCGCGCGCATGTCGTCGAGGTTCGAAACGTCCGCGCGCGCCACCAACACTTCGGCGCCCAGCGCTTCGAGACGCAAGACCGCGCGCATCGCCCGGCTCTGCGCGTCCCCCTCCGCCTCGGGCTGCGCGGCCAGATGCGCGTCCCAACTCTCGCGCGGCGGCAGCGCGCTACGTCCGGTGAGCACCAAGCGCGCGCGGCATCCGGTGGCGAGCGATTCGGCGATCGTGAGCCCCACGCCGCCGAAGCCGCCGGTGATCAGATAGACGCCGCGATCGACGAACGGCAAGCGGGATTCGAGGGTGCGATCGAGCTTGATCGGCTCCCACGCTTGAACGAAGCGGCGGTCGCCGCGCAGTGCGACGCCGACGTCGGCGCGCGGATCGCAGATCTCGGCGCACAGCCGATCGAGCGCCCGCTCGCCACCCGGCCATTCGACGTCGATCGCCCGGGCGCCGAGCCGCGGGTTCTCCTGCGGCAACACTTTGCACGGGCCCAGCAGCGTCGCCTTCTCCGGCGTCACCGCCTCATCGCCGCGGGCGCGGAACAATCCCGAGGCGACCACCGCGATCTCGACTTTCTCCGCCAGCCGCTGGCGCCCGAGCGCCTGGCCGAGATAGAGCAGGCTGTAGAACGATTGCTGTACGAGCGCCGCGCGAAGAGCCGGGCTCGAAGCGCCATCGTCAGGCCCATCGCCGCCGACCGCGAAGCAATGGACGATGCGCGCCGGCAGCCCGTCGCCGGCCGCGAGCGCTTCGAGCAGCCGGTCGTAGTCTTCGGGGCGTCCGGCGTCGATCTCGAAGCGATCCGGTCCCAACTCCTGGAAGCCCTGGCCCGCTACCGCCGTCGCCACGCGAGCGCCCGCGGCGAGCAGCCTTTCGGCGAGCGCTTGACCCAATCCCTCCGGGTCGGCGAGCACCAACCAGCGCGGGTGCCCAATCTCCGCCGTCAGCTCCTCGATCGGGAGCGGCAGCGCCGGAGAGGAGGGCTTCCAGTACGGGACGTAGAACCAATCCTCGAAGTCGAGCCTCTTGGCCCCCGCCTGCGCCGACATCGCGGCGAGCATGTCGGTCGCCGGCTCGATGTAAAACCGGCGCCGCTCGAACGGATAGGTCGGCAGCACGACGCGCCGCCGCTTTTGCCCGGCGAAGAACGCCTTCTGATCGATCGGGACCCCCGCCATCCAGAGCTGGCCGAGGGCCCCGAGCAACACGGCGAGATCGTCCTGCTCCTCTTTCGGCTGGCGCGCCGCGGCGACGACCGGCCGCGCTCCGCGGTCCGGGTGCTGGCGCGCGAGCTGCGCGAGGCTGGTGCCCGGGCCGACTTCGATCAGCGCCCGATCGGGCTCGGCGTAGAGCGTCTTCAACCCTTCGGCGAAGCGCACCGTGCCGCGAAGATGGCGCACCCAGTACTCGGGATCGGTCGCTTGGGCCGCGGTAATCCAATCGCCGGTGACGTTCGAGACATAAGGGAGCTTCGGCTCGGCCAGCGTCACGCGGTCGAGCTGCGCCCGGAACGGCGCGAGCGCGGGCTCCATCATCGACGAGTGGAACGCGTGCGAGGTATGCAGCCGGCGGAACGTGACGCCGCGCGCGGCAAGCGCCGCTTCGAGCGCCTCGATCGCGGCAAACGGCCCGGCGACCACCGCGCGCCGCGGCGCGTTGGTGGCGGCGAGCGACAGGTCGGGATGATCGAGCAGCAACTGCTCCGTCTCGGCCGCCGGCAGCGACACCGTGGTCATCGCCCCGGGCGGCACCGCCTGCATCAGCCGGCCGCGCGCCGCCACCAGCGCGAGCGCGTCTTCGAGCGAAAAGACCCCGGCGAGGCAAGCCGCCACGTATTCGCCGATCGAATGGCCCAGCATCCCGTGCGGCTCGATCCCCCAGGCGGCGAGCTGGCGCGCGAGCGCCCATTCGACCGCAAACAGCGCCGGCTGGGTGAGGCGCGTCTCGGCCATCAGCGCCTCGGCCTCGGCGCGCCGCTCCAGCGCCGGATAGAGCACGTCCCGCAGGTCGAACGCGGGCGAGAAATGCGGCTGCAAGATCTCGGCGCAGCGGTCGATCTCGGCGCGGAACGTCGCCTCGCCGGCATACAGGCCGGCGAGCATGGCGACGTGCTGCGAGCCCTGGCCCGAGAACAGGAACGCGAGCTGCGGCGCGCCGGTCTCGCGCGCCGAGACCAGCGGGCGCTTCGCGTCGCCGCCCGAAAGGACCAGGAGCGCGTCCTGGCGGTCGCGGCAGACCAACGCACGGCGAAACTCCATCTGGCGCCGGCCGAGCGCCAGCGTGTAGGCGACGTCCGCCAACGGCGTCTCGGTCGCGGCTTCGAGATGTTCTTTGAGCTTCGCGGTCCGCGCATCGAGCGCGCTTTCGGTGCGCGCCGACAACAGCAGCAGCTGCCAGGGGCGCGACGGCCCGGACGGCGCCGCCTCCGGCGCCTCTTCGACGATCGCGTGGGCGTTGGTGCCGCCGATGCCGAACGCCGACACCCCGGCGCGTCGCGGCGCGGCGCCGCGCGGCCACGCCGACAGCTCTTTCTGGACGTAGAACGGGCTCGACGCGAAATCGATCTGCGGGTTCGGCCGGGTGAAATTGATGCTCGCCGGCAGCTCTTCGCGGTCGAGCGCAAGCAGCGTCTTGATCAGGCTCGCGATCCCGGCCGCCGAGGCGAGGTGGCCGATGTTGGTCTTGACCGAGCCGATCGCGCAGAAGCCGCGCTTCGCGGTCTTGGCGCGGAACGCGCGGGTGAGCGCGGTCATCTCGATCGGGTCGCCCACCTGGGTGCCGGTGCCGTGCGCCTCGATGTAGCCGATCGTCTCGGGATCGATTCCGGAAACCGCATGGGCGGCGCGGATCACCCGCTCTTGGCCGTCCGCTCCGGGCGCCGTGAAGCCGATCTTCGCCGCGCCGTCGTTGGTCACCGCGGTGCCGCGGATCACGCCCCAGATCCGGTCGCCGTCGGCGAGCGCGTCTTCCAGCCGGCGCAGCACCACGACCCCCAAACCGCTGCCGAAGATCGTCCCTTTGGCGTCGGCGTCGAACGAGCGGATCCGGCCGTCGGGCGACAGGATGTCCCCCTCGCGGTAGAAATAGCCGGCCGTCTGGTTGGTGCGCACCGAGACGCCGCCGGCCAGAGCCATGTCGGTCTCGCCGGCGAGCAGCCCCTGGCAGGCCAGATGCACCGCCACCAGCGAGGTCGAGCACGCCGACTGGACGTTCATGCTCGGGCCGCCGAGGCCCAGCTTGTAGGAGATGCGGGTCGAGACGTAGTCGCGGTCGTTGGCGATCTGCGCGTTCAGCTCGCCCACCGAGGCGAGCAGCCCCGGGTTGCTGTAGATGTTCCACAGATAGGTGGTGAGTTTGATTCCGGAGTAGACCCCGACCGGGCCGGCGAAGCGCTCGGTGTCGTAGCCGGCGTGCTCCAAGGCCTCCCACGCGCACTCCAGGAACAGCCGCTGCTGCGGATCGACCAGCTCGGCCTCGCGCGGGCTGTAGGAAAACAGCGCGGCGTCGAACAGGTCGTCGTCCTCGATGACCCGCCCGACGCGCACGTAGCTCGGATTGGCGAGCTGCGCCTCGCCCTCGCCCGCGGCGCGCAGCTCCTCCTCGGAGAAGCGGGTGATCGACTCGACTCCGGCGCGCAGGTTCGCCCAGAATTGCTCGACGTTCCTGGCTCCCGGAAACCGGCCCGCCATGCCGACCACGGCGACCTCCATGCCGGTCCAATCGTTGTCGCGCTCGTTCATTCCTGCTCCTCTTCCGCTTTGCGTTGCACCAGCCGGCGCTTCAATCGATCGCGTCCGGTCGCGAGCTTTTCGCTTCGATCTTCGACCACCGCGGCCGACCGCGGCGCGGCTTCCCCTTGGGAAAGGAACGCGGCGAGCGCCGCGACCGTCGGGTTGGTAAACAGCTGGACCACCTGGAGGTCGGTGCCGAAGGTCTCCTGCACCCGCGCATGCACCTTCACCATCTGGAGCGAGTTGCCGCCCAGCTCGAAGAAGTTGTCGTCCTTGCCGACCCTCTCCACCCCCAGCACCTCGCGCAGAATCGCCGCGAGCGTGCGCTCGATCTCGGTCTGCGGCGCGGCGAACGCGCCGCTTCTCGCCTCTTCGATCGCCGCGGGAAGGGCGGCGCGATCGACTTTTCCGTTGGGGTTCACCGGTAGCTTCTCCAAGATGGCAAACACCGCCGGCACCATGTAGTCCGGCAGCCTGACTTTGAGGAAACCGCGCAGGTCGGCGGCCGTCGCGGACCTTTCGAGGACGACGTAGGCGATCAGCCGCTTCTCGCCGTCCGGCCGTGCGCGCGCCACCACGACGCAATCGCGGACCGCCGAGTGGCGGCCGAGCAGGGCTTCGATCTCCCCCGGCTCGATGCGGAAGCCGCGGATCTTGACTTGGACGTCGGCGCGCCCCGAAAACTCGACCTCGCCGTCCGGCAGGTAGCGTCCGAGGTCTCCGGTGCGGTAAACCCTGTCGTCTCCCAGGGGATTCGCCGTGAACCGTGCCGCCGTGCCTTCGCGGTCGCCGACGTAACCGGCCGCGAGATGCGGGCTGCGCACCAGGATCTCGCCCACCTCGCCGATGCCGGCGAGTCGCCCGGCCCGGTTGACCACCAGAAGCTGGACGTCTTCGATCCCGCGACCGAGCGGCAGGCTCTGTTTCGCGACCCGAATCGCCGGCTCGCCCCGCTCGGTGGCCTCGGTCGGCGCGACGCAATGATAGCCCACCGAGCGCTGGGTCTCGGTCGAGCCGTAGTAGTTGACCACCCGGACGTTCGGCGCGAGCGCCACGAGGCGCGCGACGTCGCGCCGGGTGAGCACGTCGCCGACGAAGAACGCCCAGGCGAGATCGGGCAGCGTCGGCGCCGGCTGGCCGGGGGCCGGCTCGCACAGGATCTGCCCCATCGCCGGCGTGAGATGCGCGACCGTGATCCGCTCGTCGCGCATCCAGGCGGCGAGCCGGCCAGGCACCGCGATGTCGCCGGGGACCGGCGCCACCACCGCCGCGCCGGTCTGCAGCGGCGTGAACAGGTCGCGCTGCAAAGGATCGTGGGCGAGCCCGGAAAGCATCGTGTAGCGATCGCCAGGGCCGAAACCGAAACGCCCCTGCTGCCAGGGGACGAAGTGCGACAGCGGTCCGTGGCGCCCCAAGATGCCTTTCGGCACGCCGGTCGAACCCGAGGTGAACGACAGGTAGGCGAGATCGTCCGGACCGATCTCGACGCCGGAAGGTATCTCCGGCTCGTCCGCGGTCGGATCGTCGGAGCTTGAGCCCGCCGCCGGCAGCCGCAGACGGCAGGCCACGTTCAGCTCATCCAGGAAGGAATCGATCTCCGCCGGCACCGGCCCCGCCGCTTCGAGCGCCAGGAATCCGCGCGGCCGGGCGAGCCGCAGGGTGTCGACCAGCCGCGCGGCCGGATGCGCCGGATCGAGGATGGTGAACGCCGCGCCCGCTTCGAGCACGCCCATCACCGCCGGCACCAGGCGCGCCGAACGGTGGCCGAGGATCGCCACCACGTCGCCCTTGCCGACCCCGTCGCGGCCGAGCCGTTGCGCCAGCCGGCGGATGCGGACGAGCAGCTCGCCGTAGGTGAAGCTCTCGGCCGGGTCGGCAACCGCGAGCCGCTCGGGCGCGCGCTCGGCCCAAGCGGCGAACCGCGCCGGCACCGAACCCTCCCAAGCGGAGGAAAGCGGCGTGCGCGGGTCGGGAAGCACCCCGGCAGCCAACGCGCCCGCCACCAGGGACAGCTCGGCGGCCGGCCGGTCGGGCGCCGCCACCGCCTGGGCGAGCAGCTCGCGGTACTGATCGAGCATTGCGGCGATCCGCGCCGGATCGAACAGGTCGGAGTTGTAGACCCATTCGAGGCGGATCTCGCGCCCCTCTTCCGCGGCGTAGACCGTGAGGTCGAATTTCGCCGACGCCTCGGGCGCGGCGAGCGGCGCGATGTCGAGCCCCTCGACCGCGAGCCGCACCTCCGGCAGGTTCACCATGTTGAAGAACGCCTGGAACAGTGGCGTCCGCGACAGGTCGCGCACCGGGTTGATCTCGTCAAGCAGGCGCTCGAACGGCACCTCGTGCGCGAACGCGTCGAGCACTCGGCCGCGCGAGCGGCCGATCAGGTCGCGGAAGCTCGGCGCGCCCGCTCCTTCCGCCCCGGCAAGATCGAGCCGCAGCACCAGGGTATTCAGGAACATCCCGATCAGCGGCTCCAGCTCCGGCCGGTCGCGCTCCGCGGCCGGCGTGCCGATCGCGACGTCGTCCTGGCCGGCGAGCCGGCCGAGCAGGTGCGCCCAGGCGGCGAGCAGAGTCATGAACAGCGTGGCGCTCCCGGAACGCGCCAGCCGCCGCACGCCGTCGGCGAGGTCGGGCGCGAGCACCAGCGTCGCGGCGGCGCCGGTGAAGGTCCGCAGCGCCGGGCGCGGCCGGTCGAGCGGCAGCTCCAGGGCCGGCGGCGCACCCTGGAGAACCTCGCGCCAGTGCGCCAGGCGGAGCGCGAGGCTCTCCGCGGTCAGCTCGCCGCGCTGCCAGGCGGCGTGGTCGGCAACCTGGATCGCGAGGTCGGGAAGAGCCGCCGGTTTCCCGGCGACCGCGGCGCCGTAGAGCGCCGCGAGGTCGCGCACCAGAACGCCGAACGACCAGCCGTCGGCGATGGCGTGATGGAGCGCCATGAGCAGGGCGTGCTCGGCCGGTGCCAACTCGATCAGAAGGAAACGAGCCAGCGGACCGTGCGAGAGATCGAACGGCAAAGCCGCAAGGCGCTCGTAGAGCCGCTCGCGCTCGGCGGCGCGCCGCGCCGCGGGAAGGGCGGAGAGATCGGCAAGCGGGAGCGAGAGATTCCCCCGCTCGGCGATCCGCTGCACCGGCGCGTCGCCCGCGAGCGCGAACGTGGTGCGCAGGCTCTCGTGCCGTTGGGCGAGGCCAAAGACGGCGGCGGAGAGCGCCGCCGGCGCCAGATCGCCCGAGAGCGCGATCGCCGCGGGGATCGTGTAGGTGGAGCTTTCGGGCTCGAACCGATCGAGCAGCCAGAGCCGCTCCTGCGCGAACGACAGCGGCAGCGGCCGGCTGCGATCGGCGCGCGGGATCGGCCGGGCGAATCCGGCGTCGGCCGAGGGCGCGCCGGCGGCTAACGCCCCGGCGATCCAGTGCGCGAGCCCGGCGAGCGTCGGCTGGTCGAACAGGACGGCGAGCGGCAGCTCGATGCCGAACGACTGGCGGAGCCGCTGCGCCGCCCGGGTCGCGAGCAGCGAATGGCCGCCGAGGTCGAAGAAGCTGTCATCCCGCCCGATCCGGCGCCCGCCGAGCAGATCGGCCCAGATCGCGGCCACCTCGCCCTCGATCTCGCCGCGCGGCCCCTCCCCGAGCACGGCGGCATCCGACGCCGAGGCTTCGGCCGCGAGCCGCGCCAGGGCTCGGCGGTCGACCTTGCCGTTGGCGGTCAGCGGCAGCGCCGCCAAATGGACGAAGCTCTTCGGCACCATCGCCTCGGCCAGGCGGCGGCGCAACGCCTCGACCAGCTCGCGATCCGCGTGGCCGGCTCCCGGCTCCACGACCAGGAACGCCACCAGCCGGCGCTCCACACCCCCGCCTTCGCGGATTTCCTCGTCCACCAGGACCGCCGCCTCGCGGACGCCGGAGAGCGCGGAGAGCGCCGCTTCGATCTCGCCCAGCTCGATCCGCTGGCCACGGATCTTGATCTGGCGATCGATCCGGCCGAGGAAGTCGAGTGTTCCATCCGGCCGTTGCCGCGCCCGGTCGCCGGTGCGGTACATCCGGCCGCCCGTCTCACCCGAGAACGGGTCGGGCACGAAGCGCTCCGCGGTCTGGACCGGGTCGTCGAAGTAGCCGCGCGCCAGCCCCTCGCCCGCCACCCCCAGCTCGCCGCCCGAGCCCCGCGGCGCGAGGCCCTGCCAACGATCGAGCACGTAGGTGCGCACGCCCGAGATCGGCCGGCCGATCGACGGCACGGCGCCCGCGCGGCCGCCCGCCGCCGCCGACTCGCCCTGGGTCGTGATCACCGCGCTCTCGGCCGGACCGTACTGGTTGCACAGCACGTAGGGCGCGCCCGCCGGCGCGCCGTGCAGCAGGCGGTCGCCGCCGGTCTGCAGGAAGCGCAGCAGCAACCCTGCCGGCTGCGGCTCGCCGGCGAACAGCTCGACCAGCGGCGTCGGCGACCAGGCGACGGTCAACCGCTCGCGGGCGAACCAGGCCAGCAGATCGGGCGCCGACAGGCGCACGTCCGCGGGAGGCACGTGCAGGCTAGCGCCGGCGGCGAGCGCCGGCCAGATCTCGATCACCGCCGCGTCGAAGCTCGGCCCCGAGACCTGCGAGCCGCGATCGGACGGCGTCCAGCCAAACCGTTCGAGATGCCACGAGACGATGTGCAGCGCGCCGCGGTGGCTCATCGCGACGCCCTTCGGCCGGCCCATCGATCCGGAGGTGAAGATCGCGTACGCCAAGCCCTCCGGATCTTTCCGGCGCGGCGGCGCCTCGATCGCCTGGGTGCTCCGAAGCGCCGGCTCGGCGTCGAGCGCCAGAACCTTCGCCGCGCCGCACCAGGCGCCCGCGAGATCCGACCGGGTCACCACGACCGTGGCGCCGGCGAGAGCCACCATGTCGCCGCGCCGCTCCGGCGGATAGGCGGGATCGATCGGCGCGTAGGCCGCCCCCGCGCGCAACGCGGCCAGCTCCGCCACGATCAGATCGACCGAGCGGTCGAGACAGACCGCGACCCGCGACTCCTCCGCGATGCCCAATTCCCGCAGGCGCCAGGCCAGACGGTTCGCCCGCGCCCCCAGCTCGCCGTAGGTGACGCGGCCGGCCGGATCGGCGACCGCGAGCGCCTCGGGAGTCGCCGTTTCCCAACGTGCCACCAGGTCGTCCAAACAGGTCGCCGCCTCCGGCGCCGCGGACCGTTCCGGACCGGCCGCCGCGGCGATCAGCTCGGCCCGCTCGGCGGCCGAGAGCAGTTGCAGCTCCGACCGCCGAGCCGTCGGTCGCTCGCCCATGTCCACCAGCAGACGGCCGAGACGGTCGAGACGGCGGCGAATAGTCGCCTCGTCGAACAGGTCGGCGTCGTATTCGATCCCGGCCGAGGCGCCCCCGCGCGCCTCCGGCTCGACGTAGAGGGTCAGGTCCCATTTCGCCGTGCCGACGCCCAGCTCGATCGGCTGCAGCCGGACCCCCGGCAGAACCAGACCGCGGCCGGTGGTCGGGCGCGACACCAGCGCGACCTGGAACAGCGGCGCGGTCGAGCGGGCGCGCGCCGGGGCGAGCGCCTCGACCAGCTTTTCGAACGGCACGTCCCCCTGGGCTTCGGTCGCCACCAGCCTGGCGCGGCTCGCCGCCAGCAGATCGGCGACCGACGGATCGCCGACCAGGCCCGCGCGCGCCACCCGGGTGTCGGCGAACAGGCCCACGATCCCTTCCGTCTCCACCGTCCGGCCCGCCACCGGCAGGCCGATCGCGAGCAGCTCCCGGCCGCTCTCGCGGGCGAGCAGAGCGCCGAACGCCGCGAACCAGGCCTGAAACGCGGTGACGCCGAACCGTTCGGCGAGACGGCCGAGCGCGGCCTCGATCTCGCCGGCCCCGGTCTCCGGAGCCAGGCACGGCGCGAGCGCCAGGTTCGCGCCGCGATGGCGGGAGACCGCCGGGCGCGGCCGATCGGTCGCGAGCTCCAACGGCTCGATCGCCGCGCCGTCGTCGGCCGACAGCTCCGCCACCTGCGCCGCCAGCCGCGGCGCCAGCCGCTCCGCCGTTTCGCGGCCGCGCTGCCAGACCGCGACGTCCCCCTGGTGCAGGGCGAGCGGCGCGAGCGCGGGCGCCGGCTTTCCGAGCGCCCGGGCGTACAGCGCCGACAGCTCGCGCTCGATGACCGCCAACGAGACGCCGTCGGCCGCCAGGTGGTGCAACACCAGCACCAGGTCGAAACGCCGCGCGCCGCGGCGGATCGCCAGACTGCGCAAGAGCGGCCCGCGCGCGAGATCGAACGGCCGCCGCGCTTCGGCTTCGGCCACCCGGCGTGCCTCGGCGGCGAACTTCACGTCCACCAGGAAACGGGGCGCCCGGCCGGTCGGCGCGAAGCTCTGCACCGGCCCTTGGTCCGAATCGACGATCCGCGCGCGCAGCGCTTCGTGGCGCGACCAGATCCCGTCGAGCGCCGTGGCGAGAGCGGGCAGGTCGAGCGCGCCGGTGGCCGAAAACGCGGCCGGGATGTGGTAGAGCGCGCTCGGCCCCTCCAACTGTTCGATGAACCAGAGCCGCTCCTGGGCGAACGACAGCGGCAGCGGCGCGCTCCGGTCGGCGCGCCCGATCGGCGGCGCCTCGTCCGCCTCCGCGCCGGCCGCGTCTTCGAGCGCCGCGATCCGCCGCGCGAGGCCGGCCGGTGTCGGCTCGTCGAACAGGAGGCCCACCGGCAGGTCCATCCCCAGCTCGCCGCGCAGGCGATAGATCAATTGGGCGGCGAGCAGCGAGTGGCCGCCATGGGCGAAGAAATCGTCTTCGCGCCCCATCCGCGCGAGGCCGAGCAGGTCGCGGCAAGCCGCGGCGATCCGCCGTTCGAGGTCGGAGGAAGGGGCGGTTTCTTCAGCGACCTCGATCGCCGCGGGAACCGGTGCCGGCCGGCGCGCGAGCGCGCGCCGATCGACCTTGCCGTTCGCGGTGAGCGGCAGCGCCTCCAGGCGGACGAAGACGCGCGGCACCATCGCATCGGCGAGGCGCGCGGAGAGCGCCGAGATCAACTCGCGATCGGCGACCTCCGCGTCCGCCACCAGGTAGGCGACGAGCCTCCGTTCGAGCCGGCCGCGCGTCATCTCTTCGTGCGCCACCACCGCGGCTTCGCGCACGCCCGGCAGAACGGAGAGCGCCGCTTCGATCTCGCCGAGCTCGATCCGCTGGCCGCGGATCTTCACCTGGCCGTCGAGCCGGCCGAGGAACTCAAGCGAGCCGTCAGGCTTGAGGCGTGCACGATCTCCGGTGAGGTACATCCGCGCGCCGGGACGGGCGCCGAACGGATCGGGAACGAAGCGCTCCGCCGTCTGCCCGGGGTCGTTCCGGTAACCGCAAGCGAGACCGCCGCCGGCCGCAACGATCTCCCCCGGCGTACCCGGCGGCGCGAGATTCAAGCGCCGATCGAGGAGATACGCGCGCACCTCGGAGATGGGCCGGCCAATCGAAGGAACCGGCTCCCCCGCCGACTCCCCCTGGGTCGTGATCACCGCGTTTTCCGCCGGCCCGTACTGGTTGCACAGCACGTACGCCGCTCCCTCGGGAACGCCGCGCAGCAGGCGGTCGCCGCCGGTCTGAAGGAACCGCAGCGCAAGCCCCTCGGGCAACGGCTCTGCCGCCATCAGCTCGACCAGCGCGGTCGGCGCCCAGGCGATGGTCAACCGTTCGCGCGCCAGCCAGGCGAGCAGATCGGGCGCCGACAGGCGCACGTCGGCGCCCGGGACGTGCAGGCTCGCCCCCGAGGCGAGCGCCGGCCAGATCTCGATCACCGCGGCGTCGAAGCTCGGCCCCGAGACCTGCGTGCCCCTGTCTTTAGTTGTCCAGCCGAAGCGCTCGCGGTGCCAGGCGACGACGTGGAGCGCGCCGAGGTGGCTCATCGCGACGCATTTCGGCCGGCCGGACGAGCCGGAGGTGAAGATCGCGTAGGCCAGCCGTTCGGGATCGCGCCGGACCGCCGGCGGATTGCTCTTCGTCTCGTTCGACTCGGCGGGACGATCGAGCAGGATCGCCGGCAGCGCGCCGGCCCAACTCCCAAAGAGAGAGGATAGGGTGACCACCGCGACCGCTCCGGCCGCCGCAACCATGGCGGCGCGCCGCTCCGGGGGATAGGCCGGATCGATCGGAGCGTAGGCCGCTCCGGCGCGCAGAGTGCCCAGCTCGGCGACGATCAGGTCGATCGACCGATCCAGGCAAAGCGCCACAACCGTATCTTCCGTAGCCCCCAGTTTGCGCAGGCGCCAGGCCAGAGCGTTCGCCCGCGCTCCCAGCTCGGCGTAGCTCGCCGTTCGACCGGATCCGGCGGTTTCGGCCACCGCAAGTGCTTGCGGCGTTTCGCGCTCCCAGCGTGCCACCAGGTCGTCGAGCAAGAGCCCCGAGATCTCAGGTTCCGGCTCAAGCGCCGGCCCCCTCGCCGCGACAAGAAGTTGCGTCGTCTCCCGCTCCGATAGCAGGCGCAGCTCGGAGAGACGCGCGGCCGGCCGTTCGGCGAGATCGGCGAGCAGCCGTTCGAGCTGGCCGATCCAGCGCTCGACGGTCGCGGCGTCGAAGCGCCCGGCGTCATATTCGACCGCGCCGCGCCAGGTGTTCCCCACCACCGCGTCAGCCATCAGGGTGAGATCGAATTTCGCGGTGCCGGTGTCGAGCGGCGCTGCCCTCAGTTCCACCCCCGGCAGCTCCAGACGCGCCTCGCCCGCCGGCCGCGCCGCCGCCATCGCCTGGAACCAGGGGGTGCGCTCGCGGTCGCGCTCCGGCGCAAGCGCTTCGACCAGCCGCTCGAACGGCGTCGCGGCGTGCGCGAGCGCGCCCGCCAGCCGGCCGCGCAGCCGGTCAAGGAACTCGTAGCCGGTCGGGTCGCCGGTCGCATCGACCCGCACCACCACGGTATTGACGAACAGCCCCACAAGGCGCTCGGCTTCGCGCCGCGGCCGGCCGGCCTCCGGCACGCCGAGGCCGAACTCTTCCTGGCCGGCCCAGCGCGCGAGCGCCGCCGCATACCCGGCCAGGAACGCCACGAACGGCGTCGTGCCGCCCGCGCGGGACAGGCGCTCGATCGCCGCGCCGATACCGGCGCCGAGGTGCTCGTCGAGCGCCACGGTGCGACCCCGATGGCGAGAATGAGAGGTGCCCGCGGCGAGCTCGCGATCGGCGGGCAAAAGCAGCGGCGGCAGCCCTTCGAGCTCCGCGCGCCAAGTCTCGATCTCGGCAGCGTCCGCAGCCGAGGCGAGGCGATCGCGCTGCCAGGCGGCGAAATCGGCGTACTGGCAGGGCAGAGCCTCGAGCACCGCAGGGCGCCGCTCGATTGCCGCGGCGTACAGCTCGGACAGCTCACCTTCGAGAATCCCGAGCGAGACGCCGTCGGCGACCAGATGATGGACCACCAGCGCGAGACGGAAGCATGCCTCGTCGAGCCGGAGCAGCGCGGCGCGCAGAAGCGGCCCGCGGGCGAGATCGAACGGCCGGCGCGCGAGCAGTGCGCTCGCGCGCGCGGCCGCCGCGGATTGGACTTCGCGCGCCTTCGCCAACCCCGAGAGGTCGATCTCCGGCAGCGCCGGGGCGTCCTCCCCCACCGGTGCGAAGCTCTGGCTCGGCTTGCCGTCTACGACCGCGAAGCGGGCGCGCAACGCCTCGTGCCGCGCCCAGACGCCGGAGAGCGCCAAGCGGAAGGCGGCGACGTCCAGCCGCCCGGCGCCGGTAAACGCCGCGGCGATGTGGTGGAGCGCGCTCGGCCCTTCCAGCTCTTCGAGAAACCAGATCCGCTCCTGCGCCACGGAGAGCGGCAGCGCCGGGCCGCGCGCGACGAGCGGAATCGGCAGCTCGATCCCGCCGAGCCCACTCGCATCGAGGCGGCGGGCGAGGCGCGCGACGGTCGGCGCGCCGTAGAGAGTCGCCACCGGCACCTCGACGCCCAGCTCTTCCTGCAGGCGGTAGGCGAGCTTCGCGGCCAGCAGCGAATGGCCGCCGAGCGCGAAGAAGTCGTCCTCCACCCCCACCTCGGGCAACCCCAGCGCCTCGGCCCAGATCGCCGCCAGCCGCGCCTCGGCGGCGTTCCTCGGCGCGAGACCGCCGGCCACCGGCGCCGGCAGCGCGAGTGCCGCGAGCGCTCGGGCGTCGACCTTGCCGTTCGCGGTCATCGGCAGCGCGTCGAGCCGCAGGTAGACGTGCGGCACCATCGCATCGCTCAAACGGCGCGAGAGCGCTTCGATCAGCTCGGCGTCTCCGGCCGATCCTGCCGGCGCGGCGGCGGGCACCAGGTAGGCGACCAACCGCCGGTCGGTCTCTCCTCCCAACCCTTCGCGTACGCCGACCGCCGCCTCGCGCACCGCCGGCAGCGCGACGAGCGCGGCCTCGATCTCCAGCAGCTCGACGCGCTGGCCGCGGATCTTCACCTGGGCGTCGATGCGGCCGAGGAAGTCGATCTCGCCCGCTCGCTCGGTCCGGATATTCCGCCGGAAGCGAGCCCGGTCGCCGGAGCGATACATCCGGCTTCCCGGCTCGGCGGCGAACGGGTCGGGCACGAAGCGCTCCGCGGTCTGCGCCGGGTCGCCGAGATAGCCGCGCGCCAGGCCGACGCCGGAAGCGACCAGCTCGCCCGGCGTCCCCGCGGGCGCCCGGTCGAGCCGGCGGTCGAGGATGTAAACCCTCACGTCGTCGATCGGCCGGCCGATCGACGGCGTTTCGGCGCCGACCGGCACCGACTCGGTCGTGATCACGGCGTTTTCGGCCGGGCCGTATTCGTTGCACAGGCCGAACGGGGAGTCAGGCGCTACGCCGCGATGGAGCCGGTCGCCGCCGGTCGTGAGGTAGCGCAGCGAAAGGCCCGGCGGCGGGGCCAGAGCCACGATCCCTTCGGCGATCACCGTCGGCACCCAGGCGATCGTCACCCGTTCGCGGACGAACCAGTCGAGCTGAGCCGGCGCGGCGAGGCGAACCTCCGCGGGCGGCACGTGCAGGCTCGCGCCGGAGGCGAGCGCCGGCCAGATC
>Ga0268264_10001327_pt1 | contig 23270 bp, 22 predicted proteins | sample KBSSwiS32_FD_190357 | JGI IMG/M metagenome (GOLD analysis project Ga0268264, IMG submission 190357) | Switchgrass rhizosphere microbial communities from Kellogg Biological Station, Michigan, USA - KBS Switchgrass S3-2 (SPAdes) (version 2) | ecosystem: Host-associated > Plants > Roots >...
ATCCTGGTCGATCGCCGTCGCGCCCGACTGTTCGCGCACGCTCAAGGTCACGCTGTCGCGCGGCGCGGGCAAGACCGAGACCGTGCTCGAGAAGCGGGCCGCAGCCCCCTCGCCCCCGGCGAGCTGCCCGGCGGCATGACCTCGCCCGATCTCCTGGGCCTGTTCGTCTCCGCGTTCGTCACGCTGTTCGTCGTCATCGATCCGCCGGGCTGCGCGCCGATATTCGCCGGGCTGACTTCGGGTGCGAACCCGGTCCAGGCGCGCGCGATGGCGGTGCGCGCCTGCTTCATCGCCGGATGCATCCTGTTCGTGTTCGCGCTGTTCGGCGAGAAGCTGCTCTCAGCGCTGCATATCGAGCTCAACTCGTTCCGCATCGCGGGCGGCGTGATGCTGTTCCTGATCGCACTGGAGATGGTGTTCGAGAAGCGCACCCAGCGCCGCAACGAACGCGCCCAGCAAGTGCGCACCCGGCATGACGAGACGCCCCAGATCGAGGACATCTCGGTCTTCCCGATGGCCATGCCGATGCTCGCCGGACCCGGCTCGATCGCCACCACCATGCTGCTCATGAGCAGGGCTCAGGGGACGGAGGCGACGCTGGTGATCCTGGCCGCGCTCGGCGCCGTGCTGGTGCTCTCGCTGCTGGCGTTGATTGCCGCGATCCCGCTGATGCGCCTGGTGGGCGAGCAAGTGGAAGCGGTGGTCTCGCGGCTGCTGGGCGTGCTGCTGGCCGCGCTTGCGGCGCAATACGTGATCGACGGGATACGCGAGGTGATCAACGCCTAGCGATTCAAAGCAGGGGGAGGTGCGCCGATGGGGGATTGGTCGCGCGGGTACGAGGTCTCGGAAGGATATACCTACGGCTTCGTCCGGGAGATGGCGCCGGACTGGCTGGACTTGTGCGCCCGACTGGCCGGCTTCGCGCCAAGCCGAAGCACGGGAGCGCCATTCCGCTATTGCGAGCTCGGCACGGGGCAGGGGCTGGGCCTGTGCCTGCTGGCGGCGGCGAACCCGGGGGGAGAGTTCGTCGGCATCGATTTCATGCCCGAGCATGTCACCCACGCGCGCGGCCTGGCCGCCGCCGCCGGGCTTGGCAACGTGCGCTTCCTCGATGCGGACTTCGTCGCGCTGGCGCACGACTGGCCGAGCGATCTCGGGGACTTCGACTACGTCGCGCTCCACGGCGTCTGGAGCTGGGTGGCGCCGGCGGTGCGCGAGGCGCTGGTGCGCTGCCTCGATCATGCGACCCGCCCAGGCAGCCTGGTCTACGCCGCATACAACGCGCAGCCCGGCTGGCTGAGCACGGCGCCGTTCCAGCACGTCGCGCAGGCGCTCGGCCAAAGGGCAGGCCGAAGGGCAGGCCAAAGGGCGGGCAAGCCGGGGGTGGCGGTGCTGGAGGAGGCGGTCGATACCTTCGACCGGCTGCGCGTAGCGGGCGCTCCCATCTTCCAGAGCCTCCCGGGCCTGCGCGCCCGGCTCGACTGGGTGCGGAGCCGGCCTAATGCCGGGCAGACGCACGAATACCTCAACGCCCATTGGCAGCCCGCCTGGCATTCGCATGTCGCGGCGGCTCTTGCGGAGGCCAAGCTGCGCTTCGTTCCGGCGCGACGTGTTCTGCCGGGGCCTGGCGCCGGCCTTCGCCCGCGACTTCGAGATCGCCGGGAGCACCCGGCTACATTTGCTGACCCCGCCGGAGGTCGACGAGATCCTCACGATCGAGACTGCCTTCGGCGATGCGACGCTGCCGCCCGGCGCCTACCTGGCGATCGTCTCGGCGTTGCGAGAGGGTCCGCGCTCGCTGGCCGAACTGCCGGGCAGCGACTGGCCAGGCAGCGAATGGGCCGAGACGATCCGCACCGTGCTGCTGCTGCTCGAGGCGCGCACGCTGGCGCTGGGTGCCGGAACGCCGGGCGAGCCCGCGGTGGCGCAGCGGTTGAACGCGGTGATCGCCGCTGCGGCGGTGCGCGGCGCGCCTTACAAGCATGTCGCCTGTGCCGCGTTAGGCTCGGCAGTGGCGGTGAGCGAGACCGACCTCATCCTGTTCGACAGCTGGCTGGCCGAGCCTGAACCAAGCTCCGATCGGGGCCCAAATCCAAGCAATGCCACCGCGTTCGCGCGCCGTATCGCGGAGCGTCTGGCACGGGTCGGTCGGTCGATCCAGCAGGATGGGCAGCCGCTCGCTGGCGATGCCGCGGTGGAGCGCCTGCTGCCGGTCGCGCAGGGCTTCATCGACACCGACTGGCCGCGCTGGCGAGCGCTGGGGGCGTTGGTCTGACAAGGCCGCGCCGATGCCGATCGCTCCTGCCTATTGCAGCGTCACGCCCTCGTCGCCGTCGTTGTCGGCGCGTCGGCCGAAGAACTGCATGAGCTGCACTAGCAGTTCGCAGCGCGCCGAAAGCCCATCGGCCTCCAGCAGCGCCTGCTTGGCCGCGTGATCGAACGGAGCGATCTGCGAGACGCCGTTGATGAGCGAGACATCGTCGAGCCGGGAGACCTGGTCCCAGTCGATGCTGTAGCCTTGCGCATCGGCGAAGCGGCGCGCCTCGCGCTCGAAGCTGGCGCGCTCGACCGGGGCGAGGACCTGATCCTGGGGCTCGGGCAGCAACTCGGCCTCGACTTGGCGGAACGGTGTCGTCACGTCGAGCTCGCGCAGCACGCGGAAGCGCGTCTCGCCTTCGAGGATGATGTTGTAGCGCCCGTCCTCCATCGCCTCGACCTCGCCGATCCGGCCCAGGCAGCCGACCGCGAACAGCGGCGCGCCTTCGACCGGCCGCTGCGGCTGGATCATCCCGATCTTTCGATCGCGGGCCAGCGCATCGCCGACCATCGCCCGATAGCGGGGCTCGAAGATATGCAAAGGCAGCTGCAGCCCGGGATAGAGGACCGCGCCGGGTAGCGGAAAGATGGTGATCCGGGCCAAGCGCGTCAGCCGAACAGGATGGTGGAGAGCTTGCGCCGGGTCGCGGCGACCCACGGGTCCTCAAGGCCGATCGCCTCGAACATCTGCAGCAGCTTGGCCTTGGCGGCGCCCTCGTTCCATTCGCGGTCGGCCTGGATCATCGCCAGCAGCGTACCAGCTGCGCTGTCACGGTCGCCCGCGGCGAAGGCGGCGCCGGCGTAGGCGAGCTGCGCGTCCATGTCGGCCGGCCGCTCGGCGGCGGCGGCGCGCAGCGCGGCCAGCTCGCTGTCGTCGGGCTTGTCCTTGGCAAGCTCCAGCGCGGCGCGGGCGCGCTCGATGAGCGGATCGGCGGCGAGCTTGGGATCGAGCTGGCCGAGTTGCGCCTCGGCCTCTTCGGTCAGCCCGGCTGCCACCAGCGCGCGGATCAGGCCGGCGTTGGCTTCCGCGTTGTCCGGGGCCAACTCGATGATCTGGGCGAAGATTCCCGCCGCACGCTCACCGTCGCCGCTGGCCAGCACGTCCTCGCCCATCGCCAGCAGCGGCGCGAGATCGGCCTCCGGCGTGGTTCCGGCCTGCACCGGCAGCTTGGCCAGCAGCTGGTCGAGCAGCGCCTTGAGTTGCGATTCGCCGCGTGCGCTGGTGAGGTCGGCGACCGGCTGGCCCTGGAACAGTGCGTAGACGGTCGGGATCGAGCGGACCTGGAACTGCGAGGCGATGAACTGCTCTTCGTCGACATTGACCTTCGCCAGCACGACGCCCTTGTCGGCATATTCGCCCGCGACTTTTTCGAGCACCGGCGTCAGCGCCTTGCAGGGGCCGCACCACTCTGCCCAGAAGTCGAGGATGACGAGCTTGGTCATCGAGGGTTCGACCACCTGCTGCCGGAACCGGTCGACTGCCTTCTGCTCTTCGATATTCAGGCCCATGCTCGCCAAGGGTCGTGCTCCTGCCATAGTCTTGCGCGTGATCGTCTCGCGCTTCGCGCCTAGATCGTCCTTCGGCCCCGGTTTGTGAAGGGGATTGATCGTTGCAGCGGAGCGGTCGCGGCGCATGGGCCGGCCGATGCGTTTTTGCCCTTGCGAGGGTCCGCGACCGCTGCTAGTGGCGCGCCTCACCCCGGCCCACCGCCCCTTATCGGCAGCGGGCCGCGATCGTCGAGCGGGCGTAGCTCAGGGGTAGAGCACAACCTTGCCAAGGTTGGGGTCGAGGGTTCGAATCCCTTCGCCCGCTCCATGATGCCGATGGGTTCAGGGCGATCCAGCCCTCCTCCGAACAATCCGGATCTAAGCGCCGCACCGGGTCTTTGCGCTTGGTGGCGCCTGATGGCGATCACATTACAACCGCTCTTCCCTGGCGGCATTAGTGTCGATTTGCGTAGTGGATTGTACCGTGGGCTCGCAATCTAACCGCCTTTGACTCTTGCACGCATGATTTTGCGTTAAGACGCAAAGCGTGCAGGAAGACGCAAAGCGTGCAGGCTATGGCCGCGCGTCTCTCCCGGCCATTCGCTTCTAGCTGCCACCAGATCGCGACCCTGGATACGCGATATTGCATCGCTCGGATGACTGAAAATGAGCGGTTGTCCGTTACGGCCGCGGTGATCGGCCGCGGAGGGTGTGTGGTCGGCCTGATTACCCTCGGAATGTCGCAGGTGCGCGCGAGCCGAGTTTCTGCAGAAGTCCCTCGATCCTAGCGCGCGGACTTTGCGCCTTAAGTCCTGTCTGATCGATTTGGAGCGAAATTGCACGAAACGAAAATGTCCGTTGCGCCGTCATGACGTACCGGGTACTTGTATTTGCAGTGTAGGATCAACCGTACGCTACGCAAACAATGGGGAGGATAAGAATGGGCATGAGCCGTCGCGCTAGCATTTTACTGGCTAGCTCCGCGCTGACATGGGCAGTCCCGGCATTTTCACAGACGCAGGAGGCGGCTTCCGTTCCTGGAGCGCCGGCCACTGGCGTCGGTGCACAGGATGAGGGTCGTCCACAGGCGAGCGTCGCATCGGACTCGGGTGAAATCATCGTCACCGCGACGCGGCGCAACGAGACTCTGCAGAACGTCGCCATGGCGGTGGATGTGGCGACCGGCGAGAAGCTGCAGCGCCTCAACATCTTTGACGCCAAGGACGTGTCGCAGCTCGCGCCGGGGCTCGAGCTCACCAACACCACCGGCCGCAACAACACGACCACGCTGCGCGGCATCACCTTCGATCCGGACCAAGGCACGGCACCGGCGGTGCAGGTCTATTTCAACGAAATCCCGACCGACGCGCAAGTCGCCTACACGGCGCTGTACGATGTGTCGCAGGTCGAAGTGCTTCGTGGCCCGCAGGGGCTGCTGCGCGGCCTTTCGGCGCCCGCCGGTTCGATCACGATCGGCACGCGCCGGCCCAATTTCGATCACGAGGAAGGGTATGCGCAGCTCACCGCGACATCACGCGCCGGCTACAACGTCCAGGGCGGCGTGACGCTGCCGTTCTCGGACACCTTCTCCATCCGAGCGGCCGGGCTGGTCGACGGCAACCGCATCAACAACGTGCGCAATGTCAACACGGGCCGGCGATCGCAAAGCCGCACCGAAAGCTTCCGCTTCACGGCGGGCTGGCAGCCGAGCCCGGACTTCACCGCATATCTGACCTACCAGTATCTGACCGCGGACAATTACCAGGAACAGCAGGTCGCCGGCCCGGGCAACACGCCGGCCTATGATCTCGTGTCATTGTTTTTCAATCCGCCGCCTACGCCGGACACGTCCGCCCGGTCGGGCCCGCCCTTGAGCGCCAAAGACTACAAGTCGGTTCAGGAGGGTGTGTTCCGCAGCCAGAACAGCACGCACATCGTCAACCTGGCAGCCGACTGGAACCTGGGCGCGGCGACTTTGTCGTTCGTGGGCGCACACCAGTTCAGCAGGCTGCAAGTCGACCGCGATCTCGATCCGGGCAATGCCGTTCCCGGCTACATCAACGCCTCGAAGGTCATCATCCCGTACAAGGTCGATACCGGGGAGTTGCGCCTGACGTCCAACAACGTCGACGGGTTCGGCTGGGGCCTGGGCGCGTTCTATACGCACCAGACCGGCACCACGGTCGTCGACCAGCCCGGCGACACGTTCTTCTTTCCGGTCCTGCCCGGCACTTCGCAGGCCATTCTGGGCGCGTTGCCCTACTTGCCGATCGACTCACACGTCGTCGTCCCGGTGGATACGACGACTTACTCGTTCAATGCGAACGCGCGTTATCACACCGGTGGCCTGACGATCGAAGGTGGTCTGCGCTACTCCATCATCCGCGGTAATCAGACGACCCAGCTGTCGATCTCGTCTCCGGGCAATTTCCTCGCCTGTCCGAACTTCGGCTGCACGCCCTTCTCGATCGGCCCGAACGAGATCATTCCTGCCAACTTGCAGCGTAACCGGATCAAGCCCCTCACTGGCGGCGCGACAATCACCTATGCGCTGCTGCCGACCCTGAACGTGTACGCGGCCTACGGCCACTCGGTTCGTGCCGGCAGCACCGGCGTGGCGCTTCCGGCGGGGATCTCCTCGGACCTGATCCGGACCAAGACGGAGAAGACGAACTCCTACGAAGTCGGCCTCAAGGGCAGCCTCATGGACCATCGCCTGAGCTTCACGGTCGCCGGCTACTACCAGACGATCAACGGCTTTCTCAGCCGGTTCCCCAGTATCTACTATCAGGCGCCTGCTGCATCGCCGCCAAGCGGCTTCGCAGATTTCAACTACAATGCCGATGCGAAGATCAAAGGCGTCGAAGCCTCGGTGGACGGCAAGCTGGGACCGAACTTCGACTTCGGCGTCGGCGCGTCCTACGCGCATGCCCGCTTCAGCAATGCCCAGGTGCCGTGCAACGACTTCGCCGGGACCGGCCAGCCCAACCAGAACGGTCAGCCGGGCGTGACTGGCGCCGGCAACGTGAGCTACTGCAAGACCAATGGACGGCTTGCTGAAGTTCCCGACTTCAGCCTGAGCGCGAACGCCGAAGTGCGTTTCCCGGTGGGCACGATCACGCCCTTCGCCCGGGCGCTGTTCACGTACCGCCCCGGCTTCTTCTCGGAGCGCTACAGCTACGACTACGACAGCCGTGAGCTCCTGAACCTGTTCGTCGGCCTGCGGACGGCGGAGAACCGGTTCGAGCTGAACGTGTTTGCCCGCAATCTGCTCAACCAGCGCAGGATCACCAACATCTCGCTGGGCAACGCCACCACGGCGACCGTCAGCCCTCTCAGCTTCGACTCGGGCTACCGCCTGGTCAACGTCACCAACCCGCGCGAATTCGGCGCCACCGCCTCGTTCCGCTTCTAAGGCAAATCTGGAATGTCCAAGGCTCACTTCGGCTTCACCAAGCTCATCGTCAACGACCTCGAAAAGACCGTCGCCTTCTACAAGGAGGTGTGCGGTCTCGAGGAATGGGCTCGCGTGTCGGCGGACGTGAATGGCCGCGAGATCGACGAGATCATGCTCCAGCCCACGGCCGAAAACGGCGCCACGCTGGTGCTGTGGAAGTGGCGCGATCGCGACGCCATTGTCGTCGACGAAGTGATCCTTGGCTTTCAGACTCCCGACGTGACCGCGTTCGTGCAGCGCGTGCGCGATGCCGGTGGAACGATCGTCCAGGACATCAAGGACATGCCCGAGCACGGCGTCAGAGTGGCCTTCGTCACCGACGTGGAAGGACATCTGATCGAAGTCGTCGAGCTGCTCCAAGCCTGAGCATCCGGGCAGGGGATGCCCGTGGCTGGATGGTCATACGATCATCCAGCCGTCGCTTGCTACAGCCTGCGCGTGCTCGGCCGCCGTGGGTGAGGCTTGGCGAGCGCCGCCGCCGGGTTTCGACTAGCGATCAATTCGTTCAGAGAATCCGGTGCGTTACGCTTCTGGCCGCCAGCCCTTGCACGCTGCGAAGCTGTGGGACACAAGCGGGTGAGGCGCGAGAGGGATCGACTGTGCACACAAATGAGCGCAGACGATTGCTTCTGGCACGAGGCGGTCGTGCGGCGTAGCTGATCGGCGGCGAGCAAACCGCCGGCAAGAGTTTATGAAGGGTGAGAGCTGTGGCGTTGACTTCGTCCGACCAGGGTGCGCGTCGCACCGAACACGTCGATGCACCGGCGCTGCAGTATTTCGTCTTCGCCCTGTTCTTCATCTTCGGCGGGATGACGAGCCTCAACGACGTCATCCTGCCCAAGCTGAAGGAGCTGTTCGCCCTCTCCAATGCCGAGGCGATGCTGGTGCAGACGGCGTTCTTCCTCAGCTATGCCTTGTTCTCGATACCCGCGGCCGGGATCGTCCGGCGCGCCGGGTACATGCGGACGGCCGCGATCGGGCTGCTGACGATGACGGCGGGCTGCCTGCTGTTCATTCCCGCCTCGGCCAGCGCCGCCTACCCGGTGTTCCTCCTCGCGCTGTTCGTGCTGGGAGCCGGGATCACGGTGGTCCAGGTCGTCGCCAATCCGCTGATCTCGCTGCTCGGACCGGCGCAGACGACCTCCAGCCGGCTGACCTTCGCGCAGGCGTTCAACGCGCTCGGCACCACCGTCTTCCCGCGCATCGGTTCGGCGCTGATCCTGGGCGGGATCGCCGGCGTGAGCGCCGCTAGCCTTTCGGGCGCGCAGCTCGACGCCTACCGCGCCGAGGCGACGCAGATCATCGTCCACACCTACATCGGGCTGGCGGTGGCGCTGCTGGTGATCGCCGCGGCGGTGTGGAGCCAGCGCAACAAGCTGAACGAGCGGCAGGACCGGACCGGGAGCATGTTCCATGCCTTCACGCTGCTGCGCCAGCCGCGCTTCGCCTTCGGCGTGCTGTGCATCTTCCTGTACGTCGGCGCCGAAGTGTCGATTGGATCGATGCTGGTCAACTACCTCACTGAAGAGCGGGTGTGGGGCGTCAGCGACCAGGTCGCGGGCAACCATCTGATCTACTACTGGGGCGGCGCGCTGGTCGGGCGGTTCCTGGGAGCCGGAGTGCTGCGGGTCTTGGCGCCGGGCAAAGCGCTGGCGGGTGTCGCCACCGGCGCGGCGCTGCTGTGCATCGCGTCGGCCAACTCGGGCGGTCTGGCGGCGGGATGGCTGCTGCTTGCGGTCGGCCTGTGCAATTCGATCATGTTCCCCACGATCTTCTCGCTGGCGAGCGAGGGCCTGGGCGACCGGGCGGCGGAAGGATCGGGCGTGATCGCGACCGCGATCGTCGGCGGCGCGGTGGTGCCGTACCTCACCGGACACCTCGCCGATGCGACCAGCCGGCAGATGTCCCTGGCGCTTCCGGTCGCGTGCTATCTGGTGATTCTGGCATTCGGCTGGTTCGCCCGGAGGCCGGCCGTTCGCCCCTAAGGACGTGTTCTCAGAACGTCCCATGATCGTCAGACTACTTCGCTGATTTCATCGCGCGCTGGCGGCGACTCGTCGACAGTGCGCATTATGCAATGGATCGTCCCGGCTCGAGCAGCGTATTGTTCGCAAACGCAGCACGAACAATCGAGGACACATTGGCGCTCGCCCATCACGCTTTGCTCTGGGGCATCAAGGCTGCCCAGGCAGGACTTCCCCTTTCCAGTAACCCCTATCGATCCCCGAGCGAGCGCGCCGCCTGGCAGTCCGGTTATCGCCGCATGAGTGAGCCCTTCGAGAGCTACCGCCGCTCCTGAGGGCATGGGCGCGGGCCTTTGCACCGCGCGCCTGCCGACCGTAAGAACCTGACCGGGTGATTATCCGGGACAGGAGCGGCCAATGACAGATCTGACCTCGCGCCTTCTGGCGAGCTTTGCGCGGCACGCCGAACGTACGGCGATCGAGGAGGCGGGGCGGAACTGGACTTACGCGGAGCTGGAGCGGGCCTCGGGCCGGCTCGCGCGGCGCATCGTGGACCTGGGCGTCACTCCGGGTGACCGAGTGCTGGCGCAGACCGACAAGTCGGTCGAAGCCCTGCTGCTCTACCTTGCGGCGCTGCGGGCTGGGGCGGTCTACCTCCCGCTCAATACCGACTATACCGAGGCCGAGCTCCGCTACTTCGTGGCAGACGCGACCCCGGCGCTGGCGGTCTGCCGCGAGGAGAGCGCGGCCTTGTTCGCCCGCATCGGCGGGACAAGCCTGGAGGTCCGGACCCTCGCCCAGCTGTTTGCCGACCTGCCCGAAGAGCCGCTGCCGCCTGTCGTGCGTGCGCCCGACGACATCGCGGCGATCCTCTATACCTCGGGCACGACCGGCAAGCCCAAGGGCGCGATGCTGACGCACCGCAATCTCGTCTCCAACGGCGAGATGCTGATCGACTTCTGGCGCTTCACGCCCGCCGACCGGCTGATCCACGCGCTGCCGATCTTCCATGTCCACGGCCTGTTCGTCGCCATGCACTGCGCTCTGTTCAGCGGCGCCACCGTGATCTTCCAGCGCAAGTTCGAGCCTGCAGCGGTGATCGCCGCGATGGCGGACGCGACGGTGTTGATGGGTGTGCCGACCTTCTACATCCGCCTGCTTGCCGAGCCGGCCTTCACCCGCGAGGCCTGCGCGAACATGCGGCTGTTCATTTCGGGTTCGGCCCCGCTCTCGGCGGACATCCACCGCGCGTTCGAGGCGCGCACCGGCCACCGCGTGCTCGAGCGCTACGGCATGACCGAGACCGGGATGCTGACCTCCAACCCCTACGACGGCGAGCGCCGCGCTGGCTTCGTGGGGCCACCGCTGCCCGGCGTGAGCGTGCGCATCGCCGATTTCGAAAGCGGCCGGGTGCTGCCCCAAGGCGAAGTCGGCATCGTCGAGGTGCGCGGGCCCAACGTCTTTGCCGGTTATTGGCAGAACCCGGAGAAGACCGCGGCGGAGTTCCGCCCGGACGGGTTCTTCATCACCGGCGACATGGGGCTGATCGACGCCGAGGGCTACGTCCAGCTCGTCGGCCGCGAGAAGGACCTCATCATCACCGGCGGCCTCAACGTCTATCCGGCCGAGATCGAGGCGCTGCTCGACGATCGCGACGATGTGGCCGAGGCGGCGGTGATCGGCGTGCCCCATCCCGATTTCGGCGAGGCGGTCGTCGCCGTGGTGCGCCCGCAAGGTTCGTTCGATGGCGAGGCGGTGCGCACCGCCCTGAAGCACGACCTTGCCGGGTTCAAGGTGCCCAAGACGATCATCGCGCTCGACGAACTGCCGCGCAACACGATGGGCAAGATCCAGAAGAAGCTGCTGCGCGAACGCTACGCCGGCCTGTTCGCGAACGGTGTGCCGGCGTCCTGACGCGGCTCAGGGATTGTCGCGTTCTCGCTCTTGATCCTCACGGGCGTGAAGTTGCGACCACAAGTGCTCGGTGCCGGCCTCCTGCGCCTTGTTGACGTATTGCGAGGCGACCAGCCAGCCCTTGATCGGCTGCAGCGGCAGGGCGCAGCCGATGCCCAGCAAGGGGAACGAGGTCAGCAGGTGTACCCAGAAGGGCGGCGAGTACTTCACCTGCAGCCAGACCACGAAGAAGATCAGCGGGAAGGCGATGATGCACAGCGAGAAGAACGCCGGCCCGTCGTCCGGCGCCGCGAAGCGGTAGTCGAGCCCGCAGACCGGGCACTTGTCGTTGAGCTTGAGCCACTTGCGGAACATGCGACCCTTGCCGCAGCGCGGGCACAGCCCCTTCCAGCCGCACCGCAGGATCCACTGCCAGGTCTCGGCTCGCGTGCGTTCGGCTTCCGGCATGCGCCTGCTCCTCTCCTTGGGGGCCTGCTTCCCAACGGCTTGCGCCGAGAAAACGCCGATGCGGCCGATGCCCCCGCAACCGCTTGCCAGATGCTGCGTTGCGGGATCAAGCTGGACCGACCAGAATCGAGGGCCTTTTCACATGATCAACGTCATTTCCGCCATCATCAGCGGCCTGATCATCGGCGTGCTGGCGCGGTTCCTCTATCCCGGCTCGGTGCACATGGGCTGGATCGCGACGATCCTGCTCGGCATCGGCGGTTCGCTGGTGGCCGGCCTGGTCACGAGCCGCGGTCAGTCCGATTTCAACCGCGCGGGCTGCCTCGCCTCGGTGATCGGCGCGATGGTGCTGATCCTGCTGGGGCGCGTGCTCGGGATCGGCTGACGCGCCTCCCTTACGGCACCAGCACCGTGTCTGCCGCCTTGGGCAGCATGGCGGGATAGTCGAGCGTGTAGTGCAGGCCCCGGCTTTCGTGCCGCTTGAGCGCCGAGCGCACGATCAGTTCGGCGCTCTGCAACAGGTTGCGTAGCTCGATCAGGTCGGTCGAGACGCGGAAGTGCCGGTAGTATTCCTCGATCTCGCGGTTGAGCAGGCGGATGCGATGCTCGGCGCGTTCGAGCCGCTTGGTGGTGCGCACGATCCCCACGTAGTTCCACATGAAGCGGCGGATCTCGGTCCAGTTCTGCTTGATGACCACTTCCTCGTCCGAATCGGTCACCCGGCTCTCGTCCCAGGGACGTACCGGCGGCGGCGCGTCGAAGGCGTCCCAGTGGTCGAGGATATGCGCCGCCGCCGCCTCGCCGAAGACGAAGCATTCGAGCAGAGAGTTCGACGCCAGGCGGTTGGCGCCGTGCAGCCCGCTCTCGGTGCACTCGCCCGCGGCGTAGAGGCCGGGCAGGTCGGTGCGCCCGTCGAGGTCGATCAGGATGCCGCCGCAGGTATAGTGCTGCGCCGGCACCACCGGGATCGGCTGCTTGGTCATGTCGATACCCAGGCCCAGCAGCTTCTCGTAGATGTTGGGGAAGTGCTCGCGCACGAATTCCGCCGGCTGGTGGCTGATGTCGAGGTGGACGTAGTCGAGGCCGAAGCGCTTGATCTCGGCGTCGATCGCGCGGGCGACGACATCGCGCGGGGCGAGTTCGAGGCGCTCGGGATCGTAGTAGGTCATGAAGCGCTTGCCGGTGCGCGGATTCATCAGCCGCCCGCCTTCGCCGCGCACCGCCTCGGTGATGAGGAAGCTCTTGACCTCCAGGTTGTAGAGGCAGGTGGGGTGGAACTGCATCATCTCCATGTTGGATACCCGCGCGCCGGCGCGCCAGGCCATCGCGATGCCGTCGCCGGTGGCGCCGCGCGGCGCGGTGCTGAACTGGTAGACGCGTCCCGCGCCGCCGGTGGCGAGGATCGTCGCGCGCGCGGTGTGCGCCTCGACGCGCCCGGTCTCCTGGTCGAGCGCGTAGATCCCCCAGACGCGGCCCGAGCCCGAGTAGCGCTCCTCGTGCTTGCCGGTGATCAGGTCGATGCAGGCGCGGCCCGGCAGCAGGGTGATGTTGGGGTTGTCCTGCGCGGCCTTCAGCAGTGCGGCCTGGACGGCCCAGCCGGTAGCGTCGTCGACGTGGACGATGCGGCGGTGCGAATGCCCGCCTTCGCGCGTGAGGTGCAGCGCCCCGTGGCCTTCGGGTCCCTCGGTGTTGAAGGGGACGCCCAACGCGATCAGCCGCTCGATCGCGTGCGGCGCGCGCTCGACGACGAACTCGACCGTCTCGCGCCGGTTGAGGCCCGCGCCCGCGATCATCGTGTCGCGAATGTGCTCCTCGAAGGTGTCGCCGGCATCGAGCACTGCGGCGATGCCCCCTTGCGCCCATGCGGTCGAGCCACCGTCCAGGTCCCCCTTGGCGACAATCAGGACCCGCAGGGTCTGGGCCAGCGCCAGCGCGGCCGTCAGCCCGGCGGCGCCGGATCCGACCACGATCACATCGTGCTGAGGGGAAGCGGAATCCCGAGCGCCGGCGGTGTTTGCTTGATCCATCGCGCTTCCTTGCCGTCCTCGCGCGCGCGCCGCAATATCCAGCCGCGGTACCTGCGTTGTTCATTGCAGCATGAAGGCCGGGCTGCTATGGGCATATACCTAGCAATTGTGGCCGTCTGGGGAGATGCTGCATTGCGAGATCGTCATTTTCGAATTGGGAAAGCGTCGTCCAGGCGGCGCTTGGGATTGGCCGCATGCTGCACAACCTATTGCTGTGCTTGTTCAACAAGCACTCCCCCAAGCGTGAGACCACGCGTTGGGACGGGCTGAACTATGTTGGAACCTGCCGGCATTGCGGGCAGAAGATCCGCCGCAAGTCGCGCAGCAACTGGAAGCGGGACTGGGTGCCAGGCCGGTAAGGTCCTGCCAGCCCACGTGAAGGCGAGCGGACACGGCCTTCGATCAGGACGCCGGATCAGCCGTTCGCAGCGCTCGTCAGGCTGACGAACACGTCTTCGAGGTCGGCTTCGCGGGTCGTCACGTCGACGATCGAGAAGCCCTGGGCCTGGACCTGGGCGAGCACTTTGCCGGCGTTGCTGCGGTCCTTGTCGTAAGTGATCGCGATGGTGCGCTCGCCGGTCTTCTCGCTCTTGATGAACTCGGCGTCGACCGGGAGTTGGCCAAGGTCGCGGTCGAGCGTGAGCTCCACTACCTTCTCGCGCGCCAGGCCCAACAGCTCGCGAGTCGGCTTGTTGGCGATGCACTCGCCGTGGTTGATGATGGCGATGCGGTCGCACAGCTGCTCGGCTTCCTCGAGGTAGTGCGTGGTCAGCACGATCGTCACGCCCTCGCGGTTCATCTCGGTCACCAGTTCCCACAGCTGCCGGCGCAGCTCGACGTCGACGCCCGCCGTCGGCTCGTCGAGCACCAGGATCGGCGGCTGGTGGACCAGTGCCTTGGCGATCAGCAGCCGGCGCTTCATGCCGCCCGACAGCGTGCGGGCATAGGCGTCACGCTTATCGGCCAGATGGACCGCGCGCAGCAGCTCCTCGGAACGGCGCAAGTGCTTGGTGATGCCGTAGAGGCCCGCCTGGTTCTCCAGCACTTCGAACGGCGTGAAGAACGGGTCGAACACGATCTCCTGCGGCACGATCCCGATCGAGCGCTTGGCATTGCGCATGTTGCGGTCGATGTCGAAGCCCCAGATCTCGATCGCGCCGCTGGTCTTGCGCACGAGCCCGGCCATGATGTTGATCAGCGTGGACTTGCCCGCGCCGTTGGGGCCGAGCAGGCCGAATATCTCGCCCTCGGGCACGTCGAAGCTGACGCCCTTGAGCGCGAGCTTGCCTCCCTCCGCTTTGGCGCCCCCGCCGGCCGGGGCATAGCGCTTGACGACATCACGGATGGAAATGGCGGCAGCGCCGTTCGTCGGGTGGCTGGTCATGCCCGGCATGTGGGGCAAGCGCGGGCCGGGGTAAAGGGGTGGCTCGATAAACGCGTCAGCTTCGCGCGCGCGGCCACGGGTCGACGCCGCGGCTCGACGCCACGGGTCGACGCGTCAGCGCAGGCCCACCCTGACCCCCGCCCAGACCGTGCGCGGGACACCCAGATCGATCGAGCCACCCTGGTTGCGAGTGACGATCCGCGCGTCGGTCAGGTTCTCGCCGCGCAGGACAAGGCTGAACGTCTTGCCGAGCGGCACTTGGGCTACGGCGTCGAGCGTGGTGACGGCGGGCAGCACGTCCGTCTCGAGATCGTCCTCGTATTGCGCGCCCACCCGGCGCACGGTCGTCGCCAGCCGCCAGCCGGGTCGCGGTGCCCAGGCGAGCGTGCCGCTGGCGGCAAGGCGGGGCACTTGCGCCGGGCGCTTGCCGTCGAGCGCGATCGCCGCGCCGCTCGCCTCGACCCGGGCGCGCGTCCAGCTCAGCGAGCCGTCGAACGAGAGCGTGCCGAGGGTCGCCCGAACGCCCAGTTCCACACCCCGCGCGCGGATCGCGTCGACGTTCTGCCGTTGCCGGGTGGTGGGGTTCAAAGTGACGTTGGCAATGGCGTGCTTCAGGCGGTTGTCGAAGGCGGTAAGGGTGAAGGCAAAGCCCTGCGCGGGTGTGAGTTCGAGCCCGGCCTCGTAGCCCTGCAGACGTTCGTTGCGCAGGTCCGCGTTGGCCAGGGTCGTGATCGGAAACACCACGAAGGGGCGGTAGAGTTCATTGAGAGTGGGCTGGCGAAAGCCGGTGTAGGCGGCCGTCCGCAAGCTCGTCGCGGAGCTGAGATGCCACACCGCGCCGCCGCGGAAGTTGCCTGCCCAGCCGTGCTGGTCGGCGAAGCGGTTGTCGGTGGTGATCCGCCCTGCCGCGTTCGCTTCGCGCAAGAAGCCGCCGGTCACGCTCCAGCGGTCCGCCCGCGCCCCGGCGGTGAGGACCACCGGCCCGAGCGTCCAGTCGTCCTCGGCGTAGAAGCCGAAGTCACCGGTGCGCCCGCCGGCACGGCGGGTCGCGGTGCGCAAGCCGGTGACGGCGCTGAACGGCTCCTCGTAAAGCGTGCCTCGTGCGATACGCGCGTCGGCGCCCAGGCGTAGCACGTGCCCGGAACCCACCGGCGGGCGCAACTCCAGCTTGCCGCCGTAGCCGGTCGCGGGCGTCTTCACCTGGTCGAGCGTCCTCCTGAAGCTGGTCGCGCTGATGACGACGTTGGAGAAGTCCTGGACCTGCACGTAGCCGAGCGCGTCGTAAGCCCAGTCGCCCCGCCCGACCACGCGCAAGCTCGCCTGCCCGCCGGTCGAGGAAGAATCGGCGCCCTGGAAGCGCAACGTGCGGCGATCCTGGAACGCCAATGCCGACATCTGCACTTCGGTCACGTCGCCCAGCGGCGCGACCGCCCGCAGCGCGCCCGACCAGCTTTCGTAGCGAGCTCGCGCGCTCGCGGGCACGCGCTGGTCGCGCGGCGTCGTCCAGAAGCCTTCGCCCCGGTCCCATGCGGCGCTGGCGACGAGGTAGCCTGCTCCCAGGCGCGGCGCGGCGGTGATCGCGGCCTGCGTCTCGCCGCGCTGGTCGACCAGCGCTTCGCCCGAGAGGCTCCCGAGCGTCTCGGGCCCGCCGCTCTCCAGCTCGATCGTGCCCGAGACCGCGCCCGCGCCGAACGCGCCCGCACCGCCGCCGCGCGTCACCCGCACCCGGGCGAGCCGCTGGGGCGAGAGTGCGCTGAACGGGATGTAGCCGAAGAACGGGTTCGCCACCGGCACTCCGTCGAGCAGCACCAGCGCCCGGCTCGAGGCGTTTCCGCCGAGCGCGCGCAACGTCGCGCCCTGGTTCGAGGGATTGGAGGCGCGGCTGTCCGAACGACGGAACTGCTCGAACCCCGCCACCGACGAAAGCACGTCTTCGATCCGGCCGGACGCACTGGCGGAGATCTGGTCGCGGCCGATCTCGCGTATGTCGTAGGCCGGCGTCGCCGGGCTGTCGGGCAAGCCGCGGCCCACGACGACGATCGGCGCGGTGGCGTCCTGCGCTTGCGCCGGACAAGCGAAGAGCGGCAACGGCGCGAGCAGAAATGGGGCGAGACGCCCGGCGTGGACTTTCATGGCCCTCGCCTTAGCCTCGCCGGTCCCGCAGGCAAGCGCTCCCGCCGATCAGGCCCGGCGTTTGACCCGGGCCAGTGCGCCGCTCGCCCAGAGGGCCCAGGCGATGATCAGCGGCTGAGCGGCAAGGCGGGGGATATGGTAGCCCAGGCCCAACCCGTGACCGGGCCGCGCCATGTCGATCTGCATGTGGTGGAAGTTCGCCGGCCAGACGCACAGGGCATAGGCGGCCAGCCCCCACCCCGCCCAGCGCCGCACCGCGAGCGAGCGGGTCTGCAGCAAGCCGACCGCACCCAGGAGCTCGCAAACGCCGGTGATCGCGATCACCGCCTCAGGGTAAGGCACCCAGGCCGGCGTGATCTCGACGAAGGGCCGAGGCGCCGAGATATGCAGGACTCCAGCCGCCCCGTAGATCACGCCAAGCGCGAGGCGCGCCCACTTGCGGCCTCGACTCTCGAGCCCCGGGGTTGCCGGCGATGTCGCGCGCCGGCCCACGACGAGGTTTGTCGCCCGGCTCAGCGGGCCGCGCTCGCGACCTTGCGATAGGGCACGAAGTCCTCAAGGCCGACGAAGCCGCTGTAGAAGTGGCTCGTGCGGTCGCGCAGCTGCACCGTGTCCAGGCGGCAGAGCTGCCCCGTCGTCAGCACGGTGACGAGGATGTCGTCGTCATCGAGCGAACTCGCGTTGGTCGGCCGGTTGACGTAGAGCGTGTTGCCGTAGCGGTAGACGATCGCGGTCTTGTCGATCACGGTCGTGTCCGTCGACGAGCCGAGCGGCAGGCAGCGCACGGGCTGTCCCGCTTCGCGGCCTTCCAGCATCTTGGCGAGCTTGGCCTCGCCGGTCAGCCTGGGCTTGGCGGCCATGGCCGGAGCGGCCGAGGTTGCGACGAAAGTGGCGGCGGTCATAATTGCGGCGAGGATGGTTCTCTTCATGGCTGTCTTCCTGCATGCCCCTATGTGTCAATTAGCACATTGGGGCTGAACCGGTGATGACCATCAACGCGCGCGGCCACCAAAGTGATCCGCATGACGCGCGCGTCAGGCCGTGCCGCCGACCGTCAGCCCTTCGATCAGCAAAGTGGGCTGGCCGACGCCGGCAGGCACGCTCTGCCCGCCCTTGCCGCATACGCCGACGCCCTCGTCGAGTGCGAAGTCGTTGCCGATGCCGGTCACGCGGGTGAGAACGGAGGGGCCGTCCCCGATCAGGGTCGCGCCCTTGATCGGTGCGCCCAGCTTGCCGTTCTCGACTTTGTAAGCCTCGGTGCAGCTGAACACGAACTTGCCCGAGACGATGTCGACCTGACCCCCGCCGAAGCTCTTGGCGTAGATGCCGTTCTTGATGCGGGCCAGCAGCTCGGCAGGATCGTCGTTGCCGGCTTTCATGAAGGTGTTGGTCATGCGCGGCATCGGCACGTGGGCGTAGCTCTCGCGCCGGCCGTTGCCGGTGGCGGGCACGCCCATCAGCCGGGCGTTGAGGCGATCCTGCATGTAGCCTTTGAGGATGCCGTCCTCGATCAGCACGGTCTCCTGCGTCGGCGTGCCCTCGTCGTCGATCGAGAGCGAGCCGCGCCGGTTCAGGATCGAACCGTCGTCCACCACGGTGACCCCCGGCGCACCGACCCGCTCACCGATGCGGCCCGAGAAGGCGCTCGTGCCCTTGCGGTTGAAGTCGCCTTCCAGGCCATGGCCGACCGCCTCGTGCAACAGCACGCCGGGCCAGCCGGGGCCGCACAGCACGGTCATCTCGCCCGCCGGCGCGTCGACGCTCTCCAGATTGACCAGTGCCTGGTTCAGGGCGACGTTGATGCCGCGGTTCCATTGCGCCGGATCGAACAGATCGTCGTACAGCCAGCGCCCGCCCATCCCGAACGTGCCGGTCTCGCGCCGGCCGTTGCTTTCCGCCACGATCGAGACGTTGAGCCGCACCAGCGGGCGCACGTCGGTGGCGATGAAGCCGTCGGGCCGCACGATCTCCACCACCGACCAGCTGCCGGTGAGCGAGCACGAGACTTGCGCCACGCGCGGATCGCGCGCGCGGGCGGCGGCATCGATCGTCTCGAGCAGCTTCACCTTCTCGGCGAAGGGCACGAGGTCGAGCGGCGAGGCGTCGGTGTAGAGGTGGCGGTTGCTGGCGCGCGGCGACGCGGGGCGGGTGCCGTTCGCCGGGTCGAGCAGCCGCAGCGTCTCGCCCGCGCGGCGGATCGCGGCGGGGCTGATCTCGTTGGCATGGGCAAAGCCGGTCATCTCGCCCGACACGCCGCGCAGGCCGAAGCCGCTCTCGCGCGAATAATCGCAGGTCTTGAGGCGCCCATCGTCGAACCCGAACGCCTCGGAGGCGACGAACTGCATGTAGAGTTCGCCGTCGTCGCACGCCTTCAGCGTCTCGGCGGCGAGAGCCTGGGCCTGTTCGGGGGTGAGCTGGGCGTAGAGGAGCGAGCGGGGATCGGGTGCGGATGCCATGCCGCAGATATAAGGCGGCGCGCGCGTTGCGCCAGCGCGATCAGTGCGGAGCGCCGGGCTCGGGCTCGTCGAGCTCGCCGGGGAACAGCTCGTTGGCCGAGCGCTCGTGCGGGTCGCCCTGGTAGACGAAGCGGCGGTCGCAATAGCCGCACTCGACCCAGCCCTTCTCGTCGATCTCCAGCCACACGCGCGGATGGCCGAGCGCGGCGCCGCCGCGGATGTCGGTCGCGCCATCGCACGAGACGCGGCGCTTGTCGGTGTAGACGGTTTCGGGCGGGTTGCTCATGGACGAGGCGATTACCAACCGCTCGCCGCCTTTTCCAGAGGAAAGGCGCATGCGCGTCGATCCCTCTCGCTGGTTTGCAGCGCCTGGCCGATCCGCTAGACACTCCGCCGATGCCCCGGCTCACCGTCAACGACCATCCGCTCGCGTTCGACATGGACCCGATGACGCCGCTGCTCTGGGCCTTGCGCGATGCCGCCAATCTCACCGGCACGAAGTATGGCTGCGGGGTCGGCGACTGCGCGGCGTGCATGGTGCTGGTCGACGGCGAGGCGCTGCGCTCGTGCCTGCTCACTCTCGCCGAGTGCGAAGGGCGGGCGGTGACCACGATCGAGGGGCTTTCGCGCGATCGCTCGCACCCGGTGCAGCAGGCGATGGTGGCCGAGCAGGCGATCCAGTGCGGTTTCTGCACGCCCGGCATCGTCATCGCCGCCGCCGCGCTGCTGGCGCACAATGCGAACCCGAGCGATGCCGAGATCAAGGCGGCGATCCCCAACTTGTGCCGCTGCGGCGTCTACCCCCGATTGGTCCGCGCCATCCAGCGCGCCGGCCGGATCACGCGCGGCGAAGAGCGCTTGAACGCCGCGCCGGCTCCGGGCATCGACGATGCGCAGGCGGCCCGGGCGGTGCCGGCGATGAACAATCCACAACCCTGAAGGGCAAGGCATGAAGGCTACGATCTGGCACAATCCGAGCTGCGGCACCTCGCGCAAGACCCTCGCGATCCTGGAAGAAACGCCTGGCGTCGAGGTGAGCGTGGTCCAGTACCTCAAGACCCCGCCTTCGGCGCAGAAGCTGGCGCAACTCTATCGCGATGCGGGTCTGACGCCGCAGCAGGGCCTGCGTCTGCGCGGCACCGACGCGGCCGAGCGCGGCTTGCCCAATGCCGATGACGCCACGGTCCTCGCGGCGATGGAGGCCGAGCCGATCCTGATCGAACGGCCGCTGGTGGAGACCGACAAGGGCGTCCGTCTGTGTCGTCCGCAGGACAAGGTGCTCGAGATCCTGTGATACCCCAAAGGGCTCCGTCGCTTGCAAAGGCACGGGGAATCTGCCAACCGACCCCCATCACAAAAGTGCCACGACAAGCGCGAGAGCTGCCTCAAGCATGACCCGTACTGAGCTTGCCCGAGAGGCGCTGCCCCAGAAGATCGTGCGCAAGATCAAACACGGCCTGGGTCCCTGGGGCGTGTTCATCGAAGGCTTCATCCGCCATCCCGTGATGGTCGGCTCGATCATCCCGTCTTCGCGATTCACCATCGCCAAGATGCTCGCCCGCGTGAAGTGGAACGAGTGCAAGCTGTTCGTCGAATACGGCCCGGGGGTCGGCACTTTCTGCCGCCCGGTGCTCGACCGGCTGCCGCGCGACGGTGCGCTGATCGTGATCGACACCAACCCGTTGTATATCGAGTACTTGCGCCGCACGATCACCGACAGCCGCTTCACGGCGGTGCTCGGCTCGGCCGCGGATGTCGAGGAGATCGTGCGCGCGCACGGGCACGAAAAGGCGGACTACGTGCTGTCCGGCCTGCCGTTCTCGACTCTCCCGGACGGCGTCGGCCCCGCGATCGCGGCGGCGACGCACCGGGTGATCCGCCCCGGCGGCGCGTTCCTGGTGTACCAGTTCACCTCGCGCGCCCGCGACTACATGGCACGCCACTTCACCCGCATTGAGAGCGGGTTCGAAGCGCTCAACGTGATGCCCTGCTTCCTGTACTGGGGCTGGAAGGACGCAGAGGCGGCTTGATCGGCCGGCCTGCGGGCGGTCGCTATCGACACGCCTGCGCCGGCCCTTGCAGCCACCTTGTCGTCCCGGGCTTGACCCGGGGCCTCGCCTAGATTTCGCTAGCCGAAACCGATCCCGGGTCTAGCCCGGGATGACGGAAAAGAGCACGGCGGGCGTCGGCGCGGCGCCCTTGGCCGTTCAGGCCAGCGCGATGTCCGGCGCGTCTTCCTGCTTCATGCCGACGGTGTGGTAGCCGGCGTCGACATGGTGCGTCTCCCCGGTCACGCCCGAGGACAAGTCGGACAGGAAGTACAGCCCCGATCCGCCCACGTCCTCGATCGTGACGTTGCGGCGCAGCGGCGCGTTCAGCTGGTTCCACTTGAGGATGTAGTTGAAGTCGCCGATGCCGCGCGCGGCCAGGGTGTTGATCGGCCCGGCCGAGATCCCGTTCACCCGCACGCCCTGAGGCCCGCAATCGTTGGCGAGGTAGCGCACCGAGGCTTCCAGCGCCGCCTTGGCGACGCCCATGACGTTGTAGTGCGGCACGACCTTCTCCGCGCCGTAGTACGTCAGCGTCAGGATCGAGCCGCCGTTCGGCATCATCGCGACGGCGCGCTTGGTCACCGCGACCAGGCTGTAGGCCGAGATGTTCATCGTCATCAGGAAGTTGTCGAGCGTGGTGTCGTAGAACTTGCCGCGCAGCTGCGACTTGTCGGAGAAGCCGATCGCGTGGACGACGAAGTCGATCGTCTCCCACCGCGCCTTCAGCGTCTCAAAGGCGGTGTCCAGCGCATCCATGTCGGCCACGTCGCAATCGATCAGGAAATCGCTACCCAGGCTCTCGGCAAGCGGGCGCACGCGCTTGGCCAGCGCCTCGCCCTGGTAGGAGAAGGCGAGCTCGGCACCGTGTTCATGCAGCTGCTTCGCGATCCCCCAGGCCAGCGACTTGTCGTTCGCCAGACCCATGATGAGACCGCGCTTTCCCTGCATCAGACCTGTCATTCGTATTCTTCCCGTCTATTCGCCGCTGTCCGCCGAACCGCCTGGACGGTTCAGCGCCCGCTCCTCCGGCGTCTCCGTCAGGGCGGCGTTGAGTTCGGCACCCATCACCATCCCTAGTCCGACAAGCCAGAAAAAGAAAAGCGCGATCATCACGCCCGCGAGGCTGCCGTAGGTGAGATCGTAGCGGAAAAAGGTGTGGAGTACGCGCGGCAGGGCGACCGCGACGAGCACCCACCACACCGTGACCAGCAGCGCGCCGGGCCAGCGCGGATAGATCGGCTTCTGGTAGGCCGAAGGCGTCAGCGTGTAGAACAGGGTGTAGATCGAGCCGTACAGCGTGAGCGCGGTGAGCGCGTGCGAAATCAGGATGCCGGCGCGCGGCGCGTCGATTCCGGGGAACAGTGCGAAGAGCACTTCCTGCACCGAGGCGATCAGCACTTGGCCCGAGAGCGAGACCAGCAGGATCAGGACTGCGAGCAGGATCATGCCGGTGGAGGACAGGCGATAGCGCCAGAACGCGCGGGTCGGCTGGGTGCCGTAGGCGCGGTGGAGGATGTCGCGAATCGTTTCGATCAGGCTCGCGGCCGACCACAGGCCGAACAGGCCGCCGATCCACAGCAGCGAGCCGTGGCGCGCGTTGACCGCATCGTGCGCGACCGGCGCGAGCACCTCG
>Ga0268264_10001328_pt1 | contig 23266 bp, 21 predicted proteins | sample KBSSwiS32_FD_190357 | JGI IMG/M metagenome (GOLD analysis project Ga0268264, IMG submission 190357) | Switchgrass rhizosphere microbial communities from Kellogg Biological Station, Michigan, USA - KBS Switchgrass S3-2 (SPAdes) (version 2) | ecosystem: Host-associated > Plants > Roots >...
GCCGTTTACAAGCGATTGCCTGAACCCGTCCGGGAAAAGGCCCGCACGAAATATGGCGCGGTAAAATCCATGCTTCAGGAGCGGTTCGCCCAAGCCAACCGCAAGATCAAGGATACCGCCCGTGAAACACGTATCCGCATTCAGCAGATCGTCGCCATCGGCACGGTTATCATTTTGATCTGGACCGCCTTCATCGCAGAGACTTTCCGGAATTTCATCGAAACCTTTCGGGTGTGCTCGGAAGTCTGGACCGATGGGCAGGAACCGGTTTTTGCTATGGTGGCATGATTCTGTGGCTCGCGATCATCATCGCGATCCTGCTGCTTCACATCGCCGTGGTTCCGGTCGTCTGGCTGGCATCCTTGCTGGCCAGTTTGCCGTGGCTCGACCGGCATCTGCCACCGCTTTCACCGATTGCGAAATGGACCATCATGGTCCTCTTCGCAATCGCGATCATAGCGGCGTTCCTAGCCGTGTTTTGAAGGCCCGGCACCAAAGCTGAATATAAACAAGAAGGAGAAACAACATGGCACAAGCCAGGTATTATTCTCCCCGGCTCAATCGATCATTGATCTCGCCGCTTTATCACGCAGCAAAAACCCGAGGTGTTCCAATGACGGCGCTGGCAAGCCGTCTTGTCGCCGAGGGCTTGAGCCGCATGAACAAAAGCGGCGATCAATGTATCGTTGCCGAGGAGCCGTCCGCGCTTGATCCAAGGCGGACGGAATAAAGGCGGAAGATCGCCCACCCTCATCGCCGCCGAGCAAGCCCGACTGGGACGCCGCTGGCTGATAGCTAAAGAAAAAAGTCTCACGCCCAGCCGGGTCAACTCCGGCTGGGCATTTTCATTTTCATCAGAAGCAACAAAACAACAAACGAAAGGAAACCATCCCATGGCTATCATTCTCGAAGCCGCATACAGCAAGAAGCTTGGCCTGCCAAACTTCAGCAGTCATTCATACGTCGTCAGCATCCGCACCGAGCTGGGCGACATCAATCAGGTGCCGGAGGAAAGCAGCAAGCTTTACAAAATGCTGCAGGACGCCGTGGACAAGGAAATCCAGGAAGTTGGATTCATGCCCGATGCCACCCAGTACGGCATGAATGGCGCCAACGGCCATCAAACCAACGGTAATGGTCATGCCAACGGAAACGGTCACCGTCCATCGGCAGAGGGCACGCCGATCACCCCGAAGCAGTTGGATCTCATCGGCAGGATCATCCGCGAAAACAACGTGGAGAAAAGCGATGTGAAAAACCTCGCCGTCCAATTGTTCGGCGTCGGCGTCAGATTGCTCAACCGGATGCAGGCATCAAACCTGATCGATGAGCTGTTTGAGCAGTACGGGCGCAAGAACGGTAATGGTCACCGCGGAAAATATCAGCAGCGGGAGCAAACACGGTCATGACGGCTGTTCTGGTTCCGCAGGAGGAGAAGAAGGGTGCGGCCCGAAGCATTGAAGATTTGATCTCCAATGTGTCGGCTTCGCGCCTCTCGACCTGGTCCCAGTGCCGGCTGAAGTTCTTCTTTCGCTACGTTCAGGGCCTCCATAAACCCAAATCCCCGTCCCTGCACGTCGGCAGCAGCGTCCATGCAGTCTTGAAATACTGGAACAAGGCCCGCTGGAAAGGCGAAGCCCCCAGCCTCAAGCAACTGCATGACGTCTATTCCGCCGCGTGGAGTGATGAACAGGGCAAATCACCCGTGGACTGGGAGGACGGAAGCGAAGCCGAGGAACGGAAGGTGGGGTGGCGGCTCTTGGAGACATATTTCCGGGAATCGCCGATCCAGCCTGATGAGAAACCGGAAGCCGTGGAAGTCACCGTGGAAGCCGATCTTGCCCGGCACGGGCTGCCCAAGCTCGTAGGGATCATCGATCTCGTCCGCGCGGGCGGCCGGATCGTGGATTTCAAGAGCAGCGGCAAAACCCCGGATCCGGAGCAGGTCGGGCACCTCAATGAAACCCAGACCACCGCTTATGGTGTGCTTTACCGGGAATCGACTTCAAAAACCGAATCCGGCATCGAGATCCATCATCTGATCAAAACCAAGAACCCCAAGCTCGTGGTCACACTGCTCGGACCCGCCACGGAAAACCAGACGACGCGGCTGTTCCGCCTCATGGAATCCTATGTGGGCGGACTTCAGCGCAGCGATTGGATCCCCTCGGTGGGCTTCCAGTGTGCCGGATGCGAGTTCTTCAATGAATGCCGCGTCTGGCACTGAGAGCTAAAAAATAAACATACGATGGGCGGCCTCAACAGGGGCCGCCCTTTTCACTTTTAACGAAAGGAGAAGCCAATGTTCATATTCAAAATTATCAAAACGATTCTCGATCTATTGCCATGGGTGCTGCTGGTAGCGCTGCTTTACGCAGTATGGCCATATTTGCGTATTGTATTCCACCTCCTCCAGAGCGTTCACAACTTTGGGAGGTGAGAATCGACGTCAGTTAAACTTTTGTTTTTTTGAAAACCGTCCCGCTTATCAGAGCTGGCAAATCCCGTTTGTATTGAGGCAGAGTTGGAAAAAATTCTTCCATCTGCACGTTGAGGACACTCGCGATGGCTCGCAATTCGAAATCAAAAACAGAACGAATCTGCGATTCAATCTTCGCAACAGCGGTTCGATCCATATCCAAACCGAAAATTTGTAGCCGTGTAGCCAACGCATCTTGAGTCAGGCTTTGCTGACTGCGGATTTTCCGGATTTGAGGGCCTACCGAATTGCGAAAGCGTCTTACGTTCCCCATTGGGAACTTGACTCTAGTGCAAATACTCCGGTGTAATTATCCCTATGGGGAACATCTTCCGGATGATCGCGAATGCCAGAAGGCATCAACAACACCTAAACTTTAAGAAAGGAACCCCTATGAAAATCAAATCAATTCGGGCCGCCATTGTGGTCACAATCATTTTTTTAGCCGGACAAATTTTGACGGCAGCGGAACCACGAGGCTTCTTGATTTATACTGATCCGCCATCAAAATACGTCGAAGCGTGCGAATTCATACTGTTGGACTCTGGAAAACCGCTTTATGCAGCAATAGTCCGTGCAGACGGGCAGCGCATTCAACTCAGAACCGGCGGCCTTTGGATCGTAGTCGGCTACCCGCCACAGAACCCTTCGCCGGATCTTGCAGATTTGGCCGATGACAATCTCAAAAAAATCCAGGAATTAATTCCAAGATATCCGCAGTTCAAGGAGCGGCTGGTTACCGCCCAGGCAAAATGGCAGAACGCGTTGGCGGTGGCGAAGCAGATGGCGATAAACGCCTCAACGGTTCAGGCGCAAGATCCGCCCCCAGCACTATTCTCCTTCACGACCGCTGCCGGTGCGGTCTTCAAAGATGTTCGGGTCGCATCTGTAGGAGTTGATAATTTTGCGGTAATGACAGAGATAGGAATCGAACACGTAAAATTTCAAGATTTGCATGAAGACATCAGCACCTTGCCTCCAACAGTGAAAGACCAGATTCAAAAGTTTCGGAAGAAAATCGCGGATCAGAAGGTTCAGGAAGAACAAGCAGCGCGGGAGAAGTTGACGGAAGAAACACGGCAGCGTGAAGAAGAAAACCGTACGAAAACGCGACAGCGGGTAACGCTAGAAAAAAACGTTGAGGCAGAAAGTGCGACCGACACAAACCGTCAACCCATGGATTTCAACAAAAGTAAAACGAGGGAAGCGGAGGTGCCACCTAATGGAAGGTCAGGTGCTGGCGAAGATGCCATTCAAAATCTGGAAAGATTTACGGCGAACGGAAAATGGGGATATAAGAGCGCCGGGGATAAAATCGTTATTCCTGCTCAATTTGAGTATGCGGGACCCGTCTATAAAGGTTTCGCCAAAGTGTGGAAGGACAAATGTCACGGATATATTACTGGAAATGGAGAATATTTCGGACCTAAATTGCCTGATGGTCTGAAGCAGGGCGATCGACCTGAATGGATAGGAGAAGAATTGCACTCACAGCTAATGGTCGCAGTCGGTGTGTATGGAATAAGTAAAGATGAACTTTCTCGTGACCTTAACCGGACCAGAGAAATGTTCGCTAGTGAGGACCATCCAGACCAGCTAGCAATGATGGCGGAGTTACAAATGCTGGAAGGGTTTACCGTAAACGGAGATATTCGAATCGAGGAGGATGCTCCGAAGTCGGAGGCTTCCACGAAAACAAGCGAGGGAATGACTAAGGGAATCCCTTTTTTGAATTTTTTTGGAATGAAATTTGTTTTTATTCCGCTGATTCAATGGATGCTAGGTGCGGCGATCCTGATCCTTATAGCGCTTTTCATCTGGAAACGATTTGCCGGCACCACTCCGCCACCGGAAGAGTGATCACTCTGCGTCTTTAAAACGATTTTCAAACGCACCATTCCTTTAGCTTCAACTCACAACTAATTGACATTAACGGCAATGAGCCGGGACACCACGAGTGTCCCGGCTTTTTTCGTTTTCAACCCACAACAGAAAGGAAGACTATGGAGCAAATCACGCTCTACTATCGTCAGGGCAGCTCTGACAAAATCTACCAAGCTGCAATCGAACAGAAGGATGACGGCCACATCGTCACCTTCGCCTACGGCCGGCGGGGCACCACGCTCCAGACCGGCACCAAAACGCAAATGCCCGTCAATTACGACGCCGCAAAGGACATCTTCGACAAGCTGGTCCGGGACAAAACCGCCAAGGGATATACTCCCGGCGAGGATGGCACCCCGTACCAGCGCACCGACAGGCAGCAGGAAGCGACCGGCATCCATTGCCAGTTGCTCAATGCCATCGACGAAGACGAACTTTCCGGTTACTTCCGCGATCCGGGATACTGGATGCAGGAGAAACACGACGGTCGCCGTTTGCTCGTCCAAAAGCACGATGGCGCCATCACCGGCATCAACAAGCTGGGCCTCTCAGTCGCTGTCCCGGAGACCATCGAATGGGCGGCACTCGCATTTGACCGCGACTTCATCATCGATGGTGAAGCCGTGGGCGATGTCCTCCATGCCTTCGATCTGCTGAGCATTGACGGGGAGTCAGTGACGGAAAGCGGTTACACCGACCGCTACCTGCACCTGATCAATCTCCTGGCATCCACCCAGCAGGAGCACATCAAGCTGGTGGAGTCCGCCTATATGCCGAAGCAGAAGCAGGATTTGTTCAACCTGCTCAAGGTGGAACATCGGGAAGGCGTTGTGTTCAAACATCTCAGCGCACCCTATACCGCGGGTCGGCCCGCGTCGGGCGGCACGCAGTTCAAGTTCAAGTTCTGTGAGTCGGCGTCCTTCATCGTTGGCAAGATCAACGGCAAGCGGAGTGTCTCGCTGAAATTGTTTGCTGGTACCGAACTGGTTTCCGTCGGCAATGTCACGATCCCGGCCAACAAGGAAATTCCGAATCCGGATGACGTGGTGGAGGTGCGTTATTTGTACGCCTTCAAAGGCGGCAGCATCTTCCAGCCTGTTTATCTGGAAAAGCGGGACGACATCAAGCCGGGCGAATGCAGCGTGGATCAACTCAAATACAAGCCTGAGGCCGGAGCGCTCGCGGCATAACCGTCATGGACACCACACTTGAAACTCCCAGGCCCCTGCACCGTTACAAGAACCTCAGCCGCTGGCGGGTAATGCCGTCATCGACAGCGGTCGCCGACGGGTATTACGACCGGGGATTCGGGAACAAACAGAAAGCCTTGGTGTATCAGAAGTTCATCAAGACCCTGTTCCCGGATGAGGTCTGCGCGTTATGCGATACCGGACGGTATTACGACATGCAAGGCCACATCTACAACAGCAAGGATTAATACAAAACCAAAACCGACAGCCCGCATGCCCTGGTGGTGTGCGGGCTGTTCGCGTTTCAACCATGAAAGGAGAAAACCATGAGCAAAATCACATTGCCAATCGCCGAACTCAAACCCGCGCTCGCGGGTCTCGGCAAAGTCATTCAAAAATCAGCCACCCTTCCCGTCTTACGGACAGTGAAGGTGGACAGAACCCGAGACGGCTGGATCACATTGACCGGCACGGATCTCGATGCCTTCGTCACAGTGCGCCTGGAGGAGCCCTCCAAAGGTGAACCGGCGTCGATACTCATTCCCTACGAGGATCTCGTCAAGACTAACAAGGGTTGTTCGACCAGTGAATCCATCACCATCGAGCAACCATCCAAGGAAAACGTGGTGTTGCATTACCCGGTCGGCCAGCAAACGGCCCAGCTCACGTTGAAATCGACGGACGTGGCGGAGTTTCCTCCCGTCCCGAAAATCAAGACCGATCCCGTGCCGTTAAACAACGATATCCGCGTTGCCTTGCTGGAGGCCATGGATTGCGCCAGCACCGATCCGACGCGTTACATCCTGCAGGGCGCCTGCATCGATGTATCGGACAAGAAATGCCATCATGTCGTCGGAACCGATGGCCGGCACCTCTACACCAGCAACTCGTTTTCGCTGCCGTTGACGGAATCCCTCATCATCCCTACCCACAAATTCCTGGGATGGAAGGAATTCAACGCCGATGGCGAATGGCAGTTGCGGGCGCCGTTGAAGAACGGCGACTATCAATACCTGCAACTTAGCAGCAGGCGCTGGCGCTTCATCCATCGCGGCATCGAGGGCAATTACCCCAACTGGCGTCAGGTCGTTCGGAATCCCGCCGAAACCAAAACCACAATCGAACTGGAGCCATCATCCGCCGATGCCGCAGCCTCGCTCATTGCCAGGATGCCCAATCACGAGAAGGTGAACAGGCCCGTCGGAATCGAGATCAAGGATGGCCATGTCAGGCTTCTCGGCAAATCCCAGGCATCGGAACCATGGACGCAATTCGAAATCGGGCCGGCAAAAACCACAGGCGGTGATGTCACGATCTTCCTGAACCGTGACTTCCTCACCAAAGCACTGGGGTTCGGCCTCACCCGGATCGAGATCATCGACGAACTCTCACCACTGCGCTTTGTCAGCGGTGGTCGCCAGATGATTGTCATGCCGGTCCGCCCGGACGCTGTTGCGCCAGTCCCGGCGCAATCACCGGAACCGCCGGCAACAACCACCAACCCGCCTCCTGCGGAGGCACAACAGGAAAGGAAACCCATGCCACAAACAAACGGCAGTGCCCACGGCACACCCACGAACGGAGCCCAGCGCTCCAGCACAACGACAACGGAAAAATCCTCGCTCGAAACCGCGCTTGCGCAGGTCGAGATCGTCAGGGGCGATTTCCGCAACGCCATCACCGGCCTGAACAAACTCGCCGAAGCCCTCAAGGCGGCCCAGCGCGAGCAGAAGTCGGCGGATAAGGAAGTGCAGTCGGTGCGCAACACCTTGGAAAAGCTCCAGAGCGTCCGCATCTAGCCACAAAAATATCGAAGATACCGGCGACGGAAACACGGGCCGGGTGCTCCACGGAGTGCCCGGCCTTCTTCGTCCTCGGAACAATCCAAGCATTCAACAGAAAGGAAATATTATGGTCCAATTACTCGAACCCGTTACACCACGCAAACATCCCAACCTACTCCTGCACTGCGGAGCACACCGCGTCGAACGCCGGGAGGTGGAATCAGTGCAGACACCGCGCCCAACCGCAACGTGGACACCGATCCCGCACCTGACCTTGATCCACCGCGTTGAGCAAACACTCACCGCCAACAATTTGGGCATTGCCTCATACGCGCACAGCCTGACGCACGACGGCATGCGCTATTTCGGCCTCATGGAAATCCAGTCCCAGACTTCCGGCAGCGACGATTATTGCTGGGTGCTGGGGCTGCGCAACAGTCACGACAAAACCTTCCCGGCGGGCATCACAGCCGGCGCACAGGTTTTCGTGTGCGACAACCTCAGCTTCTCAGGGGAAGTGAAACTTGCCCGGAAACACACCCGTTTCATCACACGGGATCTGCCGCAGCTCGTGCAGTCGGCGGTCGGCAAGCTCATGGATCGCTGGCATCATCAGGATACCAGGATCGCCACCTACAAGCTGACGGATATGGATGATCGTGCCGCCCATGACCTTGTGATCCGGGCCTGCGATGTCGGAGTCTGCCCGAACAAGCTGATCCCCCGCATCCTGCATGAATGGCGGGAGCCCCGGCACGAGGCCTTTCAGCCGCGCAATGCCTGGTCGTTCTTCAACGCGGCCACCGAAGCAATGAAGGGAAACCTGATCGAACTCCCACGCCGTACCGAAGCCCTGCACGGCCTGCTCGACAACCACGTCGGGCTGGCCTCGCTGAATTGAGGCGTTATGGAAAATGACATCACACCACAACAAGAATCCGGGCACCGCAAACACGTCGAAGCCGAGATCCAACAAGCCAGCCAACTGGTAGGGCTCGCCATTGTCGGCATTTGTCACACGGTGGATTTCAACTCGTTCGGGTTGACGCTCCGGCGGGGCAGCAAAACACTCAACGTTTGGGTGGATTGCGATCCCGAGGGCAATGGTCCAGGTCACCTCAACATCGAGGAAGGTTCATGAACAGCTACGAAATCCGGGTGATGCGTCTCAACGAATCTCCTGATGCACCGAAGCTTGAAACGCCCGAAACTGCATTCAAATACTGGCAATCAGTCATCACGACCATGCCATGGTTTATCCCAGATCGGGAGATCTGCGTGGCGATCACGCTCAACACCCGGCTCCGGGTCACCGGACATAGTCTGGTGGGCATTGGCACCCTCAATGAATCAATAGCACACTGCCGGGAGGTCTTCCGGGCCGCTGTGGCAATGAACGCCTATGCGGTGGTGCTGATGCACTCGCATCCATCGGGCGACCCCACATGTTCAGAAACCGACACTCGCCTGACCCGAAGGATGTCGGAGGCCGGGAACATCCTGCAAATTGCGCTGCTTGATCATATCATCATTGGCTCGGGAAAATGGTTCAGCTTCAAGGAAGCTGGAATCCTGTGAATTACCATCATCGAGCCCATCCGTTTCAGCGGGTGGGTTCGGTGGGGACACGAGAATTCATCGAAAAGACATTTTTTTTAGATGTCAGCCGCCGTATGGGTGGGAAGCTGAAACCAGGCTGGCGGTTCCATTTTATCCTAAACGCTCGCAGGTTTCAGGAAGCCATCGAAACTCAGCGACGGCGGATGAGCGTCTCGTCGATGCCGCTATTGTAGCGAGGCTCGCACGACGAACCATCCTCAGATACGCCAATATTTCTGCTTCGCAGGGATCAAGAAGCCACGATTAATAAATCTGGAAGGCCAGCGCCGATTGGCACCATTCCACCGGAGACACTCTGTTTCGGAAAAAATTCCCGGTATTTTTCGAACGTTTGCGTTCTTCTGGTCCTAACTTCCGTGGACGGAAATAGGTCACAGGCATTATTGTGGGTTTCATCCTCTGCTAGGTTTTGTAATGGTATTCACGAATGTGCGCCTATTGCGGGTAAATATTGTTTAACACTCATCGGCATTGAAGATGGTGGATTCTTTTGATATTTCGGGTTCTTATTTGAGGCGATTTACTGCATATTTCTGAGATCGCAGGCTTGAAAAATTATTGAGCGAAAAAACAAATGCCGATACATAATCCACGACAACCCTTGACAAAAAAACCAGAATGGAAGTCCCTGCTCACTTTGCTGGAATCCGAATTCTGGTGGGGAGGTGCAGTCCAGGATGGAGTGAGCATGCCATTCGGTCCCGGCACCCATCAGCGGAACCTCGCAGGCTGTCTAAGCGGCAATCAAGGCTCCCCGTTCCTTGTCTCCAGCAAGGGGCGGTACATCTGGAACGACAAGCCGTTTGAATTTGAGTTTGGGGATGGCGAGCTTCGTGTGAGGGGCGAGCATTCCGACTTTCTCGTGAAAGAAGGATTCGCCAATCTGCGGGAGGCATTCCTAAATGCCGTAAAAAGCTTTTTTCCACCGTCCGGCAGGTTGCCGCATCCATTGCTTTTTACAAAACCGCAATACAATACGTGGATCGAGTTGCAATACGGACAAGAGCAAGGACGGATTGTCGAGTATGCAGAGGCCGTGTTGAAAAACGGGTTTCCGGCCGGTGTACTGATGATCGATGACACGTGGCAGGATGATTACGGAAACTGGGAATTTCATGCGCAGCGGTTTCCAGATCCCAAGGGGACAATGGCCCACCTCCACGACCTCGGTTTCGAGGTCATGCTTTGGCTCTGTCCATTTGTGAGTCCGGACAGTTTCAATTTCCGGTTCCTGAGGGATCATGGCTTGCTCATTCGTGGCGCGGATGGCGAGGTCGCGATCCGCAAATGGTGGAATGGGTACAGTGGAATGCTGGATGTGACCAACCCGCAAGCAGTTCAATGGTTGAGGGAACGCTTGCAGACGTTGACATGCGAGTACGGCATTGACGGTTTCAAATTCGACGCGGGAGATCCCGATTTTTACCGGGACGATGATATTAGCACCCAGCTGGTGAACGCGAATGAGCAAGCCGAGGCTTGGGCGCGGATCGGTGTGGATTATTCCCTAAACGAATATCGCGCCTGCTGGAAGGGCGCAGGATTGCCTCTGGTACAACGCCTGAGCGACAAGTCCCACTCATGGGGGGAAAACGGGCTGGCAAGCCTTGTTCCAAATGGCCTGGCGCAGGGTTTGCTTGGTTACGCGTTCACGTGTCCGGACATGATTGGTGGGGGCCAGCAAACGGATTTTGTGGATCCGGAGGCGACTATCGACCAGGAGCTGTTCGTGCGGTCGGCCCAGTGCTCCGCGCTTTTCCCAATGATGCAGTTTTCCGCCGCTCCGTGGCGGGTGCTGGATAGCGGGCATACGGGACTCTGTCGAGAGGCGGTACGTCTGCACGAGCGGATCGCTCCTGAAATTGAGGCGCTTGCTTGTCACGCAGCGGCAACGGGTGAGCCGATCATCCGTCCGATGGCGTACGAGTTTCCTGGGCTGGGCCTTGAGCGAGTCATCGACCAGTTCATGCTTGGCCGGGGTATCCTTGTCGCACCTGTCGTGGAGAAGGGGGCAACCAGCAGACTGATAAGATTCCCGCCTGGAAAATGGCGCGGAGACGATGGGAGCCTTGTTGAAGGAAGTGCAAATATCGCCGTGAATGCCCCGCTATCTAGACTCCCATGGTACCGGCGCGAGTGAGATCCCCGATATCCTTGAAATGTTGGTCTTTATCAACGCCCGACGAGCGGAAAAAGCGACTGTGCGGCAGACGCCTCTCGGCCGCTAAATCAGCTCGGCAAACGTATTCGCATAGACATCGCACTGGTCGATCACCCCATTATGGGGATACGGCACCGTGGCGATGGCGGCGACACTATCACACGGGACTCACAGATATCCTCGCCGTTCCTATTTCTCCATTGCGTCGCGGCAGTATTTGGACTACACCCGCTTTTCAAATTGAATCGTTTCCAAAATGCGTTTTTCCAACCGCTTGATCGTCGATTTTTCACGCCTTCGCCTAGGGCCATTAGTACATTCCCCCGACAGCTGCCCCATGCGGTCCTCATTCGTTAGCGCATCGCAACGTCAGGAAACGCCGTAATGCCCCTCGGACAACGAAGGGGCACCACGCTGCGGACATTGGCGGACATCCCAAGCCACGTCCACGCATGGTGGACCAGCCCCAAGACATGGCATTGCGGCACTTTAAGCTATACGTGCCCGAAACTGGCGCTCCTCTGCTTCTGGCTGCTGTGGGGCGATATATGCTACGTGCTGATGGAGGCGGTCACTCCCAGCATCATGCCGCTGAAGCTCCATGACCTTGGGGCCCCGAATTGGGTGCTGGGAATGATGATGACCACCGTCTCCGGGAGCATCACTTTCTTTCTCAATCCTGTCATCAGCTTCAAGAGCGATCGATTCCGCAGCCGTTGGGGCCGGCGCATTCCTTTTATTGTGGTTTCGGCGCCGATGCTCGTGGCGTGCCTGGTGCTCCTTGCATTCGGCGACCGCCTCGGATTTTGGATGCAAAGCCATCTATCGCTGCTCAGACACGCTTCTCCGAATGCAGTCGCGGTCGCCGTGCTGGGCTTTGCCTTGGCGACCTTCACGTTCTTCAACGTATTCGTTACCTCGGTGTTTTGGTATCTCTTCAACGACGTGGTGCCGGAGCATCTGCTGGCGAGATTCATGTCGTGGTTCCGTGTGGTCAGCCAAGGGGCGGGCGCCTTTTACGGATTTTTCATCTACGGGCATGCGCGCACGCATTCCATGGAGATATTCCTGGGGGCTGCATTCCTTTATTTTGCCGGTTTCGGGCTGATGTGCCTGAACGTCAAGGAAGGCGAGTACCCGCCGCCGCCGGAAAACATCGGTCATCAGGTCGGCCGAATCGCGGCGATCAAGACATACGGCAAGGAATGTTTTTCGCTCTGGCATTATCGATATCAGTTCATCATCACTTTTCTGGGAAGCATGGGCGCCGGTATCAGCCTGTTCGGCGTGTTCATGAGTCTGGGTCTCGGCCTTACCCTTGAGCAGATGGGAAGGATTGGAGCGTTCAGGGACGTTGTAATTTCAGTGTTGATCCTCGGCTCGGGATGGCTTGCGGATCGCTATCATCCGATCCGCGTCGTCAAGGTCGCTGTGTTCTTCCAGGTTGCGACGACACCATTGGGGTTGATCTGGTTCTTCTGGCATCCCGCGCCAAATGTCGTTTACTTGTACAGTATCGCGACTTCGCTGCTGCTGACGGCGCCGCTGGCAGCGTTGATGGGGGTGTGGGATCCGCCGTTGTTCATGCGCTACTTTCCACGTGACCGCTACGGCCAGTTCTGCTCAGCAAACGCTATGTGCCGCGCCGCGGGTGGAATCGTGGGCGGCGGCCTGGCCGGTGCTTACCTTGACGTGATGGGGCGGTTCACCAGCCATTATACTCCTTATTACTACATCCCGTTCTGGCATATTTGCTTCAGTGCGCCCGCTGCATTTTTGATTGTGAAGATGTTCAAAAGCTGGGAGAGCTACGGTGGCGACGAGGCTTACGTGCCTCCCCTTCCCGCAGGGGACACCAAGGACGCCATGTCCGGTCCGGCGTGGGAGTCCGAAACAGAGGCGTAAGCCTTGGCGGATCAGAACTTAGCTGGCATGGCCAGGGGCTTGAACGCAGGGGGAGCTATGGTGATTTTGTTCAAGTAAGAACACAATCCCACGAATTGCTGCCGGACTTTTTCCTTGCCTTCCGTGGGTTTGATTCCGTGGTCCGTGCAATACGCATCGAGTTCGGCCATCGCGCTTACAACTGCACCAAGGTGAATGGAGCGGCCTTTTGCAGCGGATTGGATGCTGCCGACTATTTTTTCCTCGATGAGGAACAAGCTCCAGTCCGGCTGGTAATCGCGCGATTTGTACGACCCAAGGATTTGTTTCTCGATTTCAAAATACCACTGCTGCTGCCCGGACGCACCCCAGTTGTCGAGGGCATCGTTCACCCTGGCTAGGGCTGACAAGGCAGAGCGTCGCATGTCGCCTGGTATGAAGTGGTCGCCGCCATAAAGCTCCGCGGAATCACGGACCCGCTGTAGCAGGCGGAGATCATCGGCACTCAATTCCGCAAGGCCACCTTGTCCAGGCGCAGGCGCCGCCGGAAGATATTCCGCGAATGGATCGGCGATATCGTCCGCAGTGCCTGGTTTTCCATCGGGACCATTCGGCCCGTAAACGACAAATTGGATGCATTTATCCAGTCCGATGCGGTGACCTCTCACCGCTCGCAGCCCGACCAGCACCATGGCCGGTGCCGAGCGTTGGATTGCCGTTGGGGTTGAACTGCGGCGAAATGCATCGGCAAATTGCTCAAGCGCATCTTTCGGTTTGCCTGTGAACAAAAATGTAAATGCACGCAGCCGCGAGGATGCCGTGGTATCGCCCGCCTTCTTGCGCATCAGTTCGAAAGCCTGCTCGCGTCCCGGCATGACGGGATAGCTGATTGTATCCATCGGATTGGCTGCACCACCAGCCGGACCGGACTTTTGAAATTCGATCAACTGGTTCGCGCGTGTCACATTTTGATCCAGCGCGCTGAGTATCGCCGCTGCGATGTTGATTGCGGAATCGAACGTTTTGACATCAGGCGCCCCGTCAAGGCAAAGGTGGATCGCCTTTGCCGCGCCATCCAGGTCACCCTTTTTTGCGAGCGCCTGCGCGATGCCAGCCTGCGCATCGAACCAGCGGTTCACCGCTTCAGGATGTCCGGTCAGGACCTGCTCATAGAGTGGTATTGCGGCATCAAAGTCGTGCGCAACGATGGCGGCCTGCGCTTGTTTGAACAGATCATCCACCGGGATGCTTGCTGCAAGCAGGGACCGGCTAGCACAAAGAGTGAGGAACAATATCAGTGCGATGCGTCTCATTTGGCAGGGGAAGAGGAAGGGGTATTTTCCGCGTCCGTGGCGAGGAAACGCAATCCATCGATAACGAGGGTGGCGGGCGCTTCCGCACTCCCGGACAGGATGATCTCATCAAGATGCGTCGTCTGGAATTGCGGGCTTTCCTCTACAAGCCGGGCAATCGGGACAACGACGCGCCGGTTGTCGCTGCCAGGCACGGCTCCCGGGAGCATTTCCGTACTTCCTGTCATGGTCGGCTCAGAGAATTCCGGCCTGTCGCAAAACTGCACGTTGATTTCCTTCGGCGGTTCGCCCGTATCCAGCCACATCGCTATTTCCATTGCCGGGTGGCTGGTGATATCGTGGAACCAGTAAGGCGTTTTGATGTGGATCGCCCAGTTGCCCTTGCGGATATCGACTTGCAGCGCGCGTGAGGCCTTGTGGGTTCCCGCCGGGGGTTTCATCACTTGCGTCGAAACTTGGCCCTCGGCATGAACCGCGAACGGCCAGCCATCGCTATACCACATGTCGATATCATGGATGTGGGTGCCAACAGCCAGCACACCCACTGCGCCCTCATGCCGCCCGTCGGGATAAGTAGCCGTGACTCCCAGCGGGATTCTGCCGGGAAATGAAACGCGCCATTCGTATTGTGGTGGCCGCCGGAGGGAGGGGAGTAATGCGAACCTCATGCCGTACAGACCATCTCCGGCTGTGCCGTCCGAATGCTTCCCGTCGTCAAACAGCGGCGTATCGTGCGAACCGCCGAAACGGCTCAAGTCCGCTGTCACCGTGGCCGGGGCGGCAGCTCCTGCTGGCAGACGGGCAGTTACCGTAAGCTGGCATCGGTGATACATCTCGCCGGGATCACCGGCTTCCAGCACCAGAGCTTTTGCTGCATCAACGGTGTTGCCTGCCGCGTTGGAAAACTTGTCGAATTGGCCGCCGACTTTCTTCCAGTCGTTTTCCATTTCGTTTCTATCCGGCAGTTCAAAGGCCGCCGGCTTGAGGGTCACGGCTGGCACGTCGACCTGAACCCTCCCCATCGCGAGCGAGCCGTTCACTGGCGTGTAAAACACCGTGCCGTTCGCATTCGGGCAGATCGCCGCTCCCTCTTTGATGAACGGCCCGGTCGGCAATCCATTGCTGGCGGTGTATGAAGTCACAAGATTATCGTGCGAGACCACCATGCCCTGTTTCGATGGATCATAGAGGAACAGGTTGATCATGTCGGCGCTTGCCCCCCACGTCACATTTACGCTGGCCCAGCCGCTGGCACCGTTGAACGGGAGCGGTATTGACGCGGGCAGAAATTCGGTGGTGTCGATCCGGTACAGGCCGTTGTCCGTGGTGCTGAGATAGAAAGTATTCTGCGGCACTGGTGAATGCGCCAGACCGGTGGGAAGGATGTCAGGCATCACTTCGGTAACGAATTCTCCCGCGGTGTTGCAAGAAAAGAGCTTCTGGATGTCCGGCTCCTTCGGGATCGAGCCGATGAGTAGAAAATGAGAGGAAGGCCTATCGCTGCAGATCACCCGGCGGAAACAATATTCCTTGTTCACGATGTCCCATGTCTTCCCCCCGTCACGACTGCGGGAGAGTCCCGGTGCCGTCTCTCCGTGCACCGCAAGCAGGGTCCGGTGCGTGGGATCTCCAGAATACACGGCAAGGCTCACCACGGTGTCTGACGGCAGGCCTGTCGATTTCGCAGCCAGCTGTGTGAATGTTTTTCCGTTGTCGTTCGTGATCAATATTCCCCGGGTCTGGCTTGCGACATAAAACGTATCGATCGCCATGGGATGAAACACGATGTCACGAACCGAGCCTGTTTTTTCCAGCGAAGCTTCGGGGAGTTTTGACCAGTTTCGACCCGCGTCTTCCGTAATCAATAATCCAGTGTCTGTAGCTAGCACCGCGCGTTGCAGCAGCACGGGATGGGGAAAAACGCAGGTCACCTGCTTAAGCCTAGGATCGATGGTCCATTTCACGCGCAACGGCGGATATGCTCGGGTGTCCCGGAAGAGAGGATTTTTCGGCGTGGCGTTCGCCTCGTTTGAGTAACCGGCGATGCCCCGACCGGCTGGCGTGATCCTGTAGTAGTAAGTAACGCCTTCCTGCCCGTCATCGCGGTAGTTGGTGGCTTTGACCCCGGAGGCCACAGGCCTTTCGGAATATTCACCTGGTTTCGTGCCGCGATAAACGTCGTAGGCCGATGCCCCGGGAATCTTGTCCCAGGTCAGAAATATCCAGGTCCAAGGTTCCCCGCGATACGCTGCTCCAGTTCTTATAGTCAGAGTTCCCGGGGGCGGGGAAGGCGCTAATGCGGTTCCTTTCTGGTTATTTGGTTGCTCCGCGCAAAGGTGGCACAATGCCACAACAAATAATGCAAGCGGAAGAATTGTGCATTTTCCGGAATGAAACACAGTTGATGAAGTTGTCACTGGCTTTTCTTTCGGCTGCTTTATGATTGTGTTATCCGCTCTGGACAACGGTGAAATGATGCAATGCTGCCACCTTTACCATAAGGTTGATATGCGTGTTGACGCCGATTGAATAGAGAAAGTTATTGGTCGGATCCGCGGTAACCTGGGCCTGAAACCGGCTTGGGCGTTGCTCGACTCGAGCGAAAACCAACGTGACCAGCGGCGTTACGAGCAGAAGCTCGGAGATAAGGGTTACGACGGATTTCAGTTTGTTTTTCAAGCTTCAAAATCGGTTGGTGGTTCTCGGCGCGGTAAGGAGTGCGGTTTGCCCGACAAGATGCCTTGGAGAAATTGGAAGACCGAAAGGACTTTGTTCAATACTGCGCATGATCCCGATAATTTCCGCGCCGGCAAAGGGCTTTGTTACTTGACGTAAAGTGAGGGGCTCCCTTTGTAAGTAGCGGGAGAGAAGTGGGCTTTTTGTATATCATTCTACTCGCAATACGAACCGAACTCTTGAGGCTCAGAACTGTTCAAATTAGAAATTTACGTCGACGGAGGATCGAACTGGCTCGCGAGATCAAAAAGGTTCCAGTCCACAAGGATCTTAGCGTCAAGGAATTTTCTCGTTCGCTGAAAATCAGCCTACCGTTTTCTTATTTTTTGATCGAGTCGTGGAGGGCTTTTTCGATGCGAGGGAGGTCGGATTCCGGGATGCCCATAGCTTCGAGCACGGTCATGGCCATGAGGAACTGGCCGGCATCGTTCGGGTGCAGACCGTCGGCGAGGAGGCGGCGGCCGGGGGGCTCGCGCGCGGCGTCGGGCGTAGTGGCGGTTAGGTATCTGCAGAAGGCGGCGTTCACGTCGGCGAGGGGGAGGTTTTTTTCCTTCGCGAAGCTGCGGAAAAATTCGTTGTAGGGCGCGAGTGCTGGGTTGAACTGACCGGTAAGATTCTCGCCGCGCGGCGTGGTGGTCAGCAGGATGACCCGTACGTGCCACGCCTCTGCATTGGCCACCATATGCATCACATTTTTCTTAAAGCTCTCGAACCCGGAAGTGGGGTTCTTCTCCGCAGCGGCGACGTCGTTTACGCCGCAGCTCAGCGTCATCCAGTCCGCCCCCTTGTGCAGCACATCCGGGGCGGTGCGCATCGCCATGTTCCCCGAAGTGTCACCGCTGTGCCCTGCGGGGATCGCGGTAGCGTCGACGCCGGCGAGCTTCAGTCCCGCGATGACAAGCTGGACGTAGCCCTTTTTCGTGTTTCCGAGCGCGGTTATCGAGTCGCCCATGAAACCAACCTTCTCACCGCTGTGCACGAGGACCGATGGTGCGGCGACGGATTGTTGAGCGGATATTTTGTCGGTTGCGGCGGGCGCGGCTGCGACGGCGGTTTGGACGGAGGGAATGGTAGCGACGAGGAAATTGTCCGCAGAGGTGAGGTTATCACGGCCTATTTCGCGTAGTGAGGCGAGTGCGGCATAGCGGGTGGCTGTGGCGGTGAATGTATCGGGGAGGCAGAGTGGGGAGTAATCGCTGGTGCTGCCTTCGAGTGAGACGTTCGAGATCGCGCCGGAGCGCGTGTCCACATCGTACGAAAGGCGGTGGAACGCCTTTGCGTCGAATGCGCCCGTGTATTTTACGTGGGCCACGAGGGCGCCGCGCCGGTAGAGCGAAAGGTCGCCGGACCCGCCAAGCATGAGCCCCGTGAAATTCCAAAAGACATCGGTCAGGCCCGAGGCATCCGACGCTGGTGCCACAGGGTAAAACCCGAGCGCTGGGTTTGCGCCGAGCAGCGATGCCGAGATTCGAAACTTAGTAGGCATCGCGAAGGTAGCGCCCGCGAGCGAAATGACGATGGCGCCATGCGAGTCCCCACCGCTTGTGAGATACGCGCGTGGCGCGGGATCGCCCGCCCCGGTGTCGATATTCGCTCCGAATCCACCACCGCTGTTAAACGCCGCTACCGACCACTTGGCGCCGGGGAGATTCGCCGTGTCGGGCACGCGCCCGGAGATCGGCGCGCCCTTTGCGCCCGAAAAGCCGTCGCTGATGATGTCGCCCGCGCGGGCGGCGTGTGCGAGGGTCAGCGACAAAGCGAACGCGGCACTAAGGATGAGGGAGAGAGGTTTCATGTTGACGGTTTCTAATTGAGAGTGGAGGAGACGGGTTAACATGGACTGTTTCGGGATGAAAGCTTTTTGGATGGCCAGCATACTTAACGTCAAGTAACCCCTGGCTCGACGATTCTTGCAATCGCTCTTAATCAAACTGCAGAAATATACTTTGGTGGTTTACGTGCTGAATCCGAAACTCCCGAAGTTTGCCGACAAACAATCCAATCCCTCTGGGTAAAGTTACTTATATTACATGATTAAACGTTTTGCTATGACGTCATATTTTCACCTCGCTATCTCTTTTTTCATACTTGTCTTGATGCATTCAGCACATGCTGAAGAAGCAAAGGCATCTGGAGGCGATATTTACTACTTGAAGGAGCATGTTTCAATTGTCACGGACAGCGGCGTCGTCAGACTAAACCCCGGCACGAAGCTGTTTCTCATAGCAAAAACTCCTGATGGTATCAAAGCCAGGACGGATGATGGCGTGCAGGCGGAGGTGAAAAATAGTCAGATTACCGAGGATGCACAGCTTGGCGCGATATTAGCTGACGAGGATTCGACCAAAGTTGCTGGGCAACAAGCGCAGTTGGCAGCAGCGATCCAGGCGGCCGGTGACCAGCAGAAACAGGCTGATGAACAACGTCAGAAGGCGCTCTCACGCTTGATTATGAATCCACTTTTAGCTGCACCCGCCCCTTCCATACCCCCACTTACGGGAGCAGCTCTGGATAATCCTGCCCCCACCAAATTCAAGATGCGTCCTGCTAAAAAAAATAAATAATAGGGTGTTTTCCCGCTGCCACACATCCGCCATTTATGATGAGAAATGCGCTCTTTGAATGCTAATGCGGCGGGACGGCTTGGGACTTGCCATGAACGGGATGTGTGAAAAAAAGTTATTTGGTCTTTGCGAATCTGAGTTTTTGGACAACCCGTTCATAACTATCAAGGCAACAGTAAAACTTAGTGATTCGCACCTGGGGACTTACCAGTGATCGCTTTCGAATCAATCCTCAGCCAGCCCGTTTCACGGGAAGAATTTTACAGACTTGTGGAGAGACGCCTTGCTCCCCAATTGAATGCTGTTCGCCGCAAGGCAGAGCGCATCACAAAGGAGTTTCCGGAGTTAAAATCGGACGTTATTCGACAGGCGGATATGGCATTGCAAGGTCTGCTCATACTGCCGGGGACTGGTGGAAAGCCTTATTTTATCGGCAATCCCCCGCATTGGGCGACTAATCCAGTGAACGATAACGAATATATTTGGGGGCTCAACTGCATGCCGCACTGGGTACCGCTTCTGCGGGCCTTTTCGCTTACCGGAGAGGGGACTTATGCACAAAAGGTGGTGGACGAACTGCGTAACTGGCTGGCATCCTGCCTGCGGCCATCGCTGGTTTCCTGCCATCGATTCGACCGTGCGGATCCATGGCGTGCGGTGGAGGCTGGCATCCGGATGGATGATTCATGGCCCCTGGTGCTCACGCATTTGCTGGGCACGAAGTTTCTGGATCCGTACTTTTTGGCACAATACGCGATATCAATTTTTGAACATGGCGAGGTGCTGTATCATATTTCTCCACAATTGAACCCAAATGCGGCCCATAACCATTACCTCGTGGAAAACCTGGGGCTGCTCACATTGAGTTGTTTGTTTCCGGAGTTTTCCGAGGCGGAAAAATGGAAGGCGCATGCAGTGCGCGAGTTGGAGCGTTGCGCCGCGGCACAAATTACGGAAGAGGGCGGCCATATCGAAGGTTGTCCCCACTACCATAATATTTGCATGAGACTTTTTGTTCGCGCGTTATCGGTCGCGAAATCCAACGGGAGCGAATTTTCCCGGGAATTTGGTTCAAAAATCGAAAAAGGAATCGATTATTCCATACATGCTTTGCGGCCATCCGGGACCGGCGTACCATGGGGGGACTCGGACGCGGACAACGAGGAGGCAATCCATGCGGCATTGAATGGTTTGCGTTTGTTTCACAACCCGAGTTACCTTCGGATTGTTGTGCGCTGCTGCGGGGTGGAAGCAGTCAGGCGGCGATTCATCGAAGGAATTTGGGAAGACTCCAGTCCTATCCCAATGCTGGCTCTCATTGACAAGGCCGCGGCCTCGGCCGACGAAATCACTCTTCCGTTTGAATCCTGGCAAAAAAGCTTGAACCAAGTGATGCTCCGCACGCGCTGGAGCCGGGATGCGCTAAGCATTTTTTTTGCCTGCCGCAGCCCGGTGAACAATGCCCAGGCGCACATTGACCCGATGGGTTTTGACTTTACGGCGTATGGACGTCCATTGATTGTCGATCCCGGTCGTTTTACTTATCGCGAGGGCGCCGACAGGCGTGAATTCAAATCCGCCGCCTGGCACAATACCCTGGTCATCAACGGTCGTGGTCCTTTTGAATATATCCGGTCATGGGAATACGGCCCCCAGAAGCCGGGATATGTTTTAACTGTCCATCAGATACCCGGTTGCAAGGCTGCCATCGCGCGCCACAATAACTATGAACCTGCGATCCATTTTCGGGCGGTGGCAATTATTGCCGAGGATGCGCTCCTGGTCATGGATTGGATCGAAGGCCTATCCCCCGGGGATTTGCTTCAGATGTACTACCATTTGGATTCAACCCATGTGGATATTGATGAAAAAACAGTGTGCGTAGAGACACGCGACAAGGGCAATACAAACGTGCTTATTGTCCCAAGTCCTGAATTGACCGGTGAATTATTACCCGGCCGGATTTCAGATGTTATGGACATCTCGCGCCCGTCGACACGATTATGCCTTACGGCCTCGAGGTCCGAGGAAACAACCCGCGCCTTTGCCACCGTGATCGCACCATGGTCTGTTTCTTCACGCCGGCCTTCAGTGAGTGCTCCGCAAATTGTTCGGGAGACTGATGGGCTTTGTTGTGAATTCCAACTGAATGAGACTTCCATCCGTTTGAATTGCCATAAGTTTGGTTTGGATCTTGAATTCAGCAGATCGCCACTTCCTTGATTGGAAAAAGAGGCATGTAAATAATTTGTGCGCGTCGGGCGGAGAGACAAAAAGCGTCCAACACAAACCCGCGTCATTCGTTTCCGTACGCTTATTCATAAATTGCATCCCTCGGCCCGGTGCGAAACAGCATCGTTTAACAATGACTAACAACGCAACCGAGCAAGTTTGCCCCGGACAAACATCTGGCGGCGTGCTCCGGAAAGGCAATTTGCACTTCTGTGGTAACTCGACGTCAAGTAACACGACGCTTGCGGCGATTCATGCTCCTGCTCTAGGGTGCTTCCGTTTTGGAAGAGTGATGCTTGTCTAAGCCGCGATTCCATAGGCGGCACACCCCCAATACCCCACAAAAAAAGCGATATGAAAGCTTTTCCTCCGGTTTGTGTTCCCTCCCGGTTCACTTTTTCCACGGGCACTCCATTCGAGTGCCACAAAACAGTCGTCAAGCGGCAACGACTGTTTCTCCTGCAACCGCCGTATCAACCCCCACAAACCCATAAGCGCGGATATGCCTGCTGCTCCAGTAAAGGAGTTTAAGGTATTAGCGCCCCTCCCCATAAAAATGAACACTATAGTAAAAACCACCAACAAGATAACCAGGACAAGCGCCATTAGGCTTCATTTGGAAGGTGAAATGCGACTTCACTTACTGACGGTTGGTGCGGCACTGGCCATGTTACTTTCGCTCCTGGGAAACACCGCGAAGGCACAAGTAACCGCCGTGCCGGCCAATGACTTCCTCAACTCGATGGGTGTCAACACGCACATCGACCTTGGGGCCTCGGAGGCTAACTACGAGGGGCCTTTGAAATATATGGGCCTCCGTATCGTCCGGGACGGCCACCGCAATTCCAGCAACTACATTACGCTGCATAATAACACCGTCGTGTCAGGAACCCTGCCCGGGATCAAGGTAATCGTCCATTCATCGTGGCCTTCAGTTATCGTGGGCGAAGCCTCTCCAATGGCCACCGCCGGGGCGCTGGAGGCGGTTGAAGGCCTCAATGAACCCAACAACTGGCCGGTCAACTACGGGGGCGGGATGACCGGTGGAACCTACTCCTGGCAGGGGATCAGGCAATTCCAGGCGGACTTATACGCGACAGTCAAAGGCAACTCGACCCTGACGAGTTATCCCGTCATCAACCTGTCCAACGCCGGGGGCGAAACGGACAATGCCCACTGCCAGTTTCTGGCCTATAGCGGTACCACGATAGCAGATTATGCCTGCTGTCATAATTACGTGGAGACTGGCGGCACCTTTTATAACAATGCCGCCTGGGCAGCTGCGGATCCCACCGCAAATTTCACCGAGGGACTATATCAAAATTACGGCAGCACCTATGGTCACCATTACCCAGGCTACTCTGGCACCACCACTCCTACGCTGACAAATCTTCCGAGGGCAACTACGGAAACAAGCTG
>Ga0268264_10001330_pt1 | contig 23249 bp, 22 predicted proteins | sample KBSSwiS32_FD_190357 | JGI IMG/M metagenome (GOLD analysis project Ga0268264, IMG submission 190357) | Switchgrass rhizosphere microbial communities from Kellogg Biological Station, Michigan, USA - KBS Switchgrass S3-2 (SPAdes) (version 2) | ecosystem: Host-associated > Plants > Roots >...
GGCCGGCGCACCGGTGGTATCGGAGGACTGGTTGCTGTCGTCGCCTCCGCACGCGGCAACGGCTAAGGCCATAATCACCGGCAGACACACCCACCGAATCGCGGTGTTTCGCTTCATGTTTCGAACTCCTTGTTCGGCTCGCTCAGGATGAGAATGGCCACGCCTTGAAATACGCCTTGATACGCAGCCACAGGGCGGCCAGACCCAGCGGCTGAACGACGAGAAACAGCACGATCAGCACTCCGTAGAGGAGGTTGTTGAGCGATGCGGCGCTGATCACTCCATCACCTCCGTTGGCCGGGATAACCCCGGGAATGTGATCGCTGTAGCGCTTGATGAGCTCGGGAGTGGAGAGCACCACCAGTGCGCCGAGAATGCTGCCGAAGATGGTGCCCATGCCGCCGATGATGATGATGGCCACGAACTGGATCGACAGCAGCAAGCTCCACTCCGATGGGCTCACGTACTGCTGCAACACCGCGTACATGGCGCCACCCACCGCGGCGAACCCACTCGAGATGGCGAACGCCCCCACCTTGTAGCGGAACTGGCTCACGCCCACCACCTCGGCGGCCAGATCTCGATCACGCACGGACTGCATCGCGCGTCCGGGCCGACTCCGCACGATGTTCTTGGCCAGCAGGGCGGCGATGGCCAAGATGATGGCGAACAGCCAGAACAGTCCCTGCTCTCGGGTGAATTGACGCCCGAACACCTCCAGGCTGGCGAAGTTCCACGGGCCGACCTGCACCGGCGCCGCGGTGGTCACGCCGGCGCCGCCGCCGGTCACCGAGTCCCATTGGTCGAAGACGTATTCGCCGATGATCACCAGGCCGAGTGTGATGATGGCGAGGTAGTCACCTCGCAGGCGCAGGGCGAAGGGCCCGATGAGCCCGCCCACCAACGCGCCGATGACGGCCGCCAGCGGCAGGTACACGAGAAGCGGCCAGTCGTGTTGCACACCGAACTCGGCCGCCACATAGGCCCCGACCCCCATGAAGAAGGCATGGCCCAACGAGATCTGTCCGGTATAGCCGGTGAGCAGGTTCAGGCCGATGGCCCCCACCGCGAACACCGCGGCGTAGTCGAGCACCGTGAGCCACGACCCCGACAGCTGGTACGGCACCGCGATCACGACCGCCAGCAGGAGCACCAACCGGAGCTTCGACGCCCGGGTCGGGGCGAGGCGGAGGTCGTCGCGGTAGTGCACGCGCATGAGCGCGGGACGAGACCGGGCGGGGAGCACGCTCATACCCGCCGCACCTCCTTGGTGCCGAAGAGGCCGTACGGACGAACCAGCAAGATGGCGATCATCAGCACGTAGGGCATCACTTGGCTGAAGCCCGCCCCGAGCGACGGGAACCACCGCGGTTGGTACCCCGCGGTCATCACCTGAGTGATGCCGATCGTCATTCCCCCCACCACCGCGCCGCCGGGAGAATCAAGGCCGCCCAGGATCACCGCCGGAAAGGCGGCGAAGGCAAGGTCTCCGACCCCGATCGTGAGGTTCCCCGGACCCGCAGCCAAGGTGGCGCCGGCCACCGCGGCCACCGCTCCGGCGATGGCCCACGACACCAGAAAGACCCGTTCCACGCTGATGCCCTGGGCCATCGCCGCTTCCTGATCGACCGCCGTCGCCCGCATGGCCACACCGATCTTCGAATAGCGAAACAACGCGAAAAAGGCCAGCAGAACCGCGATCGTCAGCCCGATGGTCCACAGGTCCTTGACCGAGATCACGATGCCGTTTCGCTCCACCACCCGGATGCCCCACGGATCACCGAGGTCGAGCGTGCCGGTGCCCCAGATGCTGGTGACGACCTCCTGCACGATGAACAGCAGACCGATGGTGATCATGATGATGGTGAAGGTGGGTTGGCCCACCATCCGGCGCAGGATGAGTCGCTCCACCGCCGCCCCGACGAGGGCCGTGCCCACCATGCCGATCAACAGCGAGGGCCAGAAGCCCAACCCCCACGTTTGGTGGGCGTTGTAGGTGAGGTACGCGCCGATCACCACCAAGCCGCCTTGGGCGAAGTTGATGACCTTGGTGGAACGGAACACCACCACGAACCCCAGCGCCACCAGCGAGTACCGCGCTCCGAGGGCGATCCCGCTGACCAGCAACTGCAAGAACTCGGTCATGGGTGACCTCCGATGGCGGAGTCCGCGCCGACGAAGTCGGTGGTCACTATGGGCAGACCCAACGCCTCAAAGAGCGCCGCCACTTCGGAATCCGGAGCGGGCCCGACGCAGACGGAGTGTCGAATGTGGGCCAGCCCCATCTGCCGGCGGGCGGGCCGGTACCACAGGACGGTACCGATCGGCCCCAAAAGATGACCGCGCTCGAGACAGCGCTTGCCCAACCATCGCTTGAACCGCGATGCTCCCGACAGCCGGGCCTGGAACGCCCCGCCCAGGAAATGCCACACGGCGGCGGTGGTGACGAGAACGGTGGGCTGCACCTCGCGCAGCTCCGGTAGGAGCAAGTCGGGTTCGGTGGCGATGTTGACGATGTAGCCCCACCGCAACGCCCCCACCAACGAAACGGTCCGCTCCGCCACGTGGGCCAGCGGGAGGTGGGCCAGCACATTGTCGTTCGGGCCGAGGGTCTCCAGCGTCGGCCGGGCTGCTTCGGCCAGCGCGGCCAAGTCGCCCTGGTGCATCACCCGCACGGCCGACGAAGGTCCACTGCCCACTTCCACCATCGCGGCCACCGTCGTGGCCGCGTCCTTAACCGGGCGCGGCCATTCGAACGGGCGCTGGTCGTCGCGGGCCAGCAGCTGAGCCAGCCTCATCACGGCCGGGTCGTCGGTGTCCGGTATGCCGCGGTCATCGATGACCACGATGGTGCGCAGCCCCGGTAGCGCGACGCGGCCGGCCATTACCTTGTCGTACTGCTCCTCGTCTTCCACCAGCACGACGCTGCAGGCTGTGGACGACAAGCGCTCCTGCACCGTGTCCACCGACGCGCCGGGATCGATGCCCACGGTCTGGGCCCCCAACCCTTGGATGGCCAGATCGGCGAAGAACCACTCGGCCCGGCTGTCGCTCACGATGGCCACGCGGTCGCCGACCTCGACGCCCAACTCGGCGAGCCCCCGAGCGAGCGCCATGGTGTGATCGAGGTACTCCTGGCGGGTGTACTCGCGCCACAGCCCCAGGTGCTTCTCTCGTAAGGCGACCGCGTCCGGTCGATGAGCGGCCAGCGCCACCAGCGCCGCCGGCAACGAGGTGGGCGTCGCGGCGACCCGGGCCTGATCCTGCACACCGATCATGTCGGCGTCCCCAAGTAGGCCTCGATCACCCTCGGATCCGACTGCACGTCCTCGGGGCGGCCGGAAGAGATCACCTCGCCGAAATCGAGCACGAGGACCCGGTCGGCAATATCCATCACCATGTGCATGTCGTGCTCCACCAGGATCACGGCCAACCCCAGCCGTTGGCGGACCTCGAGGATGTAGCGCGCCATGTCCTCGGTCTCCTCGAGGTTCATGCCGGCCACCGGTTCGTCGAGGAGCAGGAGCTTGGGGTCCATGGCGAGGGCGCGACCGAGCTCGATTCGTTTCTGAATCCCGTACGGAAGGGCGCCCACCGGAGTGCTTCGGTAGCGACCGAGGTTCAGCAGCTCCATCACCTCCTCGCACCGACGGCGGTTGTGCACCTCCTCGTTGCGGGACTTTCCGAACCAAAGTGCGGCGGCCCCGAAGCCGGTGTGCATGAGGTGGTGCCGGCCGAGCATCAGATTGTCGACCACGTCCAAGGTGGTGAACAGGCCGAGGTTCTGGAACGTGCGGCCCACGCCCCAATGGGCCGTTTGAACCGGCCGAGCCCCGATGAGTTGGTGCCCGTCGAACATGATGGAACCGTTCTGCGGGCGGTACACCGCACTTAAGCAGTTGAAGATGGAGGTCTTGCCGGCGCCGTTCGGGCCGATCACCGCGAACACCTCGCCGGACCGAACGTCGAACGACACGTCGTGAAGGGCCCGGACGCCGCCGAACGCCAGGGTCACCCCGTCGACGTCGAGGAGGGGAGCGTCGGTCATGCCGACCAGCGCTTCTGTGACCGGTAGGTCTTGGTCTCCCGGAAGGAGCGCCGGCCGGTCTCGCCCATGCCCAGGTAGAACTCCTGCACGTCGGAATCAGCCAGCAGATCGGTGCTCCGGCCGTCACGCATCACCCGTCCGGTTTCCATGATGTAGGCGTGATTCGAGATCGAGAGCGCCATGGTGGCGTTCTGTTCGACCAGCAGCACGCTCGTTCCTTGCCGGTTGATGTCCACGATGATGGCGCGAATGCGCTCGACGATGAGCGGTGCCAGCCCCAGCGACGGTTCGTCGAGAAGCAGCAACGTGGGCGACGACATGAGGGCGCGGCCGATGGCCAACATCTGCTGCTCGCCACCGGACAGGTAGCCCGCTACCTGGCCGCGGCGCTCGGCCAGCCGCGGGAAAAGCTCCATCACCCGATCGAAGTTCTCGCGCACCATGGCCTTGCTGGACACGTGGCCCCCGGTGCGCAGGTTGTCCTCTACCGACAACGGCCCGAAGATTCGTCGGCCTTCCATCACCTGCGCCACTCCCCGGCGCACGATGGACGGAGCGTCGTCGTGGGTGATGTCGTGACCGTCGAGCACCACCGTTCCTCGGGTGGCCTCCCCGTGATGGATCGGCAGCAGGCCCGACACCGCCCGCAGCAACGTGGTCTTGCCGGCACCGTTGGCGCCCAACAGCGCCACGATCTCTCCCTTAGGGACATCGAGGGAGACTCCCCGTAACCCGGAGATGACGTTGCGGTAGGAAACCGCGAGCTCCCGCACCTCCAAGATCGGGGTCGTGGTCATCTCAAATCGCCCGAGCCCTTCGACGGGCGCGAGCCGCGCGAAGGCCCAGACGACACTGCCGGCCTCGCGCCACCAGTCATCTTTCCCCCCAACGAGAAGTTACCCAGCAGTAGCCTAGGCGCCTGCGCCGAGGAGAGTGGGTCGCGTCGACTACGAAATCATTGTCGGTGGGGTACCCGCCGGAGCGGATCCCGAACCGGGGGTCACATCGACGTCGGTGCCGCGGGTAGCTTCACCGTCATGCTTGAACCAGGGGACAAGGCGCCCGCCATCACGTTGCCCGACCAAAACGGCAAGTCGGTAAAGCTCTCGTCGTTCAAGGGTCGCAAGGTCTTGGTCTACTTCTATCCGAAGGCCGACACCCCCGGTTGCACCAAACAGGCCTGCGGTTTGCGGGACATTGCCGGCGACATCGGCGACACGGTGGTGCTGGGGATCAGCCCCGACAAGCCGGCGGCACTGGCGAAGTTCGACACGAAGTACGGGCTGGGCTTCACGTTGCTCAGCGACGTCGACCATTCGGTGGCCGAGGCCTACGACGTGTGGACCGAGAAGTCGATGTACGGCCGCAAGTACATGGGCATCCTGCGGTCGGCGTTCCTGATCGACGAGAAGGGCAAGATTGCCGCCGCGTGGTACAAGGTGAGCCCGGCCGACACTCCCGCCAACCTGCTGAAGGCGTTGGCTGCGTGACCCCATTGCCCCGGCCGGTCGACGTGTTGCCGCACCGGCCCCCGTTCCTGTTCGTCGACGAGCTCACCGAGCTAGTGGCGGGCGAGCGGGCCAAGGGACTGTGGCGACTGACCGGTGACGAGTGGTTCTTTCCAGGCCATTTCCCAGGCCGCCCCACGCTGCCGGGAGTGCTACAGGCCGAGGCCATCGCGCAACTCGGAGCGTTGGCGGTGCTCACCGACGACCGTTTCGCCGGCAAGCTGCCGTTGTTCGGCGGGCTCGATTCCGCCCGGTTTCGCCGCCAGGTGGTGCCCGGCGATCTCCTCGTGCTCGAGGTGGAGCTCGGTCGCATGTCGGCCCGCGCCGGCAAGGGGTCGGGTCGGGCGTTGGTCGACGGGCAGGTGGCCTGCCAAGCCGAGCTGATGTTCGTGCTGGTCGACGCCTAAGACGCTGCCGGCGCGATCACGAGCGTGCCGTTGTGGCCACCAAAGCCGAACGAGTTCGACAGCGACACGCCGGGCTCCCAGTCTCGAGGGGCGCCCAACACCAGATCGAGGTTGATGGCCGGGTCCACATTCACGGTGCCACCGGTGGGCGGGATCTGACGGTTCTCGATCGCCAGCAACACCGCGGCGGCCTCGAGCGCACCGGAGGCACCGAGGGCGTGGCCGGTAACCCCCTTGGTGGAGGTGATAGCGGGGCCCGGACGACCGAACACCTTGTTCACCGCCTCCGCTTCAGCCTCGTCGTTCTTGGGGGTAGAAGTGCCGTGGGCGTTGATGTGCACCACATCGGCCGCTCGCACACCGGCGTCGTCGATGGCCAACTCCATGCAGCGGATGGCTCCGGCGCCTCCGGGCGAGGGGGCGGTGATGTGGTAGGCGTCGGCGGTGTTGGCCGAGCCCAGGATCTCGCCGTAGATGTGAGCGCCGCGGGCGCGGGCCATCTCCAGCTCTTCGAGGAGTAGCACCGCGCAACCCTCGGCGATCACGAACCCGTCGCGGTCAACGTCGAACGGCCGCGACGTCATCGACCCGGACATGGCCGTCATGTTGGCGAATCCCTGCATGCCCACCGGGGTCATCGCCGCTTCGGAGCCGCCGGCCAGTACCGCGTCGCAGCGGCCCCATCGCACCCAGTTGGCGGCATCGCCGATGCCGTGGGTCGACGCCGCGCAGGCGGTGACCACGGTGGTACACGGCCCTTGCCAGCCGTAGCGCATCGACACACCCGCCGAGGCCGCGTTCGACATCATCATCGGCACCAGGAACGGCGAGACGCGCCGCGGCCCCTTGTTGTGATACGTCCAGATCTGGTCTTCCAGAGTTTCCAGGCCGCCCACGCCGGTGGCGATGAGGACGCCCTTGCGGGCCGGATCGACATTGGGCTCGCCGCCGTCGGCCAGCGCCATGGCGGCACCCGCCAACGCGAACTGGGCAAAGCGGTCGGTCCGACGCGCGTCCTTCGGGTTGTCGAAGTAGGGCGCAGGGTCGAAGTCCTGCACCCGGCGCTCGCCCGTGGGAGGCGGCGACAGGAGGCCCTGCCAAAACGCCTCTTTGCCGATGCCACAGGTGGCGAGGACTCCGATGCCAGTAACGGCGACGCGGCGACCGGATCGTTCCGTCATGGGCGACGACCCGTCACTTTCCGAGCTTGTTGGTGACCAGCTCGTAGGCCTGGCTCACGGTTTGGATGCCCTCGAGCTCTTCCTCGGGCACGGTCACGTCGAACTCTTCCTCCAACGCCATTACCAGCTCAACCAGGTCGAGCGAATCGGCATCGAGGTCGTCGCCGAACTTGGCTTCCGGCACCACCTTCGACTCGTCGACACTCAGCACCTCCACGGCGCATTTACGAAAGCGGGCGAACAGGGCGTCATCCATACTGCTCAATCTCCTCAGTTAAAGACTTCAACTTAGTGACCCATCCCCAAGCCGCCATCCACCGGGATGACGGCCCCGGTGATATAGGCGGCCTCAGGCGAAGCGAGGAACTCTACGACGGCCGCGATCTCGTCGGGCGTAGCGAAGCGCCCGAGCGGCACGGCCGCGGCCAGTTCCGCCTTGCGCTTGTCGCCCAGGGCATCGGTCATCTCGGTGGCGACCGGACCGGGAGCCACCACGTTGGCCGTGATGTTGCGACTGGCCAACTCCCGGGCCAACGATCGGGCCAAACCCACCAAACCGGCTTTGGAGGCAGCGTAGTTGGCCTGCCCGGCCGAGCCCAACAGGCCGACCACGGACGACAGAAAGATGAGCCGGCCTTGGCGGGCCTTGAGCATGGGGCCGGTGGCCCGCTTGGCCATCCGGAAGGCACCGGCCAGGTTGGTGTCGAGCACCGAGGTGAACGCGTCTTCGCTCATCCGCAGCAGGAGCGTGTCGTTGGTGATGCCGGCGTTGGACACCAACACCTGCACCGGCCCCAACTCCGCCTCGATGGTGGAGAACGCCACGTCGACCTGATCGAGTTGGGTCACGTCGCACTTCACGGCCAAAAAGTTCTCGGGCGGGGGAGTGGAGTTGTAGGTCACGGCCACCCGATCGCCGGCGGCCGCAAACCGTTGCGCGCAGGCCAGCCCGATTCCCTTGGCCCCACCGGTAACGAGAACGACGCGACTCACCCCGCCCGTCCCGCCCACCGCAAGATGCAGCTGGCCGCCGTCATCCCGGCCCCGAAGCCCACCAGGAGCACCAGGTCGCCCTCCTTCAGCCGGTTCTCGTCGAGCGCCCGGGCCAGGGCCAGCGGGATCGACGCCGACGACGTGTTGCCGGTGTACTCGAGCACGTTGGAGGTCTTCTCGATCGGGATGCCCAACTTGGCGCAGGCCGAATCGATGATGCGCATGTTGGCTTGATGGGCCACCATCAGCGTGATGTCGTCGGCGGTGACACCGGCCGCCGTCATGGACTTGGTGGCCGTGTCGATCAAGATGCGCACGGCTTGGCGGAACACCTCACGGCCTTCCATCTTCATCACATCGCCGACGTCGGCGTACAACACCGACTGCAATGAACCGACGGACTGCAGGTCCCACGACACGAGCTCTCCGGCTCCGTCCACCGCTTCGAGAACCACAGCGGCGGCGCCGTCGGCGAACAAGATGGCCGTGCCGCGGTCGTCCCAGTCGGTATTGCGAGACAACGTCTCGCTACCGATCAACAGGATCCGGCTCGCGCCCATGGTGATGAGACCGTGGGCCACCACCAGTCCGTAGACGAATCCCGAGCAGGCGGCGTTGATATCGAACGCGCCCCCCACGATGCCGAGGTTGTTCTGAACGGCACAGGCCGAGGCGGGGATGGTCTGATCGGGAGTGGTGGTGCACAGCACCACGTGGTCGATGTCGGCCGCCGTCACACCGGCGCGCGCCAGCGCGGCCCGCCCGGCCTCGGTGGCCAAGCCGGCCGTGGTGCCGCCCACCCGGCGTTCGTGGATCCCGGTGCGAGCCACGATCCACTCGTCGCTGGTATCGAGCCGGGCCGCCAGATCGGCGTTTGTCACCGTTTTGTCCGGCAACGCCGTTCCCCAGCCGGTGATCACCGCACCACGGTTGGTCATCTCGCGCATCCTCCCCGTGCGGTCACCGCGTCCGCAACCACACGATGGGCTGGCTGGCGGTGACCCGTTCACCATCGACTGCGATGTAGGCCTGAACCGTACCGGCGAAGGGGGAGCGCACCTCGTGATTCCCCACCCGACCGACCACCTGGCCCACGATGAGTTCCGTGCCGGGCTCGATGTCAACCTGCGGGCTGAACACCCCGGCCGCCGGCGATACCACCAGGCGCTCGGTGGCGAACAGGTGCTCGCCCTCGATAGCCGAAGGCAACGGCGTGCGACCGCTGGAGATGAGCTCGAGCAGCTTGTCGAGCTCATCGGGCGTGACGACCGAGACGGTGCGGGCGCCCTCGACGGTGCGCTTGGCCATGCCGGTGAGCAGGCCGCCCGGTCCCAGCTCCACGAAGGTGGTCACGCCGTGGTCGGCCAGCGTCAGCAGGCACTGCTTCCATCGCACCGGGCTGCACAACTGAGCCGACAGAAGGCTGGCCCAATCGTCGCCGTGGTCATGGGGGAGGCTGTCGACATTGGACACCACGGGAACGTCGGTGTCGCGCGGGTTGGCTTCGGCAATGGCCTTGCGCAGCCGCTCGCGCGCCGGCTGCATGAACGGAGTGTGGAAGGCCCCCGACACCGGCAGGGGCATGGCCTTCTTGGCCCCCAGCTCTTTGGCGATGGTGACGGCCGTGCCCACCCCCTCGGGGGATCCGGCGATCACCACTTGGCCGGGGGCGTTGAAATTGGCCACCCACACGTCACCGTCGGCTCGCCGGCAGGCCACCTCCACCAACTCGTCGTCGAGTCCGAGGATGGCGGTCATGGCTCCGGGCTGATCCAGCCCCGCGTCGTGCATGGCGGCGGCCCGCTCGCTCACCAGCCGCACCCCGTCTTCGAACGACAGCGCACCGGTGGCGGTGAGGGCGGTGTACTCGCCGAGCGAATGACCCGCGCAAAGTCGCGCATCCACGCCCAACCGTTCGACCGCGTCGAGCACCACCAGCGACAGCACAAAGGTCGTGAGCTGGGCGTTGCGGGTATCGCGCAGGGTCTCAGCGTCGGCGTCGAGCAGCAGGGCGCCCACGTCGCGCCCGGCCACCTCGGACGCCTCGTCGACCAATTCCCAGGATTCGTGATCGGCCCAGGGACGGCCCATTCCCGGTCGTTGCGAACCTTGCCCTGGGAACGTGAACGCCAACATGCGGGTCTGCTCCTCGGGTGCCTGGGTGAGACCTTGGCACGCGACCCTACTGCGGCGCCGAGTCCCCCGACGGGTTACCGATCGGTAAGCCCGAGAACAACACCCAGAGGCGTCGGTAGCCCAAGAACTCGCGTCGGGCATATATGGTGACCGCCCGTTCGGCCCCGGTAGCCCAATGGCAGAGGCAGTGCACTCAAACTGCATCCAGTGTGGGTTCGAATCCCACCCGGGGCACCACCTTCGTCAGGTGGTCGCGCCGCCGATGCGCGCCAAGTCGGCGCGATGGTGCACTCCCTCGTGGAGTGCGCTGCGGGCCACCAGCTGCACGTCGATCGGCCGGTCCACCACCAGCGGCCGGCCCAGTGCCTGAGCCGACAACGATTCGAGCAGCGCGGCCAACCGTTCCACCCGTCGGGCGAACTGGCCCAGCAGCTCGTCTCGGTCGCCGTCCCGGTAGCCCGAGTTCTCCACCGACGTGTCGGGGTCGGCGGCGGCCAGCACCGGCTGGTCCTCACTCAGGGCGAGCTCAATGAGCCAGCGGTGGTAGGCCATCAGGTCGCGCAGGTGACCGAGATACTCGATCGCCGACCAGCTGCCCGGCGCCGGCCGACGGCGGAGTCGCTCCTCGCTGATCGGGGCCACCGTGGCGCCGATCTGGTCGGGGAGCTGGCGCAACGACCCCACCACCTCCGCGATGGCCATGCCCCGTCCGTCGAACCCGCACTCGTCGCAGTGATCGTCCACGTAGCTAAGAGTGCCAGACCCGTAGCCTCCGGCCATGGCTGTCACGGAGTCGCCGGCTCTCCGGTTCGGCACCCCCGCCGGGCGATGGGTGGTGCTGGCCACGGTTCTGGGCTCGGGCATGGTGTCGCTCGACGCCACGGTGGTGAACGTGGCCCTTCCCTCGCTCGGAGCCGACCTCGACGCCGACTTCGCCGGCCTGCAGTGGGTGGTGACGGGCTACACCCTCACCCTGGCGTCCCTGATCCTCGTCGGCGGCTCGCTTGGCGATCGCTACGGTCGCCGGCGGGTCTACTCGATCGGCGTGGCCTGGTTCGGGGTGGCATCGGCGTTGTGCGCGCTGGCCCCGAACCTTGACGTGCTCATCGCCGCTCGCATGTTGCAGGGGGTGGGCGGCGCGTTGCTCACCCCGGGCAGTCTGGCGATTTTGCAGGAGTCCTTTGCGGAGGAGGACCGCGCCCGCGCCATAGGGGCGTGGTCGGGATTCGGCGGCGTTGCCACCGCCATCGGTCCGCTGGCGGGCGGCTGGTTGGTGGAGGCGGCGTCGTGGCGCTGGATCTTCGTGCTCAACATCCCCTTGGGGCTGGCGTTGATCGTGATCGTGGCCCGCCACGTGCCCGATACGGCGCGGGCCCGCGCCACCCGCATCGACATGCCCGGCGCGGTGCTGGCCAGCGCCGGGCTCGGCGCGCTCACGTACGGACTGATCGAGAGGAGCTGGCTGTTCGGGGCGCTGGGGGCGATCGGGCTGTTGGCCTTCGTGCTACAGGAGCGCCGCTCCACCGATCCGATGCTGCCGCTCGAGCTCTTCCGGTCCCGTCAATTCTCGGCGACCAACCTGGTGACGTTCGTGGTGTACGCCGCCCTCGGCATGGTGCTATTCCTCGTGGCCTTGATGTTGCAGGTTTCGCTGGGCTTCTCGCCCATACAGGCCGGTGCGTCGTTGCTGCCCATCACCGTGGTCATGTTGCTGTTCTCGGCCCGCAGCGGCGCGTTGGCGCAACGCATCGGGCCGCGCCTTCCGATGACGATCGGGCCCTGCGTGGTCGCGCTCGGGCTCCTGTTGATGCTTCGAATCAATCCATCGTCCACCTACATGGCCGACGTGTTACCGGCGATCACGGTGTTTGCCGCCGGGCTGGCGCTGATGGTGGCGCCGCTGACGGCCACCGCACTGGCGGCGGCCGGGGAGCACCGTTCGGGGGTGGCCTCGGCGGTCAACAACGCAGTGGCCCGCGTGGCCGGGCTGATCGGCATCGCGTCGCTGCCGCTGGTGGCCGGGCTCAACCCGGCGGACGCCTTGGGGCCTTCGGAGCTCACCCACGGGTTTCACCGGGCGCTCCTGATCGCCGCCAGCCTGTGCGTGGCGGGCGGAGTGCTGGCGTGGACGTTCATCCGGTCCGATGTGCTGCGGCCGTCGCAACCCGCTCCGGAGGAGCCGGCGGAGTTCTGTTTCCACTGCGCGCTCGACGGCACCCCGCTGGTGGCCGAATCCGGATAATCGAACGCGATTCGTTATTCGAAGCGCCGGCGGTCGTGGCGCAGCTCGATGAGGAACGGATTGGTGGCCCGCTCCCGTCCGACGGTGGTTACGGGGCCATGGCCGGGCAGCACATGCGTGTCGTCCGACAACGGCATGACCTTGGACAGCATTGATTGCATGAGTTGTTCGTAGGAGCCGCCGGGCAGGTCGGTGCGCCCGATGGATCCGGCGAACAGCTGGTCGCCGGAGAACAGCACCGGGGCCTCGCCCTCGATGTCCAGCGTCATCACCACCGAGCCGGGGGTGTGGCCGGGGGTGTGAAGGCAGGTGAACGTCATGCCGGCTCCCTTGATCTGGTCGCCGTCGTCCATCTCGCCGATCACCTCGGGCGGCCGCATGTCGCACCCCTCCAGGTAGGCCGCCAGCTGGCCGCCGTATTTGGAGGGATCGGTGAGCATCTCCCGATCGTGGCGATTGATGCGAACGTCGATCTCGTGGCCTCCCTCGGTGCCGTGCACCAACGAACCGACGCCCCCGATGTGGTCGAGGTGGCCGTGGGTGTTGAAGATGGCCACCAACTTGAGGCCGTGTTCGTTCAGGCGGGCCACAATCGACGCCGGATCGGGAGGGGCGTCGATGAGGACCGCCTCACCCCCCGGCCCCTGAGGGGCCACGATCCAACAGTTGGTCTGCGCCACCCAGAGCGGAATCCCTTCGATCAACATCCGTCGCACGATACCGATCGGTGGGCGTGGACAGCGGCCCCTCCTGGGGTCGAGCCTCGTGCAGCGCCGAGAGCACCCGGACGGCCAGCGGGTGCGTGGCGAGCCCGTCGACCACTACGGGCAGGGCGAGGCGCCAGTTGGGCCACTCGTCGAGGGTGCCCGGAATGTTGGGGGGATCGGTGGAGCCCACCAGGTCGTCCAACGTGGCCGCGACCAACATGGCCGGGCTCTCGGCCAAAGCTCGATGCGAGGCCACGATGAGCTCGTCCACCGGGGTGCCCCGATCCACGCCGGCCGCCGCGGCCAGTCGCTCGGCGAACTGGTCGACCTCGAATCCGTCGCTGGGCCCGGACAGACCGAGGCGGATCCGGTGCTCCTGGTCTACCCCGGTCCAGGCGCCGGCCACGGTTGGCAGATCGTGGGTGGTCAGGGTGGCCAACTTCTGCTCCGGGTAGAACGCCGGGCCCTCGTCTTCGAAGATGGTCACCGTGCTGCCGATGACCTGACGCTGGGCCAGGGTGATCGGCACCTCGGGCTCGACGGTTCCGAGGTCTTCGCCGAGCACCAGCGCACCAGCGCGTGTGGCCTCCAGGGCCAGCAGGTCGAAGAGGTCATCGTGCGGGTAGCGCACGTAGGTCCCCTCGATGGCCGAGTGCCCGTTAGGGATCACATAGAGCCGGAACAAGCCGAGCACGTGGTCGATCCGCAGGCCCTGCATGTGGCGAAACCCCGCCCGCAGCGTCTGGATGAACGGCTCGTAGCGAACGGCTCGCAGCTTCCAGGGCACGAACGGTGGCAGGCCCCAGTCTTGCCCGGCGGTGTTGAAGCCATCCGGGGGAGCCCCGATGCGGGCTTGCAGCGCCAACTCCTCCTGAAATAGCCAGGCGTCGAACCCCGACGGGTCGAATCCCACCGCCAGATCGCCCACCACGCCGTGGCCGGCCGCGCCGGCGGCGCGCAGCTGCCGGTCCAGCTGCCATTGGCACCATTGATGGAACTGCGCGCGATCGCGTTGAGGCTCGAGGGCGGCGGCCACCTCAGCGGTGCCGGGCCGTCGCAGCTTCACCGGCCACCGCGTCCAGGAGCGACCGTGTTCCTCGGCCAGTGCGCAGTAGGAAGCGAAGTGCTGGAGCGGTTCGCCGGCGTCGCGGCGATAGCTGGCGAAGTCGGCGCTGACGTCCAAACGGGGAGCCACCGCTCGATAGAGCGCCTCGAGCGCCGCCATCTTGTGGGTGAGCACCTCGTCGCGGTCGATAAGCCGCCGGGCATTCAGGGCTTGGCCGGCCTGGGCGGCCTTGGCCACCACTTCGGCCACGACGTCGGCGCCCGGTTCGGCCCGGGCCACCGCGGCCACGTCGAGCAACAACACGTCTCGAAACAGCCGGCTGCTGGAGTAGTAGGGGCTGCTTTGCATGGGAGCCACCGGCGGTCCCCCGTGGAGAGGACTGCTGAGCACGAAGCCGTCGACAGCCCGGGCCAGCCGCTGCAGATCGCCGAGGTCGCCGATTCCCCAGGAGTGACTGGAACGGGCGGCGTAGAGCTGGGCCGCCACTCCCCACCGCCGGGTGGCCTTGGGACAGCGTTTCGGCGTGACCACGAGGCGAACGGGAGGCCATCCATCGTGCGGGATGAGCCAGTGGTAGCCGAGGGGAAGATCGGGTGGAAGTTGCTCGATGCCGGCGAGCGACGAGCCCTCTTCCAACTCCACATCGCCGGCGTTCCACAGCAAGGGCGCGGTTCCCGCCTCTACGAACCACATCGGTGGGGGGTCCGGGGGCGCCGGCCGTCCTCGGCTGCCGAACGCCTGGTGAAGCGCAGCTCGGGTGGGCTCCGAGGTCTCGGTCCAGATCCCGTCATGACGGTGGTACCCGTCGACCACACCCCACGCGTCCTCCACGGCGTCGATGCTGCCATGAACGGGTCCGCAAACACGGGTTAGTGGCCACACCGCATCAGCCGAAGATTCGAGGCCCTGCGTAGACTCGCTCGTCATGCCTAGGTCTGGAACGGAGCGACGCCTCAGCGATGTTGCGTCGCGCCTGAAGGCCCGCCGCCAGGAGCTGGCGGTGATCGAGGAACAGCTCGCTCATTTCGAAGCAGAGGCCGACGACGCTCGGCTGAGGGCGCTGGTGTCCGATGCCCCGCTCGACGATCGTGAGGGAGTGGAGGCCGAACGACACGCACAGGTCATGCGTCGAAACCGGGCCGAGGTGGTCAGCGAGCTGGCGTCGTTGGAGCGCCAGCAAGACGAGCTGCTCGATCGCATGCTCGCCGAGAAGGCCCGCTGATGGGCGGGCGCGTGCTGGTGGCCGAAGACGAGGCGATCATCCGCCTCGATCTGGTGGAAACCCTCCAGGAGGAGGGCTACGAGGTGGTGGCCGAAACCGGTCGCGGCGATCACGCGGTGGATCTGATCCGCGAGCTCCGCCCCGATATCGCCATCTTGGACATCAAGATGCCGGGGGCCGACGGCCTCGAGGTGGCCCGTCAGGTCAGCGGCGAGCGGCTCTGCGCGGTGCTGATCCTCACGGCCTTCAGCCAGCGAGACCTTATCGAGCAGGCCCGCGACGCCGGCGCGCTGGCGTACCTGGTCAAGCCGTTCCAGAAGACCGATCTGGTGCCGGCCATCGAGCTGGCCATCGGCCGCTTCCGCGAGCTGGCGGCGCTGGCCGGTGAGGTGGAGAACCTGGAGGAGCGGTTAGAGGCTCGCAAGGTCATCGATCGGGCCAAGGGGGTGTTGATGGATCGCCATCAGCTGAGCGAGGCCGACGCCTTCTCGTTCGTTCAGAAGCAGGCCATGGCCGGTCGTACCACGATGAGGGTCGTCGCGGAGCGGGTGGTCGCCGGCGATCTCTCACCGTGACGGAGTCGTCCATGCCCTCCTTGATGCTCCTCGACGGAAACTCGCTCACCTATCGAGCCTTCTTCGCGCTGCCCACCGACATGGCCACCGCATCCGGTCAGGTGACCAACGCGGTGTTCGGGTTCACCTCGATGCTGATCAACCTGCTGCGAGACCATCGCCCCGATGGCGTGATGGTGGCTTTCGATCGGCCGGAACCCACGTTTCGTCACGATGCCAATCCGGCCTACAAAGCGCAACGGGAAGCGGCTCCCGACATCCTGCGGCAGCAGATGGGCCTCGTGCGCGAGGTGCTGAACGCGCTGGGGATCACGCAGGTGGAACTGCCCGGTTGGGAAGCCGATGACATCTTGGCCACGGTCGCCACGCAGGCGGCGGCGCGGGGCGACCGGGTGATGATCGTGACCGGCGACCGTGACGCCTATCAACTCGTGCAGGACCCCCTGATCCAGGTGCTCTACAACCGCCGGGGCGTGTCCGACTACGCCCTCTACGACGAGGCGGGCATCGCCGAGCGCACCGGTGTCACCCCGGCTCAGTATCCGATCTACGCCGCGCTCCGCGGCGATCCGTCCGACAACCTGCCCGGCGTTCCCGGCGTGGGGGAGAAGACGGCGGCCAAGTTGGTGAACACCTACGGCGACCTCGACGGGATCTTCGCCCACTTGGGCGACCTCACCCCCAAGGTGCGCGACAGCCTGGCGGCCAATGAGGCCCAGGTTCGCCTCAACCTCGAGCTCATGCGGCTGCCGCGCGACGCGCCGATCGAGTGCGATCTCGACGACCTCCAGTTCGGCCCGAAGGACCCGGCCGAGGTGAAGCGGCTCTTTGAGTTCCTGGAGTTCCGCACGTTGCTGGACCGGCTCAACGAGGTGCTGTCGGCTCCTATCGAACAAGCCGCCGCCGCGGGCCAGGTGCTGGAGCCGGAAGTGCGTGACGGCAAACCGGCCGACCTGGCGCCGCTGCCGGCGTTCGATGTGGCGGCGGCGTGGGCCGGGGTGCCCGGTCGCTCGGCGCTGCTGGGCGTGGCGGTAGTGCTCGACAGCGACGCGGGCGACGTGGCCTGGTTCGACACCGAGGGTCTCGACGACGCCGAGGTTCGCAAGCTGCTGGCCGAGAGGCCGCTGCGGACCCACGATGCCAAGCCGCTGCTGCGGGCCCTGTTGGCCCTCGACATCGACGTGCACCACTTGGAGCTCGACACCGCGATTGCCGCCTATCTGATCGACCCGGCCGAGGTCCGCTACGACCTGGGCGACGTGCTCACCCGTTACACCGGCCATCGCATCGAGTCTGCCCAAGCGCCCCAGGGGCAACTCGATCTCGATGGCAGCGGGAGCGACGATCGGTTGACCACCGCCCGGGCGGCGCTGGCGGTGAGCCGTTTGGTGCCGGCCTTGGAGGGCGCGCTCGACGCTCAGGGCATGCGTCGCCTCAACGACGAGATCGAAGTGCCACTGGTGCGGGTGCTGGCTCGCATGGAAGACATGGGCGTCGGGGTCGACGTGGATGAGCTGCGCCAGTTGAACCACCGCCTGACCGACGAGGTGCTTCGACTTACGAAGCTGATTCACGATCAGGCCGGCCGGGAGTTCGTGATCAACTCCACCAAGCAGCTGCGGGAGATCCTGTTCGACGAGCTGGGTCTCGCCCCCAACAAGAAGACCAAGACCGGCTACTCCACCGATGCCCAGTCGCTGGAAAAGCTGGTGGGCGAACATCCGATCATCGAGTTCCTGCTGGCCTATCGCGAGGTGGAGAAGCTGCGGTCTACCTACGGCACGGGACTGCTGGCCGAGGTGGCGCCCGACGGTCGAATCCACGCCACCTTCAACCAGACGGTGGCCCGCACCGGCCGGCTCTCGTCGGACCAACCCAACCTGCACAACATTCCGGTGCGCTCGGCCGAGGGCCGTATGTTCCGTCGAGCCTTCGTGGCCCCGGCGGGGGCCACCTTGTGTGTGGCCGACTACAACCAGATCGAGTTGCGGTGCATCGCCCACCTGGCGGAGGACCCCGGTCTTATCGCCGCCTTCGAGTCGGGGCAGGACATCCACAACGCCACCGCGGCCCGGGTGTTCTCGGTGGCGCCGGCCGACGTCACCTCCGAAATGCGGGCCAAGGCCAAGATGGTGTCATACGGGCTGGCCTACGGCATGGAGGCCTACGGCCTCGGTCAGCGGCTCAACATTCCCACCGACGAGGCGGCGCAGATCCTGGCCGCCTACTTCGAGGCCTTCCCCAACGTGAAGGACTACATGGACCGAACGGTGGCGGAGGCCCGTCAGCGGGGATACACGGAGACCCTGTTTGGCCGGCGGCGCCCGATCCCCGAGCTCAGCGCCTCCAACTTCCGCATCCGCCAAGCCGGCGAACGCCAAGCGATGAACGCCGGCATCCAGGGCTTGGCCGCCGACATCTTCAAGGTGGCCCTCATCCGGCTCGACGATGTCCTCGAGCGGGAGGGCTCCGCCAGCCGCATCACCTTGCAGGTCCATGACGAGGTGGTGTTGGAGGTTCCCGACGCCGAGCGCGCCGCCATGGCCGAGCTGGTGCCGACCGTGCTGCGGGGAGCGGCCGAGCTGAGGGTGCCCCTCGAGGTGAACCTGGCCTTCGGGTCCAACTGGGCCGACGCCAAGTCCTAACCCGGCCGTCCCCGGCAGCCGTACTGACGCGGGTTACGCAGGGTTTTCCCTGCACAGATCGCGTCAGTACGCCGCCGAAAGCTCGGGGGCGGGTTGGTGGGCTCTATTAGAATGACGAGTCCCCCTACCCCGGCGCCGGAGTCTCATGCCTCGCTACCTCATCACCAGCGCGCTGCCCTATATCAACGGGGTCAAGCACTTGGGCAACCTGGTGGGTTCGATGCTGCCGGCCGACGTGTACGCCCGCCACCTTCGAGCCAAGGGCGACGAGGTGCTGTTCATCTGCGCCACCGACGAGCACGGCACGCCGGCCGAGCTGGCGGCTCGGGACGCCGGGCTCGACGTCGCGGAGTTCTGTCGCCAGCAGCATGAGATCCAGGCCGACGTGTGTGCCCGCTTCGGTCTGTCGTGGGACCACTTCGGGCGAACCTCCCGGGTCCAGAATCACGAGATCACCCAGCACTTCGCCGATCGGCTGGACGCTCAGGGCCTGATCGAGGAACGCACCACCACGCAGCTCTATTCGGTCACCGACCAACGGTTCCTCCCTGATCGCTATGTGGTGGGTACCTGCCCCAACTGCGGTTACGACCGGGCCCGCGGGGATCAATGCGAGAACTGCACCCGCCAGCTCAACCCCACCGACCTCATCAACCCCCGGTCGGCCATCAGCGGCAGCACCGACGTGGAACTGCGGGAATCGAAGCACCTCTACTTCCTGCAGTCGAAGCTGGCGCCGCAGTTGCGGGAATGGATCGATTCGCAGTCCGGATGGCCGCTCATCGTCACCTCGATCGCCCGCAAATGGCTCGACGAGGGCCTGGAAGACCGCAGCATCACCCGCGACCTCACCTGGGGCATCCCGGTGAACCGGCCCGGGTTCGAGGGCAAGGTGTTCTACGTGTGGTTCGACGCCCCGATCGGCTACATCTCCTCCACCAAGGAGTGGGCGGACCTGGCGCCCGAATCCCGGGACTGGGAGTCGTGGTGGCGCAACGACAAGGGCGCCGACGACGTCCGCTACGTGGAGTTCATGGCGAAAGACAACGTGCCGTTCCACACCTTGAGTTTTCCCGCCACCATCATCGGCTCCGGTGAGCCGTGGAAGCTGGTCGACTACATCAAGGGTTTCAACTGGCTCACGTACTACGGCGGCAAGTTCTCCACGTCCGACAATCGGGGCGTGTTCATGGACAGCGCTTTGGATTTGCTACCGGCCGACTACTGGCGCTGGTACCTCATCGCCAACGCACCGGAGTCCGACGACACGGCCTTCACCTGGGAGCTGTTCGGTGACTCGGTCAACAAGGAGCTGGTCGGCACCTTCGGCAACTTCCTGAACCGCACGGCCGCCCAAGTCACACGGCACTTCGGCGAGCTGGTCCCCGTGGGCGGGGAGGTCACCGCCGCCGAGAAGGAGCTGTCGGCGACGCTGTCGACCCGCATCGCCGCCTACCTGGAGCACATGGATCGGCTGGAGTTCCGCCGGGCCACCAGCGAGCTGCGGGCGCTGTGGGCCGAGGGCAACGTGTACCTGGAGAGCCGGCGCCCGTGGGAGCTGGTCAAGACCGATCCCGAGGCCACCGCCCGCGTGTTGCGCACGGCGCTCGGCCTGGCCCGCACCTTCGCGGTGTTGGCGGCGCCCATCATTCCCACGTCGGCCCAGCGGGTGCTCGACGCCTTTCCCGGCTCGCCCGGTCCGACGCTGGCCGACGTGATTGCCGATCCGTTGAGCCCCCTGCCGGCCGGCCAGGCCTTCGCCCCTCCGGGGCTTCTGTTTCAGAAGCTCGACGCCGCTCAGCTCGCCGAGTGGGGCGAGCGGTTCGGCACCGCCAGTTGACCGAGCCGCACTGGTTCGAGCCCTTGGCCGACCACATGGGGTCGGCGTACCTGAGGTACTCGTTCACCAAGGGCACGGTGCAGGAGATCGATTTCCTGGTCGAGGTGCTCCGCCTCGAGCCCGGCATGCGCGTCCTCGATGTGGGGTGTGGTCCCGGCCGTCACGCTCACGAGTTGGCCCGGCGGGGGATCAAGGCCCACGGCGTGGATATCAGTGCCCGCTTCGTGGCGTTGGCGGTGGCCAACGCCCCACCGGGAGCCACGTTCGAGCGGGGCGACGCCCGCTCGCTGGCCTTCGATTCGGAATTCGATGCGGTGATCTCGTTGTGCCAAGGCGGATTCGGGCTGCTGCTGACCGAAGGCGAAGACCAAGCCGTGCTGCGGGGCATCACCCGGGCGTTGAAACCGGGAGCTCCGAGCGCGCTCAGCGCCTTCAACTCCTACTTCCGGATCCGCTATCCCGGCGACGGTGACTTCGACTGCGAACGAGGAATCGACCACGAGCACACCACCATCAAGGACGAGCAGGGCCGAGATGCGGAGGTCGAGCTGTGGACCTCGTGCTGGACGCCCCGCGAGCTTCGATTGCTGGCCACCGCGGTGGGCCTGAAGGTCGAGGCCATCTGGTCGGTCGAGCCGGGCGACTATCAGCGCCGTCGCCCCGACGCCGAGCACCCGGAGCTGCTGGTTCTGGCCCGTCGGCGCTGAATCACGCCGAGCTCGCCTCCGGAGTCGGCTCGTCGCCATCGAGGATGCCGGTGGTAACGTTGCCGTCCTCTCTGCCCGCTGTGGGGGCCGGCGCTTGTCATTGCTGGTCACCACCCGAAGAAAGTGATCTTCCTCTTTGTCCGATACCTCTGTTACCGCCGCTCCTCCTGCGTCCCAGTTCGGGACCTTCGATGAGGAGGGCAACTACACCCCCCGCCAGGTCGTGGAAGACGATCTGCATGGTGGGTTTGCTGACGCCATCGATGGCACGCTCGTTGCCGTAGAAGATGGTCAAATCGTGATTGGTCGGGTCGTCAAGGTCGACAAGGACGAGGTCCTTCTCGACATCGGTTACAAGTCCGAAGGCGTGATCCCGAGCCGCGAGCTCTCGATCCGAAACGACGTCGATCCCGCCGATGTGGTGAGCATGGGCGAGCAGATCGAAGCGCTGGTGCTCCAGAAGGAAGACAAAGAGGGCCGGCTCCTCCTGTCGAAGAAGCGGGCCCAGTACGAGCGGGCCTGGGGCTCGATCGAGAAGATCAAAGAAGCCGAAGGCGTGGTCGAGGGTCCGGTCATCGAGGTCGTCAAGGGTGGTCTCATCCTCGACATCGGGCTCCGCGGCTTCCTGCCGGCGTCGCTGGTCGAGCTCCGTCGGGTGCGCGATCTGGCGCCCTATGTCGGTCGCACCCTGCAGGCCAAGATCATCGAGCTCGACAAGAACCGCAACAATGTCGTGCTGTCCCGCCGGTCCTACCTGGAGGAAACCCAGAAGGAGCAGCGAGAAGACTTCCTGGCCAACCTCAAGCCCGGCGAGGTCCGCAAGGGCACCGTGTCGAGCGTGGTCAGCTTCGGTGCGTTCGTGGATCTGGGTGGTATGGACGGTCTCATCCACGTGTCCGAGTTGTCGTGGAAGCACGTCGATCACCCGGGCTCGGTGGTGCAGGTGGGCGACGAGGTCACCGTGCAGGTGCTCGATGTCGACTTCGATCGGGAGCGCATCAGCCTGTCGCTCAAGGCCACCCAGCAGGATCCGTGGCAGGAATTCGCCACCACCCACCGCGTCGGCGAACTGGTCTACGGCCGGGTCACCAAGCTGGTGCCGTTCGGCGCCTTCGTGCAGGTGGGCGAGGGCATCGAGGGTCTGGTGCACATCTCCGAGATGAGCGCCCACCACGTGGATCTGCCCGAGCAGGTGGTCACCCCGGGCGAGGAACTGTGGGTGAAGATCATCGACCTCGATCTGCAGCGTCGCCGTATCAGCCTGTCCATCAAGCAGGCCGCCGAAGGCGGCGAGGTGGCCGAGGAGTATCGGGAGCACTTCGGCGAGCACGCCTTCGACTCGGAGGGCAACTACATCGGCGAGCAGCTCAGCGACGAGGAGCGTGAGCAGGCTTGGAAGGAGTACTACGAGCAGTACGGCGAAGGTGCGGCTTCGGCCGAATCTGCCGAGCCTGCGGAGTCTCCGGCCGCCGAGGCTCCCGCCGATGGGGCCGCCGAAGCGGGTCCGGAGGCCGAATCGGCCGAGTAGCTCACTCGGTGTAACCACCTCGAGCAGGCAATGAAGGAAGCCCGGGCAATTGCCCGGGCTTCCTTCGTCTGCGGTTCCTCATGTTTTCCCGACCGGATGCCGACAGAGATGCGCAGGCGCCAAGCGCCCGCGCATCGTCGATGCAGCTGGAACGAGGAGTACGAGGTCGATGGGTTCGAAGCGGTCCATGATCCTGGTGGTTGCGCTCTTGATAGGCAGCATCGCTGCCTTCGCGCTCTACAACTACGTCAACGGGGTAGAAGACAAGGCCCTGCAGGGCACCGAGCAGGTCACGGTGTACTGGGTCCAAGCGCCGATCAGCGCGAACACCCAGGGCGAACAAGTCATCGGGGCCAAGATGATCGTCACCAAGCAGGTGCCGGCCAATCTTCGCCCGCCCACGGCGATCACCGACCTCAGCACGATCAAGGGCAAGGTGGCCAA
>Ga0268264_10001334_pt1 | contig 23220 bp, 44 predicted proteins | sample KBSSwiS32_FD_190357 | JGI IMG/M metagenome (GOLD analysis project Ga0268264, IMG submission 190357) | Switchgrass rhizosphere microbial communities from Kellogg Biological Station, Michigan, USA - KBS Switchgrass S3-2 (SPAdes) (version 2) | ecosystem: Host-associated > Plants > Roots >...
TGTCGACCCAGCTTTGTGGATAGGGCCCGCCGTAGCCGCGCGCGGTGGCGCCCCCGCGAGGACCGCCGGGCGTGGACAACATCTCCGGCGTCACCGCGCGGCCGGGATCATCTCGATTCACGAACCAGCCGGTGGACGCTGGGGATTCGGCGGTAGCGCCAAACGCGTTGCTGCGGCCGGGATCATTGGACACGGGATCGCCTAACGGGCCACCGGGATCACCTGACGGGCGCGCGCGCAGGGCCATAGGGCTAGGAGGTACGCGGGGGCGGGGGCGGTGTCAATTGGCGTCCAATCAGACACTGGCGTCGAGCGCGGATGAAATTGGCCCGATCCATGCCGATGGCCTTCGCGGCCTTATGCACGGAGCCCGCCTGCGCGATGAGCGCCTGGATCTTCGCGTAACGGGCGTCCAGCTCGGCGCGCCGCAGCGGGGTCATGCCGCGTTCGCCTGCTGCTCGTGCAGGTCGCCCTGCATCCGCGACGGCGGCTCGGGCTGGCCGGCGCCCTGCCCCGGATGCGGCCCCGACTGCCCGCCGGGATTACTCAGGAAGCCGCTCGTGGGGAACGTGCCGCCGCGCATCTGCATCTGCTGCATCGCCATCTGCTGGGCGATCTGGATGTGCTCGTTGAACTTCAGCTCGGCCACCTTCTGGATCGGCTTCGGGAGCTGCTGGCTGGCGTCGCCCTTGAGCCAGTTGCCCAGCTCGCGCGCGAGGATCGCGTGGCCGTCGAGCAGGGGCCGCACCTCGGGCAATTCCAGCCGCTGCGCCGAGGCGGCCTGGACGATCTGGTCGTAGGTGACGGGCGGCAACGGCGGCGGCAGCGCCTGCGGGGGCGCACCCTGCGCCTGCGCCTGGGCGACGGCCTGATGCTGCTGCTGCTGCATCTGGGCGGCTTGCTGCAGCAGGCCCGCGAGCAGTTGCACGGCCTGCGGGTCCTGCGCGAGCTGCTCGAAGCGCTCGATCTGCTTGGCCGCGTTCTCGGCGTCGGCCTTCATGCTCGGCAGCCAGCTCGTGCGGCCGTATTCCTCGAGCGCCTTGAACTGCACCTCGGGATCGGCGGCGTTCAGCAGGCCGAGCGCGAAGAGCTGCTCGGTCTCCGCGCGCTGCACGAGCGAGGTGCGCGGGGCGCCGCTGCCCGCCTCCACCACGACGTCCACGCGGCCCGACAGATCGCTGGCCATGAACTTCTGCACGCGCCACTGGCTGCCGCGGCCCTGGATCTTCAGCAGGCGCGGCTCGGTGGCGAATTGCTTGAAGATGGCGAGCTTCTGGCGGGCATCTTCCGCGGCGGCCGTCTCCCACAGGATATAGAGCGGGCCGAAGCGCGCGTTCTTGCGATCCTCGATCATCTGGAGCGAGATGCCCGCGCTCACGCCCGCCGGATGGTCGCCCTTCGTGCCGGCGAACGTCGCCGTCGCCTGTTCCGAATCGTGATCCAGCACCTGGAGCCACGTGATCGCGCCGTTGGGCAGGCCGGTGCCCTGCACGCGCTCGGGCTTGGCGGCGTTGGCGCCGAAGGCGTTGTATTTCAGGATCTGGCCGGGCTCGCCCGTGAAGGTCGCGACATTCGCCCCCTCGGGCACGAGCCAGATGGGCCAGGCCATGCGGTTGAGCGTCATCATGAGGTGCGCCACGTGCTGGTTGCGCTGCACGGTCAAGAGTGCCAGGTCATCGGCGGGCGTCTTCGCATAGCCCGAGCCGGGCACCGGGTCCACCACGTACTTCACCGTGGGCAGAAACGGGCGCCCGTCGTCATAGCGATACGGCAAGGGGCCGAGATACACGACCTTGGTGCCGCCCAGCACCACGATGAGCACGCCCTCGGGGTAGGCGTCGGTCGGCAAGGCCCAGTAAAACGCCTCGCTGATGCCCTGCCCCGCGCTCGGCCGGCCCAGGAGCAGGCCCGCGCCGGGGCCGGTCTCGGGGGCGTAGCTGGCGAGATTGGCGAGCTGGTCCTGATAGGTGTCGCTCGGCGCGCCGCCCATGTCGGGGCTCACGCCCTCCAGCGCGTCGGCGCCCCAGCGGCGGGTCAGCTCGTCCTTGTCGGAGGCCTTCTTGCGGATGTACTCGCGCACGCCCGTCTTCCAGTCCTCGATGCGCGCGTCGAAGTACATCTCGAAGATGGTGGCCACGTCCGTGTACTGCTTGCCGATCGGCACCTGCGTGCCCGCGGGCTGCCCCTGCGCGTCCGTGGCGGGCTCGGTCGGCCCGCCGCACACCGCGCACTCGGGCGTGGCCTGCGGCGGGCCCGTGGCCCCGCACGCCAGACAGTGGTCGTCTTGCTGCAGACGCATCCCATGCTCGGGCGCGGGGTCGTAGCCGTTTTCCTTCCACGCGGTGCCCGTGTAGCCGACCCACTGCGACAGGCGCTGGTTCACGTTGCGCTCGTCGGTCTCGTCCACCACCACCTCGATCACGCGATCAGAGACTTCGGCGGTCGCGAGATCCTCGGGCTCGTCCGTGGCGGGGCGGAACGTGATCGTGGGCTCGATGCGCCCGAGCACCGCGCAGAAGGCGTTCATGTTCGCGGTGTACATCGGCGAGACGGGGCGCGGGCCGTTGTACTGCTTCACGCTGATGGGGCGGAAGGTCGCGCGCCCGCGGTCGTACACGATCCACTGCCAGCCGCGCTTGAAAAACAGGTTCCGCCACGCATTCCGGCATTGCGCCGTGCGCGCGGGCGTATTCCACTTGTCGAACTTCTCTTTGAAGAGCGCGAGCGCCTGCGCCTTGGTCTCGGGATTCGTCAGGTCGTACGGATCGACGGGCGCGGTGGCCGCCACGGCGGCATCCTGCGGGGCGAGGGTCTCGGGCGCGATCGCCATCACACGCCGTCCGTCGAGCCCATCGCGGCCAGCTCAGGGTTCGTCTGGAAGAGGGTCTCCATCTCGCGCGGCAAGCGGTCCTCCCGCGGCGGCAGGCTCACCGGGCCGATGCCCTGATGCGTCACGCGGCACTGATCGAGCGCCACATCGGCGCGCTGGCGCTCGGCGAGGAACTGCTTGCGCCAGAACGCGACTTCTTCGCGATAATGCGTGACGAGCGGGCCCTGCGGGTCCGTCATCCGCGCCAGCTCCGTCGCGCGGTCATCGCGCAGACGCCGCACTTCGGCGTCGTGCAGCGTCTTGAGGCGCTCCCACTCCCGCTCCCACGCATCCGCATGGCGCGCCGCGTGCTCCAGATGCATCGCCGCGAGCTGCGCGTCGGTGACGAACCACTTCATGGCGTCTCCTCGTGATTCCTGGCCGGCATCAGCGCCCGCCATCGCCGAGCACCCACGCGATGCTCAAGGCGACCGGGACATGGGTCGGGGTGCCCCTGTGACAGGTCGCCACAGCGTTGGCCCGCCCGAAACAGGCGCCAGGTCAAGATCCCGCGCCGGTTGTAGTAGTGCGTCCCGCAGCTCGGACACGTGTACTGTTGTGTCGCGCGCGGCGCCGCCTTCGGGGTCAGCTCCATAGCTCCTGGCCTCCCATGCCCAGGCCGGCGCCGGCCAGCGCGCGGGCTTCCTCGTCGGCCTCGCGGGCGACGCGCGCCTGATGGTGGTGCCACGCCACGCGCAGCGACATCGGGTCCAGCTCGGGCTGTTTCGCGCGCAGCTCCTGCTCCCAGCGCGCCCGGAACGCCAGCTCGTCGCCCGCGAAGGGGTCGGCCTTCTCGCTCGGCCGGCCGCGGAGCTGGTACAGATCGGCCACGGCGTCCAGGAGATCGTCGTGCTCGTTGTCGGCGTCCATGCGGAACTTGTCGGCCTGGTCCACGAAGTCCGCCAGCGCCTCGCAGGAGGCGAGCGCGTGGATCTGCCGGCCCATCCACTGGCCCTGGATGCCGCCGATGCGCACCTGCTTGGTGACCTTGGTGTCGCGCTCGAAGGCGCGGATCGGCAGGTAGTAGCCGCGCCGATCGCCCTCGATCGTGACCACGTGGCGATAGCTCTTGGCGAACCCCACCGCCTCGAAGCCGATCGCCTTGAACGGCGCGCCGCGGGCGGCAAAGCGGGCGTGCAGATCGTACATGCGCCGGACGAGCCCTTCGTCGTCGCGCTTGCCCTGCCACAATTCCAGCAGCCAGAGATCCCCGCGGCGGTCGAAGCCGCCGACCGCGATCGCGGAGAAGTCGGCCCAGGCGTGCAGCGACTGCGCGGGATCGACCGACATCGCGACCCACAAGTCCTCGAGCGGCGGGGCGGCATCCGCGATCTGCAGGTAGCCCTCGCCCTGCGGGTCCAGGCGCGGCAGATGCGCGGTGTCGGCGCTGGAGGGATCGAGGAGGTACTGCGCGTTGAAGTTCGACGGCGCTTGCCGCCGCTCGGGCAGCAGCTCCAGGCGCCGGTCGTCGGCGTCCCGGCGCTCGAGGCAGAAGCGCTCGGGGAACGTCACGGCGACCCACCCGTGGCCCGGCACCAGCCCCGCCGTGCCGTCGCGCACCTGGGGGTCGTCGGGCGCGCGGGCCGTCGTCGGCCGCCAGCACGGGACTTCGTAGAGACCCAGTTTGATCTCGCCGCGCGCGCGCTGGGCTTTGAGGCGCGCCCAGGTATCCGCATAGTGCCAGCACGTGCCGATGTAGTCCTTCGTGCTGCCGGGATCGAAGAGCGGGCGGGCCTTCATGAGAAAGTCCCAGACCTTCTCGCGCTCGGCCTTGCTCGCGCTGTTCTCCTTGCCCACGATGTCGTCGAACACGCCGTGGTCGTAGTGCTTGCTCGTCAGCTCGCCCGTCACGCCGATGGTCTGGATCGTGGACTCGCGCAGATCGCGCCGACTGCGCGTGACGGTGATGGCCGATTGCGTCCACTCGCGCGCGTTGCGCTGCGGATCGCGCACCAGGATGTCGGGGAAGAGCCACAGCAAACGGTCGTTCGATTCCAGATGCCCCTTGATGCCGGTCAGGAAGTCGTCGGCGTTTTCCCCCTTGTTGCTGGCGATCAGGATGCGCGTGTTGGGCCCGCACACGCGCCCGCGCCACCGCGCCTGGCAGAGGGGATTCGCCGGGTCCGCGAGGATGCGCTGGATGACCGCCGTCGTCGTGATGATCGAGGACTTGAAAAAGCCGCGCGAGAGCAGATAGAGATTTTCGTCGTAGGGCGTGGTGTGCAGGAAGTCGCAGAGCGCCCCGTGGAGCGCATCCGTGAGCAGATTCGGCGTGAGGTGGCGGAAGAGCACGGCCTTGGCCAGCACGTACAGATCGAGCTGGCACGCCAGGCGCATCCCCGCGCGCGTCGCGGCGTCGGGCGTCGTCTTCTTGCTCGTGAGCGTCTGGACGGCCACTGCGCTCCTTCGTGCGCCCGCGCACAGCAAAACGCCCTTCCCCCCGTACGGAGAAGGGCGTCTCGCATGCTCGTAGGCCCGAGGCGCTGGCCGGCGCCCCGGTGCGCGGGAATCAGGTCGTGGGGGTCGTCATCTCCGTGTGGCAGCGGCGGGCCACGTTGCTGCGAATGCAGCCGTCACATTCCTCATTGCGTCGACGGATCTCGGCCTGCAGCAGGCGCGTGTCGCCGATGAGGGCGGTGATCGCCGCCCCCATCTCGCGCACGAGGGGCCCATAGGGGCCCACGTCGTCCGCCACCGTGGTCATCAGCGCCTCCCAGCGCGCGAGATCGGCGTCCGTCATCGGGGGCGCTCCGGCATCGCGCCGAGATCCTCCAGGGCGCGGCGCACCTCGGCCAGCAACGCGGCGGCGTCCGCCTCCGTGGGCGCCATCACCACGACGGGCCCGGTGCCATCGGCGATCGCCCGTGCCAGGGACAGGGCGCGCTGCTGGCGCGCGGTCATGCCGACCCGCTCACCCGCGGGTCGCGGGCTTCCTGCGCCGCGATGAACGCCCGCTCCTGGGCGTCGTCGGGGGCCAGGAGCGCGTCCAGCAGGTCGCGCAGCTTGGCCATGGGCACGGGCGCCCCGGCGGTCTCCGACCGGCGCATCATCGCCTCGGCCTGATCCCGCAGCGCCTGCAGCGCGGGGCGGTTCATCGCGCCCCCTTCGCGCCGCAGCGGCGGGGCGTGCCGCAGTGCGGACACGTGGTCGGGGGCACGCGCGCGGGGGTCATCGCGGATGCGCCACGGCACTCGCCAGCGCGGCCATCTCCTGCCGCACCGCTGCGGGCAGGGTCGCCTCCCGGAGCTGCGCCTCGAGCTGATCGATGCGTCCGCGCAATTCCGCGTTGATCCGGTGAAACCGCTTACAGTGCTCGCACGGCCATGGGCCTTCGTGAATCAGCACGGGCTCGGCCATCAGCGGCCCCTTTTCCTCGTGGAAAATTCTGTGGCGAGGTGCAGGCGGGCAGGCATGAGGGAGGCTCGTGCCCGTGGCCCGGGAGGCAACGGGACTCTGCCGACCACGACGGTTGCTGACGGGCCGTCGGAGCCCATCCCGCGCGTTTCCCCCTGGCTACAGTTCATTCGCGCGCCCCTCTCTACACCCCATGCGTCGCAACTACGTGTTATCACGCGCATCTCATCCCCCGGCGCATAACCATAGTTCTGCGCCGGGCTCGAGGGCGTCACGCGGGGCTCTCCGTGGTGGCTGGCGGGGCCGCGAGAGCGGGCGGTGCTGAGCCTGACTCCCGCGCATCCCGGGGCTGAATCAGCGCTTGGGTATTCGGTCGCATCGTGGCGAACATCATCTGCAGCGCCTCCAAGCCATCCGCGCTCTCGAGCTCGGTGCTGACGCTGAAGTTCATGATCGCGTGCTTCTCCACGTATTCCTGGGGGCGTAGCGCCTTCAGCCGCACGATGAAGCCGGCGGGGTTGTCGCTGCGTCGGGCGCTGTCGAGCATGTCGATCTCGACCTGATCGGCCGCCTCTTCGCGGGCATCACGACAGAGCTGGTCGAATGCGGGATCGGCATGACGGGCGCGGCGGGCCGTCTCCAGGCAGATGCCGGCGTGCTTGGCGGCTAAGGCGTAGTGCCCATGCTGGCGCACATGCTCGAGGTAGCGCTCCTGCCAGTCGCGGGGGATCGGCGGGCCGGGCGGCAGCACGCGCGCGTTACTGGCCCCCACAGTCGCCGCATCCTGCGCCATGGCGTCAGCGATACCACGGGCGGGGGCGGCGGCGCAAGGGAAACGCGATGGAGACGATAGGCGGAAGCGATACCTCAGGGCACGTAGGTCTGAGCCACTGCATCAGAAAGGTGGCTACCGCGTCGGGAGATGGCGTGTCAAGCACAATCGGCTGGGGCCGCTATTCATGCGCCCCCCAGGGGTAGGGTGAGCGGTGACGCGATGCGTAGGCAAGTCCACCACCAAATACCCCGCGGATACGTCCGCGGGGCTCACGCGCGCCATCAAATAGACGCATCCCTGAAAATACCGCTTGACAACTTCCTAGCCAAGGCCTTAGTATGGGCGCATGGACACACAGAACGGGCCCGCCGGAGGTTGCAGCCCCCGACAGGCCCTCACCCCAACCCGATCCCTGGAGGATCAGATCATGGCTAACGCCAACGGTATCACGGTCATCCCCTCGCATGGCGCCACGCTCACCCTCACCGGCCTGATCGACGGTCTGGAGCGCAACGCCTTCGTGCCCGATCAGATCACGCTGACCATCCGCCACGGCGACAGCATCGCCAAGACGCGCCTGTCGGTCCCCTTGGCCCAGGCTCACCGCTACGTCATCGGCGCGTGCGTCACGCTCACGCTGGAGGCCTAGCCCATGATCTGCCCCCGCTGCCAACGTGAGGCGATCGGCTGGCCCCTGCGTCGCGCCGATGTGTGCGCGCCCAAGGGCTGGCAGTACTGCCTGCGTGAGCCCGAAGCCATCGCCAAGAAAGGAGTCTGAGCCATGGACGCCTGTACGCATCCCCATTTGCCGATCAACGCGCAGGGCCCGTGCTGTCCCTGCGGACGTGACCCCCGCCTTACGCCCGACATCCTCGCCGCCATGCGCGCCTGGGCGGCCGACTGCGACTGGCTCGACGCCGAGGCGCTCGACGCCTACACCGATGCCCAGATCCTGCGCGGTGTGCGGCGCCACTACGCGGGCGGGCTCGAGCAGTTCCTCGCCGATGCCTGAGCCGCCCGCCTGCCCCACGTGTGGCCGCCCCCTCACCTGCCCCGCGTGCACTGGCGCGCGGGGCGGGAAGAGCACGAGCGCGAAGAAGGCCGCGGCGGCCAAGGTGAACGCGCAGCGGCCCCGCAAGGCGCGCATGGGCTAGCGCGTCAGCACGCGTCCGAGCAGCGCGCCCACGGGCTCGGGGCCGGCCGCGTTGCGCCGGGCCAGCTCCGCGCGGATAGCGGGGTCGATCGCCAGGCCCAGGCGCGCCGGCCGCTCGGGCGCTGGCGAGCTTGGCGGCAGGCCCAGGAGGGCGCGGCCGCGGGCGATCTCGGCGCGGATCAGCGCGTCGTCCTCGGGCGTCGGCTCGGGGTACGTCGGCGCGGTCCAGGGCCGCTGCATTTCGGGCACTTTGGGCGCGCCCGACCCCGCCCGATCCGGACGTTGCTGGCCGCACGCTTCGCACCACACGGCCGCGCCGGCATTGATCGCGCGGCAGCCACAGGTCCAATCGGTCGATGTGTTCATGGGGGCCTCCCTTCGGGCCGATCCGCGCGGCCAAACCAGCCGTGCAGGAATGTCCCGAGCTTGCGGTAGTGCTTTTCCGGATGGGCCACGAGATAGGCCTCCGCCTTGAGCAGTTCGCGATCCAGCTCCACGCCAGGGTTGGCACGTAATTCCGCCTGCCACCAGGCGGGGGCGCGGAGAGGGGCCACGGCGCCGAGCCGTGGAGCACGCTCGAGAGCGTGAAGGATTTGCGACGGGATCGCGAAGCTGCCTGTGGGCGCGCTGGCCGAGGCCGAGGCCGAGGCACGCTGCCCTGCTTCACCGTTGAGTTGCGTTGTAACTGCATTGCGTTGCGTTGTAGGGCACCCGTTGCCCGACAGATGGGTCAACCGTCGGACCACCTGTTGGTCATGTACTGGATACTTCACGCGAAACGCTTCGAGCACTGGCGATGACGAGCACGCCTCGAGATCAGCATGCACACCCTTGAGCAGCCACGGGCCTTTCGGCTGCCGCTTGAAGTACCCCACCACGAAGAGCCAAGCCCCGTCCCGCACGATGAGCCGCCGGCCGATCAAGTCGGCCAGGTAGCCGCGCACCCGGGCGAGGGGCAAGCTCGTGTCGCCCGCCAGTTGCGCGTCCGTCACGCGGTAGATCCCGCTCGGGCGCACCCGCTCGTTGGTGAAGAGGTAGCCGAAGAAGGCCTTCCCCTCGAAGCTCGTCCCCTCGAGCTTGTCGTCGTTCCAGAGCGTGGCATAGAACGGATGAAAGGCCGATGCCATTCAGGGCGGCCCTCCCACCCCCACCACCCCGCAGTCACACGCCCCGGCCGCCAGGTGGCTCATGGCGCGGGTGCCGGGGGTGTTCCTCCAGCACCCGGGCGATCCGCGTGCGGGAGTCAGTCACGGTAGCCGGGGTCGGCTCGCCGCAATGTGTGCAGACAGGCGGGGACACGTGATACCCGCACTTCCGGCATGTCATCACGGATGCACCAGCTTGGTCATGCGGTCGATGAGTTCCTTCCGCCATTGGCGCCTCCCGAGTTCGAGGTCACAGAGATAGCTCGGCGTGATCTCCATGGCGCCCGCCACCCGCCGCAGCGTCATGCCCGCCCGCTCTCGAAGCGTCCGCATGCGCTGGCCGATCGCGCGGTGATCGGGCTCCTTCCCCGTCCCGCCGCAGCGCTGGCATGGCTCGCTCATGCCCCGCGCCCCTCCTTCACTGGCTTGCCCGAGCCAGGACATTCCCACATGCGCCCGTGCCCGACCGCGCTCATGGCCTTCCCCTGGTACGCGACGTTGCTACCGCAAACGCTGCACGTCCCACGCTTCATGCCCTGCGCTCCTCCCCGGGCGTCAGCAGGGCCAAGTCATTCAGCCACGCGAACTCACCCCACTCGGCTAGAGCGGCTGCGTTGTAGGCCGCTGCCGCCTCAACCTCCTCCGCATATCGGCCCAAGCTCACCAGTCGTCCGTTGATGCGGACTCGGGCCCGCCAGCATTGGCGCGCCTTGTCCCAGTCGACCCCCTTGAAGCGCCCAGCGCCGCGACACTTCGGCTGATTGATACGATTTTCACTCTCAGTCGCCGCGCGTAAATTGTGTCGCCGGTTGTCAAGCCCGTCGCGATTCCTATGGTCTATGAGCGCCACCCCCGGGAGAATCAGTCGGTGCATTCGGATCTTGCCGTGGCGACTGGGTGACGCTATCGCGTACCATCGCGCTCTGGCTCGCTGCGCATGCCACCTGTAGCCCTGCACCAAAGGGAGATCTGCCTCATCAACTAGCGCGACCTTCCCTTGCGTGAGCACGATCTCAGCCATTAGCTCTCTCCATCGGCGGGCAATGGACCGCGCAGGTATTGCTACACTCGATCACCCGCGCCCGTTCCCCGCCCGTCTGCACGGCCTGGGCGAGCAGGGCGAGGTCGGCGAACCGCTCTTCGGTTGGCCGATAGGAGGCAGCAATCACGTCGTGCCGCAGCCGCTCCACCGCCGCCGCCACGTTCCCCGCCTCAGCCATCCGTCCCCTCCTCGCTCACCGAATCCTCCTCGTGACACGCGCACCCGCAATCGGGCGCGGCGCTGGCGTCCGGGCAGCGGGCGTGGTCGCCGCGCTGGCAGGCGTCGCTTAGGGCCATCACCGGGCCAGGCTCCGGGCAATCTCGACGGCATCTGCGGCACGGTTCTCGGCCAGCATTGCCTCGAACGCCTTGAATCCGACGTCGCCCACGTACACCCGTAGCTCGGTCCCATCCTCTAGCGGAAACTTGAACGTCCAGCGGTGCTCGCCCGGCAGGGGCACGCGCCCGTTGGCCCCCGGATCATCCTTCGCGATGAACTCCCGCTGCGGCTCCCCCATCACATACGCCTCTACCACCGCCCGATCCGCCGCCAGCGTGCTCGGGATCACCCCCGGCATCGGGGCGCACACGGGGCGCTCGGAGTCAGCCATCCACGTGCTCAGGCGGGTCCAGGCGGCGCGGACGGGGGCGCTCACCGCCCGATCTCAGCCTTGACCTTGAGGCCCGCGAGTGCCTCGGCCAGCTTGAGCTTTACCGTCTCCTGGAGCCCGAGGACGATCTTGGAGTTCACGTCCTTGAGCGCTTGGCCGATCGCGGTCGAGATACTGTACTGGAGATGCTGATGGATGAGGTGGGCCACGCGCGTCTGTGTCGCCGAGAATCCCGAGCCGGAATACCGTGCTTCATCCTGCGACTTGCCGTCGTAGTTCACCTTCTCCGTGAGGTAGTGTTCCGCCCGTTCGACGAGGTACTCGACGAAGGTCATCGCCTTGCCCGTCTTCTCGCCCCAGCGGTTCGTCTCCTGCATGGTGAGCGTCTCGACATACGCCGCGACGTTGGGCAGGACGTGCCGCCCGGCAATCTCCTCGATCGCCGCATCAATGCGGGCGAGCACGCGCTTCTCCAGACGCTTGCGGAATGGCGTCTTGCCGTCGCCATCGTCGAATGCGTCCGGGTCTTCCTTCCACTGCTCCAGCAGGAGCGCCGCCATCCGCTCGACCAAGCGATCAGATAGCTCCTGTGTCGACAAGCCGAGCGACTCAACCGTAATTGCACTCATCGCTGCTCCTTTCTTGGTTCCTTTCCTCACGTCCCACGCCGCGCCTCCAGCCGGCGCCCGACGCCGAGGGCGGTCATGGGGCCACCGGGGTGATCGCCCGCACTTCCACGGTGACGCCGGGCGTGTCGCTGTAGATTTTGACCAAGGTCAGCCGTGTGATCTGGGCGTCGTCGCACCACAGCACGCCGTTCCACGCGTCGAGCAGGCCCTTACTGAGCCCGTCGACGTCGGGGCGCTTCGTCATCGGCGCGACCGGATGCGACTTCTTCGGCCGGCGCAGGTGGAACACGAGGGAGGCCCACACCTCGCCGTGCAGCGGCGCCCCGCGATACTGGCGGATCGCTTCCGCCTTGCACGTCCGCGCCCACGCGGTGCCGCGACGCAGGGGCACGAGGCGATCCTTGCGCCCGGGGCGCTGCACGCGCACGACCGAGCCGCTCTGCGTCGCGCGGGGCGTGCCGGGAACCCAGACCGTGATCACGTCGCGGCGCTGCGGGGCGCTGGCGGTCATCGCCGGCATCAGCGCGACACGCCCACGGGTCGTTCTTCCTCCGTGAACAGCGAGCCCTGCGCAAGCACAAGGTTCTCCGCGCGCCGGAGATTCTTGACGGCGGTCTCTGCATAGGATGGCTTCAACTCCACGCCCAGAAAGCGCCGCCCCTGCTTGAGCGCCTCGTAGCCCTCGCTCCCGATGCCGGCGAAGGGCGAGAACACCAGCTCGCCCGGGTTCGACCACAGCCGGATACAGCGCTCGATCACGCCGAGCTGGAGGGCGCACACGTGGCGATCGTCGGCATCGGCCCGCCCTTCGGCGACGTTCAGCGTGTCGGACTCGCGGATGCCGTACCAGATCGGCCGCGCCCACTCGATCCAATCCTCACGGCTAATGTCCGGGTGGATCGGCACGGCGTTGTCGCCCGGCTTGCGAAACACGAGCACGTAGTCGGCCAGCGCAGGTCGGAGCCACGAGGCATCGCGCTCAAGTTGAACGAAGAGTAGCGCCTTGCTGTGCGTCCGGATGGCCTGCGCCTGCGGGTCTTTGTCGATGCACACCTCGCCCTGATAGACCCACCCTTCGCGAACATAGCTCTCGATCACGGCGCCGCGCAGATCGGTCAGGCCGATCACGCCATGGGTCGCCTTCGTCGTCGCCGTCTGGGCGATATGGACGCATGACAGCCGGCCCGGCTTCGTGATCCGCAGCACGCCACGCACCATGTAGCCGAGATGCTCAAGGAACTCGGCCCGCGTCGAGCAATTGCCAATGTCCCGCTCGGAGTTCGTATACGTGAAGAGCGACTCGAAGGGCGGGCTGAATACGGACAGGTCAATGCTGGCCTCGGCCAGCTCGGCCATCACCTCGACGCAATCGCCGCGCACGAGATCCCATCGTTCCCCGAGCCACGCCGCGCGCTCGATGGTCTCCGTCTGCCGAGTCGTCATGCCGATCTCCTCTCGCTCCGCGTCCGCCATCGCCGCCACGAGCTGGGCCGAGAGCGCCCCGGCCTCGGCTTCCTTGCGACGCACGTTGGCGACGATCTCCGTCTCGGCTTCGGACACGATCACGTAGGCGTCCACCGGGCGCGCCTGACCGAAGCGGTAGCAGCGCCGGAGCGCTTGGTAGTAGGTCTCAAAGGAGTCGCCCAGGCCGACAAAAGCCATCTGGGCGCAATGCTGGAGGTTCAAGCCGAAGCCCGCGATGGACGGCTTGGTCACGAGCACGCGCACCTTGCCGGCGATGAACGCCTCGAGCCGCGACTGCTTGACGTGCTCGCTATCCTTGCCAGCCACCGAGACCGCGTCTCCGTCGAGGGCGGTCGCGATGGCGTCCTGCTCGTCATTGAGCCCGGTCCACACGATCCACGCGCCGGGCGTTGACTCGACGAGCCTGATGGCCGCATCGCATCGGTGCTTGAGCGAATCGCGTCGAGCGGCCGAGCGGCCTTGAATGCCACCGAGCCCCATGCCGTGGAACAGGAACTCGCCGGGTGGGCGGTCGCCATCGCCGACGACGACATCGCGGATCGTGAGCGGCGGCAGGTCGTATCCGTCATCGGAGAACCCGAGATCCGAGGGCCGGCGCAGGAACAGGCCCCACGACGCGAGCCAGCGATAGAAGGCCGGCGCCGCGTGGCCTTTCAGCCGCCACCCGTTCTCGTCGTGGACGAAGAACGTGGCCAGCATCTCCGTCCGCGTCATGATCCCGAGGAACTCGCAATGGTTCGCCAGCTCCGCGATGTCGTTCGGCGCCGGCGTGGCCGTGCAGCACAGCCGATAGGGCGTGTCGCGGAACATGTCGATCAGGCGTGTCCGCGTCTTGCCGTCGAGGCTCTTGAGGATGCTGCTCTCGTCGAGCACGACGGCCTGATAATCGGCGGGGTTGACCCGATGGAGCCGCTCGTAATTCGTGATCTCGATGCGCGCCCCGCTGCCGAACTCCTCGACGGCCACGCCGAGCTTGGCGGCTTCCGCGATGGTCTGGGCCCCGACGCACAGGGGGGCGAGGATCAGCATGCGCTCGACAGGAAGGGCATCCGCCCACGCGACTTGCATGCGCGTCTTGCCGAGCCCGGTATCCGCCCAGAGGGCGGCGCGACCTTTCCTGAGCGCCCACCGAGTCAAGGCAGCCTGGAACGGGTAGAGCCCGGCAGGCAGCTCGCTCACGGGCACGTCGAGCCCGACGCCGGACCACTCGCGACGTTTGGAGGCGAGAAACGCCTGATAGCTGAGGCTCACACCCACCGCCTGGCGCCCGGTGTCTTTACAATGCCCTCAGGAGAAGAACTCCGGCCCCGTAACCGCGCGGAATTGCGGGGGCGGCGGCCATGAGGACAAGACACGTGCTTACGCGCAAAATCGCGCAGCCCCTGTATCCATGCGCCTTCCAGGGGAGGGAGGGGGGTCCACGCGTGGCGATGAGAATAAAAAGCGCTAAGAACCATGCTCACTCGGCCTTGATCTCCTGCGGTTTGAGCCCGGCATCGACCACCTTCATCGCCTCCTCCATCATCGGGTCCGAAACGAAGCTGTACAGCATCGTGGTCGCGATGCTCTCGTGACCCAGGAACCGCTGGACGAGGCGCACGTCCATGCCTTTCTCGAACAGCAGAGTTGCGCAGCTATGGCGCCAGCGGTGCGGGATCGAGTCTGTCACCTCCGCGCGCCGGCCCCATTTGGCCACGTGGTACTCGATCGTGCGCACGGGCCAGGGTCCGCCCTTGGCCTCCAGCACAAAGCCGCCCTGGAGCCGCCGCCGCTCCTGCTGGGGGGCGACAACGTAGGCCCGCAGGATCGCGTTCAGCTCGTCGAGCATGGGGACCACGCGCTCCTTGTCGCCCTTGCCGATGATGCGCAGCGCCCCCCGCTGCTCGGCCGAGGTCAGACGCACCTGGGGCCAGCGCAGCATGGACACCTCGCTCACCCGCAAGCCCGCGTAATAGAGCAGTCCCCGGAGCGCGGTGTCCTCGGGGGTCAGCTCGAGCGCAAGCAGCCGCGCCCGCTCGGCATGGGCGTACGGGCGCGGCTGGCGCTTCGGCCGCCGGATGCGGGGGGCATCGGCCATCGGGTTGTCGCTCACGAGCCGATGGCGCACCACCCACTTGCTGAACTCGCTGAGCGCCGAGCGATGGCGCAGTAGCGTCTCAGCCGCCAGCCCCTTGTCGTATAGCTTGCGGAAATACGCCTTCACCAGCTTGGGCGTGAAGGCGGTAATGCTGTCCGTCGCCTCCACAGACGCCAGCGACACCAGCAGGATCAGGTCGCCCCGATAGGCCTTGTACGTGGACAGCGCCACCTCAACCTGGAGTTCTTGCAGGAACTCCTCAACGGCTCGGCTCAATCGCATATGTCGTGCTCCCCGGCGCAGAGTAGGCCGCTCCGGGGCGACCTGGCGCGGGGGCATGGTGGAGGAGACGAGGGGCATGGGTCAACCGGCCTTTGCGCGCGGGATCTCGGCCGGATGCCCGGCGCGATGCCACGCGCTCAGGGCGTAGTCGTCATGCCCGGCGAGATCGCCGGCCTGGCAGGTGGCGCACTCCATCGCGATCTCGGCGCACCGGCAGACGCGATCCCCGTTCCACTCGCCCGCGGAGAATTGGGCGACGACATACTGATCCGGGCCGAACACCTCGTACGGATGCGAGCGGTCGAAGACGCCGCGCCAATGATCGGCCCGCTGCTCGCGCGCCGTCACATCCGCCCCGCAGTCCGCACAGAGCGCACGGCCACGGCCGCCGGGTCCCTGGAATTGGATGTGTCCGTGACCACAGGTCGCCACGCCTACGCCTCCACCCCACCCAGCGCCCGCCGGATCGCGTCGCACATCACCCGCGTGGTCGCCTCCTCCGTCCCCGTGATCTCGCGCCACCGCCGCCGCTTGGTGTCGTCCCACACGCCGCCACTATGGAAGAGCAGCGGCAGCTCCAGCGCGGCGCGGAGGACCTGGACGCGCTCCCGGGGGTCCATCGTCGTCATGTCGTCGCCTCGGCGAGCACGCCCTTTGCTGTGGCGCAGTGATCCGTCCGTGTCCAATCGCGATTCGTGCGCGCCAGGGGGTCCAGACCGAGATGCGAGAGGATGCGCTCCGCCTTCTGCCGGGCCGCCACCTCTCGGAGGCCCATGCCGAGCGACGAATCGATCAGCACGGCCGTGACCACATCCACCACCCAGTCACTCGTGTAGAGCAGCTGGCGTCGCGCCTCGTGCGCGGCCACCTCCGCGTCCGTCATCACGCGCATCACTGAACGCGCTCCCGGGGGTCGGGCATGGCTAGGCCGCCGCGCTGGTCCCGGCCAGGATGCCGGCGAGTTCGTCCAGCGCCCTAGCGTCCTTCTTCGCCAGCAGGCGAAGGTAGGGCAACAGGTCGCGTTCGATCAGCTCGTCAGGCGCGCCCTCCAGCGGGCCATGGAGCTTGGCCGCGACGATGCGGGCGAATTGCTCATCCGGCAGGCGCAGGACATCACGGGCTGCGGCCACCTTCTGGGCGGTCGTGAGCACGGGGGCGCCCTTGACCGGCGGCGGCTCGGAGGGCTTGGCCGGAACTGATCCACCGCGCGCCCACTCGGCGAGCTTCCGGCCGCACTCTTCGGTGATCGCCTCGCCAGGTGGGAAGAAGTCGACGTGGTGCGCGTTCACCTTCGTGGACTCGAGGCTCAGGTCTGGCACTCCGCGCGCCGTCGGCGGGAGCATCAGCAGCGTGGTCATCTCGTACTCGAAGCGATCCGAGCAGATGGCCGTCCACCCGAGCTGCACCGGCTCGACGCTCTGGCGCCCGTTCTTCTCCACCTTGAGCAGCTTCATCTTGTCCTTGGCGCGGAAGCAGAAGATGAAGTGGCACCGCTGCTGAAGGATGAAGTTGACGAGCTTGTTGTGGTCTGCCTTCGGCTTGATCCACGCGGAGAACTTCTTGCTCTCCTGCCCGCCCATCCGCGCCAGCTCGGCCGCCTGCGCCTCCAGCATGCCGCCCTGGCCCTCGTGCTCGTGGCTCATGCTGTCCACGATGATGACCTTGGCGCCGGCGTCCACGGCGGCGCCGATCACCTCCCGATAGGCGTCGGAGGAAAACGGTGGCTTCATCTCGCAATGCTGGAAGCGGAACGCGAAGGGGCCCGTTTTCTCGCCGGGCGCGCAGGCATAGTGGCTCGCCCGATTCGCCTCCGTGTCGATGACGAAGATCCCGTCATCCTGGCCGCCGAGGATGCCGCGCGCCAGCTTGAGCGCCGAGGCGGTCTTGCCAGAGCCCGACGGCCCGGCCAGGCCGATCAATAGCGACGTTTGCTCCCGTACCGCTGCGCGAAATTGATAACTCACTTGGTGCCCTCCACGAGCAACTGTTCGATCGGGCGCCCGTCGTCGCGGATGCCCTCATCGCGTAGCTCGCGCTCGAGCCACTGATTTTCCTGCCACGCGGGCAGGCTGGCGTAGCAGGTCCGACTCGGATACCCAGGCCAGCGGCCCGTCTCCAGGCACGCGCGCCAGAGGTCCAGCGCGCGCCGCACCTTCTTCTCCGCGAGCTGGAGCACGTCCGGGCCGAGCCCGATCACGGACACCGCGTAGGGCGGGCGCGTCTCGCAGACCACGAAGCGGAACTCGGCCTCGGCGCCCGTGACCGCCTTCAGCCCGCGCAGATACCACGCGGCCTGCACGTCGTACCCGAGGGCGAAGAGCGGCCCGCGTGTCCAGGCATCGGGGTTGGCGTTCTCGCCGGTCTTGAGATCATCGATCGCCGTGCGATCGTCTCGCAGCCAGTCGAGTCGCGCTTTACACCAGAGATCATCCTCCCGCCACACGAGCGTCTGCTCGGGCTGGCCCAGCGTCAGCGGGATCGGCTGCGGGTGCGGCAGGAGCCGCTCCAAGATCGTCAGCGCCATCCGCCGCACGTCATCCATGCGGTGCGCGATCACGGGCACCTTACCCGCCGCGCGCGCGGTATCCCGGGCTTCCTGCGCAGCTTTGGTCTTGTAGTCCTTTGCGTCGACCACGACCACCTTGGACTCGTCGCCCTCCAAGATCAGCGCATGCGCGGCGGTCCCGATGTCGAACACTTCGCGCTCCTCGCTTGCCCCTGCACCGAGCGCTGGGTGCGCGTACCACGCGTGGAGCGGCGAGTAGCCGAGCAGCTTCCGCGCGATGCTGGACGACAGCGCGGGCGTGGGCGTCTCCAGCGCGTGATAAGAATCCGCGGTCATCTGGTGGATGCCGGACGCGATCATGTCGTCAGCTCCTTCACCCGCGCCGCGTGATAGGCCACGTCGCGCTCGGCCTGCTTGAGTTGCGTCCGGTGCCAGTTCAGCCGCCGCGCCGTCTCACTGCGCCCGTACTTCGCGCGGTTCCAGTTCTGCTGCTCGACCGCGGCGCGACTCTCCTCGTCGCGCTGAGCGCAATGCGCCGCGCACACCGCCTCATCCTCGAATAACTCCTCGGGCGGGAACATCCCGTGGCGCGTTTCGTACGTGACCTTGCCCTCGCGGATCTGCGGCTCGCCCAGCACGACGGCGGCGGGCGTCCAGCGCCATTCCTTCACCGTGACCCAGCCTCGTGGACCTTCCCACCCGGCCGAGCACGTCTCGCACGGCACCTCGTACATCCCGGCATTCGTGAGAATGACGACGCACTTGCCGCCCCCGCAATCGGGACACGGCGCGTACGCCTTGTCCGTGACGGAGGCGCGGCACCAGAGCACCGCCCCGGGCGCGTAGGGGATCTGAATCGTATGGGTCACGCCGCCGGCCCCTTCGTCGCCTTCGCGCGCCGTGGCCGCGCCAGCTCCTGCACCTCGGTGAGGTGAATCTGCGCGCCATGAAGCAGGGCGGTCATCACGAGCGGCCGAGGTCCGCCCTGGCGCTGCGCCTCCTCCATGGCCTCCGCGATCGCCGCGAGCGCCCACCCTTTGGGCGTGAGCTTGCCGTTCTCAGCCGTCATCGCGATCCCTTTCTCGCTCGGGGCGCATCGTCGCTGGCAGGCTCGGCCCGGCCTGCGCCGCCTTCGGTTGATGCCTGGCGAGGCGCCGCGCGCCTTCCTCGCGGTATTCGCGCATCGCCGCGTCCTCGCCAGCCGTCCAGCTCACGCCACGCTCCCGACTACCGGCCGCACCAGGATGATGACGTTCTTGCTCTCCAGCGTGGCCCGGATGATGCCTTCTCCCACGCCCTGTCTGGCCAGCCGCAGCGCGGTCTCGACGTGGGCGCGTCGCACGGCCAGCGCGTGCTGGGCATCGCTCACGCGCTGCAGTTCGGCCGCCAGCTCGGTCTCGTAGGCGGTCACGGCGCCACCAGCGCGAAGAGCAGCCACAGCGTCAGGGCGCTCGCGAGCACCACCGCAAAGCCGCCCGCGTCGGCGAGGAAGCGGGTCATGCGTCGGGCTCGTCGGTAACGGGCATCTTCTCGGCCAGCCCCAAGAAGTCGAGATCGTGCCAGTCGTTCATATGCGCGAGGAGCGAGGACTCACGCATCGCCCCGACCGTGCAGAGGTGGCAGCACGCCATCCGGTCCAGGTCGAACGCCTTGACCATGCTGTCCTCACGTCCGGCCGCCTTCGCCAGCACGCCCAATGCGCAGAGGCCCCCGTGCCTATCGCTCAGAATGCCCGTGATCTGTCGGACCCCCGCCAGCGCTGCCGCCCGGAGTGCGTCCCGCCCGCGCTGGTTCATACCGGCACGCTCACGGGCTTGCCCGCACACGGCCCGGCCCAGGCAATCACGTCCAGCAGGCGCTCGCAGCGGGCACACAGCGCGCCGTGCTCGGTGATCCGAACGATGGCATGTTCGTCCCCGAGCACCTTCGCGGCGAGGGCGACGGAGAGCGGGGAGAGGATCACCGTGGGCGTCACGGGCGCCTCCTTCACTTGTCGATCTCGCCGCCCAGGATGGCGGCCACGGGCACGGCGAGCAGCGCGCCGAGCACGAGCCACGCGAGCAGCCAGCCCATCAGTTGTCCCGCTCCATCTTCGTGCGCCGCCGCTGGCCCACGCTCGGGAGCGGGTCGCGCTTGATCCACATGCTGGGCGGCACCTGGATCGGGACGGGTGAGCGCTTGCGCGCCTGCAGCTCGGCCTGCGAGATTTCGCGCACGACGGCCCCCGTGGCGTCGGTGATGACGACCTTGCTGTAGCTGGGCGGCTCGGGGGTGGCGCGTGAGTAGCGGTCTGGCTTCATGGCTAGGCCGCCGCGTCACGGTCTGCCGCTAGGCGCTCTAGCTCGTCCGCGTGGGCAAAGCATCCAGCGCCCATCCGACGATACTCCGTCGCCTTCCGCCGCAGCTCGGGCGCAGTAAGGTTCGGCGTGGCGACCACATAGTCCTCGCCATCGCGCTCGATGAGGTAGCGCTTCTGAATCCGAGAGACGCCGGGCAAAAACGCTTGTTCGTCCTCCGGATGCGGGCGCATCTTCCTCAGTGTGCTTCCCACGGAGTCGCGAAAATGCTCGTTCATGCACAAGAGTGCGCAGTCCAGGTCTTCGCCCTCGAGCCTCGAATGTCGGCTGACCATGGTTTGCACGAGCCACGGCGTCGAGACGCTCGGCGCGTCCTCCATAGCCTCGTCAATGAGCATCTCGATCTCAGCGATTAATTCAGATTGCTTCATCGCATCTCCTTCATTGCGCGGAGCAAGCCCCCCACCCACTCAGCGATCCGTTCCGCGTGCCGCCGCATCGGGACCAGCTCATGCGGCTTGCTGCCGCGCAACACGGCGGCCGGTGTCACCACAGCGGCCATCTTAGCGCAGCGCCGAAGCTCGCCCTGCGCGTGCGTCGCGGCGGCGTATTCCTTTGGATCGCGTCCCCCGAGGTCAACGAGGGGCTTTGACACCTTCCCCTGCGCCGCGAGCGCCGTGACCGTGGGCGGGTTGTCGGATTCCACAGCAGCCTCGAACTCATCGCGGGGTATTCGCGCGACGCGGAGCGCGTCGCGTTTCTGGTCACGCGATAGGCCAGCATCGCGGGCGGCCTGACTCCTGCTTGGGGGGGCACCCCCCCTAGCAGGCTCGGGATGCTGATTCTTCGCGGGCGTAATGGCCCGCAACAGTTCTCCGCACCGGTTGATTGCCCGCGCCTGAATCCGATCCGCGGTTTTGCGGAGGCTGTCGTCCCCTGCCTGCTTGGCATAGCTCGCGAGCGCTTCGGCCTTGTTGGCCCAGTCGGCGCATTCGTCCAGGCGGTGGCATTCAGCCAACGTCGCCTTGGCCCGCTCATAGGTCTGCGGCAGCTTCGCATTGGCGATGGATGGGAGATTCGCGGGGAGCGTCATACGTTCGTTTACGCGCTGGCCGGCAGCGCGGCGGTCTGTATGACGGCCAGCGCACGCATGTAGGCTTCACGTACCTGGGCGTTCTCGATTACCGTCAAGCCGATGAGCCAGAGATCACGCGACAGCGCTGAGGCATCCGTCGCCCGATGGCGTGCAGCCAACTCGATGCGATCCCAGACAGCCGGATCGACGCGCAGGCTCTTCACGACTTTGGACTGCGCGACGGCCAGCGGCTTGCGGTCGACGTTCACGCCACCGCCGCGCCGTTGCGCGCCTCGGCGAGTAGCTCCTTGGCAGCGCGGATGACCGGGGCGCTGACATACCGGCCGGCGAGCACGTTGCAGACATGAATCTTCGTGACGCCCGCCCGTGCGGCGACTTCCCGCTGCCGAATGCCGCGCTGCTTGAGGCGAGCCCGGAGGCGTGACAGGGCCTCCGGATCAATGCTAGGTTTGTTTGCGGTTTGGTTTGCCACGTGACGAATAGTACAGAGTCGCGTGACTGGTGTCAAACAAATTCGCGTGACTGGTATCCCCATGAAACTAGGGCAGAAAATCAGGGCAGCCCGGACGGCGCTCGGCTTGACCCAAAAGGAATTGGGTCAAAAGGTTCGCGTGTCGAAACAGAGCATCTCGCGATGGGAGAGTGGCGACGATATCCCGCAAGGCGCGAATCTCTTAGGGCTCACGCACGCCTTGAGTCTCGAGCATGGCTGGTTTGCCCACGAGGAGGGAACGGACGTTACGGCCTCCCCCATGCAGCCGAAACGGCTCCGGGTCGCGACGGCGCAAGGCTTGCAGTCATGGGACCCAGACTCACTCGACCCACCTCAACGGAGAGGAGACGTGCACGCAGAACTCAACCGCGCCTGGCTACAGGTCATGGTCGCGTACGATGCGCGGCGAGAAGATCCGGATAGATGGATCGGTCTCAAGGCCCTACTTAATCAGCTGGTGAAGCAACCGGAACAGGAACGCGCGGATATTCTTAAGCGCAAACGGCACCGACCATGACATCGAGCGGCACACGGGCTGACGCAATGGGGCCGTGTGCCGCCTTAGTACCAAAGGGCCCATTGACGCCACCCGCCGATGCGCGCACAGTGGCCTCCCAACTTGACTGCAGGAGGAGCCACCATGAGAAAGCTGATCGCCGCCGTCGCCATCACCGCCGCCCTGCTGGCGTACCACACGGCCGCCTATGCCGAATGCACCACCGTCATGACCACGGTCGGCTCGCGGACCATCATCTGCTCCGTCTGCTGCACGCCGGGCGCGACCTGTACCCAGGTCTGCTCCTGAGAAGGAACGCCGCGCCTCGGTGTTGATGTTCCCGGCGGGGAGCCGGTCTGGCGTCGGGCGCCGCCAGTAACCTGAGTTCCCGAGGCGCGGCGAGGACTAACGCTCTATGGATTTGCGGCGATGGCGTCCGCGACGGCCTGCGCCTTGGCGCTCTGGGCGTCCACTTCCGCGATGACCGGGGCCAGCTCGGCGGCCGTCGCCCCGTTGGCGAGCGCGGCCTCCACCGCCGCCTTCATGCGGGCGGCACTGCCCTGCACGTAGGCGAGGGCGGAATCGAGGACGCCTTCGGTATTCTGGATCTTGGTGATGAGGGGTCCGAGGTCTGCAGCCATGGGGGAATCCTCCGGGTTTAAGGGTTATCTTTCAGCGCCGCCGTGACCTGCGCGGCCTTGGTTTCCATCTGCGCGATTTCGGCCTCGAGTTCGTGCAGCCGCCCGATGTCGTGCCCCTGGCGCACCAGGCGCTTGAGCAGTTCCGTCTGGAGATGGCTGTCGGCGAGCAGGCGCGCCACCCGGCGCTCGAGGGCGTCGAGCTGCGCGCCCCGGTGCGCGAGGGCTTCGACAACGGGCTCCAGGGCGCGGAGCCAAGCGGGCGGTAGGGGC
>Ga0268264_10001336_pt1 | contig 23186 bp, 18 predicted proteins | sample KBSSwiS32_FD_190357 | JGI IMG/M metagenome (GOLD analysis project Ga0268264, IMG submission 190357) | Switchgrass rhizosphere microbial communities from Kellogg Biological Station, Michigan, USA - KBS Switchgrass S3-2 (SPAdes) (version 2) | ecosystem: Host-associated > Plants > Roots >...
AACCAGGCCGCGGCTTCCGGCTGCCAGTCGACGATTCCGGCCAGCAGGTCGCGCGCCCGGCCGAGCCGCTCGACAGCGGCACCTTCATCCTCCGACAGCGTCGCCTGGGAGGCGCCGAGCGCCCGGGCGATCGCATCGGCATGGCGCAGCCCCTCGCGCTCGATCCGCAGCTTCTCGTCCTCGCCCGCGACCAGGCGCGCCGCGTCGATCTCCTCGGCCTGGAAGCGGAGCAGGTCCAGCCGCTCGCGCCGCGCCTTCTGGTCGCCGCTCGCCCGCGCCAAACGCTCGGCCAGGCGCTCCCAGCGCTCATGCGTCTCCGCCACCTGCGCGAGCAGCCGCTCGGCTTCGGCGCCGCCGCTCCGGTCGAGCCACCAGCGCTGCAAGTCGGGGGTGGTAAGGCCCAGCTCTTCGCGCTGACCATGGATGCGCAGGACGAGCGGCGAAAGATCCGCCAGCAGCCGGAGCGTCGCCGGCTGATCGTTGACGAACACGCGGTTGCGGCCGTTCTTTGCGATCTCGCGGCGGATCAACAGCTCGTCGCCCGAGGCGTCGAGCCCCGCCTCGTCGAGCACCCGGCGCCAGGCGTCGCCGCGCGGCGCGAACACCCCGGCAACCGACAGGCCTTCGGCGCCGCTCCGGATCATCTCGGCCGAGGCGCGCGCCCCGGCAAGCAGCGACAGCGAATCGACGACGATCGACTTGCCGGCGCCCGTCTCGCCCGACAGCACGGCGAAACCGGCGTCCCATTCGATCGTCGCGCTCTCGATCACCGCGAGATTGCGGACGTGAAGCTCCCGGAGCACTCTTCCCCGTTCCTACTCGTCCGCGGGGTCCGAGGTGTCGGCGGCGCTCGACGCGGGATGGTTGTAGGTCGAGGGCACGTGCTCGGGATCGCCCTGGGCGCGCCGCTCGAAGCTCAAGAAGTCGTAATAGCCGCAGCGGCCGTCGCCCGGGTAGGTGCGGCAGATCGACGGCCGGGCCTCATAGACCGTACAGCGCCGCGTCGTGCGATCGAGAAATTGGCAGGCCGTGCCGTAGATCTCATCCGGCGTGTGGCGCAGGATCAGCTCGTTCGGCTCCTCGCCGCGGCGGACGAACTTCTTCCGCGCGGCGCCGTACGAGACACCGAAATGCTTCGCCAGCCGGACGAGATCGCTCGCCTCGACTTGAATGCGCGGGTAGGAACAGCAGTATGAAGGGCAGCGATCGCAGTTGTAGAACGGCACCGGGTCCTCCCAGAGACGGGATTCTATCCCGGGCGGTACCCCCTGCGCCGTTGTCGAGTTCGATTGTGTCTCCGACGGAAAGAGGTTTTCTTCTCCGCGCCCTCTCCGGCGCCTTCGGTCAAGCCGGTCGCTGCGGCTCAAACGAAACCTCGACGGAAACCGGGATCAGGCGTTGCCCGTCGGCGCTTCCGGGTGATGCACGCTCACCCGTCCGCGGCCGGCGCGCTTGGAATCGAACAGCGCGGCGTCGGCCGCCTCGAACAGCTGCTGCGGCGAGCGCATCGACGGATCGAGACCCGAGACGCCAAAGGAACAGGAAACCTCGATCTTGTAATCCTCGTAACGGTAGTCCAGCTCCAGCACCCGTTCGCACAGCTTGCTGGCCAGCGTCTCGGCCCCTTCGAGCTCGGTCTCGGGCGCCAGGATCGCGAACTCGTCGCCGCCGACCCGGGCGAAGATCTGTTCCGGCCGCACCACATCGCGCACCAGGCTCGCGAGCTGTTTGAGCACGAAGTCGCCGCACAGGTGGCCGTAGGTGTCGTTGACCTGCTTGAACTCGTCGATGTCGAACGCGATCAGCGACAGCGGCCGGCGGTGGCGCGTGGCGCGGGCGAACTCGCGCTGCAGCTCCTCGTCGTACTTCCGCTTGTTGTAGATCTCGGTCAACCCGTCGCGCATCACCAGATCGTAGATTGCCTCGTGGTAGGCGTGCTCGGGGTCGCGCTCGTGCAAGAACTTGAAGTGGACGGCGGCGGTCTGGAACCGGTCGCCGCTCTGGAGCGCCGCCTGGCCGTTGATCCGCCGCCCGTTCACATAGGTGCCGTTGGTGCTGCCGAGATCCTCGATCGTCACCCGATGACCGAAATACCGCAGGCGCGCGTGGGTACGCGAGATCGACAGCACCTCGGGCAGGCTGATGCCGGTGGCGGCGCTACGGCCGATTTCAAGCGTGGTGCCGGGAGACAGGCGAAAGCGCGAGCCGAGCCGCTGGTTTTCCGGGTGCGCGATCAGGATGATGCCGGCTTCGACCTCGACCGCCGAAGCCTCCGGCTCCATGCCGCGCGACGAGGTACTGATCGACGCGGTCATGCCGCTCTCGGAAAACGGCGTCAGATCGATGTTGTCGGTATCCGCATCACGCACAGCGCCGAACGAACCCGAATTGCGGGAAGAGGTCATAGCGGAATGTCGCTGCTTTATCGCCGGTACCAGCCAACTTTGAGCGCCTATACTTCGAGGAAGGCTAGCACCCGAGGGAGGAGGGCGTCAACGCGTGGCCCGGAACGGGTTTAGCGATGGTGGCCACCCCTACAGCGTCACCACCGCCCCCGCCTCGCGAATCCGTTGGGCGAAGCTCTGCCAGCCTAGGATCGCGTCGACTTTCGCCTGGACCGCGGCGAGCTCCAATCCCAGAAATCTTGCCGAGGCGCTGCAGGCGAACAGGCGGATCGAGCCGCTTGCGCGCCCTTCCGCGAGCATCGAGGAGAGCGGCGGCAGGTCGAGCGCTTCGAGCCGTTCCGATGTCACCGGGGGCGCTGGATCGAGATCGTCCCAGCGGCCGCGCGTCCAGGCGTCGAGCGCGCCGAAGAAGAGGGCGATCTCGACCGTCTCCCCCGCCGCCACCGAGCTCGCGGCGAGCGAGGAGATCTGGAAGCGGAGGTCCCAGGTACTCCCATGGGCCAGGATGAACAGGTCGGGCATCGCGGATCACTCTACCAGGCGCCGCGCTCACGCTCTCTTTCGCAGCCGACCTAATACCGATCGAACGATCGTTCGTCAGGCCTCTCTAGAACCCCGGCTCAACCCCAAGCGACCGAATGAGTCGGCCGCTCGGGATCGGGAGAAATGAGAGGAAGAGCAATGTCCGCATCACGCGTCGTCCGTTGGATTTCCCGCGCCGCCCCGCTGGTGGCGCTGATCTCGATGTTCGCCGTCGCGCCCGTCGCGACCGCTCAAGCCGTACTCCAAAACGACGCGCTCGCGGCTGACAGCTTCGCCGATGCGCGGCTCGAGGTTTCCCATCAAAGCGATCGACTGGAAAATTCTCCGGTGCCGCTGGCCCCCGAGGTCGAGCGGGGCTGGAGCGCCTTCCGCAACCTCGCCGACGCGGAGAAGGCAGGCGAATGGGTGGGTTGGGTCGATCGCCGCACCGGCCGTCTCGACTACGCCGAAGGCCCCGGCCTGGCTTGGATTCCGGGCTTCGGCAATCGGCTGAACGGACAGGATCTACGGAGCCGCTACGGCGCTACGGCGAAAGCCGATTTGGTCACCTTGGAAGAGATCGCCCGCCGGTTCCTGGAGCCGCTCGGCGACGCCCTCGGCGTCGAGCCCAAAGAGCTGGTGCTTTCGGCGGGACGTTCAGGGCTCCAGTCGGATTACCTCTGGTTCGTCGATTTCGACGTCATCCACGGCGGGCTGCCGGTGGACGGCGCGCGGGTCTTTTTTCGGATCAACAACGGCAACTTGATCCAGTTCGGCACCGAGGGGATCGCGTCGCCGGGGATCGAAACTCCCGCCGCGAGGCTCGATCGCTCCCGCGCGTTGGAGCTCGTCGGCGCCGCTTTCGGCAAGAGCGCGCCGATCGAGCGGGTTTTCGACGCCCAGCTGAAGCTGGTGCAGTTGGCCCTGGACCTGCCCGGCCGCCCCGGCCAGTTCGATGCGGGCCGGGGGATCCGCTGGATTCCGGTGTGGGAGATCTCGGTCGAGCGGGCCGGCGGTACGCCATGGCTCGGCCAAATCGACGCGGCCTCCGGCGACGTGCTGGTTCTGCGAGATCTGCGCGAGTTCGCGACCGCCCAGGTGCATGGCGGCGTCCGCGCCGACGCGACTGTGGGCGAAGCCGATCTGCCGATGCCGTTTTCGGACGTGGCTCCCGGGGCGACCAATTCCGCCGGCCTTTATGACTACCAGGGCGGCGCGGTCTCCTCGGCGCTCGACGGCACGTTCGTCACGATCAAAGACCTCAACTGCGGCTCGATCTCGCAGAGCGCCGACGCCGCCGGCGACATCGACTTCCTGAGCAACGCCGGAACCGACTGCACCACCCCGGGCTCCGGCGGCTCGGGCAACACGGCATCGGCGCGCACCCAGTTCTACTGGGTCAACCGGATCAAGGAAGTCGGCCGCGGATGGCTGCCGCTCAACGCCTGGCTCGGCCAGAACCTCCAGGTGGAGGTGAACCTGAACAAGGTCTGCAACGCCTACTGGCATCCGGTGACCAAGGATCTGAACTTCTTCATCTCGGGCCTCTTCCCGAACTCGAGCATCCCCTGCGGCAACTCGGGCGAGCTTCCCGGAGTCTCGCTGCACGAGTACGGTCACGGACTCGACCAGTTCGACGGCAGCGGCGGCTCCGACGCCGCGTCCAAAGAGAGCTATGCCGACATCACGTCGATCCTCATGACCCACAACTCCTGCACCGGCTCCGGATTTCTGATCGACATCCCCTGCTTCGGGTACGGCGACGCTTGCACCTCCTGTTCCGGAGTCCGCGACGTCGATTGGGCGAAGCGCGAAAGCAACACGCCGCACACGGTCGCGAACTACGTCCAACCGGTCTGCAAGACCGATCCCGACTTCAGCGGCGGCCTGTGCGGCAGGGAGGAGCACTGCACGTCCTACATCGCCTCCGAGTCGATGTGGGACTTCGTCAATCGCGACCTTCCGACCCCCGGTTCGGCGAAGGCTTGGAACACCGCCGAGCGGATCTGGTACCTGTCGCGGCAGACGGCGACGAACGCCTGGAAGTGCGACAAGAGCAACGCCACCTGGGCCTCCGACGGCTGCACCAACGGCAGCATGTTCCGCGTGCTCCGCGCGGCGGACGACGACGACGGCAACCTGGCGAACGGCACGCCCCACGGCGGCGCGATCTTCGCCGCGCTCAATCGGCATGAGATCGCCTGCGCCGCCGACGCGGGCGCCAACGTCACGTTCGCCGGCTGCGTACCGCCGGCCGTCCCGACGCTCACGGTCACCGCGGGCGCGAATCAGAACTCGCTGTCCTGGACCAGCTCCGGCGCCGGCAAGGTCTACGACGTCTATCGCAGCGAGAGCGGCTGCGACTCCGGCTTTGCGAAGATCGCCAACGACGTCGCGGGCTTGAGCTTCCCCGATCCGAACGTGGCGTCCTCGTCTCAGTACGCCTACCAGGTGGTCGCCCAACCGTCGGGCAACGAGGCCTGCGCCGCGGCGCCGACCGCTTGCAAAGTCGTAACCGGCCTCGAAAAGACCGACGTCTGGTCGAAGGACCGGCCCGCCGACACCGGAGCGGAGCCCGATCCTGTCCTTGAGGACATGTGGAGAAGCCGGGACATCTGGATCCGCAACATCGACGACGGCCTCCTGACCCACCAGAACCCCGAGTTCGGCCAGACCAATTTCGTCAATGTTCGGCTTTACAACAAGGGCACGGTGCTGGCGAAGAACGTCACGGTGGCCCTGTACTGGGCGAAGGCATCGGCGGGCCTGGCCTGGCCGATCGACTGGCATTCGGTCGGTTCGGCGGCGACCGACGTCGATCCGAGCGGCACCGTGACCGTGGTCATTCCCTGGATTCCCGCGTTCGAAGGGCACGTTTGCCTGTTGGTCCGCATCCTCTCCGCGCAGGACCCCCTGCCGGTCGAGGTCGCCGATCCAAACGTCAACGTCCGCAACAGCAACAACCTGGTCTGGAGAAACGTCAACGTCGTCGACTTGGTCAGCTTTTCGGCTTTCAGCGCCAACATGATCGTCCGCAACATCGAGACCGGTTCCGCCGAGGTCAAGGTCAGCTTCCACGATCGGATCGAGGCGGGAGTGCTCAATCCATTTCTCCGCCGCGGCCGGATCACCGTCGACCTCGGCACCGCGCTGTTCGATCTCTGGCGCCGAGGCGGAATGCGCGGCGGCAACGTCGCGATCGTCGGCTCGTCGTCGATCCAAGTCCTCGCCGACGGCGCCTGGATTCAACTCTCCATGCGCGGCCGAGAGGAAGGGACGATCTCGCTGAGGTTCGACGACACGGCGACCGGGACGCTCCAGACGCGCACCGAACCGAACGTGTTCGAAGTGCGCCAGACCAACGTCCGGAGCGAGAAGGTGCAAGGCGGCGTGACCTACGAAATCGAGTCTCCCGCGCTGCGGTAAGTCTCGAAAGTAGTCCGAAGGTCAAAACGGCCGGCTCGCCCTCAAAGCGCGCCGGCCGTTCTTCGTTTTCGCTAGAGAAGGCTTAGTGGGTCGCCGGCTGCTCCCCCACCGTCCAGGTATCCCCCTGGCGCAGCAGGTCTTCGAGCTTGCCCACGCCCTGTTTGCCGATCGCCTCGTCGATCTGGCCGACCACACGCTGTTCGTAGGTCGGCGCGTCGACCGAGCGGAAGACGCCGAGCGCGGTCGGGAAATGCGGCGGCAAAAGGTTCGCGGCGAGGAAAGCGGTCGCCGGGTTGTCCAGACTCTCGTTCCAGACCAGGCAGTCGTCGACCGTGTACTCTCCGCCGAGCTGGATCACTTCCATCTCGGTGCCGCGCATGCGGATTCCACGGTCCTTGTTCTTGCCGAACACCAGGGGCTTGCCATGCTCCAGGTAGATCGCGGCATCGTCGCGGACGTCGCGCTCGGTCATGTAGTCGAAGGCCTTGTCGTTGAAAATGTTGCAGTTCTGGTAGATCTCGACGAACGCCGTACCTTTATGCGCGGCGGCGCGGCGGAGCATTTCCTTCTGGTGCGGCAGGTAGATGTCGACCGTCCGCGCGACGAACGTCGCACCGGCGCCGAGCGCCAACGACAGCGGGTTGAACGGGTAATCGGCCGAGCCGGCGGGAGTCGATTTCGTTCGCTTGCCCAGCTCGCTGGTCGGCGAATACTGCCCTTTCGTCAAGCCGTAGATCCGGTTGTTGAACATCAGGATCTTCACGCCGACGTTCCGCCGCAGCGTGTGGATCAGATGGTTGCCGCCGATCGACAGCGCGTCGCCGTCGCCGGTCGCGATCCACACCTCCAGCTCCGGTCGCGAGAGCTTCAGGCCCGTGGCCACCGCCGGAGCGCGGCCGTGGATCGAGTGGAAACCGAACGTGTTCATGTAGTACGGGAAGCGCGACGAGCAGCCGATGCCGGAGACCACGACGAACTTCTCGCGCGGTATGCCCAGCTCGGGAAACACCTGCTGCACCGCGTTCAGCACCGCGTAGTCGCCGCAGCCGGGGCACCAGCGCACTTCCTGGTCGGTCTGGAAATCCTTCCGGGTGAGAACCGGAGCCTCAGGCATGGAGGGCCTCCTCGGGCGCTTGCGCTCCGACGAGCAGAGCGTGAACCTTGTCGAAGATCTGTTGGCGGGTAAACGGCTTGCCCTGCACTTTGGGGAACGACAGGACGTCTTTCAGGTACTTGGCGCGCAGCAGGAAGGCGAGCTGCCCGGTGTTCATCTCGGGCACCAGCACCCGCGGAAAACGGCCGAGCACCGCGCCGAGGTTGCTCGGCATCGGATTCAAGTAGCGCAGGTGGGCGCGGGCCACTTTCAACCCTTGGCGCCGGGCGGTGTTGACCGCGCCGGTGATCGCGCCCGCCGTGCTCCCCCAGCCGAGAACCAGCAGGTCGGCGTCGTCATCGCCGATCACCTCGATCGGCGGGATGGTTCGGGCGATCCGCTCCACCTTCTCGGCGCGCAGGTGGACCATCCGCTCGTGGTTTTCCGGATCGTAGGAGATGTTGCCGGTCACGTCCTCCTTCTCGATGCCGCCGATCCGGTGTTCGAGCCCCGGCGTCCCCGGGATCGCCCAGGGCCGGCCCAAGGTTTCCGCATTCCGCTCGTACGGATGGAACCCGACCGGGTCGGTGCGGAACTCGATCCGCAGATCGGGCAGCTCTTCCACTTTCGGCAGTTTCCAGGGCTCCGAGCCGTTCGCCAGATACCCGTCCGACAGGATCACCACCGGCACCATGTACTGTGTCGCGATCCGCACGGCTTCCAGAGCGATGTCGAAGCAGTCCTTGGGCGAGCTGGGGGCGAGGATCGGCAGCGGCGACTCGCCGTTCCTCCCGAACATGACCTGGAGCAGATCGGCCTGCTCGGTCTTGGTCGGCAAGCCGGTCGAAGGACCGCCGCGCTGGATGTCGCAGACGACCAACGGCAGCTCGGTCATCACGGCGAGGTTCATCGCTTCGGTTTTGAGCGCGATGCCGGGGCCGGAGGAGACCGTGACCCCGAGCGCCCCGCCGAACGAGGCGCCGATCGCGGAACAGACCGCGGCGATCTCGTCCTCGGCCTGGAACGTGGTGACGCCGAAGCTCTTGTATTTCGACAGCTCGTGGAGCACGTCGGAAGCCGGGGTGATCGGGTAGGCGCCGAGGAAGAGCGGCAGGCCGCTCCGCCGGCTCGCCGCGATCAGGCCGAGCGCCAAGGCGGTATTGCCCATGATGTTGCGATAGAGCCCCGGCTCCATCGGCGCCGGGTCGATCTCGTAACGGGTATGGAACGCCTCGGTGATGTCGCAGTAGTTCCACCCTGCCTTGAGCACTTTGACGTTGCCTTCGGCGAGATCCGGCTTCTTGGCGAACTGCTTGCGGAGAAACGCGGCGGTGTTGTCCAGCGAGCGCGAGAACAGCCAGTAGCACATGCCGAGCGCGAACATGTTCTTCGACCGCTCGGCGGTCTTGTTGTCGAGGCCGGAGCCTTCGAGCGCCCGCTTGGTGAGAGTGGCGATCGGTACCGCGAACACCCGAAAGCCGCCCAACGAGCCGTCTTCGAGCGGATTGACCGCGTAGCCCGCCTTGGCGAGGTTGCGCTCGCCGAACTCGTCGGTATTTGCGATGACGATGCCGTTCGCTTTGAGGTCCGGCAGCTCTTTTTTGAGCGCCGCCGGGTTCATCGCGACGAGGACGTCCGGCGCGTCGCCGGGGGTATGGATGTCGTAGTCGGCGATTCGCACCTGGAATGCCGAGACCCCCGGAAGGGTCCCGGCGGGGGCGCGGATCTCGGCCGGAAAGTCCGGCAACGTCGAAAGGTCGTTGCCGAACATGGCGGACGTGTTGGTGAATTGGCTGCCGGTCATCTGCATGCCGTCGCCCGAGTCGCCGGCAAAACGGATGACCACGTCTTCCAAATGCTCGTGCTCGACGAGCCGCCCTGCAGTTTCTTGCCGCTCGATTCCCAGCATGGTCATCGGGTCCTAGCCTCCCCGTTAGATGGACTGACGGTTCACGAAAGGGAGGTTAGCACGGGCGAAAGCGCAGGGGCCTCACCCGATCGGGCGGGAAATCGGGTAGTGCGGCCCGCTATCGACGGCACTGATGGAGGTCGTCGGTGGCATCCGCGCTGACGGCGTCATTGCCGATGCCGCAATCGACCCGTTCGGCGACGCCGTCCTTGCTGTTGAGGGTATCCTTGCCCGCGGCGGCGTTGAAACGGTCGACGCCGGGGCCGCCGGTGAGGGTGTCGTCGCCGGCTCCACCCAAGAGCGTGTCATCCCCCCCTTTGCCGTCGATGATGTCGTTGCCCAGCTCGCCGTCCAACGTGTCGCCGGCCTCGCTGCCGTTCAGCGTGTCGACGCCATTGCCCCCCTTGACGAACATCGGCACCGGGATTCCGTGGTCCACCCCGTTGACCTGGCTCACTTTGTCGTTCTTGTCGCGTAGGTCGAGCGAAATCGACGTCGGGGCGGGATCGCAGATGACGGCGCCGGTAAAGGACTTGCAGCCCGGACCGCCGAAGATCGGCGCCGTGCTGTCGGAAACGGCAAAGCCGGTGACGAACTGGCCCGTGCTTTGATCGAAACCGGCGCCCCGCGGATCGACCACGATCGTGTTCACCTCGTTGTTACCCGCGGTGTAGATCGCGACACCGTTGGCCACCTTGATCGAGCCGGCGTATGTCGGCAGGGCGAGAATTAAGCCTAAGAGGACGAAGGAGTACCTGAGTTTCATCGGCCACCTCCCGCAGAAATGCGGAGAAAGAGATTCTGGATTGATCGCGGCGGACTCGCCGCTGTTTGGGGAACCACGGCATCGTAGACTCGGAGGAGGTTGTCCTCCCTCTGCCGAAAGGCCGGACTTCGACCCATCGAAAGTCAGGGGACTCAAGGAGGAAGCTGCGTCAGCGGGTGTACTGTTCCCCCAAGAAACGTCCCGACAGGGACGTCGTAGCGTAGCGAGTGATTTCAATCACTCGCGTTCTCTGGAGCGGCGGCGGTCGCTCGTTTCTCCCTGGGGGCGCCTGCTTCCGTCACGCCCGGGGATGGAACCGATCGTAGAGGCTCTTCAGCCGGTGCTGGTGGATGTGGGTATAAATCTGGGTCGTCGCGATATCGGCGTGGCCGAGCATCATCTGGACGGCGCGGAGGTCGGCCCCGTGCTCAAGAAGATGGGTGGCGAAGCTGTGGCGGAGGACGTGGGGCGACAGAGCGCGAAGGCCCACGCTGCGACCGTAGGCGCCCAGGTTCTTCCAGAAGCCCTGGCGGGTCATGCCGTCGCCTTGGGAGTTGGCGAAGACGTAGGCGTGGCGCTTTCCTTCGGTCAGCACCGGGCGCACTTCGGAGAGGTAGCGGCCGACCCACATCTCCGCCGCTTCGCCAACCGGCACCACCCGCTCCTTGTCCCCTTTGCCGTAGGCGATCAAGAAGCCGACGTCGAGGCGCAGCTGCGGCAGGGTGAGACCGACCAGCTCGGAGACCCGCAGGCCCGCGGCGTAGAGCAGCTCGATCATCGCCCGGTCGCGCAAGCCTAGCGGGGTTCCGACGTCGGGGGCCGCGAGCAGCGCCTCCACCTCCGCCTCGGTGAGCACCTTTGGCAGCGAGCGGAACCGCTTCGGCTGGACCAGGTGGACGGCCGGGTTGTCGGTGCGCTCGCCGATCTCGATCAGGTGTTGGAAGAAGCTGCGGATCGAGGCGAGCGCGCGGGCGATCGACCGGGGCGAGAGCCCCTCGCGGCGCAGATCGCGGACGTGGGCGGAGAGCGCGGTCGAATCGACCGTCAGTAGGTCGCCGCCGCTTTTGGCGAGCGCCCGGGCGGTGCGCAGCAGATCCCGGCCGTAGCTCTCGACGCTGTTGGCGGCCAGGCCGCGCTCGAGCGCGAGCGATTCGAGATAGCGGCGGAGCGCCCGATGCCACGGCGTCGCCTTTTCCTTCGCCGCCGCGGCGGCGGCCTCCGGGTCGAGCGCGCGGGGCGTGCGCTTCTTAATCACCTGGAAAGACCGGACTCGTAGGGGCGCCGCTTGCTGCGCCCCTCATGCCGTGCCCCTCACGCTGCGCCCATCATCTACGGCAACGCGCGCGGGGTGGCGGTGCCCGGTGTGACCCCGCGGGCTTGGCAGATGGCGCCGATCTCGCCCTCTTCGAGCACGCGGCCGGAAGCCTTGGCGCGCTCGAAGATCTCGTCGACCAGGCCGGCCTCGGCCGCGAGCCCGCGTTCTTCGAGCCAGAAGACGACGTTCGATTTGCCGCTCATGTTGCCTACTTCGATCACCTGGTGGCGGCCGATCAGACTGGCGGGAACCGACGAGTAGACCCGGTCGGCCAGCCAATCCTCGCCGCGCGCGCGCGCCTTCAAGATTGCCGCGGCGTGGACTCCCGTCGCGGTGCGAAACGCGTCGCGCCCGATCACCGGATAGTTGTCCGGGCAAGGGACGCCCGTGTTTTCGGCGACCAGGCGACAATATTCGATCAGTCGGGTGAGATCGCGGTCGATCCAGCCGAGCAGCTGCATGTTGACCAGCAGGAGGTCGATCGGGCAGTTGCCCACGCGCTCGCCGATGCCGAGCGCCGTGCCATGCAGGCGATCCGCGCCGGCCGACGCGGCGGCGAGCGCGTTGATCACGCCGAGATCGCGGTCGCGGTGGCCGTGCCAATCGACTTTCACGTCCTCCCCCGTCGCGTCGACCACGCCGCGGACGAAGCGGATCACCGCGGCCGCCCCCGCCGGAGTGGCGTGCCCGACCGTGTCCGAGACGCAGACCCGGCGCGCGCCCGCCTCGACCGCCGCGGTATACAGGCGGCGCAGGTCTTCGGGCTGGGCGCGGGTCGTGTCCTCGGTGACGTACATGACCGGCAGGCCGTGACCTACGCCGAATTCGACCGCGCTGGTGGTCCAACGGAGCATCTGGTCGAGCGTCCACCCTTCCGTGTAGATGCGCACCGGCGACGAACCGAGAAAGCAGGCGACCTCGATCGGCAGCCCCACCCGCTCCGAGACGTCGACGATCGGGCGGATGTCGACTTCGAGCGTGCGCGCGGCGCAGTTCGGCGCGATCGGGAGCTTTTGCTCGACGATCTCCCGCGCCAGCCGCTCGACGTCGCGCACCACGTGCGGTCCCGCGCCGGGCAGGCCGATGTCGGCCGCCTCGATGCCAAGCGCGGCGATGAGATGCAGGATTTCCAGCTTCTGCTCGATCGGCGGCGTCTTGACCGAAGGGGACTGGAGCCCGTCGCGCAACGTCTCGTCGTCGAGCTCGACCTTGCCGCGCTGGGGCTTGAGCTCCTGGCCGCTCTCGCGGTTCCAGTCGTAGATCAACTGACGGTCGGTCGTCGGGCTCGGCGGCATCGGGGGTCTCCAGGGAAACTAAGAGTGAGCGCTCGTCAGGCTTGCGCCGGGGCGAGCGCCGCGCGCTCGACGCGCCGGGCGATCTCGCTGCCCACTTGCGAGGTGGTCATCGTGCCGCCGACGTCTACCGTCGTCGCCCCCTCGCGGATCGCCGAGAGGACCGCGGCGTCAAGCGCTTCGGCGGCTTCGTCGTGGCCGAGCGTTTCGAGCATCAGCGCGGCGGAGAGGATCGCGCCGATCGGGTTCGCCTGGCCGGTGCCGGCATACTTCGGCGCCGAGCCGTGGACCGGCTCGAACATCGAGGTCCGGCCGGGGTGGAGGTTCGCCGAAGCGGCCATGCCCAAGCCCCCTTGGAGCGCGGCGCCGAGGTCGGTCACGATGTCGCCGAACATGTTGTTGGTGACGATCACCTCGAAGCTCTCGGGCCGCTTCACCATCATCATGGTGAGCGCGTCGACGTAGAGATGGCTGGGCTCGACGCTCGGATAGTCGGGGGCGACCTCCGCGAACGCCCGCTGCCAGAGGTCGTGCCCGAACCGCATAACGTTCGCCTTGTCGCTCATGCAGACCTTCGTCTTGCCGTGGGCGACCGCGTATTCGAACGCCGCGCGCAGAATGCGCTCGACCCCCTTGCGGGTGTGGATCTCGTCCTGGATCGCCACCTCGTCCGAGGTCCCCTTCTTGAAGTTGCCGCCGACGCCCACGTAGGCGCCTTCGGTGTTCTCGCGAAAGACGACGAAGTCGACGTCTTTTTCAGTCTTGCCCTTGAGCGGGCAGAGGCGCGGATCGTAGAGCTTGACCGGCCGGAAATTGATGTAGAGGTCGAGGCCGAAGCGGGTGCCGAGCAGAATGTCCGCGGCATGTTTCATGTCCGGCACGCGCGGGTCGCCGAACGCGCCGATGTAGACCGCGGCGTAATGGTCGCGCCACTCGTCGAGCGTGCCGGGCGGCAGGCTGACTCCCGTCTCCAGATAATAGTCGGCGCTATAGGGCAGGTGGACGAGCTCTAAGGGCAGGCTCCAGCCCGCGGCGGCGGCCTCGAGGACCTTGACCGCCTCGGCGGTCACGTCGACGCCGATGCCGTCGCCGGGCAGGACCGCGATCTTCTGCGGTCGACGGGATTTCGGATCTAGGGGCTCCATGACCCGAAATGCTACCACTCGGAAGAGCCGTTGGGCGGAGGTCACGTTTGGGTCCTCGCTCCTTCGGGCGCCTTCGGCAGCAGCCAGTCGCTGCGGTCCAAACGAGACCACCGCCCGGCTCCCCTGCTTGCTCCGCGGGGCGCATCGTGGGATAAATCGACGTTAGGCAATGATTACCGCGGTCATCAGCCGGAAAGGCGGGGTCGGCAAGACCACGACGTCGGTCAATCTGGCGGCGGCGCTCGCGCTGTCCGGCCGGCGCGTCTTGCTGGTCGACCTCGACAGCCAGGCTTCGGCGTCGCTCTCGCTCGGGGTGCCGCGAGAGGAGCTCGCCCCCTCCTCCGCCGACGTACTGCTGGGCGGATTCCTGGCGAGCGAGGCGATCCGGCCAACGAAGATCCCTGGCCTCGACCTGATCACCGCCTCGGTCGACCTGATCCACGCCGACCTGGAGCTGGGCCGCTATCGCTCGCGCGAGAGCCGCTTGAAGGGCGCGCTCGCCGCGGTCGCGCCACGCTACGACCTAATCTTCCTCGATTGCCCGTCGTCGCTCTCCCTGGTGCCGATCAACGCGATCGTCGCCGCGGATGCGTTCGTGGTTCCCACGATGCCGAATTACCTGTCGTTCACCGGGGTCACCAACCTGATCGCCGCAGCCCACCGCGCGAGCAACGAAGCCGGTGGCCGGATCGTGCTCCTGGGCGTCCTGCTGACGATGGTCGATTACCGGATCAAATCGACCCGCACCCAGGTCGAAGCCCTGCGCGCCGAGCTGGGTTCGAAAGTGTTCGCGATCGAGATCCGGATCAACAACCGCTTGGCCGAAGCGCCCGAGCACGGCCAATCGATCTTCCAGTTCGACGCCAAAGCCAAAGGCGCCGCCGCCTACAACCTGCTCGCCCAGGAGTTCGTCCTCCGCGCCGCCGACGCCGGCCGCAGGATCGCCGCCGAAATCCCCCGCCCGGCCGAAGACCCGGCGACGGTACCGGTCGGGCCGGCGCGGTAGGGGCGAGCCCGAGGCGGCTCTCGCCCCGCGAGAGCACCGCCCTCCCGCTACAATTCCCCGTCATGACCTTCAAAGATCATTTCTCCGGCCATGCCGGCGCGTATGCTGCGCATCGCCCGGATCGGTACCCCGACGAGCTGTTCGACTACTTGGCCGGGCAGGCTCCGGGGTGCGGGGTCGCCTGGGATTGCGCGACCGGCAACGGGCAGGCGGCGATTCCGCTTAGCGAGCGGTTCGCCGTGGTGATTGCCACAGATGCTTCGGCCGAACAGGTCTCTCACTTCCGTCCGCATTCGCGGATCAACGTCCGTCAGGCTCCCGCCGAGGCGAGCGGCCTTGCCGCAGGCTCGGTCGACCTGGTGACCATCGCCCAGGCGATCCACTGGTTCGATTTCGACCGGTTCTACACCGAAGTTCGGCGGGTCCTTCGCCCCGAGGGCCTGATCGCGGCGTGGAGCTACAACCTGCTTCGTTCCGAGCCCGCGATCGATCGCGTGCTCGACTACCTGGCCGAGGAGCGGGTTTTCTCCTACTGGCCCCCCGAGCGCCATTGGGTGAGCGAGGAGTACCGGACTCTGCCGTTTCCGTTCCCCGAGCTGGCGGCGCCGGCGTTTACCATGACCGTCGAATGGACGCTCCCCCAGCTGCTCGCCTACGTCTCCACCTGGTCCTCGATCGTGCGCTGCCGGCGCGAGACCGGAATCGACGCCCTGGCCGAGATCGAGCCGGAGCTCGAAGCCGCCTGGGGCGGAGCCGCCGAGCGCGACCGGGCACGGACGCTGAGCTGGCCTCTCCATCTGCGGCTGGGCCGGGTGGAAGAACGGCCGTAGAGGTAACGGGATCGGCGCCGCTCCCGCCGAATTGATCTGATATGTTGTTTGCCAACCAAAGTACGCAAATGGATCGGTACGACAACCTAGAGGCCGATGTCAGGCCGGAGTGGGAGCTTGCCCTCCTCGGCGACGAGGATGCTCTCGCCCGCCTGGTCCATTGCCTGACGCCGGTGGTCCAGGCTCGTGTGGCGAGGAAGCTGCTGCTCTGCCGCGATCGCTCGGGCGGCTCCCGCGACGTCCGCCAGGAGGTGGAAGATCTTACCCAGGAGATCTTCCTGATCCTGTTCGCCGACGACGGCAAGGTGCTTCGCGGCTGGGACCCCGCGCGCGGGCTGTCGCTCGCGAATTTCGTCGGATTGGTCGCGGAGCGGCAGACGGTTTCGATCTTGCGGAGCGGCCGGCGTTCGCCCTGGCGCGACGATCCGACCCTGTCGGACGAGATGGAACGAATCGCATCGCCCATCGAGACCGAGTCCGCCGCCGCCTCCCGCGAGGTGCTCGGCCGGCTGTTCGACCGCCTGACCGAAGAGCTTTCGCCGCTCGGCCGTCGCCTGTTCGACCTGCTGCTGATCCAGGAGACCCCCGTCGCGGAGGCGATCCTAGCGACCGGCCTTTCGGCCGACGCGGTCTACGCCTGGCGCAGCCGGCTGCGCCGCCTGGCGCGGAGCCTCTTGGCAGAATTGTCAGAGCCACCCCCTGGAGCGCGAACTCCTGCTCGGGAGAGGACCCGATGACACGACCGATCGAGCCCGGAGCCGACGCATCCGCAGGAACCCCTATGCCCTCGGAGGAGGATCCGCTCTTGCGCGAGTTGGCGGCCTGGGCACGCGATCGCGCCGAAGTGGAGCGTGAACAACTCGACGAGAGGTGGGATCGCCTCGCGGCCGGCTCGCTCTCCCCCGAGGAGCAGGCCGAGCTGCGCGCGGACGCCGAAGGCTCGGCAAGCGGCGCCGCGGCGCTCTCGGCGTTTCAACCGCTGGGGCCGGAGGCGGAGGCGCGGATCGTCGCCCAGATCCGGGCGCAGCGCACGGCGGAGCGCTTGAACGCAGCCGCCGCGCCGGTCGTCGCCTCGCCTCCTGCGGCCCGAGCGGGCAACGTCCTTCCCTTCCGTCCCCGCGTCGCCGCGTGGAGCGGCGGCCTCGGCCTGGCCGCGGCGGCAGTTCTGGTCGCGGTCTTACTCTTGCCAGGGCCGCTTCCCACATATGTGGCGGAGCTCAACGGCGGCGACAAGACCGCGCGCTCTGGAACCGAGGCGAAGGGCACTCGGACGTTTTCCCCCGGCGCGCGATTCGAGCTCGTCCTGCGCCCAGCCGAGGCCGTTAAGGGCAAAGTGGCGCTGCGCTGTCTATTGATCGCGGCCGGCGGCGGCCCGACGCGACCGTTCCCCGCCTGCGACAAACCCCAGCACTCGGACGACGGCAGCCTGCGCGTCATAGGAACGGTCGGGAGCCAAATCGAGTACCTGCCCGGCAAGTGGACGCTCTGGGCGATCCTCGCCCGGCCCGGCCAGTTGCCAAAAGACCCATCGGTCACGGACGTCGTGAAACCGATCACCGGCAAGGGCTGGATCGGCATTCCGCAACGGATCCGATTCGCGGCGGCGACGTGACCCCACGGCCGGTCTTTCTGGTCGCTGCGCTCTTCGCGCTCGGCTGTTCCCGGCCGCCGCCGTCGCCTTTGGCGGTCGAATACGCAGGTTGCATCCAGGTGCTTCGCACCGGGCCGACCTGCCTGATCCAGGCGGGAATGGACGGCGCCCTTCCGTGGCTCACCCTCTGGTTGCCGCTCGCGCCCTCGAAGGCCACGATCGAAATCCGGATCGACGACCGGGCGGTTCCCGTAGAGGGCGTCTCGGCGCGTGACGGCCTCCGCTACCCGGTCGAGATTCCGCTCTCGGCCCATCGCCTCGAAGTTCGCCGGACGAGCTCCGAGGGCACGGCGACCTGGTCGCTCGCGCTCCAACGACTCCCCGCGGCACCGGACTGGTTTGGCCAAGCGCTCGAAGACGCGAATACCGGAGTCCCGGAATCGATCGAGAAGGCACGAGAAAGTTTGACGACCCGGCTCGCCGGTCTCCCCGCTCAGGATCTGACGCTGCGGGCCCGCGTGCTTGCGATTCTTGCCGGGCTACCCCCCGCGCCCGGGCAGAGCGTCGGCGAGGGATACCGGCGCGAGCTTGAGGCGCGCCGAAAAGCCGGCCATCTCCTCGGCGAGGCGTCGGCCGCAACCGCGCTGGCCTTTCAGCTCGCCCAGGACAGCCGGTTCGCGGAGGCCTCCAAGGTTCTCGACGAGGTGGCCCTTCCCCTCGGTTCTCCCACCGAAGCGACTTTCAACGTCGCCTATGAACGCGGTCTCGTGGCGCGCCTTTCGGGCGAGCCGCAGCAAGCGCTGCGGACGTTCGAAGCCGCGGCGGCCGAGGCCGATCGGCTGGGGCTCTCGAAATATCGTTCCGACGCCGAGCAGCAGCTCGCGTTGCTCCTGCTCGACCTCGGACGTTTCAAGGAGGCCGAGGCCCGGTTCGCGGCGAACTCCGGTGCGACCGGAGCCCCGGTGATCGATCAGGAGTGCGCCGCAGCGCAGCTCGCCACCAACCGCGGTTGGACCCGCCTGCTCGCCCGGGAGGCGAAGCTCGACCTGGGCGATCCGTTGCCCGAGCTTGTCAAAGCGCGCGACGCGTTCGATCGCCTCGCGGGCTGCGGCGCCTCGCACCAACGGGCCAACGCCCGGCTCAACTTCGCGCTGGCGTATCTCCAGGAAGACAAACTCGACGCCGCGGCGGCCGAGTTGAAAGTGGCACGCGCTCTCGCGGTGACCGCGACCGCCGACGAACGGCTCTGGCAAGGGGAAATCGAAGCGCGCCTGGCGCTCGCTCGCGGCAGAAAGCACGAAGCGCTCGATCGCTGGAAGAAGCTGGAGACCAACGCGCGCAACGCCGATTCGCTCGAAGATCTCTGGCTCGCCCTCGCCGGCCGGGCTCGGACGGAGCGTGCTCTCAACGAGCCCGACTCGGCATTGCGCACGCTCGGCGAGGCGGAGGATCTTCTCGACCGCCAGGCGGCGACCGCCCAACGGTCCAGCCGAGCGCGTTTGGTCGCGCAACGCGAGGCGAGCGCCCGGTTGCGCATCGAGCTGCTCTTGCACGCCGGCCGAACGGCCGACGCGCTGTCCGCTGCGCGCCGCTCCCGCGCCCGGGTGCTGCGCCAGATCGAGACCGAAGGCCGGATCGAACGGCTCCATGGGTCGGAGCGCAGGCGCTGGCAAGAGGCGGTCGACAACTTTCGCGCCGCGCGCCGACAGTGCGACGAGGACGCCGCCGCCGAATGGGCGGCCGCGGAGGACCGGCTACAGCCCCTTCGCTCGGCCCGCGAATCGCGGTGCGCGGAGGCCGAGGAGAACCTCGAAGAGGCGGTCGCCAAGCTCGGCTTGAGCGCCAAGGGCGGCGGCGCCGAGAGCTTCCGGCCACCGGGACCGGACGAGCTGCTGCTCGCGTTCCATCCGTTGGATGACGGCTGGGTGGCGTTCGCCGCAGAAGGGAACGGCGTCTCCGCCCATCGCTTCGAGCTGTCCGCGGGAGCGCTCGGCGACCGCCAAGATCTCGCGGCGCGGCTCTTCTCACCGTTCGCCGATCAGATCCGCCGCGCCCGGCGGATTCGCCTGCTCCCTTACGGCGCGCTACGCGAGATAGATCTGCACGCGTTGCCGTTCGACAACGCGCCGCTGCTCGCGGGCCGGGCGGTGGTCTACGGGCTCGACCTGCTGAATCGCCCGACCGTCGAAGCGACCTCCGGGACACAATCCACCGCCCTGGTGATCGGCGACCCGCGCGGCGATCTCCCCCTGTCGCGCAAAGAGGTGAAAAGAGTCGGGCGCGACCTGGCCGACGGCGGCTGGCAGGTAGAAAGGGAAAGCGGCGACGGCGCCACAGTCAATCGATTGCTCGAAGCGTTGCCGCGGATCTCGCTGCTCCATTTCGCCGGCCATGGAGTCGCGGGCAGCGCGGACGGGGGCGGCGAGTTGCTTTTGGAGGGCGAGGAGCGCCTGTTCGCGACCGAGATCCTGAACCTCGACCGGGTGCCTGCCCGGATCGTCCTGTCCGGCTGCGAAACCGGCCGTGCCGATCCGGGCGCCGCCGTCGAAGGACTCGGCCTCGCCCAGGCGTTCCTACTCCGCGGCGCACGCCAAGTGGTCGCCGCGATCCGAACCGTCCCCGACGAGGACGCCGCCGCGCTGTTCAAAGCGTTCTACCAGCCGCCCCCGCACGGCGCCGCCGGTCTCGATCTCGCGAAGCGCCTCGCCTGGGCGCAGGCAGTGGCGCTCGCCAAGAACCCGAAAAGCGCCGCGGTGAGCTTCCGCGTCTTCGAGCCCTGATACCTGATTGTTATTTTTTGCACCTTCGGTCAGAAACGAGGCTGACTCCGCGAAGACCTCCGCCGAGGGCTCTTCTCCTCATGGGCGCCTCTCTCTTGTTTCGAGGAGGAAGATCATGTTCAGCTTTTTTCGCAGTCCGCACGCACTCCGTCTGTTCGTCGTCTGCCTGAGCTTTGGTTTCTCGACGGGATGCGGGCCGAGGCCCGTCCCCACCCCCCCGGACCTCCCCGCGGGGGCATGCGACGATCGCAATTGGGTAGCGATCGCCCAGGGATCGCACTGTCCGTCCGTATTGCCCTGGACGGAGACCGCACTCTTCCAGGAATTCAGGCCCTCTCTGCGCGGGCTCACTTTCTGCGCCTACCAATGGCCAAACGTCGCCCGCACCGCCGCCCCCACGGGACCGACCGCTGCCGACTTCGATCTGCTGCGGTCTTTTCCAGGTCTTCACGGCGCGGTTCGGCGGTGCAACGTGATCTCCGCGGCCGGCCAGACGCTATCGGAGGTCAACAGCGAGGTGATGTTCCGAGAACTCCGCTTCCAGGTCGGCGATACTGACCTTCCATTCCTCAATCAAACTCCCGGAGTTCAGCTAGCCATTCTCGATACCTATCCGACCGGAAACTTTTCTACGGCTCCGAACGCTAACTGCAGCACCGGCCATGGGCACGCGATCGCCCGCATCGCTCAGGAACTGACCTGCGATGGCACCGCTGGCAATTTCGGCCTCTGCGCCGCGGAGATCACCACGCGCCTGGCACTCCCCTCCAAGGCGCCAAGTTCCGACAGCTGCGGCCGGTACGGCAGCCCGACCGACCTCGCGAAGGCGATCCTGGACGAAGTCCAGAATTGGAGTTCGAGTCTTCCCCCGGAGAACCCTGAGGGGCTCCCGCATCTGATCTTGAACCTCTCGGTCGGATGGGACCCGAAATTCCTCCACGGAACCCTCGGGGCCGAAGACCCGGATCACCTGAATGCAGAGGAGCTCGCGGTCTACTTCGCACTCGGCTACGCGGCCCAAGAAAAGGCGCTCGCCATCGCCGCTGCGGGCAACGGCCATGGCGGCCCGCAACCCGGGACGGGCGCCCTCCTCCCCGCGGGCTGGTATGCCTCGCCCCCCAATACTCAACCTCTCTCTTTCTCTTTCTTACCCTCATCCCCTTGGCCGGACCCCGTGGTCTGGCCGATCGGCGCGGTCGATCGACACGGGTATCGGCTGGGTAACTCGCGTCCGGGGGCCGAGCCGCCCCTGGTGGCCTACAGCGACCACGCGGTCGTCGAGTTAGGCGCGGATCATTGGACTGAACCGCTGACCGGCACCTCCGTCGCGGCGGCGGTCGCATCGTCGTTCGCGGCCATTGTTTGGCACCTCCAACCGAATCTCCAGGCGAACGATGTGATGGCGCTTCTCGAACGCTCCGGCTCTCCCCTGGGACGAGGCGCGGAATGTTACCGTCCGGCGGGGATGGGAGGCGTCCTCGTCGGAGCGTCGGGAAGCCAGCGGCAAGCCCAACCTTTTCCGTCCGAGACTCCGCCCGGGGTTCGGCGGCTGATGCTCAACTCCGTGCTGAGCCGGGCCTGGAGTGCGCCGACGGCTGAGGCGCGGGATCCGCAGTTCACCCCGACGCCGCTCGACTGCACAAACGCAACCCAGATCACCCAAACCGCAGCGATGACGGCCTTCGCCTGTCCTCAGATACCCGTTCCTCAGATACCCGTTCCGAACTACACCGGCATCGTTCCCCCCATGCAGTTCCAGCCGCTCGCGGCGGTTCCTTGGGTGCAGACGCAGCCGGAAGCCAACGCTTGTCCGAGCTGCTCGCTCGGAGGCGGTGGAGGAGGGGTTATCCACGAGCCGGGCCCCGCTGAGCGATTGGGAACGAAACCCATCGATCTGCTGCTTGAAATTCCGGCAAATTGGGGGCCAACCGCCAGTCTGACCAACCTCTGGCTCGAAGCCGAAGGCCCTCCTGGCCAGAGGCGAAGGGTGTTTATCAGCGGGGAGATCTCTCCCACCGGGACTTGGCGAATTACCAACCTGCCCTTGAGCCCAGAAACCGAGATCGTTCGCTTGAGCGCCACCGTCAAAGTCGACAACAAGACGTTTTCGGTACGCATGCCGATCTACGTCGACCCCGAGAAGTAGAGGCTGATTGATCGGGCTCGCGAGGCGCTCCGCGCGAGCCCGGACGATTCGGTCCGATCAGTAGCAGAGGTCCGAGCAGACGCGATACTGGCAGGTGTAGCAGGTCTGCGTGTCCCGGCAAGCGTACCCGTAGTCGGTCGGCGCCAATGCTCCGGGAGCCTGCCGAAGCTCGCTCGAGATCAGCTCGCGGACGGTCTCACGGTGCAGCGACAACTTGGCGATCTTTTTTTTCACACGTTCTCCTCGTGCCGAGACCCGCGGCGTCGCGGGGGCACCGGTCGTGCCTTCCGAGCGATCCTGCCCGAATGGCCGGAGGCTCCAAAAGGCGCTTTCTATCCAAGGTAGTGCGCGCGAGCGCGAAAAGCGCGAGGCGGCCTCTGAACCCGAGCCGGCCGGCGAAACATGCCCGTTTCGGGTATTGTGAAGCCCAATCTCACGAAGGACGAGAAGAAGGCCCTGCAGTTCGCCGGGAAGGTGTTTCTGGATCTCCCGCAGGCGGCTGGCGATACGCACGGCGCGGGAGAAGATGGGCAGCGGCGGTTAAAGAGTACCCGCGGGTGAAGGGCAGAGAGATTCCCGCCGGCCTCTACGCTCCCGACTCCGGAGGCAACGTCTTCCCGTCTCAAGAAGTCGGCCTGCTGTCCACATGCCCGATTTTCGCCCCAGGAAGTGACTTCCCAGTCCAGGAAGTGACTTCCCAGCCCAGGAAGTGACTTCCCAGCTCAGGAAGTGACTTCCCAGCTCAGGAAGTGACTTCCCAGCCCAGGAAATGACTTCCCAGCCCAGGAAATGACTTCCCAGCTCAGGAAGTGACTTCCCAGCTCAGGAAGTGACTTCCCAGACCCGGAAGCGGCCCTTTCTGCCAATGTCGAGTGAGACAAGAGACTTCCGATAGGTTAGGGGTCTCACCGACCGGGAGGGTTCCCCATGGCAGGACGAGCGCAGGTGATGGCATTGCAG
>Ga0268264_10001338_pt1 | contig 23174 bp, 26 predicted proteins | sample KBSSwiS32_FD_190357 | JGI IMG/M metagenome (GOLD analysis project Ga0268264, IMG submission 190357) | Switchgrass rhizosphere microbial communities from Kellogg Biological Station, Michigan, USA - KBS Switchgrass S3-2 (SPAdes) (version 2) | ecosystem: Host-associated > Plants > Roots >...
CGCTCCTCGGCGAGGCCGCGACGCATGAGATCGGTGATCGCCTTGCGAATGCGTTCGCTGAGTTCGCCGCCCAGAGCAGCGGACGGTGGCAGCAGGCTGCCGTCGGGCCGGTTGATGGCTGCGGACAGCAGCAGAAGCTGCACGTCGGTAAGGCGGGCGTTACTGGTGTTCTTGGTCATGGGTGGTACTCCGTTGGCTGGAGCGGCACTGTGCTGCTCCCACCACCCACAGCCCCGGGAGCACCTGGCTCTGCGGGGTGCCGGCACCTGAAGGCCGGCTCGACTCATGAGCACACCAATGCTCCGTTCGGCACCCAAGTCGAATGGAATGTGCGCCTCGCGCTAAAATCAAAGCTGCGTATCGACTTGTCGGGCCATGCAAGGCTTCGTGCCGTGGAGGAGGTCCCGCATGGACAAGGACATACGCGATCAGATCACTGCCCTTCGCGAGCATGCTGACCAACGTCTCGCGCGAGACCTTTGACGGGTGGCGTGCCGAGAACGCGGACCAGCAGGCCTGAGCCGTCGCCAGCTGGATCGGCGCTGTCAGCGTTCGGCGATCGCGGTCACCGCGTCCAGCAGCACCTTGACCGCGCCGACCGCCGGTCCCTCGACCAGCATCCCGCATTCGAGGTTCGTGGACTTCGAGCGCCTCAGCAGGTTCGCCGATCCCACATAGGCGGCGACGCCGTCGGCCAGCACGATCTTCGCATGGAAGGTCTCACTGGCCAGGTCTGCGCCACCATAGTCGATGAGCCGCCGCCGGGTTGATCAGCGATGACCTCTCACAGGCGATCGATCATCAGGGTTTACCGTTGCCGAAGGACCAGTCCTCCCGGTCGACGAAGACCATGTTGATCATGATGTCGTCGGGACGGATAGCATCCTTCGGTTTAAGGTTCAGATTGAGGATCGGTTGATGCTGGCGGGCGATCAGGTCCGGTTGTCGAGTTCCGCCACGCCGCTGTTGCGATCGGCATAGGCGGCCAGGAAGGTCGGGCGGCGCTGCCAGCGCTGCCAAAATGCGTCGATATGCTCGAAGCGCTCGTCGAGCGGGGTCGCGTTGACCGGAAATTTGGAAAAAGCGATCGCGGTCGCCATGGTGATGTCCGAGAAGGTCGGCTCATCCCCGCCGAGCAGCCACTCGCGGCCGTCCGCCAGATGCCGGTCAACCAGGCCGGCGTGCGTAAGGGCCACCTTGCGGGAATGTTCGCCCCAGGCCGGGTTGCTGGTCAGTTCGAGCTTCGGCCCGAGGCCTTGGTGCAGGACATGGAATGCGGTGACGATGGGATACAGGATGTGCACCCACACGCGGTTGTCCCACATCTGGTCGAGACCCCGCTCGTGGGCCGTCGCGCCCATGATCTTGCGACCTTCGAAGGTGTCATCGAGGAAGCGCGCGATGGCGGAGGTCTCGCTGAGGAAGGAACCGTCCGCGAGCGCCAAGGTCGGCGTCTCGCCCCAGAGGTTCATCTTGAGATGCCGCCAGCCGCGCTGCTCGCCGACCGGGGACATGTCGTAGATCACCTCCTCGAAGCGCTCGGCGATGCCCTTCTCGTGCATGAAGATGCGCAGACGCTGCGGATTGGGGAAGGCGGAAGGAGAGGTGAAGAGGTTGAGCTTGTCGGTCATGGGATGTCCTCACTTGATGTCGGAATGCCGCCTGCCTGCCAGATGGTAGGTATCAACTACGACTCGAAACTTGCTTCGTCAACACCTATCTGCCATATGGTAGGTAATTCATGATGAGGCTGGAAAATAAAAATGAAAGAGAACGCAAAGGAAGCGATCCTCGCAGCGGCCAGGAAGGCTGCGATGGCGTATGGCTATGGTGGCTTGAACTTCCGCGACATCGCGGAGACCGTCGGCATCAAGGCCGCGAGCATCAACTACCACTTCCCGAGCAAGGCCGCTCTCGGTGAGGCGGTCGCGAAGCGATATTGGGAGGACACCGTCGTCGACCTGGACGCCATTTCGACTGCGGCTCAGGATCCGGTTAGCGCTCTGCACCGATATCCGGAGATTTTCCGTAAGTCGCTCGCAAGCGATAATCGGATCTGCCTCGGGAGTTTCATGGCAACCGAATATGACGGACTGCCAGAAGCCGTGAGGAAAGAGGTTCAGACCTTTGCCGATGTCAACGTCGCGTGGCTGAGCAAACAACTGACGGCGACAGCCATGGTCACCCCCGCAGAGAGCGAGCCGAGAGCACGCGCGATATATGCTGCCGTTGCAGGTGCCCAACTCATGGCTAGGGGCCGCTCGAATATATCTCTCTTCGATTCGCTGATCGAGAGCTATCGTGCGACGGGGCTCTTGCCAGCTTAGCGCCGATTCTTGATTCTGGTGTCTTGACGAGACCCGGGGGGCGCCCTGGTGCGGAGAATGGGCGGCTTCCGAGACGTGAGTCGCGCCAGCCACCCTCAGACCAAGCGAAGGATGACCGCATCAGCTACGATGGCGAACGCTCCTGCAACGCGAGCGCGGCTAGCCGCCGTTAAGCTGACAGTCCGGCCAAATGCTCCCCGTTCCGGGACGTGCCTGAACACTTCTCGGAATGTCCGGTGTTCGCGCCGGTGCGGTCATTCAGAAACTGGATCGCAACGACGGGATAGTCCCAAGGCGAGTCGTTCCGACATCGCCAGCGGGAGACGAATGAACGGCGGGTATGATCGCAATCAGGATGGCGTCGTTAGCAATTCGCGTGAACTAAGCTTTGTTGACGACAAGCCGGGCGCCAAGTCCGATCTTGACGGCCTGTCCGCCTTTGACTCCAATCGGGATGGGCTTTTCTCATCTGCGGATGCGGCCTTTGCGGATTTCCGTGCGTGGAAAGACGCAAATGGCAACGGCCAGAGCGATCAGGGCGAACTTATGACGCTGGCTGACGCTGGCATCGCGTCGATCACGCTGGCGGGCGAGGCTGTGAACAAGCGCTGGGGTTGGGACGAGAATCTGGTCATCAACACCGGCAACTTCACCCGGACCGACGGATCGACCGCAGCACTGGGCGATGTCGCACTCAATTACGCGACCGGCAAAACGCCAGGTTCCGTCGGACCTGATTCGGGGAGAGGCGTGGCACGCCACGGTAGCTTGCGTGCCGGACAGCGCTTAGCCGAAGCTATTGCAGCTTTTGACCTGCATGGCGGCACCGACGATATCGTGCTGCACGATATGCTGCAGAGCAAGGAAAGCTGGTTTGCGGAGGGGTTGAGGGAAGCGCTGTAAGGCCAAACAAACAGCGTGGGTCATTCCGCACTGCCAATCGTTTCTGAACCAACCGAGGAGCAAGCCATGAATCGTGAAAAGCGCCAAACCAAGCCTAAGAAGCCGATCAAGGCCGAGCGGAGTACGAAGAGCAAGGTTGTCGAGGCTCTTACTGCCGAAGCCGAGGACAAGAGCATCAAGGAGGAGGGGGACCCACTTGGCGCGAACTTTGCTTGAGCACGTAAGGACATCGGGTTGCCTGTTTCTCGCAATGTCCTACGGCGTTGCCCTGAAGTGCATCTCTTGCTGAAAGCCGCGCGCGCGGCGCGCAATAACCCGCAAATAGTCCAAAGTGGATAATTCGGTAATCTCAAACTCGCCCAATGCCCTGCTCTCATCGATCCTGCACCGAGATGATCACTTTCAACGCTGGGCAAGCGTGAGATCCGGTGCCGTCCGCAGCCGCTGGGCGTCGAACGCTAGCCAGATCATGATAGCTTGTGCGACGCTCGCTGCCATATTGTATTCGAATGATTCATCCATGACTGAAAGAATAATAACTTAGCAAAACATAAGATTATGTCCAAAATGGATATTTTCCTATTTATGGAATTACATTATTTTATAACATGGTTAATATATCTGCTACTAAAGCATTTGGGGATAAATTTATTAGCGCGGGGTCGATGGAGGGCTGCGTGCAGAAAGTATTGATCGCCGAGGATAATTTCATGATCGCCGAGATGGCCGAAGACGTTCTTCTGGCCAATGGCTATGAGGTCTGCGGTATTGCCGCCACAGCAAGCGAAGGGGTAGCACTGTGCCGCCTTCACAATCCTAATCTCGCTATCATCGACCTTCAACTGGCGGATGGGCAACTGGGTACAAGTATCGCGGCCCAACTGGCGCCCCTTGGCAAGCTCGGCATCCTCTATGCGACCGGGAATAGGACGCACGTCGCGCTGACGGCTGCCGACGGCCACGCCTGCATCAGCAAGCCCTATACCCCTTCAGATCTACTACGTGGGCTACAACTGGTCACCCAGATTGTGGCAACTGGAACCGCAGTGTCGCCCTGTCCTCCCGGATTTCAGACGCTCCTTCCGGCCTCAACAGGCAACGACGGTACTTTCATAAGCGAGGAACAGGCGCAGGCGCAAACTCATAAACTGTTACGCCAGCAAGCTACGATCAGTGGACGGGGTTCAGAAATTGTCCGTGATGGCCAAAAGCTCTTGGACGACATTGCACCTCCTCTTCTGGTGATTACCGGAGAAATTCAACGTATCGAACGGCTGATCGCGGATCATATTAAGCGATTTCGGGATCTCCAGCGGCCGGCGGATCGGCCGCGGACCAATGGATCGTCGGAAAGCCGCCTTGCGCGACGCCTTCTCGCGGCGCGTCGGCAACGCGAGCAGATATTCGAGGGCAACCTGTTCGGCGAACCCGCCTGGGATATCTTACTAGACCTGTTTGTCGCGCACGACGAACGGATCAATGTCTCGGTTTCCAGTCTTTGCATTGCCGCGGCAGTCCCGCCCTCAACCGGGCTGCGGTGGCTGACTAACATGACCGCGCAAGGAATACTGGTCCGTCGCCAGGATCCCGAAGACGCACGCAGAGTGTGGATCGAACTAGTCCCGCATGTTGCAGTTAAGATGCGGAGCCTTCTTCAATCCTGGGAGAATATGGTCGGCGACTAGCGGTGCTCATCCAACGATAGTATCACGCGGAAAAGTTTCAATGAACTGTCGCCTACATCGGTGTACGGTAGTGCGGAGGCGAGCTAAAATGAGGATGCCGCAACCTTTTCCAGTAAGTACCGGCTTTTATTATGACCCGAACGGCGACGAAATACTATTTCGTTGTAGGTAACTGACCTGCAAAGAGCTAAGAAGGTCATCTGCGGTGCTACGGCACAAAATCCTGACTATTTTGGAGTAAGAAGCTGCCCAAAGGTAAGGGAGATTCCGGTAAACCCACCCCAAGCCGGCGACGACCTGTCGCCAGCAGCGCGTCCGCGCCCAAGCGGCAAACCGCGTCCCACTCTCGGGGCAGCGACGCGGCGGAAGGGATTGGCGGGACCTTCCCGATCGTCGGCATCGGGATGTCGGCGGGCGGGCTCGAAGTCGCCACCGCATTTCTGAATGCGATGCCGCCGGACAGCGGTATGGGTTTCGTCATCGTCCAGCACCTTGATCCGACCCGCGAGAGCATGCTGGCCGATCTCCTCGGCCGGGAGACGGCGATGCCGGTCGTGCAAATCGAGGATGGCATGCGCGTCGAGCCAAATCGCGTCCACATCATCATCCCGGCCAAGACGCTGCTGATCTGCGACGGCGTCCTGCGCCTGGTCGAGCCCGAGGAACCCCGCGGCCAACGCCACCCGATCGACAAATTCTTCAGCGCGCTCGCCGAGGACCAGAAGGCAAGGGCGATTGCCATCGTCCTTTCGGGCGCGGGCAGCAATGGGACCGCCGGGCTTGCTGACATCAAGCAGGCCGGCGGCATGTGCATCGCGCAGGATCCCGACACCGCGAAGTTCGACAGCATGCCGCGCCATGCGATTGCCTCGGACTCGGTCGATCTGGTGCTCGCGCCCGACAAGATGCCGGAAGCGCTGCTGCGCTATGTCCGCCATTCTTATGTCCATGCCCCGCGGCCCGAAATGGCCGAGGGTCCCGGCGCGGACGGGTCTGGATCCGGCTTGGACGATGTGCTTACCTTGCTGCACGCCCGCGCCGGTCACGATTTTCGCCAGTATAAGCGCAACACCCTGTCCCGGCGCGTCCATCGCCGGATGGGCATCGCGCAGATGGAGAAACTCGACGATTATCTGGCCTTGCTTGTACGGAATTCGGACGAGGCGGGCCTGCTCGTCAAGGACCTGTTGATCCACGTGACCGCGTTTTTCCGCGATACCGATGCGTGGGACGCCCTCGACCGTGAGGTGATCACGCCGATGGTCGAGAAAGCGGAGCGCGGCCAGGCGATCAGGGTCTGGGTGCCGGCCTGCTCGACCGGCGAAGAAGCCTATACGATAGCCATGATCCTGGCCGAACGTGGCGACGCCGCCAAGAAGGCGCTCGCCGTCAAGATATTCGCGACCGACGCCGCCGAACATCATCTGAGCACCGGGCGCAGGGCGACGTTTCCCGGCAGCATGGTGGAAAGCCTGCCGGCGGAGCGGATCGCACGCTTTTTCGACAAGATCGACGACAACTATTACCGGATCAAACCCGAAATCCGCGAGACAGTGCTGTTCGCGCCGCAGAATTTGCTCAAGGATCCGCCGTATTCGCGGATGGATCTGGTCAGCTGCCGTAACCTGCTCATCTATCTCGATCCGGTGGCGCAGGAGAAGGTGTTGTCGTTGGCGCACTTCGCATTGCGCGAGAACGGCTATCTGTTCCTCGGCAATGCCGAGACGGTCGGCCAGCGCGAGCATCTGTTCGCCAGCGTGTCGAAGCGCTGGCGGATTTACCGGCGCGTCGGACCGGCCCGGTCGCTGGCAATCGACTTTTCCCAATGGCCGAGCCGCGATGGACCGGCGCAAGGCCCGGCTGCGCAGCCCAAGCTTGCCGATATCGCGCTCAAGACGCTCGCGGAACGCTTCGCGCCCGCTTCGGTGCTGATCGACCGGAATTACCGCGTGCTCCATTTCCACGGATTGACCGACGATTATCTGACCCAGCCAGCCGGTGCGCCGACGATGGACCTGCTGGCGCTGGCGCGCGAGGGATTGCGACTGACTGTTCGCAGCGCGGTGCGCAAGGCAATCGAGGACACTGCGGCAGTTACGCTGCGCGCAGCGTTCAAGAGCGGGACGAGTAACGCCGTACTGGTGACGGCCGGTCCTGTCCGCGATGGGACCGACGCCGGCATGATCCTGGTGAGTTTCGCCAAGGATCAGGTTGCAGTTTACGACTTGCCTTTACGAGAAGCGGACGTCGGCACCGCGCCGGCAAGAGACCTCGAAGAGGAACTGCGGTCGGCGCGTGAGGAAATGCGTATCACCGTCGAACAATATGAGACTACCAATGAGGAACTGACCGCCGCCAATGAGGAAGTGACGAGCATCAACGAAGAGCTGCAGGCCACCAACGAGGAGCTTGAATCGTCCAAGGAGGAGTTGCAGTCGCTCAACGAGGAGCTGAGCACCATCAACGCTCAGCTCGACCGCAAGATCGTCGAGCTGGCCGAGGCGAGTGACGATCTTCGCAATCTGCTCAAGGGCAACGAGATCGCGACGATCTTCCTCGACACGGAGCTGCGGATCAAATGGTTCAGTCCAGCAATTCAGACCCTGTTCGACCTGATCGACAAGGATGTCGGCCGGCCGATCGCCAACTTCACTCAGAAGTTCGCTGTCGGGGAGTTGCTGGAAAAGGCGAAAGCCGCGATCGAGCAGCTGGTGACATCCGAGCAAGAAGTGCTCGCGGACGATGGCCGGTGCTTGCTATTGCGCGTGCTGCCATACCGCACAAGAGATAACCTCATCGCCGGTGCTGTTGCCACATTCATCGACATCACCGACCTGAAATCGACCCAGGCCGGAATCGTCGCGGCTCGCGATTACGCCGAGGCAATCGTTGAAACTATACGCGATCCGCTTCTGGCGTTATCCGGAGATCTGCGTGTGCGATCGGCCAACTCGGCGTTCCACGAGACCTTCGGTACCAGCGCGACCGATACGACCGGCCGCCTCGTCTACGAACTGGTGGATGGCCAGTGGAATATTCCAGGGCTTCGGACCCTCTTGGAAGAAATGATCCCGACACGACAACAGATCGACGATTATGAGATCGCGCTCGAGGTCCCGCGGCTGGGAACGCGTTGCATGATGCTTAACGCCCGCCGCATAGACGGTGATGACGGACGCGGGGAACTCATCTTGCTGGCCATGGAGGACACCACCGAACGCCGGGATTCGGCTCAGCATCAGGAATTACTGGTTGGCGAGCTCAGCCACCGCGTGAAGAACACGCTTGCCGTCGTCCAGTCCATCGCCGCCCAGACACTTCGACACAGCAATTCGCTCGAGGCCTTTGGTGAGGCGTTCCAAGGCCGGCTCCAGGCGTTGGCGGGCGCCAACGACGCGGTGATTGATGGAAGTTGGAAAGGTGTGACGCTGAGGCACATCATCCAGCGGTCGCTCAGACCATTCGGGGTCGACCGACAGGTCTCGCTTGCGGACGGCCCTGAACTCGACCTGCGTCCACAGGCCTGCCTCGCGCTGGCGATGATCCTGCATGAGCTCGCGACCAATGCGGTCAAATATGGTGCCTTGTCCGTGCCTGCGGGACTGGTGTCAATTGCGTGGCGGAGAGACCCGGCCGGCCAGGAGCAAAAGATCGCAATCGACTGGACCGAGAGCGATGGACCTCCGGTCGAAACCCCTTTGCGGCGGGGACAGGGAACGAGGTTCATCGAGCGAAGCATCGCCTATGAGCTGAAAGGCAAAGCAAGCATAGCATTCGAGCGCGACGGCTTGCGCGCCACGCTGACCTTCCCGTCGCAAGCGGCGATCATGCCAAGGGGGGGGGCGTCCCTCGCCCCGATTTTGGAGGCCGATTGATGACGACCGCTGCGAGCTCGGCGCTGGCCGGCCTGCGACTGCTCGTCGTCGAAGACGAGTATATGGTCGCGGACCATATCGTCATGCTGCTGGAGGAATTCGGATGCGACGTCGCCGGACCGGTCGCGACAATCGAGGGGGCGCTTGCGGCTGTGGATGATGGTGGCCTGGACGGCGCGTTGCTCGATGCCAATCTCAAAGGCATCAGCAGCGCGCCGATTGCCGCCGCGTTGCACGCCGCGTCGGTGCCGTTTGTTGTCGTCACGGGATATGGCGCACGAGGACTGGCCGAGGACACCCTTGATCGCGCGCCACGGCTGACCAAGCCGTTCAAGGCAGCCGAGCTTGAGGCGATCTTGATCGCCGAGTTTACGCGGTAGGCCAATCGCTGGAGATATCCGATTTCCCGCGTTGGAGCGGGGCGAGTAAACGACCGGAAACGGCCAACTTACGAAGTTAGATGGCCATCGTAGAGGCCTGCGAGGAAGGCTGCGACCACAGCATGGTGAGCGGGGCAGGAGGGCTGCCGGCCACGTTCCCACCGGTCCCCACGTCCCCTCATCCACCCCTAGTAACTGGGCTGCCCGTTTGGCCGAAAGGCCCAGACGCCGTCGCTCTGCCGGCAGCATATCAGCTAGCTTCTGAGGGTCCGGCCAGGGCTCGTAGCCCTGGAACGTAATGATTGCCGGGAACATACGCACATGAGGCCGCTTGCCGTTTTCCCAACCGAACACTGACGTTTCGCTCACGCTCATAAGTACCGCCACTTCGGTCTGTTTGAGGCCTTGCTCCGTCCGGACCCGACGCAGATGTGCCGCCAGCGTATCTCCCTCGTCTGCCACCGCCTTTGGTTTCAACGCTTTCAGCGTGATCTGTCGAAATGGCAAAAGGGCAACGCGGCCATGAACCGCCTGCGGGTCGATCGGGTGCACTCTTGCTTGGGTCGATTAGAGGCGACAGCTCTGCTACCCTCCCCTAAGACGTATCTCTTGATGCGCGTGAATTCCTTCCGCTTAGCATTAGCTTTTTGATAACAGAGGCCGGCTAGATCGGGAACGGTCGTCAAAAAAATACAAGGTGCCGTCATGGCAAAAAATTATGAGGGCGAGAGCGCCTCAAAGCGCTCATCGTCGCGTCAAAGCACGCTGCTCCGGGGGGAGTTGCGATGGGAGAGTTGCCCGCAGCCGGTCGAAATCCGCATCCACAACCTGTCCGCGGGCGGATTGATGGCAATATGCTCCTGTGCGCCGAAGCTCGGCGAAACGGTGTCTGTCACGATCCGTGGGATCGGCGACGTTCCCGGGCAGGTCGCCTGGATTCGCGCGGGCGGCATCGGCGTAACATTCGACGTCGCGGTCGACCCGCACCTCGCCTTCCAGCTCTCGAATCCGAAGCCGACCGCCAGGTTCATTCCGCCGGTCGAGAAGGATGCGAGGCGTCCAGGGCTTCGCCGAGCGCGCCGTTCAGGATTTTGAGGCGGCACGTGATCCAGCCGGCCAGCGGGATAGGACGGCGCTGGGAGCACTCTCCGCCAGTCTAGCCGCTTTGCTTTGCATTATAGGTGTGGCGGGTAGCTAATGGCGGCGCAACTTGTTTGTCGCGACGACTGTCGGGAACACGTCGCCGGAAGCTTTGAGGGCTACGCGTTTGATGGTTTCAGGATGATTCGCCGTTTGCGCGGCGTTGCCAATGGAGTGCCTTGATGCGTTGGGTTGCACTCCAGCCGATCTGGGCCGCTACTCTAACGCGCCATCAAAAATTCGGCCGCGCTCGAAAGAGGCATGGGCTTGCCCGCAAATGAGCAACCGCTACTTTTCCATTCAATGGAACTGCCATCGAAAACTGCATCGAGCACTGATCCCGGCATTGGGGATCAGTGCGCCTTTAGGGGTAAACAAGGGTTATCGACAGCGAACGTCGCTGTTTTGATCTATCGCCTTTCCAGCAAGGGCCCCAAGCGCGCCGCCAATCAACGTGCCGGCTGCACGATTATGGCCCCCATCGATGACGTTACCAAGAACGCCACCGCCTATCGCGCCGACAATCAGCCCGGTCGTGCCATCGCTGCGCTTGCAATAATATCGCCCATCCGAACCCCGATACACTTCATCCTGCGCGGAAAGGCGCCGTTCGGTGTAGCGCGGATCCTCGCGATAGTACCTTGCCGCATCATAATCCGTGACGAACCGACGCTCATCGTAGTTGTCGCGCACGGTAGCGTCATAGCCACGGCGATCGTTAGAGCCATAACCATCGTTTGCGCGACGCCAGCGCAGGCGTTGACTTAGGTTGTCCAAGCGGGCCTGGATCATGTCCCTGTCCTGCGGCGACATGTCCCCACGCATACGTCTCACATCCCGGCGAATGGCATCGAGCTGCCGCTGTGAAGATCTGGCCTCGCGCCGATTCAGACTACCATCCGCTATCCCTCGATCGATGCGCCTTTGAAGAAAGCCTATCCTGTCCCGGACATTTTCAGGTGCGCCTCGCCAAAACTCGTCCCGGTTCCATCCGCTGCCTGCCTGACGGTCCCAGTCGCTTCGGGGCGGCTGCGCCATCGCTGGAGTGCTTCCGATAAGTGCCACGGCCAAGAGGGCGCCCAATTTGATCGGGTTCATAGCTGCTCTCCTACAGTTATTGTTTGTTGTACTGCCGTTATAACGCTCCTCGGGGCCGTAAGTGCCGTGCCGAATGTTAATCTCGGTAGAGCTCTCATTGACGAGGCTATCGAGAAGGGCCTGGTAATTGGCTAAAGCTACCAGACTTTCGCTAAGATTCTAATTGGCGGACGGCTCTGCTCAAGGGATCTACGCCATTCAATAACCTGTGTGGACGCCCGACGGCATGACCGAGTTGGTCAATGGGGCCGACCGGCCCCTACGCCACCGCGCGACTGTGCGAGGAGAAGATCGTGGACCTTGAGGGCGAACGGGATGCGCTGCCGCGATCCGAGCAAAAGGCGATGAACCAGCGATTGCATCAGCTACGTCAGATGCGGCAGTGGTACACGACGCGCTCCCGATACCAAACCTGCGCGAGGACGAGCGGCGGACCGTTGCTCGTCCTCTGCCGCGAGTTGGAAGGGCCCGCGGGATCACCTCCGCTTATTGGGCGGTGCCGTGCTTCAATGCACTGACCCGGTCATGCCCGGCGCGCACAGACGTAAACGCCTGCTCGATCAGACTGCGCGTCGTGGATGACAGATCATCATCCTCAAGTGCTGTCTTGAACTTGCCCTTGATATAGTCTTCGCCCCGCTCGACTTCCTCGATGATCACTCGATCATCGCGACCGGTGAGCGTCTCCTTCAGATTCATGAAGGCGCGATGTGCAGCAGCCAGCAAGCTGCTGTCGTCCTCGGGGTTCCCGCCAAGCCGCTGCACCTCATCCTGAAGCTGGCTGGCAACACGGCTACGTTCAGTTGCAAACTCGCTGAACAGGGGCGGTGAAGCGGCCCGCGTCTGCGTCCTCGGCGGCCTCCTTGAAGCCCTTTACGCTGTCCAGCGTTGTCTTGATCAAGCTATTCAGGATGGAAATATCATGATTGTCGCTCATTGAAATATCCAATTCTGGTCTGTGGATCGCTGCCCGTGGGCCACCGGAGCAAGGACTTTTGATCGGGAAGGCTCCATCGGCTCGTCGCAATCCTCGAGAGCCTGCGCTGGGTCGTACTTGCTTACGCCCGCGTGTGTATTCCCTGAGCAGTCTTTGCTGCCTCATCGCGATATGTCGCGTTCTTTGGGGCATTTCGTAGCTTGGCGATGGTGAGGCCGGTGACCGCAGGCAGCAGGGATTGCCTGCGCCTCGGTGCGCATTCAGGTCTATCCTGCCAGACGCTGCTCTCCTTGGCCTTCTCGTGTTGCGTGGGTGCGACGACGTCGCAGTGCCCCGCCGACTGTAAGAAATCCGAGGATCATTGTCAGCCAGGTCTCTGGCTCGGGTACAGGCGCCGGCGCCGGCGCCGGCTCTGGCCCAGCCTCGGACGGCATGGGCGGTTCAATCCGGTTTACCGGGGGCAGGTCACCGCCACCAATGCTGGGGAGCGGTCCGTTGACGAAGTCGAACCTGGGAGGGCCACTCCCAGTAATCCCGCCGATCGGGACCTCGGGAACCAGGAAAAAGGGTTCTTCGATCTTGGGGACAATCGGGCTCAGGCTCAGCGTGTCTGGACCGAGCAACGCGAGCGGGCGCATACGCACGACCGGCAGAACGCGTTCATTCGGCGCGAAGGGCACGCTGGCGGCGGCCACACGGGTGCGCGCCCGCTTGGTCTGGAGGAGGGCACTGCCGCGCTGTCCGGGAGACCGCTGCGCCAGGATGGAGAGGGGGTCGCGCAGGACGTCCGCGAACGCAGCCCGGTCGTGCTCGCCGAGCGACACCACGAACGAGCCTGTTGAGAGAAGAGCGAGCAAAATGGCATATTTCCACGATATTCGTGAGCGAGCAAGATGTGGGCGCTGATCAACCGGTGGGTGCTTGCACCCATCCGGTTTAGTTGATCGCGGCTTCCGCATGAAGATTCCTTGGTACGGTCCGACGGGATTTGCGATGCGCCCCAAGTGTCGTTTCCGTTGACCACAGGTAACGTTTTTCACGACACCGAGTTCCAGTCGGGATCTCAGACCAGTTGATCACCGGTCCCAGATTGACACAGATTTCCCCGTATTATTTCAGCCATCAGCTGGGACGGGACCGCAGTGGCCAGCTTCAGCGCGTCTTCGAGGTCGGTGCCGTCAGCCCTTCGGCGGAAGGGTTGTTGACCGAACTGGGGCCGATGGCGTGAATAATCAGGAACAAGATCCTACTTACTGCGCGTCGCATCGGCTTGCTGGTCAAGCACCTCGCCTGACCGCGCGGCATTCTTGCGGATTTCTGCTGCCTGACGCTCGAGCACGGCGGCCCGCTGGTCCCCGGTTTCGCGGACTTCGTCGGCACGGTCTTCGGTGGCATCGGCTTGCGCTTCGATTGCCTTGGCCTGATCGCGGGCCGCGCGGTCTTGGATCTCGCCCATCCGCTCCTGCGGTCCGTTGCCAAAAGCGCCACCACTCACGTTCGCGACCGCGTCTGCTTTCTCGCCCGCATTCTCCCGGGGTCCATCGCACCCGGTAAGTACGCCCCCGACCAGCGCCAAAAGCGCTATCAATCTGTCCGCGGTCACATAGTTCGGGTTCATCGACGCTCTCCCTTAAGACGAAACATTCGAGGCTTGGGTCGCCAACTCAGCACGGAAACTGTGACGACGTCCTCGCCGATCGGACTGTTGTCACTTGGTCTTGGGCCTTTGTCACAAGGTTTCCAACAATGCGAGCACGGGTGGAAATTCGAAAAGGCAGCAATCGCTGGTGTATTCCAGAATGGAAAAACCGGAAGCGTCGGGTTGGTTCCGGTTTTGCTCCTAATGGTCTGTTTTCCGGTCGAGCATCCCATATCCGGCAGACTGCTAAAAGATGACGCTGGACATATGGGCCCCTGGGGTCGTCGGACGCGGCGTGGGCGAACTTATCGTCTCAGATGGCGGACATGGAGCGCCAGCGCATACATGAACGGTACGAGAGTGGGCGAGCGACTGCACAAGCCTCGCTGGAGGCCCCACGGGGCGCACCCACAGGGGAGGGCAAGCCTCCATGTCCGCCCATCGGATGGGTCAATATGCTACCCGGCAGTTAGCCGTTCAGGCCGTTATGGGCCGCGAGATCTTCTTCAGTCACAAGGACCCTTCCGGCGCTGTCCAATCCTTCAAAATCGTATTTGCGTTGGATGGCTACCTGCGCTTCACCATGAACTGGATCGAATGAGTCCGGGACGGCGTTGTCTATTCCCGACGGCCTACCTGATCTCAGTTTATCAAGGGCAACGGGTGTGATCCACATCGTGATGCCGAGGCCACCCAACGTGGCTGGATAAATTATCTCGCCGTCCCGTTCGATCGGGTCGACCTTCAGAAAAGTAATGAGATTTTCGTTCGACATAGCGTGCTCCTCGTGCCCTGCAATCGTGGGAGGGTTGTTAGTTCGGGTGGCCTGCTTCATTGACTTGGAGCGTATCGACGCAGCGCTGCGCATCGTTGCGTCAGATATGGAAGACATAAAACCAAGTTGCGGCCGACGTCGCTTCGCCTAGCTGCTGTCTGCCCGAGTGAGATCGCGGATCCAGCTCAGCGCGCGCATGGCCCGCGGCCAACCCATGGTCGTTATGGCCAGCAGCGCAACATGCTCCAGCTCAGCTGCGGAAAGACCTTCTTTCAGCGCGCGGCGCGCGTGTGAGTGCGTTGCTCCCTCGGAGTCCGAGCCAAGCGCTAGCGCCAGGTGCACCAAACGGCGCGTGCGGGCATCCAGCGGCCCCGATTGGCTCGCTGCTTGCCCAAGTGCCACATACGCGTTCCAGAGATCGGGATGCTCATGCTCCATCGAGGTGGGTACGGCCGGTAGGTCATCATCGATCATGAGTTCTTCGTCTCCTCAACGGGTAAACGTACCCGGTCTCACTGGGTCTCTCGCACGGCAGCCTCGGCCGCCTGGAAGCCGATCTTGCTATGTTGGCCATCGCAGAACGGCTTGGTGAGCGATGCACCACAGCGGCACAGGAATATGCGGTGCTTGCCCTTTAGGTCGTGCAGATTGCCGCCCCCATCGCGCAAAACCAGCTCGGCTAGATCGCCTGTGACGAGATAAGGGCCATTATTCGTTGCGACTATTTCGACAGGCATATTTTACTCCTGCTCATTCGCTATCCCGGGATCAGCTGCCCCGATGGGCTAGGACTAAACGCTCGCCGCTCTCTGTTGTTTCGTGGCCGGTTCCCGGCCCCCCCGGTATCACCGACCCACCTCGGCAAGATTAGTGGGTCAGGCGACGGGTCCGCCGCTCGATGGACATCGAATCCGTTGCTCCAGCAAGCTCGTCCAACTGGACCGAGCCTGAAGATGTTTGAACGTGCCTGAGTAGGGCTGCACCGGAACAAGTGCAGGCTAAGTCTTTGAATATCTTTGAAGGAGGTTGAAGGAGGCCCCATCATTACGAATTTTAACTATTTGATATTAAACGACTTTTAAGGACTTTGAAGGAGCCTGAATTGGCTCCTGATCCCGAGGGGTTGGTCCCTGAGGGAGCCGGACGCAGCTGGAGGGACTTTGAAGCCGCCACCCTACTAATACCCTACTATTTGCCTCGGGGCTTTCCGACCAAAGATTTCCCCAATGCTCATTCGCGCCAATCCCGGTCATTCCCGAGGTGATTGCATAGGCCGAAACACGCCATTCATTCTCGCACTGATCGGAGCGGACCCGCTATGCCTTGAGAGATAAGACCGGTGACGAGACGGACGCCGCCGAGGCCTCAGCGAATGGGCGTCCGGGCTAGCCGCTTCGCACTTTGGCGTCGATCCACTCCGCCAACGCATCCAGCGCTTCAGCCTCCGCAGACGTGCTACCGCTTTTGGCGGCGACCCTGAAACCATGATCGGCGTGGTGAATAGCAAACTAAGACAGTAGCCCGCCACTTTTCTATGCGGGCTCTCAAGTGGAGTGGGACGGCGGCAGCCATGTGAGAAATGTCGAACGCGTAGGGGCGAAAGCCATCAATTCTGAATTGATAGGTTTATGTCTAAAAATCGGCCAGTTGTCCCAGAAAGCAGCCAGGTGGCTTCACGGTCAAACCTAGCCGTTAGCCAAGGCCCACGGCCGCATCTCTCACCGGCTTCGCCGCACCGCCCACACGAGCGACGACAGGCTGGTGATGATAGCTGCCAGGCCGATTAACATTGGCGTATCGATGAGAATCATGAATCACCTCCTTAGAGGGTAGACCTAGATTTTGAGGATGTAGGACAGCAGATTTTTCGCTGCGTAGGCCAGCCAGGCGATCGTGACGGCCAGAAGCAACGCAAACTCGACGTGGATGGCGGAAGGGCGCCACTTCATTGGATTGGACGACCTTCGCGGCACGTGAGTTGATCAATCCGTCTGGCGATCGCCTTCCATGTCTCCATTCCCATAGAGTCGCCTGCCAAGACAAGTGCGCCGATGCGTTCCGCGACGAATGCCGGTGCCTCGGCGCCATGCTGAGAAATCACGCTGTGGGCGCAGGCCCAAAGTTCGCGCTCGCTGATCATCTCAGCACCAGGGATGCCGACTACCATCCCACGGGCGCGCCAGACCTTCCTGGACGAGAATGCCACCTAGCGACTGGCCTTTGCGCATGAGGACGCGCAGTTTGCGTCCATAGCGATCCTCATCTCGGTACCCTGGCTGCACGGTCGTGAAGGGGCCCCGATTGACCAGTTCGTAAAGGCGCTCGGTCGCACGATTTCCCAGGTCGGCCTCGTGCGCACAGCGTGGCGGATGGGTTTCCGGGGCATCAATGTCGGCAATGCGGATCTTGACGCCGCCCATCCAAATCGTGTCACCGTCAACTACACAGTTGGTCCCGCCGCCGGTATGGCAGAGCCCGAATCTTGCGGTGGTCGCTTGCGCCGTGCCGGGGAAGAGGGCCGACCCGGCGCCCATCGCGCCACCTAGAATGATGGCGCCTGCGAGGGATAACAGTACCGAACGGCCGTTCCGCCGGCCGCTGCTTTTCCGTCGCCTGAATCGGTGAATATTGCCCATGTCACTCCACATATATCAGCTGTGAAGGATATGGCGCCTGAAGATTGGGAATGTCCTCATAATGGCGGTTGGCCAGAAGAGAATCGTCTTCCGCGATAGGGTTCGCAGCCGACGCCATCGCCATCCCTGTCAAGATGGGGTCCGTAGCCAGATTCGCCGCGCCTAACCGGAGCAGCGCCAGCCGCTCTGGCCGCGGAGCAGTTGCGGAATGCGCCGCCCCCGAGATCCGAAAGGAAGGACTGGCGGGACTGCGTCGGCTGCCTGGAGGTGTCCCCGCGATGGCAATGATAGTCGCCTGTCTTTCGGTTGTTGTGGCACCCTTCGGCATTCAGTCCGCCCGGATGGGCAATGGCTTGAGGGACGGTGACAGGAAGCGCCAACAGCGAAAGTATGACGAAGGCGCGCATATCGATCCCCCAAAATGTCGAAGGGACTATCGTCCCACACACAACACAAACCCATCCACCTTGTCCAGCCGAAGAAGCAGCCCGTTCGGCTTTGGCCTATCGCGTCGCCGTAGGCGCTAAGGCGCTGGACTGCGCTGCTGTAGATGGAATGCTCATCGCTACGGCGTTGGGCGCAACCTGCATGGGCGCAGGAGCGGATACAGCAAAGGCGAGCGGAACGTCCTCATCGACGAAGCCCTTCACGCCCGCACCAATGGGAAGGTCCGCGCTGGTTCCGGTCGTAAAGAAACCGACAACGGGTACGAAAACGATAGCGGCAACCACTCCAGCGGTCCCGGTCACTCCCTTGTCGTCGAAAGTCCCGCTGAGACGGATTTGCCGCCCGTTAACCTGGACGTAGAGAAGCCGCGCATTGATATGGCCAGACTTCCCCCACATGCCCTTGTTTCGGACATCGGTCACCTCACCCATCGCGGGGCTGCCGACTGGAATGACAACCTGCCCGTCAACCTTGATGTCCTCAGATGTTTCCAGACGGAAGCGCTGGCTAACGCGGACGGCCTTGTTTTTGGTGGTGAGTTGTTCGCTCAGCTTCAGTGGCACTTCAGTGCCAACCCTGAGAACCGCGGGGCCAGGGGCGGCTATCGGGGGAAGTGCGACAGGATTAGGCGCCGTTATGGCGACGCTGGCCATTAAGGGCCCCTGTGAGGCCACAAACAGCATCAAGCACGCAGCGCCGTAATAAGTCTTCATCATCAAACCCCCCTAAAATGCTCGACCGTTGCGTAGGCGCAATGGATGGCGGTGTGCAACGGGAAACAGGTTGGGGAGCTTAGCTCGTCTTTCCGACAAACCGTTTTGGACCGCTGCCGCTGGTATCGAGCTCGAAACTTGCCCTGCCGTAGGGGGCGGCCGCTTGATGGCCAACCAACCTCGCCAGCGGTTGCACTGCCCGACGATTTTCAAAACCAACGAGCATAATTTTAGTCCGAAATGGATCATTCTTCCTGCGCGCGGCACCGGAACAGCTCGCCATCCGTAAAAAGACTCATGGACATATGCTTTTCGCAACCGCAGCATAAAATTTCCGTAACAAATTTGTCCGGTGTCCATCTCCGCAGGGGGCAGATGAGCAATATGGCGCAGCTTTCCGACGTGACTCGCTTTCTTGAACTGACCAATGACGCGAAATGCCTCGCCGACCTGGACAGGTTGCTTGAAGACATAGCCCTCGACATGGGTTTCGACTTTTATGCGCTAGTGCAGCATGTCGACATAAGGCGAAGCGACAATCACGAAACCATTTGGCTGGAAAACTATCCCGATAGCTGGGCGGAGGCTTTTATCAGTACTGGTTTATACGCCAACGATCCCATCCTTGTTGCCAGTCAGAGAACGAGCGCAGGCTTTGCCTGGTCTGATGTCGGCAAGCTGATCAAGCTTAATGCACACCATCGACGGGTGCTGGACCAGGCGGGCCGGGAGGGCATGGGCGATGGCTTCACGGTCCCGGCGCACGTTCCCGGCGAATCCAACGGCACATGCAACTTCGCGGTGAAAAAGGGGCGCACGCTGCCTAAAGATAATCTGATGATGGCGCAGCTTGTCGGTACCTTTGCGTTTGAGGCGGGACGGAAAGTTACCCGACTTCGCAACAATCTGGAAAACCGGCCGCCAAAGCTTACCCAAAGGCAACTGGATTGCTTGGTCTTTGTCTCCCGAGGCAAGACTGACTGGGAAATTGGTCAGATACTGGGGATCAAGGAAAGCACAGTTGGCGAATATATCGAGGATGCCTGCACCCGGTACGATGTCCGCCGCCGCGTGCAACTGGTGATGCGTGCAGTGCATGACGGCCATCTGACAATCAGGGATACCATCGGATAACGTCAATCCCCGCGTTCGCAGGGGAGAAATGAACGTCGGTCATGAGGCAGTGTCTGGTTCACCTGAAAGGAGGTGGGCCATGATCAGTCATGTGAACTCAACGAATATAGGCCGTCATGAACACGCGATGGACGGCATGTTCAAAGATAGAAAACGCGTATTTGTTGACATTCTTCGATGGGATGTTCCTGTCGAAGGCGAATATGAGCGAGATCAGTTTGATGACCAAGACGCAGAATACTTCATAATTTGCGATTCCGGGACAGGAGAACACCAGGCTTCGATGCGTATTCTGCGCACCGATCGACCGCATCTTCTGGATAGCGTGTTCCCGATGCTGTGCGAAAATGGCGTACCCAACGGATCGGAATATCGGGAACTGACCAGGCTCTGCGTCTCGCCCAGCCTCAGGGCACGCGATCGGCTGAGAGCTCGGAACCGCCTGTTCACCACCCTTGTCGAATACGCCCTTCTGACCGGAATCAGGGGCTATACGGGCGTCTCTGCGATGGGCGTCTACTCACAGGTGCTCGCTCTTGGCTGGCGATGCACGCCATTGGGCCTTCCGCAAATGATCAATGGCGAGGTCGTCGCTGCGGTTCTCGCTCACATCGAACCCGAAACGATCAACCTGCTCCGAAGTGCCGGCACATACGACAGCGGCGACATCATTGTCGCTGACGAGTTCGCCAAAGCGGCCTGACCACCATCATCAGAAAGGAAATTGCCATGGCACATGCTGCTGTGATTGCTGACGCGCGCCTGGAGATTGACGCACAGGCTGAATTTTGGGCGAAAAAGCTGCTCAACACGGGGTATGTCATAATCCCGGACGCCGTTGATCCCACGCTGGTCAGCGCGTTTGAACAGGATCTGTGTGACCGGTTCAACAACACGCCCTTTTGCGATGGGGCATTCTATGGCGATCGCACCAAGCGATTTCACAGGCTGCTCACGCATTCGAAGCATGCTGCGCAGTTCATTCAACATGAACTCATACTGTCGATCGTCGATCATGTGCTGAAACCCTGGTGCGATTGCATTCAACTCAATCTGACCCAGGCCATTGAAGTTCACCCCGGATCCCGCGCTCAGGTGCCGCATCGCGATCAGGACATGTGGGGTGGGAAAAAAGGCGAAACCGAATATCTGGTCAACGTCATGTGGCCGTTCAGCCGCTACACGCGGGATAATGGTGCCACGATCATATGGCCCGACAGCCATAAAAAGCAGGAAGAGATGCTGCTTGCCGCAGAAGACAGCACCGATGCCGAGATGGAACCTGGTTCGGTCCTCCTGTTCCTGGGGTCAACACTCCATAGCGGCGGGCAAAATTCGAGCCAGGAAATTCGCCGCGGGATGATCGTCAGCTACTGTCTTGGCTGGCTCAAGCCTTATGAAAATCAGTGGCTCTCGTACCCGCCCGAGGTCGCTCGGAACTTCGATCCGGAACTGGCAGCATTGGTCGGCTACCGTCAGCATCGCCCCAATCTGGGCAACTTCGATGGGCAATGCCCATCGGTCCTGCTGCGGGAGCGCATCCCGGAATATTTCCACGCAATCGACGATCTGCGGCCCGATCAGGAGCAGATGGTCGACGACTATTATGCCGGCCGTCTCCAGATCGCTGCCTAAGGACGGAGAGCGGTCAAAAGCCGCTCTCCCATAAGGGAACAACATGTCGCAGGACTCCGACGCAGATAAAGCGCGAATTTCGATTGCCAAGGTCAGCCAGTTGCTGGCCGATGCGCATCAATTGATAGGTGAGACTCGGATTATGCTCGATGGTTTTACGGACGTAGCTCCCTTGCAACTGACCTCACAATTCGCTTCCGTTGAAGCCGCGAAGCAGATCATAAGGTTGAGGCGCAAACGGGAGAAATTGTTCTCTGGCATAGCTGCCGGAGAAGTCTTTGGTGAACCTGCTTGGGAAATGCTTCTCGACCTGTTTGTGGCGAAGTTCCACAATAAGAGGATTGGCGTTTCGAGCTTGTGCATCGCATCGAAGGCCCCACCCACGACCGCTCTTCGCTATATCACCCTGATGACGCAATATGGCCTGATAATCAGGACGCCGGATGAAACTGACCAAAGGCGTGTCTTCATAACCCTATCGGAATCCGCACTTGGCATTATGAACGCCATATTCAGCGATTAATTCTTCAACAAATGCCTTGTCACTTGGTATGTCGACCAGTATGAGTGAGAATTAGTTTAAGTGCGACGCGTGCCTTTAGATCAGATATCTTTGTACATCGCTTGTTAAGTTAGATGCTTTATGCTCAACGAAGTCGATATAAAGTGTGCCTCAGGGCTCGGGCGGGCGATTTGCAAATGGATGAAGCCAATGAACTTTTCGCAGCTCACGGCGAAAACTCTGTATCGCTGCTAAAGGCGCAAATAAGCGAAGCCTTGGCAGCGGGGAACGAGGCTAACGCACTCCATCTTGATGAGCTTCTGCAAATCGTCGAGGCACTGGTGGGTGCCGGCCCAAACATGGGCGACGAGGGCCAGAAGGGCCCCCTAACTCTATAGCGTTCCAGTAAGATGCAAAACGGCCGGTCGCCCTCCCAAACAAATGCCGCAGGCATATAAATGTACGTGTCGCCTGATGATCTGTCGGCTTTTGCCTGGGGCGCACCCATGCGTGATTTGGCGGCCAAGGTCGGCATGTCTGATGTTGGCTTGAAGAAGTTGCTGCATTCCCACGGAATCGTGACGCCGCCCCAAGGCTATTGGAATAAGGTGCACGCGCGAAAAGCGGCGCCGGAACGGCCGAAACAGCCGCCCCGGCAGCCGGGGCAGGCTGGGCGTATTAGGCTCGACAAGCGTTTCAGCGGCCTGATTGCCGAAACGCCGCCGGTAGCGGTTGACGGGCCTTTTGAGTCAACCGCTGTGCCAGAAAACCTCGAAGAGCTTCGCGACCGGGAGCTCAAGGCAATTGGTCGGGTCGCCATCCCCCGTAATCTGGACAATCCCCATGCGGGGCTCGTTCAGCTGTTCAGGAATGAGGAACGTCGCCGACAGAAGGCGCTGCAGGACCGATGGTACCGGAACAAGCCAACGTTCGACACGCTCCTCGCGCAGCGCAAGCTCAGGTTGCTGAACGGTCTCTTCCATGCGCTGGGGCGGCGGGGTCATTCGGGGGATGGGGGCGCTGCGCTCGAGCAGAGTCTGCGCGGCATCCCACCTCGCCTGATCGAGGATCGCCTCATGCTCGCCGGCATAGACCTGATCGCCATGCCGGATCTGGCCGATGTAGAGCCGGTTGCGCAGCAGATAGCCTAGCGCGCCGGCTGTGTAGGCCTTGCCGCCTGTAATGCGGCCGTCCCGCATCGTGCGCAGCTTGGAGCAGACGCCGCGGGCAGCAAGGTCAGCGGCGAGGCGCTGGAGTGAACCAACGGCGCGATGCCGCTCGAAGATGAGACCCACTGTGGCCGCCTCACCCTCGTTGATGACGAGCCTGCGATCCTTCACGTCATAGC
>Ga0268264_10001340_pt1 | contig 23162 bp, 25 predicted proteins | sample KBSSwiS32_FD_190357 | JGI IMG/M metagenome (GOLD analysis project Ga0268264, IMG submission 190357) | Switchgrass rhizosphere microbial communities from Kellogg Biological Station, Michigan, USA - KBS Switchgrass S3-2 (SPAdes) (version 2) | ecosystem: Host-associated > Plants > Roots >...
GATCGAGCGGCACATAAGCGCCGCCCGCCTTCAGGACAGCAAGCATGGCCATCACCATCTCGGGCGATCGCTCGGCACAGAGGGCGACCCGATCGTCGGGCCGGACACCGCGCGCAATCAGATGGCGAGCAAGGCGATTGGCCCGGACGTTGAGCTCGCCATAGGACCAGATCTCCTCGCCCTGGATCAACGCCGCCGCGTCAGGCCGCGCGGCCGCCTGTTCCTCGAAGAGCGTATGCACGCAACGTTCCGAGGGGAACGGAACCTCCGTCGCGTTCCATTCCTCCAAAACCAAAGGTCCATCTTTGGAAGTCGCGCGATTTGTATCTTCGATCATGTCGACTATCCCCGGCAATACTGCCTTAAAGCAAAGCCGAAACGACTTCGCATCGCATTGCTTACGAGTGTCACCAATCTACGTCCGTGCAACGTATATGCCCTCAAAGGCCTATAAAGGCGGCCTTCAAAAACTTCGAGGCGGCGATTCATTTCTCCCATTCTTGCCGTAGGCTTGTCTATGAGGAGGTGACTGTGAATGACTCCGAAAGCGCAGCGTTGCTTTCGTCATGAGGCCGATCAAAGAACCGCTTACAACCTATATGCCCCGGCGCGCGGAACTTTTGAGCTCTCCAGGGGCACCATGATCACTCCGAAACCGGATCAAACGGCTCTCACCGCTCACTTCAACGCGCTCGAGACGGCTATATAACAGGCCAAGCGCAATGGCGCCCGTAACTACTAAGTCGAAGCTTCGTTGAGATACGGGACACTCCGCGCAACTCGATGCACCGATCGCTCTGCACCGCCGCAGACTCGGGAGGACGTGAATATGCGCGCGCGCTCGAACCTCATATTAGTAGGCTTGTTGATTGCCACCTTCCATCTCACTGCTTGCGATGGAAATCGCCATGGTCCTCGAAGTAGCGAGAATGCCGACTGGCCGACCGTTGGCGGAGACTCAAACAATACTCGCTTCTCGCCCTTAGCTGATATTTCAGATCGTAATGTTGGTTCCATCGGTCTCGCATGGGAAGCCGGTCTGGACAGTGAGCGGGTCCAAGAATCAAGCCCAGTGGTAGTCGACGGCATTATGTACGTAAGTGCAAGCCTCGGAAGGGTGTTCGCATTTGATGCTGAAACCGGGAAAAGGCTTTGGAAATTTGACCCAGACGTGGATATGCAAGTTAACAGGTACGCTTGTTGTGACCAAGCAAACCGTGGAATCGTTGTAGCCAACGGACTCGTTTACGTAGCCAGTCTTGATGGATTCCTTTATGCACTCCGTACTCGCGACGGGTCTGTCTCTTGGCGGGTAAATACACTATCCGGCCAACATCGGAATTATACAATAACGGGTGCTCCAACTAGAGCTGCCAACCTAATTGTTATAGGTAATGCCGGATCCGAGTTTAATGCTCGCGGGTTCGTAACCGCCTATGATGCAAAAACCGGCCGAAAAGTGTGGAGATTCTACACTGTGCCCCGCAATCCTTCAAACGGGAGCCAGGAGTCCCCGGCGCTGGATATAGCAGTAAAGACTTGGGATCGAGACAGCCGCTGGGACATCGGCGGCGGTGGCACGGTATGGGATGCCATACTATACGACTCGGTGCTCGATACTATATATATCGGAGTGGGCAACGGTGTGCCCTATCCGCGAAGGCTGCGGTCACCAAAAGGTGGCGATAATTTGTTTCTCGGATCTGTGGTAGCGCTGAACCGTCGAGACGGATCAATGAAGTGGTATTATCAAGAGACGCCTGGAGAAAGCTGGGATAGCACATCCACCCAGCAGATGATTATGTCGGACGTACACATTGACGGAAAAATAAAGCCAGCGTTGATCCACGCTCCGAAAAATGGATTTCTATACGTTATCGATCGAACGACAGGGCGACCAGTCCGGGCACACCCACTCGTACGTATAAACTGGGCGCGCCGGGTAAATCTTTCATCCGGGCGTCCTGAAATGCGATACGACAGCAATGATTATACGCGCGGTCCGAAGATCATTTTTCCGTCCACGTTAGGGGCCCGCAGTTGGGATCCGCCCGCATACAGTCCTCAATCCCAAACGTATTTCGCTTCCGTCATTGACATGGGCACACTTCTTTGGAGCAATCCTACCCGCGTGGCGTATGATGTCAGGGGTCAGAATTCCGGTCTTGCGGGCGGTGTAATGTCGTATGATCTAGACGCAACACTCCCCAGTTTGCCTCTAGATATGCGAACAGCGGTAGCGGCGCTGCCTGAGACCGAGTCCGTCCGAAAGATGCCATGGTCTGCAGAGCTTAGAGCGGTCGACGTGGTCACCGGACGCACACGCTGGGCTGTGCCGCTGGAGAGTTGGCGGCACCGCGCTGGTGTGCTTGCTACAGCCGGCAACCTTGTTGTTCAAGGCGGACCAAGCGGGAGATTGAAGTTCTATGCGCAAGACACCGGACGTCTGGTAAAATCCATCGATACCTTTTCGTCGATTCACGCCGCACCGATAACTTATAAGAAGCGCGGCATACAATATTTTGCTGTCGCTACCGGTTGGGGGGGAGCGGCATGGCCCTGGCTACCGTCATTTAGCGCGGCCTACAAATATGGAAATCGGAACAAGGTATTTGCATTTCGCATTGGCGGTAAGATAGTGCCTGAGCCTGCGAAGCTACCTGAGTTAAAAGTAGCCCCCGTGCCGCCCTCACTACCTGGCGATGTGACGGCTGCGCAATTGGAAATAGGGCAAGCACTGTTCTTTAAGCACTGCGCGGCGTGCCACTTTAATCAGCCGCGGTCGACTGTTCCTGACCTACGCCGAATGACGCCGGAGACACATAAACTATTTTCAGAGATCGTCTTGAATGGACGTCTATTGGCGAACGGGATGCCTCGATGGAGCGACGTTCTCACTAGGAGGCAGGTGAGCATGATACACAGGTGGTTGATATACGAGCAAGTTGCGACGAGAAAGTCGGAGATGAGGCTAGTGGCTCAGGGCAAAGTTATCGATATAGATAGAGATAAACCTATGGTGTCCTATTCGAAGATCCATCTTCCTCAATAGGGTCCGGATCTTTGGTGTCGTCGACTGAGTAAATGCGTTTTGGTACGCGGCGGCTTGGCGAGGACATCACGCGCCTGTGTACATATCTTATGGCGTCCCGTCCGCGATCCGTGAGTGCGACTATGATTCGCCTTTTGTCTTTGGCATCGGGTCGTCTGTATGCTAGTCCTTCGGATATGAGCTTATTTACTGAGCGCAGGCCTGCTGTGGGCGACTTACCCCCAACGTTGCAGAGACTAGATACCGAAATCGAAATTTTCGCCTCTTCTGCGATAAATAGATCAAGTAACATTTCCCACACGAATTCGTCTTGAGCGATTTTTGGTAAAACGTCTCGGCGTAATTGGGAGACTCGCTGAAGGAGTTCTGCAAAGCAGAAAATATCGTGATCAATCTTCCACTCCGTACGCGGAATATTATGATGACTTTCGCCAAACAACTCGGACGCAATCTGGTCTAGCTCTCGGACTATAATCGCAAGGCGCTCGACGGGCTGATGGTTCGAGCTATTCTTATGGCGCCAGTTGCCGTTGCGGTCTCCACGAGTCAGGGTATTATCTATTCTTAATGACATGATTCATCGAGACGCCGAAACCAGCGCAAGCAGATAATCTGCTCATTTGATTGTGTCATTATGCTGTCCTTCGCTCGTATATGACCCTTTAAGAAAGCTGCTCCGTGCATCGTAAGCGCGTGACTGGGTTCAACGTGACGACTGATTTTGATCGGTGGAAGACAGATTTTGATGTTTGCTTTGTCTCGGCACCGCAAAAGGGAAACAGACCGTGCGGAAACTCGGCGATTGATTCCATCGGGTCGCGGACAGGCGTATGCTGTGCCGATGGCGTACATCGAAGGTCATGCGCGCAACCAAGCGCTGCTGTTGCCGGCGTCGGTCGACGATTATGTGGCGGCGGACAGCCCGGTCCGGTTCATCGACGCGTTCGTCGATGACCTCGATTTGGGCGCAGCCGGCTTCCATCGTACACGACCGAAGGCGACGGGACGACCGGGATATGATCCGGCCGACATGCTCAAGCTGTACATGTACGGCTATCTCAATCGGGTGCGGTCGAGCCGACGCCTGGAGGCGGAGGCGACGCGCGACCTTGAATTGATCTGGCTGCTGCGCGGGTTGCGACCGGACTACAAGACCATCGCCGACTTCCGTCGTGACAACCGGGGTGCGTTCAAGGCGGTGTTCCGCGCCTTCGTCGTCCTGTGCCGCAAGCTCGACCTGTTCGGCCGCGAGTTGCTGGCGGTGGACGGCACCCGGTTGAAGGCGGTGAACAATCCGGGGCGCAACTTTTCTCGCGCCAAGCTGGCCAGGTACATCGCCGCGGCCGACGAGCGGCTCGAGGGGTATCTGGCAGAGCTGGATGCCATCGACCGGGGCGAGGATGGCCATGGCCCTAGTCGCAGCGAGGCGCTGGCCGCGAAGATCGCTCGCGTGCGAGAGCAGCGGCAGGTCCAGGCGGCGATGCTGGAACAACTGAACGCCAGCGGCGAGAGCCAGATCTCGCTGACCGACCCCGATGCGCGTGCGATGGTAACGGGTCAGAAGACCACGGTCGGCTACAACGCGCAGGTGGCGGTCGATGCGAAGCACAAGCTGATCGTCGAGCAGCATGTCACCACTGCCGCGACCGACATGGGTCTGCTCGGCTCCACTGCCGGCGCGGCCAGGGAGGCGCTCGGCGTCGAGCGCATCGCTGCCGTGGCGGACATGGGGTATTACAAGGGTGAGGACATCGAGGCGTGCGAGGCGAGCGGCATCACCCCCTATGTCGCCAGGCCCGAGCGGGGCAGCGCGGTTGCCAACGGCCGCTTTCCTAAGGAGCGCTTCGCTTACGACCCGGAGGCCAATGCCTACCGCTGTCCCGGTGGCCAGCTTCTCGACACCCGCTACCGCTCGGTCACGAACGGCCATGTGTCGATCCAGTATTCCAGTCCCGCCGCCTGTGCCGCGTGCACCATCAGGGCACGCTGTACCGGGGGCCGCTGGCGCCGCATCAACCGCTGGGAGAACGAGGCGGTGCTCGAGCGCATGGCGAAGCGGCTCGCTGCCCGGCCCGGCATCCTCAACATCCGCCGGGAAACGGTCGAGCATCCGTTCGGCTCGATCAAACAATGGATGAACCAGGGCGCTTTTCTCATGCGCGGGCTGGAGAAGGTCCGCGGCGAGTTCAGCCTGACCGCACTCGCCTACAATCTGAGGCGGGCCATCACGCTTGTCGGGATCCCGGGGCTGATCCGGGCGGTGACGGCCTGATCCACGCCGCCAAAGGCGCCAATATAGCCAGATATGCTCCCCATCGCGCCAATATGCCGCCCGCACCGCCAAAATCCGGATTAAGCGCCTGCCCAACCCTTTTTTGCCGAAAGAGCGTCAGATCAGCACCGTGTCGCCGAGTTTCCGCACGGTCTGGGAAAGGGAAAGGGAAAGGGAAAGGGAAAGGGGAGGGGACGCTTGGCCGGCTCGATTGGGCAGCCTCCGCCTTGGAGAATCATCATGAATCATCCGATCGTCTACGTGCAAGCCCGCAATTGCGTGGTCTCGCCCCTCAATGTCCGGACCCAGAGCGATCCCGACGCCGATGCCGAGCTTGAGGCCCTCATCGGCGAGACTGGTTATGTCATCCAAAATCTCATCGGCGTCGCGGTGAAGCGCAAGAAGGATAGCTATAGTATCTTTGGCGGCGGCCGCCGGCTCAGCCGCGTCCTCAGCTTGATCGACAAGGGGCGTCTCGACGAGAATTTCGAAGTCCCGGTCATGGTCCTTCCCAATACTAGGAGATCTGTGTGCGGGCGGCTGTAACTCGCCGGAGCGGCCATGCTTTTCGCACTTGTGGGTCTGGACGGCACCGTTGGCGGCGTTTTCGCCTTGGTCAGCTCATGCTTGAGCCGCGATGATATTGAGGGTGCGCTTGAGGTTGTAGGCGATGGCGGTGAGGTGGACTTGGACGGCGGCTTTGGCGAGGCCTCGCCATCGCATACGGCGCAGGCCGTAGCAGCGTTTCCAGGTGCCGAAGATCTTCTCGATCCGACCGCGCACGTGATGGATTGGCTGGTTCCATGCATCAAGGCGGGCAAGCGTCTCGCGCTCGTCGCGGCCCCACATGGCGGTTAGGATGACACGCGGCGTGCCGCTCGTAGATGCGATGAACCAAAGGGTCAGGCCATCCACCCGACTGACCTGAGCTGCGCCGGCTGAAAGGACGGCCCGTGAATTGACGTTTTGCAGTGCAATGGGATCGGATTATGTCATCCGCATGAGGAGCCGAGATGAAACCTTCATTCAACTTGTCGGACATTGCTTTGATCATGCTGCGGATCAGGCCGATTCTGACCGCTGGCATGTTGCTGCAAGCCTCTCAAGCGCCGGCACAGGCGGCCGAAGCATCCGGTTTTGAGAGCCGGCTTCGCCGCGCGGTTGTCTTCACCGCCCGACCGCTCGAGCGCTTCACGGTTGCAGAGCGCATGGCCCACTATCGCGTTCCGGGGGCCAGCGTCGCGATCATCGAGAATTGTCGCGTCGCGGAAACCCGCGGCTTCGGTGTCTTGCATACTGGCGGTCCGGCGGTCACGCCCGATACCCTGTTCCAGGCGGCTTCCATCTCCAAGCCGGTGACCGCCTTCGCGGCGCTCCGCCTGGTCGAGAGAGGCCAGCTCTCGCTCGATGAAGACGTGCGCCCGCGCTTGACCAGTTGGACCTTGCCTGAGAGCCCGTTTCTGACCGGCCATCCCATTACCTTGCGCCGGCTGCTGAGCCACAGTGCTGGTCTCAATGTCGGCGGCTTTGGCGGCTACAGGCCCGGCGATCCGCAGCCGAACGTCAGGCAGATACTGGATGGCGAGCCGCCAGCCAACAATGACGCGGTGCGCGTCCAGGCTGTGCCCGGCACGCAGTGGCGCTACTCCGGCGGTGGATATGTCGTCGCGCAGTTGCTGATGACCGACGTCGCTCAGCGGCCGTTCCCTGATTTGATGCGCGAGCTCGTCTTGAGCCCAGCCGGGATGAACGACAGCTTTTATGCCGCATCTTTGCCCGCCGATAGCGAGTCGCGCACGGCCTGGGGACATGGCATCTCCGGAGAGGCCATCGCGGGCAAGTGGCATTTCTACCCGGAGCTGGGCGCGGCGAGCCTGTGGACGACGTCGGGCGATGTCGCGCGCTTCGCCATCGCGGTCATGCAGGCCGATCGCGGCACTGCCGGCGCATTGCTCCATCGCCCCCTGGCCTCCGACATGCTGACTGCCCAGATCGCCGAACGCGGCCTCGGCCCAATTGTACAAGGCGAAGGCCGCGCCCGCAGCTTCAGCCATGGCGGCACCAATGAGGGTTTCCAGGCAATGATGATCGCCTATCCGGAAACCTGCCAGGGCGCTGTGGTCATGGCGAATGGCGACAATGGGCGCCCGCTGATCAATGAGGTGCTGCGCGCGGTCGCAGACAGGTATCGCTGGCCAGATCCGTGGGCGTCGGCTGAGGCAGCGGCCGTCGCGCTGACGCCGGCCATGGCCGATCGCTATGTCGGCACCTACCAAGTGGTCCATCGCCCCGATACGCAACTCGAGATTGTTGGAGATGGGAATGGCGGCCTGGGATTTCGCTGGATCGGGCGATTGACAACGTCCCAACGTGAGATGCTGTTGGCCATTCCAGGCGGACTCATCGCCCCGGACAGCGGCCTCGTCTTGAGCGCACCCGCGGGAGGGGGCCCAGCGCCCTCCCTCACTTATTCGGTCGGCGCCGGTCAAACCCGGCAAGTCACGAGGGTCGCGAGGCCGGAAGGCTGAGCGCTCGTAGAATGTTGCGGCGGGATGGCGGTCGGATTGCTGGCCGTGAAGAACCCAGGATTCGCTTCTCTCACCGATCGGGAAGCCAAAATCGGCATCCCCAATGAGAGTGCGCTTTCGGCAGCGGCGGTCTTCGGAGCCGCAACGACAGGTCTGATCGCTCGAGCGGCGCGCCGTAAGGCCGGTGCCGTTGAGGAGAACCGAAAGCGCTTGCTCGACCGTCATCTCGCCGCGCACGGCGTTCGTGCGCTTGCCGCGCGTATCCTTGCGGGCGGCGAGGAACGGGATGTCGGCCTGCCGCGCCAGGGCGGCGAAGCCGGTGGTCGCCTCTTGGGCCGGGACCTCGAAACTGCGTGTCTGCGCCATCGCCGGTGCTGCGCCGCCAAACCTCAAATCCATGTCGTCGCCCCCTTCAGCCGGGCGCTTGTCGCCCTTGCTTGATAAGAGACCCGGGGCCGATCTTTTCCTTTTTGCGGCGGTCGATTTTTTTGCCGGCGGCAAAAGGAGATTCCGCGGCCGTGTCTCTATACTGGTGAGATGCGCTTTTGCGTGAAGGAGATCGGAAAGGGATCCGCGCCGCCCAGGCGCCCTGCTCGAAGCCGACGCGGTGTGGACCCCGCTTGGCGACATGGAACAGTCGGAGCGCGAAGACGAAACCATCGGGGGCGACGATCAGGAGGTTGAAGCGCCGCCCAGCCACCGGCTCGCCTGGCGCGGGGTGATCGTCGGCGGCAGCGTCGCCATCGCCGCCTCGCTGGCTGGTGGCGTGCTCCTGCTTGATCGTGGCGTGGGCTATCCGAAACGGATGCGGATACATGTGTCTCGGCCGGACCACTAGGTCCAGCCTGACAGGCGCGCTGAGTCCGGCTCGCCGATCATGTCGATGGCATATAATCGGAACTTCCGGGACCATAGGGCACATCCGGTATCCACGCAGCGGAATTGGCCTTCACACCGTGGAGGAGGATGACTGGCGGCGCGGTTTCCGGGCCGCTGGAAATCACGAAGGTGGCGCCGTCGCGCGTCGCCACGTGACGCTCAGTTCTGGGAGCCGGCTACTGCGCCAAAACCTCCCGATACTGCGTCAGGATGGAGGCGGCGGCCTTGGCTCTGTGAAAGACATGCTTGCTCATCGCGAGCCCGTCAGGTGCGTATGGATCATTTCCAGCAGTTGGCCGACATCGTTCGGTCGTCCGATCATCACGACCTTGAGCGTCCTGGTGCGCGGGTCAAAGACGGTCTGGAGATGGAGCGGCGGGGTGTCCGCATCGCCCGTCAGTGCCGCCGCCTGAAGGAATGTGGCAATGCGCTCGGCTGTCTCCACCGTCATATCCGGTATGTCGGTGATGCAGGTCGTTTGCGCACCGCCTTCTGGTTGCGTACTGGCGCCAATGCCTGCGAACCCCGTCACCGCAGCCTGCGGGATACGGTAGGACTTTCCGATCCGCGTCGCTTCCAGACGCCCGTCTCGGATGTACCGCAACACCGTCTTGGGATGCAGGCGAAGGTGCTTGGCAACTTGCTCGACGGTCATGATGAGGCCGGACACGTCAAATTGATCCCTGTTGTTCCCCGTATTTGGATATAATAGCCCCAAATGGGGATCAATAGGTAACAATCGGAGCATGAACGTGACTGACAATGCGGCACAGGTGATGAAATCCCGTTTGCGGACGGATTTGCTCGAGGCAATGAAAGCCGGCCGGGCCGACGAAGTCAAAGTCATGCGCGCGGCGATCGCGGCGATCGACAATGCCGAAGCGCCGCCCCTCCCGGGACTCCGGCCAGCATCGGACCAGCATCGTTTCAGCGACGGATCGGCGGAAATCCAGCGGTCGACGCTGAGCCATGATATGGTCCGTTCAGTACTTCTTGCGGAACTGAAGGAGCGGGAGCAGGCTGCGGCCGAAATGATCCGCTGGGGAAACCTGGATCGCGCGGAAGTTCTCCGCGCCGAAATGCTGATCATCGGCCGTTATCTGGCGTAACCGCTGCTCTCCCTATAGCTCTGGCTAATGATGTCGCTGGCCCTGGCCTTGGGAGCAAAGGGGGTGGCCGGGCCCCAACCGGCGCGGTCGCGATTTCGCGACATCGTAATGAGACCGAAACCGCCTACGTTCCGAAATCCTGCGGTGGATAACTCAAGGTTCAACGCAGCTGTTCGGGCTGGGCGAGGACGTCGATCCCGTCGAATTGAATGCTACCCTTAGTCGGGATCTGCAGTGTCGCAATGATCCTCAAGAACATCGATTTACCGGCGCCGTTAGGACCCAGAGGACCGAACATACCCGAGGGGCTATGGAGGTTTACATCGTCAAGCGCTCGCGCGCCGCATTCATAAACGTGCGAAAGGCCCCTCGATAATCAGCATATCAACCCTGCGAATGTGCAGCGACATTCTTACGCATGTGAAGCCGCTAAGCGAGCAGTTTGGCTCCACAACCGGATGGGCGTCTCGTACCGTCGCGATCTACACCACGCTGTGGGACACGATCCGGTGCCTTCCGTCCCTCCCGGCAATCACATGCACGCGGCGGGTTTCTCCTGATTTCCGGGTACTGGAATGCGGCTCATCTGCGAGCGATGCTCGCTTCCATCAGCGCCGCCGCCTCATAGAAATCCTGATCGCGCGCCAAGTCGATCGGTGTCCGGCCGTTGGCGTTACGCCAGCCAGCGTCGGCACCGTGCGCGAGAAGGATGCGCGTGACCGCGGCCGCCCGATCGAGATCATCGGGTGGAAGAATGAAGAGGGGCGTCGGCCCCTCGGGGTCAGGAAGGGCAAGATTGGCCCTTGCTGGGTCCTCGCGGAGGATCGTTTCGAGCCTTTGGGTTTGCCCCATATAGCTCAGCGTCCGAGGATCGCGGCTGAGCGGTGCGAGCCGTTCAGCGATATGCCGCTGGCCCATCATGACTGCCCAACTCAGCGGCGTCCCGTTCCAGCGCTGCTCCTGCAGATCGACGTCGCCGCCCGCCGCGACGAGGAGGTCGACCGCCTCGACAGACCCTGATTGCGCCGCGCTGTGGAGCGGGCTGATCCCATCCTCGCCGAGATTGTGGACCGAGGCGCCGAGCGACAGCAGCAGCGCGACGGCGCGGGCATTGCCGAACTCCGCGGCGGCGATCAGCGGCGCCGGATCGTCAATCAGGGCCAGATCAGCGGCGAGCATCGCGCGGACCCTGTCTTCGTCGCCGGCAAGAGCGGCCGCCTGGAACGCCTGGACGCCCTCAAGCTCTGCAGGCCGTGCGCCATATCGTTCGAGCAGGGCGAGCATCTCCAGAAAGCCCGACACCTGCGCGAGCGCATGGACCGACTGGAGGCGGAAGGGCTCGATCGTGTCGGGATTGGCGCCATGGGCGAGCAGCCATTCGGCGCGCGCGAAATGGTTCTGTCCGGCCGCCCTGCCGAGCAGGAAATCGAGCGTGCTGATTTCCAGATTCCCGCCAGGCCGCCCAGCCGCCGGGTCGCTCCATTTGTGGGCGACGCCTTGCGCCTCGCTATGGCGCCAGAGCAGTTCGTACCAACCGGCGTCGCCGGGGACGCAGGCGATATTGTACAGAGCCTGGAGATCGAACGGATCGGCGCCGGCCGCGACGAGCAGGTTGACGAGCGCCTCGGCCTGGGGATGGCTCGGCCTGTGCTGTTCGCCGAGCCAGATTGCGCCGGTCAGTATCTTGAACGGGCTACCCCAACCATCGTCGAACTGAAAATTCGGATCTGCGCCCGCGTCGAGCAGGAGGCGTGCGATGGCGACGGCATTTTCGGTGTCGAGGCGGCCATAGGCAACATAGGCGAGCGCGGTCCAATTGAGCCGGCCGCCGGTCCGCGTCGCGGCTTTCGGATCGCGGGCGAGCCGCCGCTCGACCTCCGCTAGGTCGCCGCAGGTGACGGCCGTGAACAGGTTATGCCGGGCGATGTCGGGGTAGAGATCGAGGATGCGGCGGGCGATCCGGGTGTCGCCGTCCCAGCCGTGGCGCAGCAGGCGATCGAGGCGATCGGCACGATTGCTGCCGGTAAGCGCCAACTCCTCGATCGCCGCCTTGAGCGACGTCCAGCTTTCACAGCCATATTCGCGGGCGAGCGCGTGCTGGACATCACGCAGTCCGGGTTCGGCAGGCGCGGTGTACCATGCCGCGATCAGGCGGTGTTTTGCATCCGGCTCGGCGGCGCGTAGCGCCTTGAGCCAGCGCTTGGCTTCCTTGCGGAGCGTTTCGACAGACGTTCGGGGCGTGAGGACACGGGTCATCTTCAACCTTCCTTCCCATCGCCATGCGTCCGCTTACGAATGGCCGGAAGAAGGGTTCGTAAGATCATATCGCTATGACTGGATGGGAGGATCTCCCTTGCCGCGGACAGGAGGCGCTCCAGATGCGCTCTGGAATAATAATCGGTAAGAGAGCTCGACCTGTCAATACGGGCTTCGCGAAGTGAGGGAAACGCACCTTCGGATCCGGCAAGGACCAGCACGATCAGCAACAGGCCCGAAGCGGCGATCCACATGAAGCTGTAGAAAATCATCGCCGAGTTCGCGCATGACGCTTGTCGGCGTCAATGCGGAGGCGCAATGACGGTAAGGGACTCCTCGTGATGTCGATAGAGGTTCTTGAGGGCGGTGTCGCCTCGCCGGAGCATACCGGGCGCAGAGCGGTCGAGAGCGGGACCCGCAACCCGGTCGTCGACCGCATTCGCGTCGCCATGACGGCGCTGGTGATCCTGCATCATACCGCAATCGTCTATGGCGGTTCCGGCGGCTGGTTCTGGCGTCAGGAACCCAATGCGTCGAACCTGCTGTTCGTGATGTTCAACACGATCAACCAAGCCTATTTCATGGGCCTGTTCTTTCTGCTCGCGGGCTACTACACGCCGGATTCCTTTAGACGGAAGGGCGCGGCGCGGTTTTTGGCGGATCGGCTGGTGCGGCTGGGGATTCCGCTGCTGGTGTTCTTCTTCGTGCTGCACCCGTTCACCGTGGCAATCGCGCGAACCGCCGACGGGCATCCGTTCTGGAACGGATGGTGGCAGATGATCGTGGCGCGCGCCTTCGGGCCGGGGCCGCTGTGGTTCGCGGAAGCGCTGCTGATTTTCGCCCTGGCATATGTTGGTTGGCGCATGGCGCGGCGCAGCCACGAACAACCCGATAGCTTTCCGAGGACGCTGCCTTCCGCTGGCACGCTCGCGCTAACTGCGGTTACGTTGGGGGCTATTTCCTTCGCCGTGCGCCTTGTTGTGCCGGTGGGTAAGGAAGTGCTGTGGCTCCAGCTTGGCTATTTCCCATGCTACATCTACCTGTTCGTAGCTGGCTGCGCGGCGGCGCGCTCGCGGTTGCTGGAGCGCGTCACGCCTCGGGACGCCCTGCCGTGGATGATCGTTTCCGCTGCCGCGATCCTTCTGCTACCGGTCGTGATGGTCACGCGCGGCGGGGTCGGGGCGTTTGAAGGTGGCTGGACTCTCAACGCACTTTTCTATGCACTGTGGGATCCCTTAGTCGCTTGGGGTATGATTCTTGGCCTATTTTGGGCTGCCCAGCGATGGCGGACGCCTCCAACGCCGCTGTCCGACTGGCTCGGGCGCGGCGCGTTCGGAGCCTATATCATCCATCCGCCCATCGTCGTGGCGCTGAGCGTCTGTGTGGCGACATGGAGCGGGTCGCCATGGGCGAAGTTCGCGTTGGTGGGCGCGGCAGCGTGCGGGGGAAGCTTCATGGCCGCCTCGGCGCTCCGGACGATTCCGGGCGTGCGGCGTGTGATCTAGCTTTTGGAAGGAGGCGCGCAATACGGACAAGCCGGGACAACCCGTAAAACTGCCCGATCTGCTATTGCCGGCCGTAACTGTGTCAACACGCACACCAACCACCATCGGCGCTGATCTCGGCGCCATTGATCCGAACCGCGGTCGCTGGCGAGGAATAGCGCAACGTCGGCCATGTCCCGCGGCATCATACGGACCGGATAAAGCGCCTGGAACCGGGCCGACCGCGCCTGCCCAGTCATAGAGAAATCGCTGCCGATGCTCTCGGCGATGTTGGTGGCGGTCGCGCCGGGAAGGACCGCCGGGGCGATGGCAACCAGGCTCTTGACGTCGGGATTGTAGCGGTAGCGGACCTCGCGCTGATCATCTTCCGCGTTCTGATCACCGGCGACCTATTGGCGATGACGGCGGGCTCGTTCCTCTACGCCTTCTCGGCGACCGCGATCGGCCTTCTTTTCTCGATCTTCATGCGCAGCTAAATCGCCGCGCTGTTCGCCACCGCCATCGGGACGATACTGCCCTCGGTCCAGTTCTCCGGCCTCATCAATCCGGTGTCGTCGCTGGAGGGGGTGGGCAGGCTGGTCGGCACGGTGTTCCCGGCGACCCCCTTCGTCACCATCTGCGGGGCGTCTTCTCGAAGGGGTCCGGGCTTCGCCGACCTGTGGTGGGAGCTGCTGTCGCTTACGCTCGCCTATCCAGTCATTCTGGGCGTGTGTGTGCTCCTGCTCGCATTGAGCGTCGGCGCCACCTTCCTGCCGATCGGCGGGTGGCGCCATGGCATCAGCATCGGTGTCGGTTTCATCAAGGCGGCGCTGGTGCTGTGGTTCTTCATGAAGCTGCGCACTGCAGGGGGACTGGCTCGGCTCAGTGTCCTCGGCACGCTCCTGTTCCTGATGGCGCTGATCTTGCTGGTCTGGATCGACTATGCGAGTCGCAGTTCATACCGAGGTTCAGAGATCATGACCGGCGAGCCCAATGCCGCCATATCACCGCCCGCGTCCTGATGCGGCGAGAATGCGCTCGCCGCGACCCGGCGACAGCGGCGTCGCCAGGCCAGGTGGAGCGGCTCCAGGATTGGCCGCGTTGAACTTTCACTCTCAGTCCCGCACCATCTGCAACGTGGCCCCACCGATCCGCGCCGTTTCCGTCCGGCTCGCCTCATCATAGCTCCCACGAGTGGCAGTCGCTGAGCCTAGATCTCATTTAATGGAACTTAACGTCTCACTTGCTGTTGTCACCATTCGCCACCGAAGTCATCGGTGCCGGCGTATCGATCGAGGCGACTGGCAAGAGGAAGTCATGATGAAAAGCTCGGAGGAAGCTGGATCGGAGGCTCAAGTCTATGCCCGCGTCCTCAATCTCATTATCCTACCCCTGATGTGTTGTCCCCGAAAGCGCAGGTCCGCGATCGTGGCCGCTGGCGGCTCGCACGAGTAGTACCAGACTGACGGCGCGGTGCTCGGGGCGTGCGCGCTGCATCCGACTCTCGTTGAGAGAGCGGACAGCGATGACAGCTGAAGATTGCGTCATGGTGCCTGTCATGCGGGAAGAACGATTTGCCGACGCTGGAACGGTTGATGATGGACCCGATGCGCCGCCGGGCCTCCAAACGCTGCAGATTGCGACAGCAGCAGCCGGTCGGCCCGTAGATCCAGCAGCCATTCAGCGGCGCCCGTTTCTCTTGCGGGCAGGAGAAAAGTTAAGGCCTTACGTCGACCGCATGATCGCGAGATCGTCGCAGGTATCGAACAGCGCTGTCCTCGATGCCGCTCTGTTCCCGTGGACGAAGGTGCTCCGCGAGAATTGGGGTACTATCCGCCGGGAAGCGCTCGCCGTAATTGGCAAGAGCGACGATGTTCCGCAGCTCGGCGCGGTATCTCCGAACCACGCGCGCATTGCCAAGGATGAGCGCTGGCGATCCTTCTTCCTGGTCGGTTACGGTCAGCGGATCGAACGCAACATCGCGCTGTCCCGTGACGGCAGCCGTGCTGGAACGGGTCCCAGGGTTAAACAGCGGGTTTTTCTCCGTCCTGCGGCCCGGCACGCACATTCCCCGCCATCGCGGTGTCACCAAGGGGTTGCTCACATGCCACTTGGGACTTCAGGTGCCGACCGGAAAGGCATTGCGCATGACCGCAGCCGGGCAGGACGGTCGCGCGCGCGTTTCTTGCCGCCGTGCGCCGATCCGCCTTCGTACGGGACGCGCGCGCCAATTTGGATCGATGGGAGGCGGCTTTGAAAGGCATCGAAGCGGGGATTCGCGGATGAGCCCCGTTGCAGACAGATCGAGCCCCAAGATGATCGGGGCGTCTGTTGCTCTGGTCACGTTGGTGGACAAGGGCAAGGCGCTCCGCGAACGAGCCGTGCACGTACGCGGCACTGCTCGGAGGCTATAAGCCTGAAGGGATAGAGGACCTATGCACGTCGGGATCAGGAGAGCAGTGGCATGACGATGCACAAGCTGGTGGTCTTGGGTGGCGGTGTCGCCGGTCTGGATTTGGCTACGCATCTATCAGGCAGACGTGCGGGCGAACAGAGAGTAAGCGTTACTCTGGTAGACCGCGAGGCTGCCTATGTATGGAAGCCGATGCTGCACACGGTCGCGGCCGGAACGGCCAACGCGGGCATGCAGCAGACGGTCTATGCCGCGCATGCACTGCGCCATGGCTTCCACTTCGAATACGGAGAGGCGACCAACGTGGATCGTCGCCTGCGCCGGGTGCATCTGGCAGCCATCGGGGCAGATGGTGAAACCATCGTGCCTGAACGGACGATCGAATACGATACTCTGGTGCTGGCAGTCGGCAGTCGCGCCAATGATTTCGGTACGCCAGGCGTATCGGAACATTGCGAGAGGATCGACAGCCTGTCCGATGCGATCACCTTCAACGCCCGGCTCCGCGTCGAGTTATTGAGGAGCATCGCTTCGGGATCCCCGCTGACGGTTGGCATCGTAGGCGGCGGCGCCACCGGTGTCGAACTGGCTGCTGAACTGGTCCAGGTAGCACAAGTGGCCGAGCGTTATGGCGCCACGGGCGCGATGAGCCATCTCCAGGTCGTGCTGGTCGAATCCGGTCCGCGCCTGCTCGCTCCCTTCCCCGAGCGAGTGGCGATTGCCGCTCGTGGCAAACTCGAACAACTCGGCGTCCAAGTACGAACTGGCACGTACGTGATTGGCGCGGACAGAACCGGCCTCCAACTCGGAGACGGTCAAAGCATCGCCGCACCACTCAAGCTGTGGGCCGCAGGCGTGAAGGCGCCCCCGCTGCTGGATAGCTTCTCGGACCTGGAGCGAAGCCGCAACGGGCAGCTCGTCGTCGGCCCGACGCTCTCGGTGGAGTCCGACCCAACACTTTACGCGGTGGGAGACTGCGCCAGCCCCCGCCTTCCGGGGAGGAAGCGGCCAGTGCCGACGACCGCACAGGCGGCAAGCCAGCACTCGCGCTATCTCAGTCGCCACCTGCCAAAGCTTATCGCAGGAAGGGCCGCGCCGCCGGCGAGCTACCATGACTTTGGAGCGTTGGTGTCGCTAGGTGGCTTCGACGCCTACGGGACGCTCGGCCGCTTCGGCCTGTTCGAAGGTGGCTTCTTGCGCGGGCGTGTCGCGCAGTTCGGCCATGCCATGCTGTACCGAAGCTACCAGGCGCGTCTTCATGGCCTCCTCAACGGCACCCTACTGTGGCTCGTAGATACGATGAACCAAAGGGTCAGGCCATCCGCCCGACTGACCTGAGCTGCGCCGGCTGAAAGGACAGCCCGTGAATTGACGTCTTGCAGCGCAACTGGGATCGGATCACGTCATCCGCATGAGGAACCGAGATGAAACCTTGGACCTTCAACTGGTCGGACATTGCTTTGATCTTGCTGCGGATCAGGCCGATTCTGACTATCGGCATGTTGCTGCAAGCCTCTCAAACGCCGGCGCAGGCGGCCGAAGCATTTGGTTTTGAGAGCCGGCTTTGCCGCGCCGTTGTCTTCACCGCCCGACCGGTCGAGCGCTTCACGGTTGCAGAGCGCATGCCCCACTATCGCGTTCCTGGGGCCAGCGTCGCGATCATCTAGAATTGTCGAGTTGCGGAAACCCGCGGCTTCGGTGTCCTGCATACGGGCGGTCGTGGAAAACGCATCCCCATATCGGTAAAGTTGTGGCCTTGCGGGGGTTGCCTGCCCCGCAATGGGCATGCGCCGAACAGACCCGCATTGCACCAAAGGACGACAGCACCTGTGAAGTATCGAACTGCAACCGCCTTGCTGATCGCCGCGGCGGGCCTTGCGTCCGTGCAGCCCCCCGATCGCACGGACAGGGATGTTCGGGCTGAGGCGGTCAAGTTCCAGCATGCGATCCGCCACAGGGACAAGGCGGTGTTTCTGTCACTCTTCCTCAATCCGGCCGCCACCAATTGGCAGGAGGTCATGAGTGTGAAGGCCGTAGCGAAGGACGCTTCCAGCAGGGGCATCAAGGCGGCCTACGACCCGGGAAACAATCCGGTTGCGTTCATCGACAGCATCGTCGCGAGAGAAGGGAACGCCGACGAGGATTTCAGCAACATTCGTGTCGCAGGGGATAGCGACTCAGCGGCGATGGCGTTCGATTATGCGTTTAAGATCGACGGCGTGATCCTGAACACCGGCATGGAACATTGGCTTCTCGCCAATACCAACAAAGAACGGCGGATCGTATCGGTGGCATGGTCGGTGAACGGGTAGGCTCATTCCCTAATTCGATCCCAAGGCGGAAGCGTTGTCCATCTCGATCGCGGTTCGCTTGCCGGAAATCGACAAACCGGTTCTACCTGACAGGTTGCGCAGGGCAGGTCGCATTGAACGGCGAAAGTCGATAGTGCCACTCGAACGTCCGAAGCCTCCGACCGACATGGCCTTCGATCCGGCCGGTCAACCGATCGGCCTCGCGCACGTAGATGACGCGCTGGGGAAAATCATGGTCCGGATTCTCGAACACCGCCTTGCCTGCCGTGATCGATACGGCCCTGAAGACAGTCGGCTGCTGCCCCTTGGGACTGGCGAAGAACGCGAGACCCTCCGGTGTCCGGTCGATACGGGACAGCTCCCAACTGGTGCGGCCGTCGCGGATCGATTTGCTGAGGCCGAGCATCACGCCGCCGCGATCGTCCGTCCAGGTCTCCGTCGCCTCACCCCGTGGCGAACATTCGAGCCAATGCCCCGCCATCCATGACAGGTCAGCACCCTGCGGCGCCGACGATGCTCCGGTCCCGGCAAGCACTGCCATCCCGGCCAGACACCGGCCTACTGCTCGATGAACTGCCATCTACTTCGCGACCTGAAGCGCGGGGCGGAGCTTGGCCAGTCCGCGAACGGCATAGTCGTTCGATGGATCGAGCTTCAACGACTGCTCGAAGTAGTCGATCGCGGCGGAACGGTCGTCGCGGGCCGCTGCGCTGTCGGCCAGCCCGTCCCAGGCATAGGTGAGGCCGGGAAACTGCTGGAGGGCGAAGCGGAAGATCGCGTCCGCCTCCGTCAGCTTGCGCACGTCGATCAGGTCGTAGCCAAGCTCCAGCAGCGTGTCCCCGGTCGCATCCGCCCGAGGGGGCGTCGCTTTGCGGACCGCATCGAACATGCCGGTCGCACCGGCGACGCCACCTCGAGCCAGGGCGTCCCAAAGCTCATCGCGAAGTTGCCGCACCGGCATCTTGTATGGCGCGCCGAACACGATGGCCGAAAGATCGATCGCCGCCCTGGCGGCCGACATGCGGTCGCCGTTGCCGAGGATGACGACCGTCACCCGGTCGTCGGGGAAGCGCAGGATGTAGGAGGAGAAGCCACCGTCGCTGCCCGAATGGGCGACCGTCTTCCGGCCGAACCGCGCGCCGATCTCCCATCCATAACCATAGCCGTTACGGTAGGGCGTGAAGATCTCGTCCAGCGTTCGGCGCGACACCAGCCTTTCGGTGTAGAGCGCCTGGTCCCAGCGGAGCAGGTCGCCGGTCGTCGAGACGATGCCGGTATCGCCGAGCCGCGTCGAGGGATCGACGTAGGTCGCGGTGATGAAGGCCGATCCCCTCGAATAATAGCCCGACGCCGCGCCGGGCACGACCGCCCGGTTGTCATCGTAGCTGCTGTGGCTCATGCCGAGCGGCGTGAAGATATTGGCCTTCAGGTAGTCCCCAAAGGCGGAACCCGAGAGGCGTTCGACGATGAGGCCGAGGAGGAAGTAGCCGGAATTCGAATATTCGTACTTCTCGCCTGGCACGAACCTTAGCGGCAGCGTCCGAAACAGGTCGACGAAGCCACCTCGGCTATAGTGTTTCAAGCTGAGATCGTCATCCCAGTCTGGCAGGCTGGACACGTTCCTGATGCCGGACGTGTGGGTCAACAGGTGGCGGATCGTGATCAGTTTCCAGGCGGGCGGGCAGTTGTCGAGATAGGTACAGATCGGGTCATCGACCTTGAGCTTGCCGCGATCTCGCAATTGCATGATCGCCATCGCCGTGAACTGCTTGGTCATGGAAGCGATGTGGAACACGGTGCGCGGCGTGTTCGGCACGCCCAGCTCATAGCTCGCCATGCCATAGGCGGTGTCGATCAGCGGTTTGCCGTCGCGGACGACCAGGACCGCGCCGGTGAACTGACCGTTGGCCACAGCGGCGCGCATATAGGCATCGGCCCGGATGCGCACGGCATCCCAGGTCGGGACGCTCTCCGGCGGAACGTCCTTACCCCCGGCCTGAACGGGCATGGCGGCGCCGATCAGCAGAGCGGCGGCTACTGCGAAGATCCCATGTCTCAGCGCCCGCGAGATCGTCACGCCTCTTCCTTTCCGATCGTTTCGACCGCATCAGCCATCCTCGCGACATGTGGACGCTCGGCCAGCAGCCCCTCAAGCTGTCGCAGACGGTCCCAAAGATCTTCACCGAGTTCCCGCATGAGCTGGCGAGATACCCGTTCGTTGACCGCACGCGTGCGATGGATCATCGGCATGGCGGCGATACCGCTGTCGGTCAGCCGCAATATCGTCCGGCGACGATCGTCCGGATCGCGCTGGCGCACGACCAGCCCCCGCTTCTCCAACGCTCCCACCCATTGGAGCACCAAAGGGTGCGATTGCCGCAGCAGAGCTGCGAGTTGGGTGACAGAAAGTTGCTCCTGCTCCTCAAGCGCGAACATTGTCGAATGCGTGCGCAGCGGCGGTATGGCGGGATCGCGGACAGTCCATTCAGTGCCGCCATCCACCATGAGGTCAGACAATCGGCGGAGCATGTGCGGCAAGAAAGCAGGTCCAAGGGAGCGGACGAAATCTTCCGTTCATGGCGACTCGGTAGCTCACAACATGGTCCGTCACAAGTTACGTAATAAGTTACACTTGACTCCCTTTCTGGCGTTCTTGAATGCGCTGCCGTGACGCTTGTGAAAGGCCAATCTCGTCCTCGTTACTCGTTCCCAGCGAGAAAGCCCCGGCCGTCTCGCGGGCCGTTGCTGATCGGAAAGGCTGATCGAACCACGTTCTACAGCATTTCGGTTTGATCTTGTCAGAAGGCTTGGCGAATTGGCCTTCCACTGACAGATTGGAGGGATGGCCCCTCTTTTTCGGTTTCCGACTGCGCAACGGTGTGCCCCAGAGGTTGAGGCATGGTTCGCTCGGAGCGACCCGTTGCGCGGTTTGGTTGAACCTTGGTTCGAACGGATACGCGCTTGCGGGCCCGACGTGCGCGCGCTGATCCACGATTGGCGTCCGACAGCTTGCGCGGAAGATGCCGCGTTCGCCTATGTCGATGCGCATGCCCAACACGCCAACATTGGGTTCTTTTTTGGAGCATTACTCCCTGATCCCGTCGGACTGCTGGAAGGCACGGGCAAGCGCATGCGTCACGTCAAACTGCGGACCGACCGAATGCCCGACGAGACCGCCCTTGGCGACCTCATCACTGCGGCATATTCTGATATATGCTATCGTCTCGACGCAGCCCGATCATGAAGGGAGCCGACATGTACGTGTGCGGTCTTGTCATCCCCGTCCCCGAAAGCGCCATGGACGTCTATCGTCGGTGGGCAGAGCAAGGAGCGAAATTCTTCAAAGAATATGGCTGCATCGAGATCGTTGAATGCTGGGAGGATTTCATTCCAAACGGCGAACATACCGATTTCCGCAAGGCGGTTGCTGCCAAGGAAGGCGAGAAGATCGTTTTCACTTGGCAAGTCTGGACCGACAAAGCTTCTTTCGAGGCTGCTGAGGAAAGGATGCACCAGGACCCGCGTATGGATTCTGCCGGCGAGCCTCCGTTCGACGCACGACGGCTGATCCTGGGATGCTTCCAGCCAATCGCCGCGATGGGACGAAGCTGATCCGGAATGAACGGCTTCTACGACCACTCCCGGCTTCGGCTCCCCCCTGCCCCAAAACTCGATCAGACTGTGCGGAAACTCGCCGACTGGTTCCATCGGATTGCTGAGAGCCGTATGCTGTGTCCATGGCGTACATTGAGGGTCATGCGCGCGAGCAAGCGCTGCTGCTGCCGGCATCGGTCGAGGACTATCTGGCGGTAGGCAGTCCGGTTCGGTTCATCGACGCGTTTGTCGATGATCTCGATCTGGGCGAGGCCGGCTTCCATCGCTCGCGGCCGAAGGCGACAGGTCGGCCGGGCTATGACCTGGGCGACATGCTCAAGCTGTACCTGTATGGCTATCTCAATCGGGTGCGGTGGAGCCGTCGGCTGGAGGCAGAGACGACACGCGACCTGAGGTGATCTGGCTGCCGCGCGGGCTGCGCCCGGACTACAAGACCATCGCCGACTTCCGTCGCGACAACCACAGCGTCTTCAAGGCGGTGTTTCGCGCCTTCATAATTCTGTGCCGCAAGCTCGACCTGTTCGGGCGCGAGCTGCTGGCGATGGACGGCACGCGGCTGAAGGCCGTGAACAATCCGGGACGCAACTTCTCCCGCAGGTGAATCACGAACGAATGCCGTAGTTGCGAACGATTATCAACTCTACTGGGCTATGCGGGGGCAACGAGACCGGTGCACGCGACTCAGGCGAATGGTCCCAGCTCGCGATCTGGGGGATGAAAGACGATCAGCCATTGCAGGTCGACCTGGCCGACCAGGATGCCGTCACCGACAGCGAGAGCGATGGCGGCTTTCGCTACGAGATCGAGGCGTCCACGAACGGACGGGCCTGGCGCGCGATCGCGCCGGCCGCCGCGACGGGGCAGGACCCGCCGCACGCCTAGCATGTGCTGGCACGAGCCGAGCAGGCCCGCTTCGTGCGCATCCGCAACCTGCACAGCCCTAACGAGGCAAAGTTTTCGCTTTACGACCTGCGGGTGTTCGGCACCGCGCCGGTCTCGCTGCCGTCTGTTGTCGTAAGGGGCTCGGCACAACGCGACCCGGCAGATCCTCGACACGCCCGGCTCGAATGAAAGGCGGTGAAGGGCGACGATTTTTACGTCGTCCGGCTCGGCATGCGCGGTGACCGCAGTTCGATGGCTACGCCCTTTCCCAATTGGTCAAGCGGAGTTTCTGGCACAGAAAGGATCGCTATCCCGGCAGGGTATTGTCTATTCGGAAGATGGATATTACGGCGCACGCGA
>Ga0268264_10001344_pt1 | contig 23085 bp, 39 predicted proteins | sample KBSSwiS32_FD_190357 | JGI IMG/M metagenome (GOLD analysis project Ga0268264, IMG submission 190357) | Switchgrass rhizosphere microbial communities from Kellogg Biological Station, Michigan, USA - KBS Switchgrass S3-2 (SPAdes) (version 2) | ecosystem: Host-associated > Plants > Roots >...
ACCATCGCCCAAGTCTCGAACAGGAGATCAAGACCGCCGATGCTATTGTTGTTGGCGCGGTGGTCCATGTTCAACGACTGAACGAGGAGAAGACCGATCCTGAAGGCTGGACGTCATTCATCTACACCGTGAGAGTGAAGAAAACCCTTCGCGGCGATACGCCACCCGAGATCGCGCTGAGTGCATCGAACGACTCCGGCGGATATCGAATGTCGGTTGGTGAGACGCACTTGCTGTTCCTCGCGCGACGAGGTGCTTATTTTGCCGTTGATCCTTGCGGGAACTCGCGAGACTTGCACAAAGACCGAACAATCGTTCATCGGGTGATGTCAGTTCTCCACGGTAAAAGAGATGTGCCCTAACCACGCGGTCAACACGGACGCCCACCGGCGGCGCTTTGCGCCTTGGTGGTCGCCGGTTACCTTGGTTCGTTAGGCCGCATATGGACCGCGCTGAATGGGGTAAAACGTTGTTCTATGGATTCGGCCTTGTCGAGGGTGGTGGTGTCGTAAACGGCGCAACATATTCGACGGTTACAAACGTAGCCATCGTCGGGTGCTTGATGGTGATCCTCCCTTTCCTAATTGGCTACCTAATTGCGCGGTTCGGCCTAATTTATGGTCTAGTCCTCGGCATCGCACCTGCAATCTTCGCTCTTTCCGAGCTACCTACTGAGATCTTGGGCCTGCCTCGGATTGACGGCGCTGTCTTATTGTTCTTCGTGTACGTAATGCTTGCCGGTGTTTGCGGCTTTGCCGGTCAGCGGCTGGCGTTGTGGCGAAATGCGGCCTAACCACGCGGTCAACACGGACGCCCACCGGCGGCGCTTCGCGCCTTGGTGGCCGCCGGTTACCTTGGTACGTTAGGCGTCATGACTACAGCTCCAACGAAAAATGAAGCACGAGTCGTCAGACTTAGCGGGATACTTTTTGCTGTCGGCTGGATCATCGGCGGCGGTTTTATCCTCGCATCCGTGAGTGGGAACACGCGATGGCTCTTGGGCTTGGCGGTGGTGCCATTTGTAGCGTGGCGTTGTTTCGTCTGGGTTCGCGCAGCGCAAGCTGGCCGATACCCGAGTTGGAGGGACGCATGGTTGCCGTGGCGCCAACGTTAACCACCGTGCCGCCTAACCACGCGGTCAACACGGACGCCCACCGGCGGCGCTGCGCGCCTTGCTGGTCGCCGGTTACCTTGGTTCGTTAGGCGTCGAGGGCGCCTGTGGCATCGTTGCCGCCACAACAGAAGTGCAGCATGGTCCAGAACTCTCGGAGACCAACATGTTCGACCCAAAGCAGCCAACGCGCTTCCAACCGGGAGAAGGCAAGACGTTTACGGTCGGTCGGATGAGCATGACGTTCAAGACGACCGCAGGCGAAAACTGGAATGCGTATACCGTCTGCGAGGCCATAGAGCCGCCCCAGTCTGGCGCTGGCTACCACCGACATCCAACGTACGACGAGACGTTCATCATCTGCGAAGGACACTACGACTTTCGCCTCGACGGAGAGTTGCTGAAACTGAGCCCCGGCGACGTGGTCTTTGTCCCGCGCGGGACGCCGCACGGTTTCGTCAGCACGGGCCCCGAAGTGGGCCGCCAAATCATTATCAGTTCGCCCGGGGGCGTCTTCGACGCCATGATCGCCGAGGTAACCATGCTTGATACGGGAGGCCCTACGCGAAAGGCCTCAGAGGAGGCCAAAGCTATTGCGACGAAATATGGCTTGGAGTTCCTACCAACTTGACTACGGTCCCGCGGCTCGAAGTGCCGGCGTTGACGCCTAACCCTTCCTTCAAGCGGACAGTCAACGGGCTGCGCCCGTAGCCTGCCGCTTAAGTCAACCGTTAGGCGTCAGTTTGCAGTAATGTCGCGCCTCCAACTCACCTTCGGTGCGCTGATCCTTGTGCAAGCCGCTCACTCCGTCGAAGAGTACGTTGGTCACCTCTGGGAGTCGTTCCCGCCTGCGCGCTTTCTCACCAGTCTGGTATCTTCCGATCTCGAGCGCGCGTTTATTCTTCTCAACGTATCGCTCCTCGCCTTCGGCCTCTGGTGCTTCATTTGGCCGGTGCGGCGCGGCTGGGCGGTTGCTGTTCCTTTGGCGTGGCTCTGGGCCGTGTTAGAAATCGTCAACGGCATCGTCCATCCGCTTTGGTCACTTCGCGAAAGTGGCTACACTCCAGGTCTAGCTACCGCTCCGGTTCTGCTTGTTCTGGCAGTCTATCTCGTATATCAGCTGCGTCGCGCAAGTGTGCCATCAACTGCCGCCTAACCACGCGGTCAACTCGGACGCCCACCGGCGGCGCTACGCACCTTGGTGGTCGCCGGTTACCTTGGTTCGTTAGGCGTCGGAAACGCACGCACAGGAAGCGGTCTTGCTCATTTCCGGAAGCTGCCACTGCGGAAATATCGCGTTCGAGTTGCTGTGGGAACCCGAACCAGCCGAGATTCCCGCGCGGGCCTGCACCTGTTCCTTCTGCACCAAGCACGGAGGCGTGTGGACCTCTTGCCCCGCTGGTAGGCTTACCGTAGTAGTGGCTGATAAACAGAATGTTTCGCGCTATGCGTTTGGAACCAAGACGGCCCAGTTCCACATTTGCACGAGGTGTGGTGTCGTTCCCCTCGTCACGAGCGAGATTGATGGGAAACTGTATGCCGTCGTCAACGTCAACGCATTCCAGGACATAGACCGGTCTCTGCTCAAGAATGAATCGGCTACATTTGATGCGGAAGACGAGCAATCTCGCCTTGCCAGACGCAAGCGCAACTGGATAGGTCGTGTTGGGTTTAGTGATGGCGACGCCTAACCACGCGGTCAACACGGACGCCCACCGGCGGCGCTTCGCTTCTTGGTGGTCGCCGGTCACTTTGGTACGTTAGGCGTCGCACCGAGCCAGGACCGCTCCTTCAACAAGCCGCAGATCATCATGCCCGCTCAGGCCATTCATCACATCAACATTCGCGCTCACAAAACACTTGTGGCGGAACTGAAAGATTTCTATGAAGGCGTACTCGGGCTTCGTGCCGGATGGCGCCCGCCGTTCAAGTCGACCGGGCACTGGCTGTATCTTGAAGACAGACCCGTAGTTCATCTTGTTGAAGATGAAACGGTCCAAGGCTCAACAGGAAGCCGGGGGCCCATCGTTGACCATGTGGCGCTTTCATGCACGGGCCTGCGGGACTTTGAAGAGTTGCTGAGGACGAAGAACATCGCCTTCCGAAGGACCGAAGTGCCAGAAACCTCACTCGTACAGTTGATCTTCGTTGATCCTGCGGGAAATGGTGTCGAGCTTCAGTTCGCCGACGGCGACGCCTAACCCGTCGCTCAACCGGACGACCGCCGGCGGGCTTGCGCCCGCGCGTCGGCCGCCGGTTAGCTTCTGTCGTTAGGCCTCACGGATCGAGGGCACTTGGATGACTGAGTTGCGATTCGACGAAGAGGCTACAAAGCGATTGCTAGCTCTATACGTCACGCCGGATATGGTGTCGCAGCGCGCCGAGTTCCTGCGCGCATTGGACCCCAAGTCAGGCGAGCGAGTGCTGGATGTCGGCTCCGGTCCGGGATTCGTGGCGGACGCCATCGCCGCGGCCGTGGAATCGCGAGGCGCGGTCCATGGCGTAGACATCAGCGAGCCGCTGCTTGCGGTGGCTCGAACGCATTGCGCTCACCAGCCATGGGTGGAATTCCATCGAGCTGACGCTACGCAGCTCCCCTTTCCAGAGCAGCACTTTGACGCAGTCATATCGACGCAAGTATTGGAATATGTTCGCGATGTTGATCTGGCGTTGGCCGAGTTTCACCGCGTTATTCGAAAGGGCGGACGGACGGTGATCGTGGATACGGACTGGGACTCGATCGTGTGGTACTCGCCCAATCGCGACAGAATGAGCCGGGTCCTATCCGCATGGGAACAGCACGCTGCCGATTCGTATCTCCCTCGAACAATGTCCAATAGGCTGCGTCATGCTGGCTTTCAAGTCGATGCGACAAAAATAGTTCCGGTACTCAATACGGCTTATGATACGAACACTTTCAGCAATCAGCTTATCGATTCTATTGTTCCCTTTGTGATTGGGCGAAACGGACTCACGCGCGACGAAGCGGAAGCGTGGGCAGGAGAAATAAGACTCGCTGGAAAGCGGGGCGAGTACTTCTTTAGCCTTAATCGCTATTTGTTTATGGCCAAAAAGAAGTAGCACTCTCATGAACGCCGCCCCGCTGCAACCGGTGCTCTCGCGCCGCGCCTTCATCTTCGGCATCAGCGCGCTCGCCGGCGGGCTCGTGCTGGGCACGCCGGCCGCATTCGCGCAAGCAGCGGCTCAGGCCCCGACGCCCACACTGTCCGCTATCGACATTCGGAGCGTCTGCGAGTGCGCCGGCGATGCACATTGTGTAATCGTGGCCGCGAGCGCCGTAACGATTCGCTCAATCTTCATGTCGCGCTCACTGCGCATTCAAGGCTCGTTGACGGCGCGCGGCACAAAGACGATCAACCAAGGAGTACATCGTGGCCGACGAAGATAATGTAAAGACACCGCTCGATGCGATGCAGGATACCTTGTCCACACTGAAAGAGATGGAGCACTATTCGAAGACGAACATCGAAAAGCTTGCGGCGTTATGGCTCGAAGTCAGCGAGCACAAGGAACAGAAGCAGTACGAAACGATGGTCGACGAAGTTCTCAAGTGCCAGAATCGGTTTCAGGAGTCGATCACATCCCTGATCGAGGCATATGAGGAGGAAACTGCCCGGCTGACGAGTAGCACGCAGTAGCGAAGCGGCCCGAGAGCATTTGCCAAAGAGGCGCGGCGGCAAAGGGCTCGTCACATGACGCCAATTGGAGGGGCCAATGTCGATCAACCAAACTCCTGATCCCGATGCGTTTCGTGATTTCGAACGTGCTGGTTGGACGTCTAACGTATCCGAGTACGAGGCTGCGTTCGCACGCATTACGAGCCAGTCCATTGGGCCCTTATTGGACGCAGTGGACCTGCGACGCGGGGCCCGGATGCTCGACGTTGCGACCGGGCCGGGCTATGTCGCGGCTGCAGCGGCCGAGCGCGGAGCGAGGGTCGTGGGCGTCGATTTTTCCGCTGCGATGGTTGCGCGTGCCCGTACGATCTACCCCGCCGTTGAATTTCAAGAAGGGGATGCGGAAGCAATTTCGTTTCCGGATGGCAGCTTTGATGCCGTAGTTATGAATTTCGGCATGCTTCACTTGGCGCGGCCCGAGCGAGCGATGAGCCAAGCCGCGCGCGTCCTCAAGCCCGGGGGGTCCTTTGCCTTCACCGTGTGGGCGAAGCCGGAGGAGGCTGTGGGCTTTGGAATCATCCTCAAGGCGATTCAATCTCACGGTAACCCCGCGGTGCAGTTGCCTCAGGGGCCGTCATTCTTCCGATTCAGTGATCCCGCCGAGTGCGACCGAACTCTGCGCGAAGCCGGTTTCCTGAACGTTAGGGTTACGTCTGTTCGTCAGGTTTGGCGGTTCGATGCGCCGGACGAACTATTCGATGCCATCTTTAACGGCGGGGTAAGAATCAAAGCGATACTTCGCGCCCAATCCAGCGAGGCACTTGAGGCAATTCGTACCGCAGCGCGCGAGTCGGCGAAGAATTTTACCCACCATGGCGTTATTAAACTCCCCATGCCTGCGATCTTGGCATCGGCAGTAAAGCCTACGTGAAAATGCATGTTTCGCGACCATGCTCTGTACGGGGGTGTGCGGCCTAACCCGGCGTTCAACACGGACGTCCCGCGTGCGGAGCTTCCCCCCGCAGCGGGCCGCCGGTTGGCTTTGTTCGTTAGGCCGCGTGGTCCTGCCGGAGATAATTGCGATGGACTCTTCCGTGTTCGAAAGCAGTCTGCGGCCTAACAAGCCAGGAGGCACATGAATGCGATCGAGCTAGTCCTGTACGCCATCGTCGCACCATTGCCGTTGTTGTTGGGGCTGACGAGCGCAATCTGGCCTGAGAGAATTGTCGCAATGTGTCAGAACCTGCGCCAAAATGGCAGTTGGTTCTCCGGCGGAGCCCTCTACGCGACTCCACGGCGCGCCAGGCTTACGGGCGTTGGTTTATGTCTCGTAGGAGCTATATGCCTTGCGCCTTTCACGGACGCGATCTTCCACTAATGAGTCCTAACCACGCGGTCAACACGGAGGCCCACCGGCGGCGCTCCGCGCCTTGGTGGTCGCTGGTTATCTTGGTACGCTGGGCCTCGTCCACGTGGCAGTCATCAGCAATGCCGCAGGAGGACTAGCGTGCCCCTGTTCATGGTAATTGAGCACTTCCGGAACGGCGAAGCCGCACCCGTATATCGCCGCTTCAAAGAGCGCGGTCGGATGGCCCCCGACGGTCTTACGTACGTCTCGAGTTGGGTCGACGAGAACTTGGCAACCTGCTACCAACTCATGGAAACAAGCGATCGAGGTCTGCTTGACGAGTGGATACGAAACTGGAAAGACCTGGTTGAATTTGAGGTTCATCCAGTCATATCGTCCCAAGAGGCGGCCCAACGGGTGGCGAGCCTGGAAGCATGACGCGGCCTAACCTCTCGCTCAACCGGACGCCCCGCGCCGTCCTTCGGGTCGCCGGTTAGCTTGGTTCGTTAGGTGCCAGATGGAAATCCGTGATATTCGACCATCGGAGATTGAGGCGGCTCGGCGCCTGCTAGTGGCGAGCGGCTGGACTCGTCGCGTTTCGGATCCATCGGATTTTCGCGAACTGTTGTCGCGGTCACAGCGCTCCGTCGTCGCGGTAGAGGGTGGCGAAGTCATAGGCTTCTTGCGTGCCCTTACCGATGGCATGGCGAACGGCTACATTTCCATGCTGGTCGTCGCGGAGGATCACCGACGGAAGGGCGTTGGTCGCGCGTTGGTGAACTCGGTTATGGGTGATGGCCGCGGAATGACCTGGGTGCTTCGCGCAGCCCGAGATGGCGTCGCGGCGTTTTACGAAAAAATTGGCTTCGTCCGGTCCGAAGTAGCGATGGAGCGCCGAGATGCAAGGACAATTGAGTGACGTCTAATTCTAGTTGAGGGTCATGAACAGATCCGTCTCGGACCTTGCCACACTGCTCCGATCGATGGAGCCCGAACTGCATGAAGGCGTGTTCGTGTATGCGTCGGCGCCTCATGAAGCCGACTGGAATGCATTGTCGGCGTTTGCAACCTTTCGAGAGGCTGAGGGCATCACGCTCATCACCTCCGAATCCGAAGCCATCAAGGCAAAGCTGACTGTCATCTTCCGGGCGGCCTGGATCACCCTTAAGGCTCACTCCGATCTTCAGGCAGTCGGCCTCACGGCCGCGTTCTCGCGTGCCCTCGGTGAAGTGGGCATCAGCTGCAATGTCGTTGCCGCTGGGTACCATGACCACATCTTCGTGCCAGTCGAATCCGGCCAAGCTGCCCTCGCTGCCTTGCGAGCGCTTCAAAGGCAATCGGCATGAGTAGTGCTACTTTTCCAGGAGCAGCATGGCCAAATACCTGATCTCCTTCCCAAGCGCGGCGATGGTCGTGCCCGATGGCGAGTGGGAGACGATCGGACGCGACGCGCACGCTGTGATCGACGAGGCGAAGGCCGCCGGCGTCTACGTGTTCGGCGGCGGCATCGACGAAGACGTTCCCGCCGCACTTGTCTCGGCCGACGGCGCGGTCACCGAGGGTGGGTATTCGTGGGCACCCCCACTCAACGGCGGCTTTACCGTGCTCGAACTTCCCTCGCGCGAGGACGCCGTCGCGTGGGCGGCGCGCATCGCGAAGGCTTGCCGCTGCGACCAGGAGTTGCGCGTCTTCCAGTTCGACCCGCAGTCCTGAAGTGAGTCTCGGCCATGAGTCGCGCCGGCGCGATGACGAAAGCGTGCTCCGGTTTCGCCGGTTGCGTCCCCAAGATCAAGACCGCCTCTGGCGCTGGCTGCACATCGCCTTGTGGGATCCGCCGCCCGCCGGTCTCCGGCCTCTCGAGATCCTGCAGCGGCCGGACGTCAGCATATATGCAGATAGTTGGGGGAGTGCCACCGACGTTGGGGTTGTGGCAATGATTGACGGCCACGACATCGGGGCGTGCTGGATGCGCCTGCTTCCCGAAGGCGTTGGCCTGGCGTACGTTGATGAACGCACGCCTCAACTTGGCATCGCATTGGAGCCGGCGTTTCAACACAAAGGGTATGGCGGTAAGCTACTGCTGGCAGCGCTCGCCGCCGCTCAATCTGCGGGCTATCGGCAGGTGTCGCTGACTGTGCATCCTGAGAACCCGGCCATTGCCCTTTATGAACGCTGTGGGTTCAGGAAGAGCGGATTACGCCACAATTACTACCTCATGCTCGCCTCGGCAGCCTAACATTGCGTTCAAAAGTTTCCGCGCGAGTCGTAACAATGTGCGCACCCGTGCAAAGTAGGATAACGCTGGAACGATGTGGAAAGCCCGGATCTGGAGGTTTGCCATGTACTCTGGAAGCTGTCACTGTGGTCGCATTGCCTTCGAGGTTGAAGGCGAGTTCTCGGAAGTCATGGAGTGCAATTGCTCTCACTGTAGTCGCAAGGGCTATCTCTTATGGTTCGTGCCGCGCGGTCAGCTTCGGCTCAAGTCGCCCGTGGAGAACATCTCGACCTACAAATTCAACAAGCACGTCATCAGCCACCACTTCTGCCCCAACTGTGGTTGTGCGCCGTTCGGGTTCGGTGTCAAGTCTGGCGCACCCATGGCAGCGGTGAATGTGCGGTGCCTGGAGGGCGTAGAACTCACGACGCTCAAACGCGTACCGGTCGATGGGCGAAGTCGGTGAAGGAGGCGCCTGACCACGCGGTCAACACCGACGTCCACCGGCGGCGCTTCGCGGCTTGGTGGTTGCCGGTTACCTTGGTTCGTTTGCGCTCAAGATACAGAGTCGCTATGCGCGATCTTACCTGTTTTGGTCTGCTGGTCGTCGTTGCTCTGCCTGCTTTTAGCAACGACGAAGTTCTTCCGGAAGGCACCATAAAGAAGGGCAGCCTTGCTAACGCCCAATTGATTGCTGATGCCAAACTAGGCGTAGCGGCCAAGGTTGGGGTGATGGGTTGCGCCAAGCCGGAACGGTTGGAGCCTTATGTCGTCGCGATGCCAACTGGCGTTCCGGGGCAACGGCAGTGGAAAGAGCTCTGGGTCGTATCGGGCTGCAACAGCAAATTTCCAGTTCATATCGACTTCAAGGAGTCCGGTCCGAGTGCCGCCGATTGGACTATAAGAAAATGAGCGCTAACCACTCGCTCAACCGGACCACTCGGCGGCGGCGCTTGCGCGCCGTCCGCTCGCGGCCGGTTTGCTTAGCTCGTTTAGTTAGGGCGTATGGGCGCGGGCAGTCTGGAGTGGCAACTTCGTCGAAACAGGAAAGGGAAAAATAATGAGCCTTGGATACAACAGCCTTTTGGGCGTCCTAATACTCGTTGCAGATATCTGGGCGATCATCAATATTTTTCAAAGCTCGGTATCGAACGAGAAGAAGCTGATTTGGATAATTGTGGTGGTGCTGCTGCCGGTTCTGGGCTTAATCCTGTGGTTTTTCCTCGGGCCACGGGATCGCAAGTCGTAGCATCGCCATCGGGCGGTGCGGGTGCGGCCCTGCTCTGCTGCCGGTGTCATGGGTTGGAGGCCACGATTGAAGCAAGGTGCAGGCGAATCGTGCGCCTAACCTCTCGCTCAACCGGACTGCTTGCCGGCGGTGCTTGCACGCCGTTCTTCTGGTCGCCGGTTAGCTTGGTTCGTTAGGCCGTACACAGCACGCCTCGTACCAACAAATGTTGCAGATTCGCCAAGCGACCGCATCGGACAGTGCTCCCATCTGGGATATCTTCCACGCCGTCGTTGCTCCTGGCGATACCTATACCTTTGATCCAGGCATCAGACGCGAAGAGGGTCTTGCGTACTGGCTGCATTCATCGAATTGGTGCTACGTCGCAGAGCGCGAACAAAACATCGTCGGGACGTACATTCTGAGGGCTAATCAGCCCGGTCTTGGTGCACACGTCGCCAACGCAGCATTCATGGTCTCGCCCGCTGCGCGCGGCCTTGGCGTCGGACGCGCTATGGGTGAACATTCGTTGAGTGAGGCACGTCGATTAGGTTTTCGCGCAATGCAATTCAACTTTGTGGTGTCTACTAACGAGCCAGCCGTCCGACTTTGGCAGCAACTTGGATTCAAAATTGTCGGTATCCTTCCTGGTGTGTTCCGCCATCGGGACAAGGGGTTTGTTGATGCCTATGTTATGTTTTGCTCGCTCGACGATGCTTAGCCTCTCGCGCAACCCGGGCGCCTCGCCGGCGGCGCTTACGCGCCGTCCGTTCGGCGCCGGTAGCTGGGCCCGTCGGGGGTCATGAATCTCGCTGCAGCGAAGGAGCTTCGAGCCAACGGCAAGCACGCCGAGGCCAAGGATCTGCTGGTCGCGCTTGTGGCTCAGAATCCGAACGACGCAGAACTCCAATATGAAACCGCCTGCGTTCACGACATCCTCGGTGAAGAAGCGTCCGCCGTCGCCTACTATCGTGCCGCGCTACTTGGTCGGCTTTCGCTGGAGCATCTTCGCGGTGCTTACCTCGGCCTGGGTAGCACGTATCGGACGCTCGGCCAGTACGCCGACGCACAAGCGACCCTGCGGCAGGGCCTGGAGCGTTTCCCCGAAGCCAACGAGATGAAGGTTTTCTTGGCGATGACTCTGCACAACCTTGGGCAATCGAAGGCGGCGGTCGAGTGCCTTCTGACAGTGCTTGCGAAGACGTCAAGCGACAAGGATATTCAAGCCTATCGACGTGCGATACTTTTCTATGCGGAAGATGTTGAGCGCATTTGGCCACATGACGCCTGACTAATCGCTCAACCGGGCCGCTTGCCGGCGGCGCGTTGCGCCTTGGTGGTCGCGGGTTACCTTGATTCGTTAGGCGGCACCCACTTTGGAGGTGCAGATGTCGTCATTCTTTTATTTTCTGCCAATGTTGGTGGCAATCGGCTTTCTCTTGGCGAGAGCTGCGCAGGGCGGGTCGGCGACTCCTAGACCGAGCCGGCGGGAACTCGCACTCGCGCTGCTTGGGATCGTTGTCTTGGGGGTCTTGGGCGTAGTCTTCGCTGGCCTGTTGCGGTGAGCTTTTTTGATCGTGCGCAACCCGGGTTGATGGCCGACGATCATCGATCGACAAACGAGGGCATGCCTTGGACCACAAACTAACTACGACCGCTTTCACGCTCGACGGCTACAAGATCGCTCGTAATCTGGGTGTCGTTCGCGGCATCATGGTTCGCTCGCGGTCCATCTTCGGCTCAATCGGAGGTTCACTCCAGACGCTGGTTGGTGGCAACATTACGCTATTCACCAGCCTGTGCGAAAAGACGCGTAGCGAGGCCTTCGAACTGATGTTGGCCCACGCTCAGCAACTCGGCGCCAATGCCGTTGTTGGCATCCGCTACGATGCGACCGAAGTCATGAACGGCGTAACCGAGGTCTTGTGTTATGGAACTGCCGTGGTCGCCGAGCGGAGCGCGTAAACGCTTGCTTCGTTAGGTGCCCGAGAAAGGCTCCATGTCGAACCGTCTTGCCTCTTGCAGTTGTGGTCAGCTCACTGCCCAGGTCGGCGGTGAGCCCGTACGCATCTCGATTTGTCACTGCCTGGCCTGTCAACGCCGAACCGGCAGCGTCTTCGGGCAACAGGCCAGGTTTCGTCGCGAAGATGTCTCGCTCTCCGGCGTTTCATCTGAGTACGTCCGTGTTGGCGACGAAGGCTCTCACGTCAGGTTCCACTTTTGCCCGACCTGCGGATCAACTGTCTACTATCAGCTGGAGGCTTTGGAGGAGTACCTTGCAATCCCCATTGGCGCATTTGCCGATCCAGGTTTCCCGCCGCCGCTCTTCTCCGTCTACGAGACTCGAATGCACAGCTGGGTCGTTCCTCCGCCAGACGCCGAGCACATCCCATGAGCGCACGCTCGGCCAGGACTGTCTAGTCAGCGGGGAACGCAGAACACGGGTCCCTCGAGGATCCATCCTCGGGCAATTGTGGCGTTGATCTCTGCGGGATCCGTCAGGTAGCGATGGTTCGCTTGGCCTCCCATGCCGTTGTTGTACAGGCGCGTAACGGTCTGGTATTCGGGTGCGCAACCTGTCGAGAGCGGCTCGACCGCGCGGAAGGCAAGCGCCTCAAAAGTCCAGGCGGGATTCGCCTTGACGACGTCGCATTCGGCCACGCTGATCGTATAGAAATGCGAGGTCGGTCCGACGCCGGGCGTGCCGAAGAACCGGCACGCTTCGTTGCCCGGCCCCGTACCCGTCTTCCAGCTGTGGAACGTGAAACCCGTGCGCTTCCACCCGGGGTCGCCGTCGAGCGCCGCCGCCTCCTCTGGAAAGGCGGTGATGAAGTAGTGGTTGAGCGAAGGGGCGTAGTACTCGATCGTGTCGACGACTACCGCAGCACCGCCGCCCCCTCCGGTCGGATCGACGTAGAGCACCTTGTGGTCGTCCAATCCGCCATCGACATGATCGACCTGCATCAACTTGGTCTTCGCTGCGGCGTCGCCGTTCACCCACGCGAAAAGGAATCCGAGCGACCAGGTGATGATGTCCGCGCCGCTTTGGGGATCGAGCTCGTGGCCCTGACCGTCGAGCAGAACATGGCCTCGCGGCCCCGCCATACGATCCAGCGCCGTGCGTACGACGCCGGCAGGGGCGATCGGATCGGTGGTGCCCGACAGCGCAAGGAACGGCAGCGTCAAGCCCTGCGCTCCCAGCTGGTCGGTGCCGAACGCCGGAAGGATCTCGAGGCCGAAATACGGGACATAACCAACCGCGGCCCGCACTCTCGTATCCAGCGTGACCCTTTTCCGATCGAACGTCAGCAAAGCGTAATTGAGCTCCGCGCCGCCGAGCAGCATCAGCGTCTCTCCGCCCTGGCTGATGCCGAACGCACCGACCTGGCTCGTCTGCAGGCGACCGAGCCACTCCGCGCGCGCCAGCATCGTGTCGAGCCCGGCAGAGATGGACAGCGGCCGGATCGCTTGCATCGCGACGAACTCGCTCCAGACCGGTATGTACACTTGGGGGCCGACCATGGCCGAGTCCGACGCTTTGGTGCCGAGCGTGGCCACGTCCGACGCTCTGGCGCTGAGAGTGGCCGAGTCCGGACCAAACACGGAGTAACGCAGGTCGCCGTGGAACGGTGCGACGGTCACGTAGCCCCACGATGCGAACGCGATGAGCGCACGAAGGTAAATGCCGGTCAGCGGGCTGCCGCCGTAGCCGTGGGAAAACAGCAAGACCGGCAGCTGCGCCGGGCTCGGGGGCAATAGCGGCGCTTCGCTGCCGCGTTGCATTTTGGGTACGACGCTGCCGTCGGGCAGGACGTAGTCTGTGCGGGGGTTGTCGGACGTGGTGGGATAGCACGCCAGGAAGACGTAAGTGACGGGCGTCCCAGCCCAGCGGTCGTAGAGGTCCGTGTCGTTGGGCGCGACGAAGGTCGAGGTCAATGCACCGGTCGGCGACACGAGGAGCGAGTCGACGTAGCGCTCCGTGCCGCCGCCCGACTGGCCGCGCCAGTACATGTCGGCGGTCTCATCGGCCGGCACGCGTGAAAAATCCTGTTCCACGTTCGTGCAGGCTACGGGATAAGGGCCGATGACCGGCAAGGGCGGCACGACGGTCTGCCCGTGCGCGGCGGGCCCCAGCCCGATCAGGAAAGCCAGCAACGCGCTGGCTGCGAGGCCTCGGTACATGATCTTTGCTCCAGGAGGTAGTTTAGACCCCCAGACGGCGCAGGTAAATTGGATGCGCGATTTCTCGCGCTGGTCCATACGTATCAGCTTGATTTCGAAAAAGCCCGGTACCATTAACCTTTCGCTCAACCGGATGCCGCAGGGGCGGGCTTCGTCCCTCCGCTCGCGGCCGGCTAGCTTGGCTCGTTAGGTCTCGCGTAGGCCAGCACATTTTCGGGAAAACTCATGTTTGACCACGTCGTATTCGGAGTCAGCGACTATGCAGCGAGCAAAGCGTTCTTCCTCAAGGCACTCGAACCGCTCGGCGTAGCTGTCGTCCTGGAGGGGCCGCTCGGTATCGAGCTTAGTTCAGACGGCAAGTCTTCATTGTGCATCCGCCAGATCGAAGAGAAATCGGCGCATCTTCACTTGGCGTTCGTGGCCGAGAATCGCCAGCAAGTCGAAGCTTTCTATCGCGCGGCTCTGGCGGCGGGCGGCGAGGACAATGGTGCACCTGGTCTGCGCCCGCACTACCATGCGAACTACTATGCAGCTTTCGTCATTGGTCCGGATGGGCACAACATCGAAGTGGTCTGCCACGAACCCGAAGCCTGACTCTTTCATCGCGAGGACACCCACAAGCGGGCTTCGCCCACTTGCGGCCGCCCTCATGTCAAACGTCAGGCAACACCCGGCCACCACCATGACACAAGTCAATGCGGCGGACGCCGTATCAACCGACGAAGACTTTCGAACGCTGGAGCGAACGCGCTTGCGTGCTTTGGTCGGTCGCGATATCGCGCTTGCCCAGGCACTTCATTCCTCGGAATTCCATCTCATAACGCCGCGTGGCTCAGCGTACTCTCGCGAGTCGTACCTCCAAGCCGTGGAGATCGGCAAGATCGTCTATCTGAAGTGGGAGGCCGCGGAGATTCTCGTCCGCCGCTTCGCCAGCGTGGCGCTGCTTCGCTATCAGGCCGAGCTCGAAATGCCGAGCTCGTCCGGCGAGAATTCATCGTTTGCATGCTGGCACACCGACTCGTATGAACTGCATAATGGCTTCTGGCAGGTCGTCTGGTCCCAGGCCACCCTCATTCGCTAGCAGCCAAAAGAGCGCACATGAGCCATTCGCCGACCTCCGAACTCGTAGCTGTATGGGTTGCCGTTGCGACTGCTCTCGCGTTGGGACTCGCGGGCTGCGCCGCCGGACCAGGCCCCAAGCCGAGCACTTCGCCTTCGGAGGCTGCACCGTACGTTGGGGTGTTTACCGGGGAGTTCGTGGATGGGAGGCCACTGTACCGATTCCCTCCTATCCTCGTGGTCGGTTCAAGAATCTACGGCGTTGGGGCTGACCATTGAGGCATCCCAGTGTCGCCTAACCACGCGGTCTGCACTGACGCCCAGCGGCAGCGCTTCGCGCCTCGGTCGCCGCCGGTTACCTTGATTCGTCAGGCGGCCAAGCACCATCGCCGACACCCCACCATCGCACGCACATGAAATCCATCTACGTTGTTCTTGCTCTGCCTGTCCTGTCAGCCTGCGTCAGTATCGAACTGCCGGGCGTGGTATTAGACGCCACCAAGTTGGCGAAAGACACATACAGGTCCGTCGTCGGGAGCAAAGGCGAACAAGAAGGGCCAGCTGCGAGTACAGATTCTCCCAATAGTGTGTCCAACACTTACATCGGCCAGGACAACCAGACCCCGGTTGAAGTGAAAAACCTCTGTGTCAGCGAAGCCGTCGCGAAGCTCTTTAAGGCAAATGGCAAGGAAGTGCCCTATACGATCATTGAGAACACGATCTCAACGGTCAACAATGCCATTTCGGCCAACTGTAAAGTGGTGGCCACCAAAACGATCCAAGCGCCGCAAAGTCAGAAGCAATGAACACCATGTTTTCTGTTCCGGGGCACGAGCGCGTGCGGTAGGGCAATGGATGCACCTCGCGAAGTCAAGGCGGCGATCTTTCTGGCGTGGGTCGTAGTTGTTATCGAGACCATCGATAGGTTGTGGCGCATTTCGAAGGACTCCTACGCAACGACTTTTACGCGTCTTGGATCGAACCTTACCATCGCGACACTGTCCTCTGCGGCGCTCGTTGCGTTCTTTATTTTCTTTGCCGCGCAGCGCCATAACTGGGCACGCATTGCACTTCTCGTTAGCACGTTGGCAGGATGGTGCCTTTGGTGTGTTTGGCTTTTTGGGTTTCGGGCAAGCTCCGAATATGCATGGTGGCAATGGCTGGGTTATGGGAGCCTTACCACAATGGAACTTATCATCCTGATCCTCTTGTTTCATGGCAGGGGCGCTCTGTGGTATCACTCGCGCCCTGCCGTTAGTGACGGGGCGCTCTGAACTCTCGCTCGTTAGGCGTCGTCTCGATCGAAAGAGAAAACTCTTGCAACAATTGCCCACCCCGGTCGATTCCGTCGAGTTCCTGGTCCTCGTGGACAACAGTCTCGACAGTCTCTCGAGCGTTCCCAAGCATGTGTCGCTCGAATGGCCACGCCTGATGCGATATGGGATGAAGGAACTGTCCGGCGAAGGGCAATGCTGTGCAAACCACGGTCTATCGCTTGTAGTAACGGCCCGAAGAGATGGTGTCTCGCACACGGTAATGTTCGATGCAGGGCCGGAGAATTACGTGCTGGAACGCAACGCACCGCGGCTCGGAGTCGACTTTTCGACGATTGAAGGAATTGTTCTTTCTCATGGTCATTGGGACCACGCGGGCGGACTCCCTGCGGCCATTCGGTCCATTCTCTCTGCTAGAGGTGCTCAGCCGATTCCAGTGTTCGTCCATCCCGGAATGTTTCGCCAGCGCGCACTAACTCTAGCCTCGGGAACCATCCTTCCAATCAAGGCGATTCCCAGTCCGAGCGAGTTGACGGCTCTGGGCGCACGAGTCATCAGTTCCGAACAGCCACAACTCATCCTCGAGGGGTTCTTCTGGATCAGCGGAGAGATTCCGCGAGTCACGCCCTATGAGAACGGTTTTCCGGGCCACTTGCGTCGATCGGAGGATGGATCATCCTGGGAGAGCGATCCGCTCATCATCGATGAGCGATTTCTCGCGGTCGACGTCCGAGGCAAAGGCATTGTTGTGCTCACCGCCTGCTCACATGCAGGCGTGGTAAACGTCTTGCGGAATGCTCGCGAAACATTTTCACCGGTGCCGCTTCACGCCGTAGCCGGAGGTTTTCATCTTTCGGCTGCAAACGAGGGCATCATTCCGGAAACAGTGGCAGATCTTGGTTCGTTCGGACTAACGGTGATCGCTCCGGGTCACTGCACGGGGTGGCGAGCGACGAACGCCCTGGTTAAAGCGTTCGGTGAAGATGTCGTGACACCTTCTGCAGTCGGGAAGACCTATGTTCTTTGAGTCAAGCAAAGGAGCGGCCCCGACGGCTAAACTCTCGCTCAATACGGACGCCCACCTGCGGCACTGGCGCGCCGTCCGCTCGCGGCCGGTTAGCTTGGTTCGTTAGGCGCCATCTTGCCCACCGTTCTTCCAGGCTATGCGAAGGTCGTGCAAGCCCTGACACGGGTCATGCGAGGGCTTCCAGGCGTAATCGTCACGATTGACGGTCGCGATGGTGTCGGAAAGACCACGCTTGGACGTTACCTTGCCTGGTACTTCAATGTGACGCTGATCGAGGCTGATCTTTTTCTGATTCCTTCGCAGGATTACCTCACTCATCTCGACTTCCAGGTAAATCGCATCATCGAACGACGGTTTACCTTGCCTCGTCCCGTAATCGTTGAAGGCGTATCGATGCTTCAGCTGATGAAGCGCATTAATCGCGTTCCGGATTTTGCCATTTACGTTACGAACCCTCAGCATTCGGGCAGCAGAGTCCTGGAACAGCAGCTTTCCGCATACGAAGCAACTTATGCCCCGTCGAAGAAGGCGAACATGGTGGTGGAGATTGAGTTTGATGGCGCCTGATCACGCGTCCGACACGGACGCCCACCGACGGCGCTTCGCGCCTTGGTGGTTGCCGGGTATCTTGGTTGAGAGCGCCAAGTTCAAGCCGTTGAATGGGTAAAGGCCGCAAAGTGAGCCTCGCGCAGAACCATGCTGACCCCTGACGACGTCCGGTCCATTCCGCTGTTCTCGACGCTCGCTGTCGCCGAACTGGAAGGTCTCGCGGCATCCTCCGCCGATTTACATCTCGGCGCCGGAGAATTCGCCGTTCACGAAGGTGGGGAGCGCGCGCTCTACGCGGTGCTCACCGGGAAGATCGAGGTCGTCAAGCTGTTCGACGGTATCGAGCGAACGCTGGGATGGCGCGGTCCGGGCACCATCTTCGGCGAAGTACCGATCGCCTTCGGCACCGTGTTTGTGGGCGGGTATCGGGCGGCGGAAGCGTCGCGCGTTTTCCGTGTGGATCCCAAGCACTATTACGCGATTGCGGCGACATCGCCGGAGGTCGTGGCCAAGGTCGGCGCGCTCGCACGCGAGCGCATGGGAGGGCTGCAGGGCATCGCCGCCGAGCCGCCGAAGGCACGCGTGACAATGGTCTGTAACCGCTGGGACGCCGCTTGCAGCGCATTGCGCCAGTTCCTCGCGCGCAACCAGATTACCTATGACTGGATGATACCCGACGCGCCCGAATTGTCGACGTGCTGGCCCGGAACTCGCCCGGCTGACGACGATTGCCCTGTGCTCCGCCTGACGGATGGGACGCTTCTCACTCGACCCACGACGCGCGATCTTGCAGAGCGCCTGGGTCTACAGACCCACGCACGTCTCCCCGAGTACGACACGATCATCATCGGTGGCGGACCGGCCGGCCTCGCGGCTGCCGTGTACGGTGCGTCCGAGGGATTACGCACCATCGTGGTGGAGCGCGAGGCGCCCGGGGGTCAGGCCGGGACATCCTCGCGCATCGAGAACTATCTCGGCTTCCCCAGCGGCGTCTCGGGCGACGAACTCGCGAGCCGCGCCCTCCAGCAGGCAAGGCGGCTTGGAGCGGAGATACTGGTCACGCGCTCGGTCGCGCGTATCGATTCGGCAACTCGTCAGGTTTGCCTCGACGGTGACGATATTGTCCGGGGGCGGACTATTATTCTTGCCACCGGCGTAACGTGGCGTCGCTTGGACGTAGATGGCTTTGACCGGCTGATCGGGAAGGGCATCCATTATGGCGCCGCACGCGGCGAAGCAACCGCCACCCACGGGCTCGACGTCCATCTCATCGGAGCTGGAAATTCAGCCGGTCAGGCCGCGTTGTACTTTGCCAATCATGCGCGCATGGTGACGCTTGTCGTGCGCGGTGATTCCCTGGAGAAAAGCATGTCCCGTTACCTGATCGAGCAGCTGGAAACGAAGTCGAACGTGACGATTCAACCGCGCTCGGAAGTCGTCGCCGCGCATGGCGACACCCATCTGACAGCGATCGACATACGCGATGGCGCGACCGCAAAGATCCATCGCCACGACTGCGGCGGCCTTTTCGTCTTCATCGGCGCCGACGCAGAGACCGGGTGGCTGCCGGCGGACATCGCTCGTGATGGTCGAGGCTATGTCCTGACCGGCGACGACGTGGTGAAGGCCGGACGCTGGTCGCACGGCCGCGATCCTTATCTCCTCGAATCGAGTGCTCCCGGGATTTTCGCCTGTGGCGATGTGCGGCTGAGCCCGGTGAAACGCGTTGCCTCCGCAGTCGGTGAAGGCAGCATGGCGATCGCTTTCGTCCACAAGTATCTGCAACAGGATGCACGCGCCGAGAGGCAATGAAATGAATCAGCATCCCATCGCCCTGCTCATCGAACAGGCAGACAAAGCGATCAACCAGGAGGACTTCGACACTGTGGTCGATCTCTATGCCGAGGATGCCGTTCTAGTGATTAAGCCTGGTACCAATGCGGTGGGCAAGACGCAAATCCGGCGCGCGATGGAAGCCATTGCGGCTCACTTCGAGGGCAGCCTGGACGTCCGACAAGCTGGAATGGTAATTCTTGAAACCGGAGATACCGCGCTAGTTCTCGCGAAGACATTGGTTTCTGCAAAGAACTTCCCAGTGATAGAGCGAAACGCCACCTACGTGTTCAAGAAAGACAGGCACGATCGGTGGGTGTGTGCGATCGACAACTCATACGGGCACGAAGTCTTTGAGGCACGTACCTGATCTCTCGCTTAGCCGGAAAGGCTGGCGCATATTTCATGAATGCCCGACGGGACTCGTTGTAAACATTCCGACCTCTTGATCTTGGAGGAGACGCAGCATGGACCGATTCACGGGCGGTTGCCTTTGCGGCAACGTCCGACTTGTGGCGTCGGGACGCCCATATCGGGTCGGCCTCTGTCACTGTCTCGACTGCCGCAAGCATCATGGTGCACTCTTTCACGCTTCCGCGGTGTTCCCTCAGGATGCGGTGACGATCGATGGCGAAACACGCGAGTACGCCGGGCGGTTTTTCTGTCCCCGCTGCGGCTCGTCGGTTTTCGCGCGCACCGCAGACGAAATCGAAGTGAACCTGGGATCCCTGGATGCCCCTGACCAACTGATGCCAACGTACGAAAGCTGGATCGTTCGTCGCGAATCCTGGTTGCCGCCGTTTCCGCTCACGAGACGATACGAGCGCGATCGTGACGCGACGGGTCGCTTTGAGGAGTAGGTAGTAACTTGAACACGCGTGCCCGCCATCGCCGGAGCGAAGCCATGACGCCGTCCGTTCCCGCCGTCTCAGGAGCGCCGGCGCCATTCTGGCGGCGCGCCTTCGCCTGGTGGCTCATCCAGGTCAAGCACGTGCTGCCGCCGACCATCTTCTTCTTCTTCGGGTTCAACCTGATCCTGTTCACGCGCTGGATGACGCTGCGGGAGTACGGCATTCCGTTTACCAATTTCTTCACCGCGTCGCTCGCCGCGCTGCTTGTCGGCAAGGCCGTGCTGGTGGTCGACAACCTCCCCTTCATGCGCCGCTTCGATGGTGCGCCGCTGATCCAGCCTATCCTTTTCAAATCCACGATCTACTGGCTCTGCGTGTTCGTGTTCCGCCTCGCCGAAGGCCTGTTGTATTTCTTGCGCGACGGCGGGGCTCTGGACGATTTCCCGAACTTCCTCGTTTCGCAATTCTCGTGGCCGCGCTTTCTGGCGATCCAGATCTGGCTGATGGTGCTGTTCCTCGTCTACGTGACGGCCCACGAGCTCAATACGCTGTTCGGCGATGGCGAGCTGCCGCGACTGTTCCTCCGCTGGCACTCGTCTGAAGCCAAGCTCACAAGGCGTCAACGCATCCGCCACCTGACGCGGCTCAACCGGCTGACCCAGGCCGTTCCGGTCGAGGTCATCAGCGCGCCGGGCTCGCCCGCGCACACCGAGCTGGTCGGGATCCTGCGCGAGCTTGCGGCACGACCGGGCGACAAGGAGATTTCCGGAGCAGAGCAAGGCAACCGATGAAGCAGGACGCGCCGATGATCCTGGAAGTGGCAATTCTGGACGTACGCGGCGGGCTTGAACGGGAGTTTGAGGCGGCCTTTGCGCAAGCCTCGCCCATCATCGCCTCGATGCCCGGCTACATTTCACATCAACTGCAACGTTGTGTCGAAACCTCCAATCGGTACGTGCTGCTCGTCAATTGGAAATCTCTGGAAGCGCACACCGTTGGATTCCGTGGCTCACCCGAATACCAACGCTGGAAGCAGTTGCTTCATCACTTCTATGATCCTTTCCCAACGGTCGAGCACTATGCGCTGGTTGCACAGGGCGCGGCCTAGTCACTCGACGGGCGAGGAAGACCAAACGCGCTTCGGCGAGGCGCTCGCAGCGCACGCTGTCCTACATTGGCGACTCGCCCCCGTCGAGACCGAGTCGCTGGATTTACAACACCTTCTCGAAAGCTAGCCCGGGAAGTCCCGGGCGATCGTGACCCACTCGCCGCGCCCGTGATACCGTCTCCTTGATCGGCCAAGGCGGACTGGAATTGTCCGGAGTGTCATCCACTCGATTGGGAGCTTGCCGAGAATCGTGCTCGAGGACGCAAGGGAGAGTGCGGGCGCATGCGTGCGGTTGATCGCATGCACTGCCGCATTGCTCATCGGCGTCGTCGCAGAACAGGCCAAAGCTGATCTCGTCGTTCCCTCCGGCGCCACCACCAGTCTGGGCAGCGGCGTCGTCGACCTCGCCTGCACCGATCTCATCGTCGGTGGAACTTTCCAAGTCCAGAGCGGCGCCGTACTGAACGTACGCAACGTCACCATCCAAGGCGGCGGTGCGATCGACGGGGGAGCTGGCGTCATACAGGTAGGCGGCAACTGGGCCGCCAACGGCAGCTTCGCTGCCGGGACTGGCGAAGTCGACTTCCGCGATCTGTGCGCGGTGGGCGCGGCCAGCATCAGCGGCGACACGACGTTCTTCCGCGCGAGCTTCGTGTCGACCACCTCGAAGAACTACGTCTTCGCGGTCGGCTCGACGCAGAAGATTCTCTCCGTGCTCGAGATCTCGGGCACGGCCCCGAACCCGATCCAATTCAGGAGTGCCACGCCCGGACAGGTCGCATTCATCGACCTCGTCGGCAGTGGCACGCAACTCATTCAGCACGTCGGCGTGACCGATGTCTGGTCGACTGGGCAGTGGCTGGCGCCGTTCCAGACCAACGAGGGCGGGGGCGGCAATGCGCGTCGCTGGTTCGGCACTCCCGGCGGTGGTGGCGGCGGTGGCGGGGGTGGCGGTCCCGTGACGCCGGTTCCCGCGATGGACGAGGCAGCGCTGATCGCGCTGGCGATGCTGCTCGGTGTGAGCGGCTTGTGGTTCGTGAGGCGCGCGAACGCGCGTCGCAAAGAGGCGGTAGCTATGCGCGCCGATACAGCGCGCGATGAGGACAGACCATGAAGACGAGACGATTCCGGAGGCGGCCCCTGGCGATCGCGTTGGCGGCGGTCATGGCCTTCAACTCCCAGCGCGTGCTTGCAGCCGACGTCGAGATCCGCATGCCGATAGGCGGCGGGTTCGCGGTTCGCGACAACGGAGGCACGCTGCTGCGTCTCTTGGTCGACTCTTCGGGCGCGATGACGATTCCATTTCTAGTAACGGCCGCCATGCAGCCGAGCGCCGTCTGTTTTGAGACGGCAACCGGGCTCCTCGGCCAGTGCGCACCGGGAGGCGTGCAAGGCCCGCAAGGGACGCAGGGGCCGCAGGGTTTGACGGGTCCGCAGGGGGCCCAGGGTACGCAGGGTACTCAGGGAACATCGGGATCGCAGGGGACCGGTACTCAGGGACCGCAGGGCCCTCAGGGAACACAAGGCGGCGCGGGTGCGCAAGGTTCGATCGGCGCGCAAGGTCCGCAAGGCGGCATTGGAACCCAGGGCTCAACCGGTTCACAAGGCTCGCAAGGATTCACCGGCACTCCGGGCACTCCGGGTGCGCAGGGCGCGCAAGGA
>Ga0268264_10001345_pt1 | contig 23059 bp, 20 predicted proteins | sample KBSSwiS32_FD_190357 | JGI IMG/M metagenome (GOLD analysis project Ga0268264, IMG submission 190357) | Switchgrass rhizosphere microbial communities from Kellogg Biological Station, Michigan, USA - KBS Switchgrass S3-2 (SPAdes) (version 2) | ecosystem: Host-associated > Plants > Roots >...
GGGCCGCGTCCGCGGCGACCGGCAGCAGCGGCGGCAACACGCCCCCGGTCACCGCCCGCCGGGTCCCGAGCATGGACACGGCCGCGGTGCGGGCCCGGGCCTGGGACAAGGTCGAAGCAGTCAACTGCGCCAGCAAGCTCGCGCTGTCACGATAGCCACGCAACTCGGCGATCCCACGACCGATCACCTCACCCAACACCCGGTGATCCACCGCCGCCAACCGCCGCGTCACCCGATCCGCCGCCCGCACCACATCCAACAGCTGATCCTCGCTCAGCCGCGACACATCCGCATCCAACAGTTCCGAGATCGCATCATCGATCCGTGCCAACGACCCGTCCACGGGCTCGTCCTCGGTCGCTGTCATGAACCAAACCTACGACACGGGTACGACACTTTCCGCCGACACGATAAGCGGAAACCGAACTGCTCCGTCCAACCGTCAGCGCGACTCAGCGACGCAGAAGTTATCGCGGGACTGCTTGAATCGGTCGCTGTCATGAGTCAAACCTACGACACGGGTACGACACTTTCCGTCGATACAGTAAGGCGAAACCATACCGCTCCGTCCAGCCGTCAGCGCGACTCAGCGACGCGGAAGTTACCGCGGGACTGCTTGAATCAGTCGCTGTCATGACCCAAACCTAGGACATGAGTACGACACTTTCCGTCGATACAGTAAGGCGAAACCATACAGTGGGCCCGGTCGGACGAACCCGCCGGTCCTGCGACATGGCGGTACGACACTTTCGCTTGTCGTGATAAGCCGAAACGAATCCGCACCAGCCACTCGGCGCCCGAGTACCGGGCCGACCACGTGGATAGACGGCTAGGTCGCCGACACCAGCTGGTTATCGCTTGGTACGAGCGCAGGTTCGCCGTTGATGCGGGGCATTCGCCGTCGCCGGAGGAATTGGTAATAGGTTCCGGCGACGATCCCGAACAGGATCACGAATCCTATATGCGATCGGGAGGATCGTCCGTACACCGGGAATGGCGGCGTCTGCTGCAGGATGGACATCTCGATGCGGCCCGAGGCTGGAACCCCAACCTGCGCCTGAGCCGAGCTCACTTGATTGATCGCTTCCCGGAAGACGATGCCGATAGCTGCACTGGCGATCTGGGGCGTTGGGGCCGTCGTCTCGACGTACAGCACTGGTCCCGAATCGCCTTCCAGGTCGGTGCCCGACACGATGCTGCCGTTGCGCAATGCCACTTCGTACAAGGGGACCCCGGCGGCGGCCATCTTCTCTCGCATGGCGTGACCACGCATGATGTCTCGCAAAACGCTGACCGTCGCACTGGTCGAGCTGGTGTTGGTGAACGGGGCGAGGTCCTTCTGCCCTGGTGGATTGGCAATCAGCGCTCCGTAGTCGAGGTAGTCCGGTTTCGCCGCCTGTACACCCAGGCCGCCCACGGCCAAGATTGCCAACAGGGCGACGCCGCCGGCAATGAAAGCCCGCTTCCACTCGCGGTCGCTCAAGCGGCGGGGCGGCCGGGGCCGGCCGCGTGATTCCAAGGACCATAGCGAGCCGATGCCGCCGATGTAGACGAAGATCATGCCGGCGCACATGGCGAAACCGAGCGCATCGAAGGTAGCCGCGTTCACCGCGAGGACCGCGATCGCTGCTTTCAAACACTGGGCCAGGTCGCGGGTGGATTCCGACTTCGACCGGCGACGGACGCTGCCGGCGACGAATCCCGCTCCGATGAGCAGCACGAGGAAGGCGATCATTCCGAGGATTCCGGCCTCGACGAGCAAACCCAGATAGGCGTTGTCCAGGGTGCGGTAGATGCTCGGGATGAAGGTGCCGACACCGCGTCCGAACAGGGGGTGTTCTTTGACGTAGCTGAACGCCGGCGCGTAGTCGGCCGTCCGACCCTGCGTGCTGGGGTCGGAGGAGGCGTTGAGGAACAGCCCTCGAATGGTGCCCAGCAGACCCGGGACGGCGACTGACATCACCAAGGCGCCGACGATCCCGATGACGGCGACCTTCAGCCGTAAACGTCCGGGCCAGGTGTAGAAGAGGTACACGACCGCGATGAGGCCACCGAGCGCGCCGCTGCGAGCGACCGACATCGGCAGCGCGATGCCCACCAGGCATACCGCGGTCCACCACCAGCGCCGATGCTTGGCTGTTTCTGAGAAGCGAGCGAAGTGGAACAGCAGCGGCAAACCGGCCGAGAGCACCACACCGAACTCGATCGGGTGGGTGGTGGTGCCGGTGACCCGGTTGTAGGCCGAGCGAGCCACCAACTGGCCGAAGTCCTTGTTCTGGGTCAGGCCCGGAAATCGGATGATGTGGGTCAGGTCAAGCTTGAACACGAACTGGATGATCCCGAGCGCCGCGATAACCCCGACGCCGCCGGCGACCACTTTCAGCAGGGTGTCCAGGCGTTTGCGGGTGGAAATCCCATCGATCATGACCAGCACGATCCCGGCCCAGGCGCAGAGCGACAGCAAGGCCCGATCGGCCGAGTTGACCTCGACGGAATAGGTGATCGGCCGCGTCATCCCGGCCACGTAGGCCGACACGCAGGCCACCGCGAAGAGCAGCAGCAACCACTTGATCGGGTTCGTGCGCTCGGGCGGCCGGCCGCTGATGACGCGGCTGGCGACCCACCAACCGAAGATGGCGATGGCTACGATTTGGGCCGGCGTTCCGGCCGCGCCGAGGGGTTTGACGATGAGCGCGCTCGGGATTCCGACCAGGACGAGTACGTAACCGACCAACGCGGGCAGCGCGTCGCCGGCCTTGTTCGGCCTCACCGCCGGGTTGGCGGTCGCCGCCTGAGTCACCATGGATCGGACGGGACTAGTCCGAGCGGGTGGACGTGACGAAATACGAAGCGTCGGAGTATTCCTCGGTGTTGTTCTCGGCGTTCACCGGGGCCAGTTCATGCTCCGAATCGTCCAGGTCCGTCGGTGCGTCCTCTTGCGCGGCCGAGGCGGCGTCCGGTGAGGTCCGCTTGGCCCGGCGTCCCCTCTTGCGCTTTGCGCGTCGGCGGTCGAACAACAGGATCAGGATCAGCAACAGGAAAAGGACCGCGACGAACGCGATCACCGCCAGCTGCACCTGGGACTTGTGGATCGGCAACGGCTGTGGGGTCGAGGTCAAGACGAGCGAGTTGATGAGAAGTTTCTCGGGCACCCCTTGCGCTAGCTGCACCGTCCGCAGCTGCTGCTGCATTTCGTCCAAAACGGCATTGAGGGTGCGCTGGGCGTTGGCCGCGGACTTGTCGTCGGCTTTGATCAGCAGCGTCGGGCCGGAGTTCGGGGCCGGGTTGGGCCCGATCGTGAACTTGGCCGTGAAGCCCCGTTGGCGAAGCTTCACCACCGCCTTGTCGTCGGTGACGATGGTTTGGACGACGAAGCTCATCACCGTCGTCGAGTCACCGATGGACAGGAACGGGTTGGTTGTCGTCGCCACCCCGGTCTGGCTAGTGGATGGCAGAAATAGCATCTCGGCGCTGGTGGTCTGGCCGGGTTTCACCAGGACGACCGCCGCGCCGCCCGCCCAGAGGGCGATGACCAGAGCGATGATCACCAGGATCCATCGACGCAGCAGTACGCGTGCGCTCTCGGCCAGCATGATTCCAGTCCACCCCTAGATCAGACGTAGCGAGCTTCTCATGTCGGGCTCACTCCGGACGCTCGCCCATAAAGCTCAGTACTTGACGCAATCCTAACGCGATATGACCGATACGCGAAACCTGAACGGCATCAAAACTAGACCGATCCATAGCAAGAATGAGGTCGCGCTATCTCACGCTGATACCCCGTGAGCGGGGGTGACGCTCTGGAAATACCGCTGTTTGGCGCCCTGGTCAGGAACCGGATGCAAGGAGCTCAGCTCACTGTCGGGGTCCAGCCAGGCGGCTGGGAGCCGGGCGCGCGGCCGACCCGACCGTAACCACCCGAGGCCATGGCGGAGGAATTCCCGGTGCGAGCGTCCCCAGCCCTCGCGGGCGGAGCGGGCGAAGGCCACGGCCATCGCGGGCCGCGAGGGTTCCGTTCTCAGCAGCCGGCTTCGGTCGATCAGCGGACGCTCGTTCAGCCATAGCCTGCCGACCAGGCCACCGCCGGCTAGGCGACGCAGCTCGGATTCGGTGATCGGGGTCGCGTAGACGGCGCGGGCGCGCGCTATTGCCAGAGCCGCGGCGGTCCCGGTCCCAGAGCGTTCGGCGCGCGCTAGGACGGTCGGCCAGTCCGGGCGGCTCACCCGGATCAATCGATCGATGTCGATCAGCCACACCAACCGGTTGGCGCCGGACAGCGATGCGTGCAGGGCCACGTGGAGCAGCTGATCGACCGGGTGCAAGGTCGGCAACGGCGGGTGGGTCGGTAGCGAGGCGATAATCACCCGGCGCTGCAGAAGATCGGCGGTGCCGAATCTGAACTCCGTGCGCAGCTCGCGCTGGTTGAGTAGGTCCCAATGCAGATCGACGGTTGTCCCGTTGGGCGAGCGGAGCCGCAGCTGCCCGGGCATCGACTCCGCCATCAGGGGCCAGTTCACGTCGAGCAGATCGAATCCGGCCGCCTGGAGCTGCGACACCGCGGATTCGAATCGGGTCGGTGATACGAGCACATCCACGTCCACGCCGTAGCGCCAGTCGGGATGCGGGTACACCGAGGCGGCGAGCGCGAGGCCCTTGAGCACGGCCCACTCGACGTCGTTGGCATCGAACACGTCGGCGATCCGCGAGATAGTCGCCAACGCGCGGGCTCGGGCGGCCAGGAACCGCGGACGTTGGGCGGCCAGCGTGGCCGACATCGATCCGAGGCGACCGTCCAGTCTGGCCGGTCCCGCTACGCCGGCCAACCAGGCCTCAACTCCGTGTTCGCGGGCCACGGCGATCAGGGCCTCGCCGCACGGAGGATTGACATCGGAGGAACCCAACAGCGCGTTGAGGTCAGCGTCCTCATTGCCGGCGGTGGTCATCCGCACGAGCCCGGCGATGACGTCGCGCTCGGCTCGGCGGCTCCGGTTCATGTATCGCGTCCACGGTGTCGGATGAAATCGGCCAGCGCCGTCGGGTCGTCGAGGTCGATGTAGCGCGAGGCGTCCTCAGGCAGCTCGCGGTCGGGCAGCACGACGGGATCGAGGTTCTCGCGCCCCAGAACACGGCGCCACACCTGGACGTACTTCTCCGACTGTGGAGCCCAGTCCAGTGCCTGCACGACTCGGTTGCGCCCCATCGTGCCCAATCGAACTCGCTCGTCGGCGTCCTCGAGCAGTTCATTCCAGGCGGCGGCGAAACCGGCGATGTCGCCGGGGGTCACGTAGCGGGCGGCCGGTCCCGCCGAGACCCGGGTTTCGGTGAGATCAAAGGTCAGGACGGGCAGGCCGTAGGCCATGTACTCCATGGTCTTGTTCATGGTGGACACGTCGTTCAGGGGGTTTTTGGGGTCGGGCCCGAGGCCGATATCGGCCGTGGACAGGTAGTCGGCGATCTCGGAAGGCCCCACCCGGCCGGTGAAGGTGACGTGGTCGGCGAGGCCAAGATCTTGAGCGAGCTGCTTGAGGTCGTTCAGACAATCGCCGAAGCCGAGCAGAGCCAGCCCGCAGTCGGTGCGACCGTGCTCGCGAACCAGCAAGTCCAGCGCCCTCAGGGTCAGGTCGACGCCATCCTGAGGGCCCATGATCCCCAGGTAGGCCGCGAGATAGCGGTGGCCTTTGCGCAGTTCCGGCCGGGGATGCAATGGACGCATCCGGTTGGTGTCGGGTCCGCTGCGTACGACCGTGACGTCATCGGGGTTGCGTGAACCTCGACTGACGGCGATGGCCTTGTACGACTCGTTCGTCGAGATGACCTGATCGGCGGTGCGATAGGTCCCGCGCTCCAAGGCCCGCAGCCCGCGTAGTTGCAGGCGAGCCGAGATCCCCACCGGCTCACCGAAGCGCGACAGGAAAACCTCGGGGTTGAGGTCATGCTGGTCATAGACGAACCGTTTGCCGAACAGTTTCCAGATCCGTCCGAGTACGAAGTAGGTATCCGGCGGATTGCAGGCCTGGATCGCGGCGAAGCCGTCGCGGACGGCGACGACGAGGGACAGTAAGGCAGTGATGACCCAGCAGTACGCGAACTCGAAGGCGTAGCTGAGCAGGCCGCTGGTCCCGGGCGGGGGTGGGTATTTGTAGATCCGCACACCGTCGATGTTCTGGCGCCACGGGTCACCGGGCCCCTTGGGACAGATGACTGAGACCCCGAAGCCGTTGCGGACGAGGGCTTGGCACTCCAGCCACACTCGCCGATCCAAGGGCACCGGCATGTTCTGCACGATGATCAGGATCCGGTTGTCGCGTCCGAGCATGTACTGGCCTCTCACTGATCAAACAACCAACAGACGTGGACGGCACTGGTCGTCCAATGTGGACATATCGGCTTCGCCGGGTGGAAACGCAGCCTATCGTTCACGCCGCACTCATGCCGGGCTTATCGATGCCGGATCCCGCTTGGAGTCCAAGCCAAGCGGGATCCGGCCCCTCGATACGGCCGAGAAATGATCTTTCGCGGCCAGCCAATTTGATCGGTGGGTAATGATCAGCAACCGTTGATGATCATTTCATTGAGAGTGAGTCGGTAATTGTGATCGACCAGTGCAAGATCAATTAAAGCGCAATGAAGAAAATAATTACTGGGGTAGATGTACATCACTGGGACTCACGGGAGATAGGGCGAGATCGCATTTGTGGATCTTGCTGGGCGACTCCTACCCGGCCCGAGTCGGCCGGCATGAGCCTGTAGCCGCCCGGCGGAGCCAGTCATCCGGCGAGACCAGCTGGGGCCATCGCGATGATCGCCTGAGCCTCGCCAGGCCCGCCCGGGAGGTTAAATAGGCGTAAAATAAAACGGCTTACTTGTTGCTACGTTTAGCTAACAAAATCATTTCCGGCGTCATAGTTTGTGTGAATGGACACTCTAGAAAATGATCAATCGGAATCCGGAATGGTCCGGTTCCGGCTAGTGATCAGGTTGATCTTTCACTACCATCTGGAAACGCTTTCTGACCGATTTTGCCTAGCATATCTATCGTTAAGCCGCGCCGAGTTGGCTGCCGAAAGGCGCGACACGCCCGGTAGGAAAGCGCAATTAAAACGATGCTCCAGAATGGCCCGCGTGATGTGGGCATGATCTGACGGCCAGGTCGGCAAGATCGAATTGCGGAACTCGCCGAAACCTCATCCGCACATCACGTTTGTATATCGCCAACTATCAAGCAATTAACATTGCGTTCAGGATCCGGCCATTTCTGTGAGGTCAGAAATGCATCCGCGAATTAGCCAAGCGAAAGTGCATGCGTTAGTGTTACCGCGTCGTAGACGGTATTGCGGGGGTATCCGTCGACTCGGACGTCCGCCTCAGGTTTTACGGCGAGCTGCCGATACATATGTACCGGGCACCGATCGCAATGGTGGGAGCGGCGGCCCAGCATCACACCCGTGCGTGCAAGCGCGTACGAAGCAAGGGAGTAATCGTCGTGTCCAAGCACGTACTTCTCGATCCGGTGCAGCCCAGACACCGAGACATTGCGCTAGTCATGCCCAAGCGCGGGCCGAGGTTCTGGCTGGTGCCGGCCTTCCTGATAGCGCTCGTAGCGGCGGTGATCGCGTCGGTTGTGACGAACAACCACGTCTCGGCTGGCCAGGGGCAATTGACCTCAATCTACCCAACTAACACAATTCCGATAACTCAGGCCGAGGATGATTCCCGAGCCGTCGAGGTGGGCGTTAAGTTCAGTGTGTCCACTTCAGGATCTATTGTCGGGCTTCGGTATTTCAAGAGCAGCCGGAACACCGGAAGCCATGTCGGCACCCTGTGGACCAACTCCGGCCAACGACTGGCTGAGGCCACCTTCACCGGTGAGTCTCGCTCAGGGTGGCAGACCGTGCAGTTCACGCGTCCGATCCCGCTGGCCGCCGGCGCCACTTACGTAGCGTCGTATCACACCGACGTGGGCTACTACGCACAGCAACAGTGGGCCTTCCAGTCCGGGGCGACCTTGGGCAACCGCACGATCAAGGCCTCGTCCGGGGTCTACGTGTACGGCTCGGGCGGGTTCCCCACCCAGACCTGGCGCAACGCCGCCTACTACGTGGACGTACTGTTCCAGCCCGGCGCGGTGGCCGGTGGCGCAGTACCACCCGTTCAGGCCACGCAGGTAACCAGCGCCGAGGCGAGCACGTCGGCCAAGCCCACCAGCTCGGCACCGGCCACGACGGCTTCGACCAGCACAGCCCCGGCCACGACGAAGTCGGCGACGAGCGCTCCGCAGACAACTTCCGCGAGCAACACCGTAGCTCCGCCGCCGACGAATACCGGTGCCTTCCCGAACGCCAGCAACACCGGTGTTCCGGCCGGGACGGTCCTGACGAAACGCGGCGGGTTCACCGCCTCGACCGCTGGCGCGGTGTATCAGAACCTGGAGATCAACGGCTGTGTGACCCTCACCAGCGGGGCGAATAACGTCACCTTCCGCAACGTCCTGTTCAAGTCCAGCGGCTGCTTCTGGCTGCTGCTCAACGACAACGGCGCGACCGGGCTGCAGGTGATCGATTCGGAGTTCGACGGGCTCGGTAACTCCTCGGGTGACGCGGCGATCGCCGGCGGCAACTACACCCTGACCCGGGTCAACATTCACGGCACCGTGGACGGTGGCAAGCTCGGCGACAACGTCACCATCCAGGATTCCTACATCCACGACCTCGACATCACGAACGACAGCCACAACGACGGTTTCCAGTCGCTGGGATCCAACGGAGTGCGGATCGTCCACAACACGATCATCGTCAAGAGCGGAAGCACCTCAGCCATCATCCTGAGCACGGGATCGGCCGACGCGATGCGCAACATCACGATCGACAGCAACCTGTTGGGTGGTGGCGCGTACACCGTGTACGGCGGCTATGCCCGGGGTGTCGACGTGCTCTCGCGAGTGAGCGGCATCGTCATCAGCAACAACAAGTTCACGACCCAGATATTCTCCCGGTCCGGGGCCTACGGGCCACTGACCTCGGTGGATTCACCGGTGGTCGTCACCGGCAATGTCTGGGCCGACGGCCCGAACGCCGGAAAGGCAGTCACCGGATAAGCACGGGATTCAGCAAAGCGGGCCCGTTCTCCGATATCGGATAGCGGGCCCGCTTTGGTTTCAGACCTAGTTGCGACGCAGCGGGTGACGAGCTCCTAATGGTCGCGCGCGTCGTTCGTACCAGTGGGCCGGCACCGCCGTGGTCGCCGGACCCAACAGGATCCAGAGCTGGCCGTGAAAGCCGACGATCGTATCGGCCGGGGACAGCAGCGCGGCGACCGATTCCAACTCGGCCAGCTCGAGATTGGTCAGCAGCACCGATTCATCTCGCGGCCGCCCGGCCACCGCGGCGCGCAGGCCCTCGGCGTCAACCGATTGCACGGTGACTGCGCGGTCGATCCGGTTCAGCTCGGTGGGCCCGGCGGCCTGGTCGGCGAATCCACGCTCACCGGCGTAATTGATGATCGTCATCGGATGGACCTGAGCCAGCACCTCGTCGATGTCGAGTCGGATGTCGGCCAGGACGAACGGCACCTCACCGATGGCGGCCCGGGCCGGGCGGGTTTTCATCGACTCCCGCAGCCAGGTGTAGCGCCACCGATGCGGACGCAGCAACTGCGCGCCTGGCACCTTCCGCTGCGCCGGGCGGATCACGCCACACGTCGTGCGAACCGGCAGCAACTGCGGGTATTGCGAGCCGACCGCCCGGTGGGCGACATCGAGTCGGTCCAGATTGATGGTGAGGCTGTTGTGGGTGTGGGGCAGATCGATCGCCGCGGCCCGCAAGCCTTGGGCCCGGACCCGCAGGCCGTACTCGACGGCGTAGGCGTGCCAGGCCAACTCGGGCCGCTCAGCCAACGGCTCCCGGTCAAGGACCGCTCGCGGGATCATGAACATAACCTCGTCCAGACTGTCGATGTCGGTCGGCTCGGACAGTGATTCCCCCAGCAGCTCGACCCGGTCGCGCATCCGCCCGATCACCCGGCCATCGTGGGTGATTCCCACGGCGCCGAGGATCCCGATCTCGGGATGTTCGGCCAACAGACCGGCCGCTTGTTCCAAGGCCGTCAAAGAATGCAGGTACACATCCTGGTGCGCGAAGACCAGGTAGTCGTGGGCGGCCAGGCCGGCGCCGTGGTTGAGTGCGGCCCCGGCACTGGCGAAAGCGTGCGCGGTGTTGTCCACGGCGATGAGTTCGGTCTGCGGCGCCTCGGCGATAAGGGCGTCCACCGACCGCTGTAGACAGCCCTGCAGCACTTGAGGATTGTTGTACACGCAGATGATCGAGACCGGCTTGGTTGCCGATTTCGTCAGGGCATTCATGGTTGCATCCTATTCTCGTTCGGATCTTGTGAACGCCGATCGGATCGCCATTGCCCCGCGATCTCGGCCAGCTGCTCACCGCGTTGGCGTCCAACCCTCTGGTAGGTGAATTCGGCGGCTCGACGGCGCGCTTCGGCGCCCCATCGCCGGCGTTGCTCGGCATTGCCGGCCATGCTCAGCAACGCTTGCCTGAGCTGGTCGTGCTCGCCGGCTGCGACGACTAGTCCCGACCGTTCCGATTCGACGAGTCGGGCCGCGCCCATCGGTGTGGTGATCACGGGTAGCCCGCAACCGGCTGCCTCGTAGGTGACCTGCGGGCCGCCTTCCTCGAAGGTCGGAAAGACGAAGAAGTCGGCGCTGCGATAAAGGGATCCGATATCGGACACGTAGCCGGTCAAGCGCACTCGCCCATGGCGGAGATAGGAGTCGACGAGCTCGGCAACGTCAGGTTCGACTCGTCCGGCCAGCACGAGCTCACCGTCGATGTCGGCCTCCTGCCAGGCCCGCAACAGACCGGGGATTCCCTTACGAACACCGATGGTTCCGACAAACAAGGCTCGGACGCCGTGAGCGAGCGGGGTGGCCGGCGTCGAGTCGGTGAACCGGTCCGGATCCCAGCCGAAGGCGGTCGGCCGAATCTTGCGCGAACTGATCCCCAGCGCGATCAAGGATTTCTCGACCTCGGGGTTGGACGCGAAAAGGTAGTCATAGGTAAGCAGCTCGCTCGTCTCGCCCCTGATCACCTCCGCGCTCACACCGTGGCTGGGAGCCATGTCCAACGACCGGTACGCCTCGTCCAGAATCGGACCTGAGGTAGCGCAGGCAGAATTGATCATCTCTCGCACGACCGGGAACCCCCGCCGATGCGCGGCCTCGATAATTCTCTGCGGTGAGCCGGGCCAGACGTAGACGACGGTGTCGGCCGGGGCGTTGCGCCGCAGCGCCCGCAGGAACGCTCGATCCACTGCCCGATCGGCGTGTCGGGCGACGATCCGCCACGGCAGCCGGCGCACCAATGGTGGCAGCGACTCGTGCACGCGCACATTGGCCGGCAGCGGAGTCCGCGCTCGGGCCAGATACACCTCAGTCGACAGCTCGGGCGGAAAGTGAGCCACGATCGACGCGCAACTCTGTGCGGGCCCGGTCCCATTGAAGGAGTACGCGGCATAGACCAGGCAGCGCGTCACTAGCGATCCCGCAGGGCGATCGTGAGTTCGGTGGCGGCATCGACCGCATTGTGGAAGTCGAGGAACCAGACCCGAGCCGAGCGGGCCACCCGCACCACCAGCTCGAAGCTGCTCTGAGGGTCGGAGTAGTGATTGAACGAATGCTTGAGCAGCTCGCGCACGGCCTGACCGCGAGTGGACGGTTGCAGCGACTGGGCAACGTCCGAGCGCCGGGACAGGACGATGTCGCTGACCGGCGCCGGGATGCCCAACGAACCCAAGCGCGCCGGATCGATGAGGGTCTCACCGAACGAGGAGGCGACCGGCTCGGCCAGCCCCAGTAGCTTCAGCGAGCGCCCATCCAACGCCAGTGGCCGCGGGAACGGGATAACCGCCGCACTCGAGCGGTCCAGGGCCAGCACTTCGTCGGAAAGGTAACCGGCGCCGGCTTGGACCAGGGCGGCGGTCAGCGTCGTCTTGCCGTGACCGCTTTCGCCGGGGATGACAATCGTTCCGTGCGGACCGGCGACGACCCCGGCGTGCACGCACAGCAACGGCGAGTTGGCCAGCGCAAAGCCGGTCAGTTCAGCCAGGGCCACCTGTAATGGCGGGGCATCGGTGACCAGTTGGTTCGAAAGCTCCGACGGGCTGCGCTGCCCGCTGGCGTCCAGGTTCAGTTCGCAGACATCGTGACCAGACACCGGGCGGGCCAACAGGGCCGAAAAGCTGGTAGCCATGGCCGTGGTGAGCGATTCGTCGCCGCGAATGCGGATCGGAACGTCCAGCAGTGTCGCCAGCAACGGTGCGGTGCTCACAGGGAGGTCTCGGTCATGCGCGGCTAGCGGCCGGCCGCGGTCAGGAAACCGCGGCCGATCAGGCTGGCCACCACGTGATGCACGTCGGCGCGGATCGAGGTGGTGTCGGTGTCGTAGGCGCGGGCAAGCATGGAAGTAATTGTTTCAAGGTCCTGCTCCCCGTCAGACAGTCGCCAGACGTCGGCCGCGGTGGTGTTGAGGACGAGAACCTCGTCGATATCGGACCGATAGAGGCACACCTCGCCGTCCAGATCCTCGGCCGACACCAGGTCGGCCGCTGTGGGGTAGATGTCGCCAGAAACAGGCATTTCGGATGACTCGGACGGGCGGTGTCCGCCGTCACTGGCAGTGGAGTGAGTGTCCTGAGGGCACATGCGATCCGTCCGGGTTTGAAGGGAAACAATCAAATACACAGCCGTATAGCGCTTAGCGCGATCTTCGTCTAATCTTACCGTAGCTTCACGTTAGCGCTAGCTATACGGCATTTGGGCATTCGTGCGCGAACTGTCACAACGGGGGAAATTATGGACGGCGAACACAGCTCCGGCTCAGGTATGAGCCGGCGAGATTTGCTGAAGCGGGGCGCGGTAGTCGGCGCTGCCGCTGCATGGACCATTCCGGTCATTCAGGTGGTTTCGATGACGCCCGCGGGCGCTGCTACGCCTAGTGCGCCCACGGTCATCGACAATCCGCCACCGCCCGCACCTGAGGTCAAGGGATCGACCGAGACCAAGGGTTCGACGGTCGTAGCCGATTCCGCGCCGGTCAAGGCCACGGGTAGCGATGGCCTGGCCTTCACCGGTCCCGGTGCTCCGGTCGGTTCTACGGTGGCCATCGGCGCAACCGCGATTGCTCTCGGTGCGGGCGCGGTTGCCGCCGCGGCGGCCGTCGGACGTCGCAAGAGCGCCGAGGACGCCGAGGAGAACGCTTCCGCGTAAGCAGGGTCACCGACGATGGATCGTGACCTCGTCCCTGACTGCTACCTGATGACTGCCGGCGACCACGCCTGCTGAATCAACATTGTTGGCTGACCGCTGCCATCCGCCGGCACCTGCCAGACATCATCGATTGCGGCCAGCGTGCCACTGCGGGGGATGCCGTAGATAACGGTGTTGTTGTCCAGCCATTCGGCCTGATCGTCCACCGTGCGGGTTTCGGCCAACGGTGTCGTCTTGCCGGTGGCCACGTCATAGTGAACTAGGCGCCACTGCCCCGGTGGCAGATTGCCCCGCTGCTTGAACACGATCGACCGGCCATCCGGTGACAGCGACGGGCACTCGGCGTCCTCGTGCAATGTGACCATCGTCTTCTTGGCCAGGTCGCCGCGAACCAGCCAGGTATGACTGGAGAACTGGACGGTGGCGTAGAAGGTGTTGTCGTCCGCGGCGAACGTCACGCCCCAAAAATTGCGATCGATCGGCTTGATGGATTTGCCCTGATGGATCAGGGTGAAGTTCTCGAGGTTGCCCACCGTGCCACCTCCGACACGGCTGATAACCGTCCGCGTCGAAAACGAGGTTGCGGCGTAGGAGTCACCGGCGGTGAAGCTGGTCGTTGAGGCCAAATCCGCATCGTGAGACAGCCGAGCCCGGCTCGGAATGCCCGTTAGTGGCAGAGATTGCACCGCGGTCAGATCATCGTTGAGAACTTTGGCCGAGTACTTGGTCACCACGCCCCGGCTGGACGACAGACACAACACCTTGTTGGCGGCGGCATAAACGCGATCGCACGGAGTGCTGGTCATCGCTCGGGGCCCGCTCGGATCGGCTAGCGACACCATGCTGATGAAGCCGTTCTGATCGTTCACGGCCGTATTGCGAAAGATGATGCGGGGCTTGCCGGCCAGGGAGGCCAGGGTGGTCTGTGAGACGGTGGGCGCTTGAGAGGCCAAAGCCGCGCGCTTGTTGTGAGAGTGCACGAGATAGCCAATGGTGGCGCCAAGCGCAAGGACACAGATGGCGAGCAGGGCAATGATGCGGTTGCGCATGCTCATCATGCGGTCGCTCCGACCCGGGCGCCGGAGGACCGGTCAAGCTTCAACAGGATGATGGCCGCGGCCGGGATGGCGACGACCAGCACGGGGCAGTACCAGAGAATCGCGGTGCTCAGGCCTAGCCGGGCCCAGAGAATGCCGACGATCAACGATGATGCGAAACCGGCAATGGCCATGAAGGTTTGGGCCGTGGCGATGCCGCTGGTCCGCACGTCGGGATCGACGATGCGGCCGGACAGCGCGGCCAACGTCCCATCGGTGGCGGCGTAGTAAGTGCCCAAGAGGATCAAGGTTCCAATCGACATGGCGGGTCCGGCGAAGGGGCCGGCCGCGCAGAGGTAACAACCGAGCAACGCAATGTGGCCGCCGATGAAGATGCGGGCGCGACCGATCCGATCGGCCAATCGCCCCAGCGGTATGGCCAGACACAGGTAGGCCGCGTTCATACCGACCATCAGTAGGGCGTAGTAGTTGTTGGCCAGGTTGTCCCGCAGCTGCAGCTGCAGGTAGAGGAAGGCGTCACCGACCGTTAGTACTCCGAGCAGGCCCGCGGCGAGGAGCAGGCGGCCCATATCGGGATTGGCCAGATGGGTCAGGGTCACCTTGCCGGGCTTACCGGCCGACACCGCGGGCTCGGGCGCTGAGCGGTCGGGGTGGTCGGGGTGGTCGGCCTTTCTAGTCTTGGTCGCCCCGGCGCTAGTTTTGGCCGTGCCGGCCGTGACCGAATCGTTCGCGGCCCTCGTCCGCCGTGGCCGCAGATCGGGCACGATCAGCAGCAACACGGCCAGCCCCACGACGGACAAGGCCGAAGAGGCAACGAAGACCGAGTGAAAGTCGTTCTCGGCAACCGTCAGGATCCAGAAGGCGATCAGCGGTCCGATCGCGGCGCCGACACTGTCCAGACTCCGGTGCACGCCGTAGGCCCGGCCCAGTGATTGCGGCGTCGACGCGGCGGCGATGAGTGCGTCGCGAGGAGCGGTCCGCAGGCCCTTGCCCAGGCGGTCGGCGGTGATGATCGTGCTGATCGCGGTCAGCCCGGACGCGAAGAGCAGTCCCACGCGAGCTAAGGCTGATGCCGCGTAGCCGAGGAACGCGACCCACTTCGGGTGATCGGTGCGGTCAGAAATCCAGCCGCCCAGAATGCGGATGATCGCACTGATGCCGCTGTAGAGGCCATTGACGAAACCGAAGGCCTGGAAGCTGAGGCCGAGGTTGACGATGAGGTACTTGGGCAGGATTGCGTTGACCGACTCGGTCGCCATGTCGGTGAACATGCTGACGATGCCGAGCAGGATCACCGTGGCGGCGACTCGCTCGCGGATACCGCTGCGACGCTCCCGAAGCGGCCGGTCGCGCAGCGTCAAGTACACCTGCGTTCCCTTCGTTCGACCGCGCCGTCTGCCCGTCGTCCCGGTTTAGTCCAGATTCGTGCGAATTAGTTCACCCAGTCTAAACGTCCGGGGTCCTGGGCACGGCCCGGATTGGTCATCTCACAGCCAACGATTTCGATCGTTACGATTCGGCTCATGCTGTCTCGGCCCGCCCCTTGCGATCGTGGTGTCATCTTCTTTGCCGGCCAGGACTGGTGGTATCACAACCGAGCTCACTCGGATATGCAACTGGCCCTGCAGCTGGCTGGTAATCGTCGGGTGCTGCTGATCAACAGCATCGGTACCCGGATGCCGCTCCCGGGCCGCAGTACCGACGTTCGGCAGCGCATCCTCCGCAAGCTGAAAAGCATTCTGCGCGGCGTAAAAAAGCCGGTGCCCGAGCTGGACAACTTCTTCGTTTACTCGCCGCTGAGTGTTCCGCTCTACCAATCAGCGCTCGGACGCCGTTTCAACACGGCATTGTTGTTGTTTCAGCTCAGCGCGGTCCGGTGGTGGTTACGGCTCGACCGGCCTGATGTCATCGTCACTCCGCCCACGGCCTGGGAGGTCGCCCGCCGCCTTCGCAAGCGGAGCCTGAGCTTCAATCGCTCGGACAAGCATTCGGCCTGGAGCGAGGTCGATCAGGAGCAGGTGGCCGCGCTCGAGCGCTCGCTGCTACAGCGCTCGGACCTGGTGCTGTACGTCAGTCACGCGCTGATGGCCGAGGATCAGGCCGATGCCGGAGCCCGAGCCTTGTTCCTGGACCACGGCGTCGACTTCGACACCTTCACCCTCGACGGACCGCAGGCCGCTGAATTGGCCGGCCTGGCCCACCCCCGGTTGGGATTCTTCGGCGCGCTGCGCGATGTGGTACTCGACCTCGATCTGATCGTGGAACTGGCCGACGCCCGTCCCGACCTGTCGATCGTGCTGGTCGGTCCGTCGACGATGAACATGCAGGCCGTGCTCGCGCGGCCGAATGTGCACTGGTTCGGGCCGCAGCCTCACGACAAGATTCCGTCCTTCGGCCGTGGTTTCGACGTCGCCTTGATGCCATGGCTCGACAACGATTGGATCCGCAACTGCAATCCGGTCAAGCTCAAGGAGTACCTCGCGCTGGGGCTGCCGATCGTGAGCATCGACTTCCCGGAGGTTCGCCGATATTCCGACGTCGTGTCGATCGCTCAGAGCCGCTCAGAGTTCGTGCGGTTGTGTTCGAAGGCGGCTGATGCCGCGGCCGCAATCAGCCAGGACGATGGGCAGCGCCGGCGTCAGCGAGAGCAGCGGCGCGCGATCGTGGCCGGTGACTCGTGGCTGGCCCGCGGTCGGCAGCTGGCTGAAGCCATCGACGCGCTGCCCAACTAGTAGCGACTCATTGGTGCTCGGCGACGAAATCGGTCAGCGTGCCGAACGTCTCGAACACCTCGCCAGTCAATTCCGAGTCGTCGATCTCGAACCCGAAGCGCGCTTCCAGGGCTACCACGACCTCGAGCACGGCCATCGAATCGAGCTCCGCGACGCTGCCCAGCAACGGGCTCGCCGCCTCGAACTCGCTCGACCGGTCCTGAATCTCGAGGGTGTCGACGACGACTTGCTTGACTTCGTCGAATAGGGCGGTGTCCATATCAATCCTTTCCAGAAAGCACGCTTCGTCGCTTTATACCAGTACCTCCGCGGGCGCCGGGTGGCCGAGGAAGGCCGTCGGGCTGGCGGTCAAGCCGTAGGCCCCGGCTTGGAACAGCACGATCAGATCGTCGATTTGAACGTCCGGAACGGCGACGTTGTCCCCGAGCAGGTCCAGCGGGGTGCACAGGCAGCCGACTACAGTGGCCGATCCGGTCACCGCATCCTGCATGCGGTTGCCGACGACGAGTGGATAGTTCCGCCGGATGACCTGGCCGAAGTTGCCGGACGCGGCCAACTGATGGTGCAGACCGCCGTCCACCATGACGAACTGCTTGCCGCGAGATTGCTTGCGATCCACAACACGAGTCACGTAGACGCCGCACTCGCCGACGATGTAACGCCCGAGCTCGATGACCACGCGGGCTTCGGGGAACCGCTCGCTGATCGGCCCGTCGACGAGGTCGGCCAGATTCGCGCCGATGGCAGTCAGGTCTAGCGATTCGTCCTTGTCGGCGTAGGGGATTCCGAATCCGCCGCCGAGGTTGAGATAGTGCAGCGGACCGGGCAGGTCCGCCGCGAGCTTGCTGATCAGCTCGACGGTCTTTCGCTGCGCCTCGCACAGGATTTCGGCTCGCAGGTTCTGTGATCCGCCGAAAACATGGAAACCGTGAACATCCAGGTCGGCGTGGACGAGACTGCTCAGCAAGGCGGGAACCGCTTCGGCGTCAACCCCGAACTGCTGAGGTCCACCACCCATCCGCATCCCCGAGCCTTTGATGGCGAAGTCGGGATTTACGCGAATCGCAACTCGGGGCCGGATTCCCAGCCGCTGACCGGCCGCCACGACTCGTTCGGCCTCGGTGCTGGATTCCAGCTCGATGGTGATGCCGGCCGCGACGGCTTGGTTGAGCTCGGCCACGGTCTTGGCCGGCCCGGCGAAGCTGACGCGGTTGGCCGGCATGGGGGTATCGAGGGCGATCTTCATTTCGCCGGTGGAAGCGACGTCGAACGAATCGACCAACCCGCTGAGATGGGCAACCACGGCCGGCATCGGGTTGGCTTTGACCGCATAGCTGAGGTTGATGCGTTCGGGAAGCGTCCGACGCAGCAAGGTGATTCGGTCACTGAGCAGCTGGCGATCATAGGCGAAGAACGGTGTGCTGCCGACTCTTTCGGCCAGCCGACCCACCGGTATTCCACCCACCGCCAAGCTGCCGTCGATGACCGCGAAGCGGGCAATGGTGTCTCGTGACGTCACGCTTTCGCTCCGCTCGTCGAAGTCTCGATCTCGCCCGCGATCTCTTCGGTTATTTCCTCGCGCAACCTGGTGCGATCGAACTTGCCGTTGGGTGAGCGAGGCAGTTCGTCGCGCACCACGACTCGTCGGGGCAGCATGTAGAGCGGCAACTGCTTGCGAAGTTCGGCCAGTAACGCCTTGGTGTCCAGGCTCGCTCCTGGCCGGGGACTGACCGCGATGACCACGGATTGGCCAAGGGTTTCATCCGGTACCCCGAAGGCCACGGCGTCGCCGACCTGGCCGGTGTCATAGACGACCTCCTCGATCTCGGCCGGACTCACCCGATAGCCGGAGGTCTTGATCATTTCGTCTTTTCGTCCGACGAAATAAAGGAACCCGTCCTCATCGCGGACGACGGCATCGCCGGAGAACACGGCAAGCTCGGTGGTTTTGATGCCGTCGGCCCGGTTGGGAGCCGGCCGGAACCGGGCGGCCGTGCGCTCGGGATCGTTCCAATATCCCAAGGCGACCAGGGCGCCCCGGTGGACCAGTTCACCTTCCTCGTTCGGGTCGCAGATCGATCCGTCCGGACGCACAACGAGGATTTCCGCATTGGGAATCGCCTTGCCGATCGAGCTGGGCCGGCGGTCGACCTCGGACGGGTCGAGGTAGGTCGAGCGAAAGGCTTCGGTGAGCCCGTACATCAGATAGGGAAGCGCGTTGGGGAACAGCGATCGTAGTTTGTCCAACGTGGCCCGGGGCATCCTGCCCCCGGTGTTGGCGAAGTAGCGCAAGGACTTGGTGGCCTCTTCCGGCCACTTCTGGTCGGCGATCTGAATCCACAACGGTGGTACGCAGGTCAGCCCGGTGACGCCGTGCTTGGCGCAGGCTTTCACGACATCGGAGGGCAGCAGGTAATTCACCAGCACGACCTGAGCCCGTGAGCTGAATGCGGTGGTGAGCTGGCTGAATCCGGCATCGAAGCTCAGTGGCAACGCGGCCAGGATCACGTCGGACGGTTCGTTGTGCAGGTAGTCGGCCACACTTTCGGCGCCGCTGATCAGGTTGCGGTGGCTGATCACGACGCCTTTGGGTGAGCCGGTACTGCCCGAGGTATAGAGGATGGCCGCCATGTCGATGTCGATGACGTCGCGATCGACGGGCTCGGACTCGCGGTCGGTGGTGAGCTCGGCCCACCAGTTGAGGGTGTAACTCGTCCCAGTCGCGACATCGGCCGCGTCGTTGATCAGAACCACGAACTCCAGTGCCTTGAGCTCATTCAGGTCCTCGCGGAGTAGTTCGTAACGTTCCTTGCTGGTGATCAGGACCCGGACATCGCAGTCACCCATGATGTAGCTGACCTGGCGCGGGCGCAGCAGCGGATTGATCGGCACGAAGACCGCACCCGCGGCGGAGGTTCCGAAGATGCCGCTGACCGTCTCGATGCGCTTGTCCAGGAACACCGCGACCCGGTCACCCCGGTTGACCCCGAGGCGTTGCAGGCCGATACCGACCGCCCGGATCTCCTCCCAGAGCTGCTGGTAGTCAAGGCTGCGGTCGGCAAAGGTGAGAGCCAGCGATGCCGGGCTGTCGGCGGCCGCTTGGCTGACCAGGTCATGCAGATAGCGCCGCATGTTTCGTTTCCTATCGATGAGATTGCTTACCAGGCAACGCAGACGAGTTCGCTGTAGAGATAGTCGATCTTGTCTGATTCCAGGTTCGGGCTCTTGAACATCTTTCGTCTTGGGGCGGACAGCATCTTCGATGGCCGGGGACGATGGGTCACCACGCGCAGTTCAGCCAGCGTAGCGAGTACGCGGTGTCTGAGCAGGAGATGGCGGGCCAGGGCCCGTGTGCCGGCCGCGAAGACCTCGCGATTGCTGACGTACAGGATCGAGGCGAACACCGGCAGGTTCTTGCGCCGGTCGCGGCGATAGATCACGTAACAGTGATCGGTACGGCCGTGTTCGGTTCGGGTGATGACAAGGTGGCGGGCCGCCCCGGCGTGGCGGTGGTCGCGGAAGATCTGCCGCTCGGCATCGTCGAGCTGTGCTTGCATCCGCTGGGGATCGGTGAGCAGCCGGATTCGGCCGGGTCGGGTCGGGTAAGGCAGTCCCGGGATGAGGGCCGTGGCCGTGTCCAGGTGCTCGAAGCGCAGCCGTTCGTTGAGTGGAACGACAGTGCCGCTGGGGGACAGGTCGGTGAAGGTGTACCCCCGCTGACTGATCATCGCCTTGACCAGGCGGATGCTGTGCGCGCGGTAGGCCTCATGGACGCACCAGGCGCCCAGATTGCAGAAACGCTCGGCAACGCCGTCGATCTCGCGGGTCGAGTAGAAGGCGAGGTACGCGCCCACGATCTCGGAGTCGTCCTCGAGCAGGAACCCGTGATTGGTCTCGGGTACGGGCCATTCGACGACGGCGGAGGCGGCCCATTCGGCCGGGCTGAGCCGGGGGTTGAGGTGGGTGTGCAGGAACTGACCGACCGCGGGCAGGTCGGAAGCCTCGATGGCGCGCACCGATATCGACATGAGCTTCCCCCGAACCGCACTGGCTAGAACTAACGAGAACTATATATCCGACATGCCTCGAGCGACAGCCGGGTTCTCGTCAGCCCAGGCGGCTGACCAGGTCCGGACCTGCTGGAGCCCTCATGATCCTGGGGCTGAGCAGCGCGCGCAGGGCCGTCCGACTGGTCGCCTTACCCAGAAGAGCGCGACTTGCCTCGCGCAATACCAGGACCGCCCAGTAGAAGCGGGTCCGCACGGCGCCGTGGCGCTTGCGGTACAACCGCACCCGGTTCAGGTTCAGCAGCGCCCATAACGCTGGCGACTGCCCTGACTCGCCTTCCAGGTGCACGGCGTGGGCGTTCGGGGTGTACCGAGTGCCGAAGCCGGCATCGCGGGCCCGCAGGGCGAAGTCGGTCTCCTCGGAGTAGAGGAAATACGATTCGTCCCACGGTCCGCAGGCCCGCCAGCATTCGGCGCTGACCAGCAGCGTTGAGCCCTCGGCCCAATCGGTGAACGTCTCGCGGCGGTAGTGGTCCTCGCCGGTAACCACCTCGCCTACACCCGGGAGCCGGCCGGCCCGCCGCGCTCCCAGCAGGGCATCGGCCAGCGTCCGGAACAGGGCCGGCTCACGACGCTGACTGTCGATACGGACCCCGTGCCGATCGACCAGTCGAGGAACCGCCAGGCCGGTGTGCGGCTGCCGCAGAGCCGCGATCAGGGCGGGAACGCACCCGGGCGCCAGCCGTACGTCCGGGTTGAGAATCAGGATCGCCGTGGGCTCTGGGCCGCCGGCCGCCGCAGCGTAAATTCCGGCAGCCTTCACCCCCGCATTGATCCCGGCCGCGTAGCCGGCGTTGCGCCCGACCTCTAGGACCGTTGCCGCCGGAGCCAGCCGGCGAGCCACTGCGACACTGTCATCGGCCGAGGCGTTGTCGGCGAATATCAGGTGGTACGGAACCTCGCCGAGACCGGCGGGCAATGACGCGATCAGGTCGGCCAGCAACGCGGCGCTGTTGTAGGTCACTACGACAATTGCGACGCTTTCGCCCGCTGCGCTCACGAGCAGGACCATATACTGCGGGCTCAGTGTCGGCTCGCGGTGATCTCAAGCGGATCAGTGCACCCGGCTGATGGCATCCCGAACGATTCATGGTGGGGTATGAGCACCGTCAACTTGTGCTTTCACGGCGTGGGCACTCCGCAGCGCGAGCTGGAACCCGGCGAAAGCGTCTACTGGATCTCCGAGCAGACCTTTCACGACGTGCTCGACCTGGTCGCCGAACGACCCCACGTCCAGATCAGCTTCGACGATGGCAACGCATCCGATTACCGCATAGGGCTGCCAGGTTTGCTCGCACGGGGACTGCGGGCGACCTTCTTTCCGCTGGCCCAGCGGGTCGATCAGGCTGGCAGCACCAGTGCGGCCGAGCTTCGGGAGCTGGTCGCGGCCGGTATGGCCATCGGCTCGCACGGCATGCGCCACCTGCCCTGGCGGGGTATGACCGACACCGACCTGGACGCCGAACTGGTGACCGCCCGCGAGCAGCTGGCCGAGGCGAGCGGCGTCGGCATCACCGAGGCGGCCTGCCCGCTGGGCCGCTATGACCGGCGGGTGCTGGCCCGGTTACGTGGGCTTGGATACCAGCGGGTCTACACCAGCGACCGCGCGTGGGCTCGCCCCGGATCCTGGCTGCAGCCCCGTTACAGCATTCACCAGGACGACACCGTGGCCGGTATGCAATCGATCTTCGATGACCGCCCAGCCTTCGGGTCGCGGGTGAAGTCGGCGGCCCGGGTCGCCGCCAAGCGGCTTCGCTGAGCCGGACGGCGGCTGCCGCTTCATGATCATCTGTAGGTTTTGGTTGGGCGGATTCAGTCGGTCATCGCAACAGCAGTTCGTTGAGCGCTTCTGCTGGAGTCTTCCATTCGAGGGTTTTGCGGGGTCGGCCGTTGAGTTCGGCGGCGACGAGGTCGAGGTGCTCTCGG
>Ga0268264_10001357_pt1 | contig 22932 bp, 22 predicted proteins | sample KBSSwiS32_FD_190357 | JGI IMG/M metagenome (GOLD analysis project Ga0268264, IMG submission 190357) | Switchgrass rhizosphere microbial communities from Kellogg Biological Station, Michigan, USA - KBS Switchgrass S3-2 (SPAdes) (version 2) | ecosystem: Host-associated > Plants > Roots >...
ACGGCGGGAGGTCGTGGGTCGACCCGGCCATCAGGTTGGGCAGCGCCAACCCGACGCCGATCCCGCCGATCAGCCAGCCGGGGAGGTAGGCGGTCAGGTAGCCCGGGGACTCGCCCATCCGGGTCGCGAGGACGACGCACCCGGTCGCGCAGACGAGCGAGCCCACGGTGATCAACCTGCTCGGTGCGGCCGTCGGCAGCAGCCGTTGGGTGAGCGCCGCGGTCACGGGCACCAGCATCGGACCGACCGCCACGGCGAAGCCGGTGCGCAGCACGCCGTAGCCCCAGACCTGCTGCATCCAGAGCACCCCGACCAGGAGGTTGGCCGCGAAGCTGATGTTGAACACCAACATCGCGAGCACCGACCAGCGGAAGGTGCGGACCCGGAGCAGAGCGGGGTCGATGACCGGTGACGGGTGTCGCGACGAGCGCAGGGCGAAGAGCACCGCGAGCACCACGGCGAGCCCGAACGCCGTCCAGGTGCGGCCGCCGCCCCAGCCCCACTCGTGGCTCTTGACCAGGCCGAGGGCCAGCAGCCCAGCGGCGCCAGCGATCAGGCCGGCACCCAGGAGGTCGGGCCGTGGTGCCTCGTGGTCGACGGGCTCGTCCCGCACCACCCGGGCGGCCGCGACCAGGATGAGCGCCCCGACCGGCACGTTGATGAGGAACACCCAGCGCCAGGAGAGCTCGGTGAGCAGGCCTCCGACGCTCGGGCCCAGCGCCGCAGCGACCGCGCCCACCGCCGCCCAGACGCGCACGCCGACCAGCCGGCGCTCGGGCGGGAGGGCGGACAGGAGGATCCCGAGGCTGGTCGGCGTCATCGCGGCCGCGCCGACCGCCTGCAGTGCGCGGAACCCCACGAGGACCCACACGCCGCCGCTCAGCGCACAGGCCGCGCTGGCCGCCGTGAACACCGTGACGCCGAGAAGGAACAGTCGGCGCCGGCCGTAGCGGTCGGCGAGCCGGCCGAAGGGCACCATCAGCGCCGCGACCACGACGGCGTAGGCGTTGAGCACCCAGCTCAGGTCGCCGGGGGAGGGCCCGTCGGCGCGGCCGACGCCCAGGTCGCGCCCGATCGCGTCGAAGGCGACGTTGACGACGAACAGGTCGAGGCTGGAGAGGAACGCCGCACCGACGGTGACCAGCAGCACCGCCCGCACCGCCCGCCGGGCCCGGGCGCCCTCCGTCTCCGGCTGACTCTTGGTTTGCATAGCCAGCACGGTAGAGGTCTGACTATGCGATCCACAAGCCAGGATCTAGGATCTGTGCATGCCACTTCGTCTCACCGGCCGGCTCGCCCGTCGGCGCGGACCCGTCGGTGACCACTGCCCGATCGACCGCACCCTGCAGGTCGTGGGCAGCCGGTCCGCGTTCCTGCTGCTGCGAGAGGCGTTCTACGGGAGCACCCGCTTCGACGACCTGGTCCGGCTCACGGGCTTCACCGAGGCGGTCGCGGCGAAACGGCTCCGGGAGCTCGTCGACCACGGGCTGCTCGAGCGGCGGCCCTACCAGGTGCCCGGCCAGCGCACCCGCCAGGAGTACGTGCTCACCGAGCGCGGCCACGACCTGTTCCCGGTCCTGCTCGCGCTGGGCGAGTGGAGCCGCAGGCACTCGCCGGAGAAGGGCGGGCCGACGCCGGTGCACGACGGCTGCGACGCCGAGGTCCGCGTCGTGCTGCAGTGCGACGCGGGACACCGGATCGTCGAGGACGAGCTGGTCCTCACCACCTGATCCGCAGTCCTGACCGTCACTGCCATCGTGACGGCGACTGTCAAAGTGGCTACGTTCGGCGGCATGGGCGTCCTCGACGGCAAGGTGGCACTGGTGACCGGCGCCGGCCAGGGGGTTGGCCGCGGCATCGCGCTGGCGCTGGCCAAGGAGGGCGCGCCGGTCGCGGTGGTCGACCGCAACGAGGCCACCGCAGCGGAGACGGTCAGGCTGGTCGAGGCCGCCGGCGGTTCGGCGTCGTACGTCGTGTGTGACGTGAGCAGCTCGGCCGAGGCCGCCGCATGCGTCGACTCGGTCGTCGCGACCCACGGCACCGTCGACATCCTGGTCAACAACGCCGTCGACGCGCGGGTCGGCATCCCCCTCGAGGAGCTCGATGACGAGGAGTTCCTGATCTCGTTCGCGACCGGACCCTTCGCGTCGTTCTGGTTCATGCGGGCCTGCTTCCCCCACCTCGAGGGCGACGGCCGCGTCATCAACCTGCGCTCGGGAACCGAGAACCAGGCGATGGCGGGCTACGGCGCGTACGTCGCGGCGAAGGCCGCGGTCGGCGGCCTCACCCGCGCGGCGGCGCGGGAGTGGGGCCGCAAGGGGATCACCGTCAACGCCCTGGTCCCGTTCGCCCTCAGCCCCAGCGCCGAGGCCGACCTCGCGCGGCAGCCCGGTCGTCTGGAGTCGGTCTACCGGCAGCTGTCGATCCCGCGGTCGGCGGACGTGGAGGCCGACGTCGGCCGCGCGGCGGTGTTCCTCGCCGGACCGGACGCCGCGTTCGTCACCGGCTGCACGCTCACGGTGGACGGGGGAGGGTCGTTCTTCGCCTGAGGAAACCCGCCCATGGTGGAAGTTACTGTGATCTTGACAGTGACTGTCACGCGTGGCTGAATCGGCTCATGGCGATCCGAGTGGTGCAGTGGGCGACCGGCGGGGTCGGCAAGGCGGCGATCCAGGCGGTGCTGGCGCACCCCGACCTGGAGCTGGTCGGCGGCTGGGTGCACTCGGCGGACAAGCACGGCCGGGACCTCGGGGAGCTCGTCGGCACCGAGCCGATCGGGGTCACGGCGACCACCAGCGTCGACGAGATCCTGGCGCTGGAGGCCGACTGTGTGGTCTACAGCCCGCTGCTGCCCCGCGAGGACGAGGTCGTCGCGCTGCTGCGCTCGGGCAAGAACGTGGTCACCCCGGTCGGCTGGGTCTACCCCGACCCCGACAACTGCAAGGCCATCCTCGAGGCGTGCGAGGAGGGCGGCAGCACCCTGCACGGCACCGGCATCCACCCGGGCGGCATCACCGAGCGCTTCCCGCTGATGGTCTCGGCGCTGAGCGCGGCGATCACCCACGTGCGCGCCGAGGAGTTCAGCGACATCCGCACCTACAACGCCCCCGACGTGGTGCGCCACATCATGGGCTTCGGCCTCTCCCCCGAGGAGGCGATGGCCGGGCCGATCATGGACCTGCTCGCCGGGTTCAAGGCCTCGGTCCGGATGGTCGTGGCGGAGCTGGGCTTCGACATCGACGCCGACATCGAGACCGTTCAGGAGGTCGCTGTGGCGACCGCGCCGATCGACTCGCCGGCCGGGGTCATCGAGCCAGGGCAGGTCGCTGCTCGCAAGTTCCACTGGCGCGCGCTCGTCGACGGGACGCCGGTGGTCGCGGCCAGCGTCAACTGGTTCATGGGGGAGGCGCAGTTCGACCCGCCGTGGAGCTTCGGCCCACAGGGCGAGCGGTTCGAGGTGGAGATCACCGGTGACCCCGACGTACGGCTCACGTTCAAGGGGCTGCAGCCCGACACGATCGAGGAGGGGCTGGTCCGCAACCCGGGCATCGTCGTGACCGCCAACCACTGCGTGAGCGCGATCCCCTACGTCGTCGCCGCCGGCCCCGGCATCAAGACCTACCTCGACCTGCCGCTGCTCGCCGGCCGCGCCGCGCCGCAGCTCGGCCTGGGTCGGGCGAGGTGATCCTCGACAGGTTCCGGCTCGACGACCGGGTCGCGATCGTCACCGGCGGCGGCCAGGGGATCGGGCGCGGGATCGCGATCGGCCTGGCCGAGGCAGGTGCTGCCGTGGTGGTCGGCGCCCGCACCCGCGCCGACCTCGACGAGGTGGTCGCCGAGGTCGAGGGCGCGGGCGGCCGTGCGCTGGCGGTCGTGACCGACGTGCTCGTCGACGACGACCGGCGCCGGCTGGTCGAGGCGGCTGTGGACCGGTTCGGCCGGCTCGACGTGCTGGTCAACAACGCCGGCGGCACAGGCCCCCGGCCGGCCATGGCCACCTCGGAGCGGTTCTTCGACATGGCGATGAAGTTCAACGTCACCTCGCCGTTCCTGATGAGCCAGCTCGGTGCCCAGGCGATGGTCGACACCGCCGGGAGCGGCTCGATCGTCAACATCTCCTCGCGCTCCTCCGACATGGTGCTGAGCTCCTTCGTGGCCTACGGCGCCGGCAAGGCGGCGCTCAACCAGATGACCCGCAACCTCGCCGCCGAGCTCGCACCACTGGTGCGGGTCAACGCCATCGGCGTCGGTGGCGTCGCGACCCAGGGCCTCGACGTCGTCCTCACCGACGACGCGCTCCGGGCGCAGTTCGAGGCGAACACGCCGATGGGCCGGCCCGGGACCCCCGAGGACATCGCCTGCGCCGCGCTCTTCCTGGCCTCGCCCGCGTCCGCGTGGGTGACCGGCAAGCTGCTGCACGTCGACGGCGGCTGCGAGCGGCCGGCCATCGACGTGCCCGCCCCCAGGTTGCGACCGCGCTCGTGAGCAGCGCCGCCCCTCGGGTGGTCGTCGCGGGGCTCGGCGACAGCGGCCTGCTGACCGCGACCCACCTGGCCCGGCACGTCGATGTCGTGGGCATCTCGGCCAAGCCGGAGCTGGTGAGCGGGCAGGAGCTGGGGCTGCGCCTGGCCCGTCCCGACGACTGGGCCCGCGACAACCGGGTCGCGTTCGAGCGCTACCGACGGCTCGACGGCGTACGCCGGCTGCACGGCTCGCTGACCGGCGTCGACCTCGACGCCCGCGAGGTCACGGTCAGGCTCGCCGACGACAATGTCGTGGTCGAGCCCTACGACGTGCTGGTGGTCTCGACCGGCGTGACCAACGGCTTCTGGCGCACCGGTCGGCTCCAGTCGCGCGACCAGATCGACGCCGACGTCCGCGAGCGCCACGAGACGCTGGCCGCCGCCGGCTCGGTGCTGGTGGTCGGAGGCGGAGCGGCCGCGGTGAGCGCGGCCGCCAACCTGCGGATCCGCTGGCCCGACAAGCGCGTCGGCCTCTACTACCCCGGGCCACGGGTCGTGCCCAGCCACCACCCGCGAGCCTCGGCGCGGGTCGCCGCCGAACTCGGCCACCTCGGTGTGGGGCTGCACCCGGACCATCGGGCCGTCGTGCCGGACGGCTTCGCGTGTGACGAGATCACGCACCAGCCCGTGCGGTGGAGCACCGGCCAGCCCGCGGCCGAGGCCGACGCGGTCCTCTGGGCCATCGGCAGGGTCCGCCCCAACACCGACTGGCTCCCGGCGACGCTGCTCGACGAGCGGGGTTTCGTCGACGTCGGCCCGACCCTGCAGACCCGAGCCCGGCCGGAGGTCTTCGCCATCGGCGACGTCGCAGCGACCGATCCGTTGCGCTCCTCGGCCCGCAACCGTGCCGACCGGCTGCTCGCCGGCAACATCCGCGCCCACCTGGCCGGCCGCCCGCTCGAGCGCTACCGCGCCACCCGGTCGCGATGGGGCTCGGTGCTCGGTGTGCAGCGCGACGGGCTGCTGTTCTTCGCCGCCGACGGGCGGACGGTCCGGATCCCGGCATGGCTCCTGGATCGGGTGCTGCTGCCGCTGGTGGTCCGTCGTGGCTACTACGGCGGCGTCAGGAGGGCCTCTCGGTCCGGCACCCTCGAGGCGTCGGCTCGGGGCCAGAACCGGTAGGCGACAAGGAGTGGCACGACCAGCCAGGGCAGGTTGATCGGCAGGTAGATGCCGAGGTGGGGCGGCCGGTCGGGGCCGAGGAAGGTCTGCATGAAGTAGAAGTACATGTTCATCACGGCGCTGACGGCGTAGACCAGCGCGACCGTCCTCAGCCCGGGCCACGAGCTGAGCCTCCAGAGTCCGACCGTGAGGAGAGCGAGGAGGCCGAGCTGCACGAAGCCGTCGTAGAGGACGGAGGCCTCCAGGGTCGGCGGGATGTGCAGGTGCTGGGGCTCCTGCTGGACCGCCCAGGTGTGCAGCGAGCGCAGCGGTGGCCACGGGCTGTCGGGCGACACCGGGACGCCGAGGGCCTCGGGCAGGCTCAGGGTCAGGCTGTTGACCATGCCGAGCACGAACGCCGGCAGGAGGACGTAGTCGAGCCGGTGCCGGACCAGGGGAGTGCTCATGACGACCGCGGCCGCCGACGCCGCGGCGAGGGCTCTCCCAGCCCGCGGAGCACCATCTCCAGAGCCTGCTCGGTCAGCACGTGCAGGGACTCGGTCCGGTCGTGGGTCAGCCACCACTCGTAGGCGTACTCCACGGCCGCGACGGCCGCGCGGACCAGGACACCGGCCCGCAGGTCGGGCGAGGTCGCTGCAGGGTGGAGCCGCAGCGAGACCGCGCCGATGAGCTCGTCGCAGTCATCGCGGCTGAGCAGCGAGGCTCGTCGCAGCTCGGCCGGCGCGGAGGCCATGGCCTGCCGCCACACCTCGACCATCTCGTCGTCGCTGACGAACTGCGAGGTGCGTGCGAGGACGGCGGCGGCGATCGACTCGGCGACGTCCTCGTCCGCGGGGCGTCCTCGGAAGCTCGCCAGGATCTGCGCCCGCCCGCGCTGGGTCGCGCCGAGGAGCAGGTGCTCCTTGCTGGGCACGTGCCTGAAGAAGGTGCTGGGCGAGATCCCGACCCGCTCGGCGATCGCCTCGGTGGTCACGTTGTCGTAGCCCTCGGCGGCGAACATCCGCAGCGCCGCCTCCTCGATCTCGGCGCGCAGCGCGTTGCGCTGGCGCTCGCGGAGCGACAGCGCGGTCGTGTCGTCGTCCGTGCTCGTCATGCTCACCTCCGGCCGCCAGTCTTCGGCGCATGACAGCGGCTGTCAAGTTAGAGGTGACTCTCACTGTCGTGGCGATAGGGCCGGGCCGGCGGGGCCGAGCAGGTGCGTGTGCATCTCCGTCGTCAGCTGGTGGATGACCTCGGTGAGCTCGAGGTCGCGGTGCAGGTCGGCTCCCTGGGTGGCGAAGTCGTGGTCGGCCTTCGCCCGCGCGAAGGCGCTCTGTCGGTTCTGCCCGATCATCACGAACGTCGAGAGGAAGATCGCCTCGAGGGAGACAACCAGGGTCAGGGTCGGCCACGGGCTGCGCTCGAGGAACAGCATCCAGGCTCCGAACGCGACGGCGTGGATGTAGACGAAGGGCATCGAACCCGCGAACCGCGTGATGACGTCCGCGAGGCGGGCCTGTGCGTCGCTCCCGAGCTGCTCGAGGCTCTTCGCGACGACGGGATGGTGTAGGTCGGACTCATTGGTCATGGTCCGCATCCTGACGACCTACTTCGACGACTGCACCCGGTCGCCCCAGGCGGCCCGCGCCCCGGAGTCGCCGACCCGGTAGACCTGGACGGAGGTGGCCAGGGCCGCGACGACGGCGAGCGCTGCCACGACGCGCGTCGCGGTGCGGCGCTTGGTCACGGGAGCGGCCGTGACGGTGGCGGTGGCCGTGGCGGTGCCCCCGCCGCCGCCGGTGGGCGAGAGCGGGGCATCGGTCGCGGCACCCGGCTCGGCTGCCGCGTCGCGGCGCTCGCGACGGTCGATCCAGACCAGGGCCAGCGCGAACGCGAGCATCGGGATGGCGAACCAGATCAGCTGCTCGCCGAGCTCGGCGTGCTCGCCGGCGCTGCCGACGTGGCTCTCGAGGGCCTCGCCGCTCGAGGTCGCCACCGGGATCAGCGCGGTCGCCGCGGCGGCGCACGCGACGACCAGGACGCCGTAGGTGGCGCGCCAGGCCGGGCGCAGTGCGATGGCGACGGTGCCGATGCAGGCCAGGGGGAGGAGTACGACGACGGCGTGCACCACGAGCGGGTGGATGGGCAGGCCGTTGATGAGATCGAACACGGACGGGTCTCCTGTGGGTTGACGGCGGTCTTACCGGGGTCAGCGGACGGTGTGGCTCGCTGCTTGTGGGGTGGTGGGGGAGCGCTCGAGGCGCAGGGCGAGGCGGGGGCAGACGGCGACCGCTCGGCGGGCGTGGACCAGCAGCGGCTCGTCGACGTCGCGGACGGGAAGCACCGGGAAGCCGTGCTCGTCCAGACTGATCCGCTCGGGGAGCAGCCGGGCGCACAGCCCGTGGCCGTCGCAGCGCGTCCAGTCGATCTCGAGTCTCATCGGGCGACCCCGCGAGGCTCGGTCGGGAGGACGCCGTGGAGCGGCCGGCCGCAGTGCCCGTAGGCCCGGTGGCGGGCGATCTCGGCGTCGAGGACGCTCAGCGCGGAGCCGACGAACGCCGCGGCACCGTCGGGGTGCGCGCAGGCACCGCGGCCAGGGAGCAGCGCGGACCGGCGCCGCGCGTCCGCCATGACCGGCCGGCCGACGGCGAGCTCGTTGAGGGTCGCGGCGAGGGCGGGGAGGCCGAAGAAGCACGGGCCGCACTGACCGGCGGACTGGTCGGCCAGCCACTGCGCGACGGTCGCCACCTCACCGAGGTGGCAGGTGTCGTGGGGGAGCCGGGCGATGACCCCGGCGTTGAGCGGACTGCCGGAGGCTCGCAGCGCGGGCCGGCTCACGGTCAGCTCGCCGGGTCCGCAGACCCAGGTGCCGTGGTAGCCGCCGACGAGGACCGGGCCGTCGCCGGCCCCCACCAGGGCCGAGAGCGGCATGCCGGTCGGAGCCTCGACGACACCTCGGTGGGCCACGTCGCCGAGCAGCGTGAGCAGCGTGGTGCCGGGCTCGTCGGCGCTCCCGACCCCGGCGTACTCGTCGACGCCGAGGCCGAGCAGGAGAGCGATCTGGGCGAAGGTCTCGACGTTGGAGGCGAACGTCGGGCGACCGTCGACGCCGTGGACCGTCGGGAGCACCCGTCGACCGGGCGGGACGGCTGGTCCGCCGGAGAGGGCGCGGGTCACCGCACGGACCTCGCCGCCGACGAACCCGTGGTCGTGCCACTCGATCCGGACCCGCCGCGCGTCCGGACGCTCCCGGCGTGCGGCGGCGAGCGAGGCGTGGGCCGCCGGGTCCTGCACGACGACGGTGACCCGACCGGTCTCCAGCGCGGCCGCGACGGCGAGGGCGCCGTCGAGGACCAGATGGGGCGCCAGCCGCATCAGCACCCGGTCCTTGTGGCTGGCCGGTTCTCCCTCGGAGCCGTTGACCACCACGTGGGTCCGCGAACCGACCGGCAATCCGCGCAGCTTGGTCGCGACCGGGAAGGCGGCGCCGCCGCGCCCGAGCAACCGGACGGCGGCCAGCCACTGGGCCAGCTGCGGTGCTTCGCACCGGCGGGGCAGGCCGTGGAGGGCACGGTGCCTGGCCAGGTCGACCCTCCCCTGACCGGTGCCGGCCAGCAGTCTTGCGCTGCCCCACGAGGTGACCGTCAGCCCCGGCGCGGCGGCGTCGGCGAGCGCGGTCATCGCCGGGCTCCGGCCGGTGCGGTGGCGTAGCGCCGAGCCCTGGTCAGCTCCCACCGCCGGGTGCGCAGCGCCTCGGCGACCCGGCCGGCGAGCGCGCCGCCGACGAGAGCGGCGCTCAGCCCATAGATGAGCAGCGCCCATCCGCGCAGCGTGTCGGTGCCGGCCAGGACGCCGTGCGCCATCGCCAGCGCCCACGCGGCGTACGCCGAGAGGTGGACCGCCCGCCAGGCGCGGGCGGCGCGGACGCTGCCGGCCAGCCGTCCCCGCAGGGCTCCGGTGGCGGCCACCACGACGAAGCCGTAGACCGCCAGGGTGCCGAGCCCGAGGGCGAACCCTCGGTAGCCGGCGGTGAACGGCACCAGGGCGCCCGGGATGCTCACGTTGACGAAGCTGTCCGCGATGAGGAGGGCTGCGTGCAGCGCCAGCATCGCGAGGGTGAGCACGGCGGCCGAGCGGTGCACGAGCTGGGCGAGGATCCGGCCGTCGTAGCGGGCCGACGAGGAGCCGCCGGCGCCCAGGGCGACGGTGAGGGAGGCGGCGATGAGCGCGACGAAGCCGGCCGCGCGGGCCACGAACCACAGGGTCATGCCGCGAGCGCCTCGCGGGGCCAGCCGGTGGTCGTGACGACCGAGCCGGTGAGGTCGACGAGCCACGCGGCGTGCGGCTCGAGCCGGGCCAGGGCGTCGGCGCCCCAGACGAGCGCCGCGGTGCTCAACGTGTTGGCCGCGACGCAGCTGGCTCCCAGCACGGTCGCGGTGCGGAAAGGTCCCGTGGTCGGCGCGCCGGTGCGAGGGTCGATGAGGTGGTGGCGCTCGCCGGCGGCCGTGGCCCAGCGTCGGCCCTGTGTCGAGGAGGCCGCGATACCACCGCGGGTGAGGGTCACCACGTGGCCGGCCTCGCCTTCGTGCTCGCTCACCTGCACGGGCCAGGCGGGACCGTCGTCGCTCACCGCGATGTCGCCGCCCAGCGCGACCAGAACCGGCACGCCGACTGCTCGCGCGATCCGGGCCGCCGCCTCGTCGGCGGTCCAGGCCTTCGCCGTCGCGCCGAGGTCGAGGGCCAGCCCGGGGGGCAGGCCGAGCAGCCGCAGGTCGCGGTCGACCCGGATCGCGGTCCAGTCGGCGGGTACGCCCACACCGCCGTCGACGGTCGCTCCGTGAGCACGCAGCTCCTCGATGTCGGCCGAGTAGCCCGCCGCCAGCAGGGCCGCTCCGACGGTGGGGTCGCAGGCACCCCCGGTCCGGCGGGCGGCGTCGAGGGCGACGTCGACCAGGTCGAGGGTGAGCCGTCGCACGGGCACCCGCCGGCCGGCGGCGGTGTTGACCCTGCTGAGGTCGCTGTCCGGCCGGAACCGGCTGACCGACCGCGCGACGTCGTCCATGAGGTCACGCAGCAACCTCTCGACGTGCGCGGCGCGGGCCGGCTCCGGCGCCTCGGCGACGGGCCGGCCGTCGGCGAGGACGACCCGGACCGTGCAGGACCAGTCCTGCCACTGCAGCGCGCTCATGACGTGTGGGTCGAGGCGACCGAGCCACCACCGGAGCTGCTGTTGGAACCGCCGTTGGAGCCGGTGTTGGAGCTGGTGTGCGAGCCGGTGTGCGAGCGGCCGCCGTTCGCGCTTCCGCTGGAGCTCGATCCGGTCGAGGCGGTGCTGCCGTCGCCGGTCGTGGTGGTGGTGGCGGCAGTGCCGGTCGAGGCGTGCGCGGCCGCCACCGCAAGCAGCCCGGTGGCGGACCCGGCCGCGACGACCAGGCCGGCCGTGGCGATCTTGGCCCGGGTCAGCAGGGTCTGCCGTTGCGCTGTCATGCCCCGAGGGTGGCTCGCGCGGGGTCAGCCGGCCCCCAAGCCCGGCTCAAATCCAGGTCAAATCGGGCTGTGTGCGCAGTGAGTCAGGCGCGCCCGAGCTCCAGGCGGACCACCGTCCAGGTGCCGTCGGGGTCCGGGCCCGCCTCGCGGGACACCACCAGCTCCCCACCCGAGGCGCGTGCACACCGGCGGGCGATGTCGAGTCCGAGACCCGTCGACCCGCGGTCGCTGCGCCCACGGCGTACGGCGTCGGTGCCGAACCCCGGGCCCCGGTCACGGACCTCGACCACCACCAGCTCAGGATCCTCCTCACTGACCGAGGCCCGCACGGCGATGGGGGTGTGGTCGGGAGTGTGGGCGATGCAGTTCTCGACGAGGGCGTCGATCGCGGCCCGGAGGTCATCCGCCGCGCAGTGCACGTCGGGAAGGTCGCTGGCGATGGCGACCTCCATCGGCCGGTCCTGCTCCTCGATCAACGGCTGCCAGTAGGCGACGGAGTCGGCGACCACCGGCCCCGGCGCACAGCCCACGTGGGCACCCTCGCGCTCGGCCCGCCGGGCCTCGTGGATGACCGCGGTCAGGGTCCGCTCGAGGGTCGCGACGTGGTCCTCCAGCTCCCCGCGTGACTCGCTGGCGGGCAGCGACTCGACGTCGAGCCGCAGGGCGGTGAGTGGGGTGCGGAGCCGGTGCGACAGGTCCGCCACCGTCTCGCGCTCGGCGGCGAGCAGCTCGTCGATGCGGCCGGCGAGCCCGTTCAGCGCGTGCGCCACCCGGCGGACCTCCGGGGGACCGACCTCGGGCACCCGGGCCACCGCATCGCCCGCGGCGATGGTGTCGGCGAGGTCGGCCGTCCGGTCCAGGTCACGCACCAGCCGCCGGGCCACCACCTCCGCCGCGGCGCCGACGAGCAGGAGCAGCAGCCCCGCGGCGGCGCTGAGCGGCAGCAGGCGGGTCACCACCGTCGAGCGGACCCGGGAGTCGCTGGCGAAGGCCACCACCACGGTCGGACCGCCAGCGGTGCGCACGCCGACGCGCACCAGCCGTCCGCCCTTGACGTGGTCGACATCGGCCGCGGTCTGGCGCAGGAAGGGCCCGTCCTTGTCGCCGTCGCGGTCGGAGTCCTGGTCGCCGTCCTGGTCGCCGTCGCCGCTCGACGAGAGCTCCTGCTCCTCGGCCCCCGGGAGCTGCGGGCCGTAGGTCGTCCCGTCCGGGGCGAGCACCGCGACCGGCGCCGCGTCCTCGCGCGCGTTGACGCGTTCGACGTAGGCCTTCAGGTCATCGCTGTCGGGCGCTGCGGAGAGGTAGTCGGCGACGCCGCGGGCCGTGTCGACGGCCGACTGCTCGATGTCGTGGGAGGCGGACCGCTGCTCGAGGACCCACAGCGGCACCGCGAACAGGACCAGGAGCACCGTGGTGGCACCGACGGTGAGGGAGAGGATGCGGGTGCGCAGGCTCACGCGGCACCGGGGTCCACGAGCTTGACGCCGACCCCGCGCACGCTGTGCAGGTAGCGCGGCTCGGCCGCGGACTCGCCGAGCTTGCGGCGCAGCCACGACAGGTGCACGTCGACGGTGCGGTCGGCGCCGCCCCAGGGCTGCTGCCAGACCTCGGCCAGCAGCTGTCGCTTGGAGACGACCTGGCCGGGCCGGGAGGCCAGGGCCAGCAGCAGGTCGAACTCCTTGCGGTTGAGCTCCATCGGCCGGCCGTCGACCTCGGCGGTACGCGAGACGGCGTCGACAACCAGCCCTCCGACGACGATCTGCTGCTCCTCCGGCTCGGCCTTCGACGTACGCCGCAGCACCGCGCGCACCCGGGCCATCGCCTGAGCCGCCGAGAACGGCTTGATCAGGTAGTCGTCGGCCCCGGCGTCGAGGAGCCGGACGACCTCCCGGTCGTCGTCGCGGGCGGTCGCGACCACAACCGGCAGGTCGCTCTGGGCCCGGATCAGGGCGAGCACGTCGGCGCCGTCGAGGTCGGGCAGGCCGAGGTCCAGCATCACCGCGTCCGGTCGCTCGGTGGCCAGCGCCTTGATCGCCTCGACGGCCGAGCCCACCACCGAGACGGTGGCGCCCTGCTCGACGAGGCCGCGGGCCAGGCTGCGCCGGATGGCCTCGTCGTCCTCGACGACCAGCAGGTGCACCACGGTCACGAGAGTAGGGCGTCAGGGTCGGTGACCCTGACCTTCGCGCCGGCCACGGGGTCGGTCTGCGCAGGCTCAGGCCGCGGGCAGGGAGACCCGGAACGTCGAGCCCTTGCCGGCCTCCGAGCTGACCTCGAGCGTGCCGCCGTGGTCCTCGACGATCTTGTGCGCGATCGACAGTCCCAGACCGCTGCCGGGGATCGCGTGCCGCTGCGCCAGGGACGAGCGGAAGAACCGGTCGAAGAGCCGCTGCTGCTCGTGGGCGGGTACGCCGATGCCCGTGTCGGCGACCTCCAGCACGGCCTGGCCGGACGTCGAGGTGAGCGCCACCGACACGTGGCCACCGTCGGGCGTGAACTTGACCGCGTTGTCGGTCAGGTTGATCACCACGCGCTCGAGCATCTCGCGGTCGCCGGTGACCGACACGGGCGCGGCCGGGAGGTCGACGGTCAGCTCCACACCGCGCCGCGCGACCGTGGGGGAGAGGACCGCGAGGCCCGCGGTGACGACCTGCGCCAGGTCGACGCCCTCCTCGGCCGAGGTGATGCCGTCCTCCTGCACCTTGGAGAGGGTCAGCAGCTCGGAGATCAGGCTGAGCAGCCGGTGGGAGTTCCTGCTGATCCGCAGCACGGCGTCCTGCTGGTCCTCGGCGAGGTCGCCGAGGACGCCCGTCTCCAGCAGCTCGGTGTAGCCCAGGATCGAGGTGATCGGGGTCCGCAGCTCGTGGCTCACGCTCGACACGAACGAGTCCTTGAGGCGGTCGACCTCGGTCAGGTGCTCGACGGCCTGCCGCTCGGTCTCCAGCGCCGCCACCAGGCGCGCCTCGGCGCGCACCCGCTCGGTGATGTCCTCGGAGGTGCTGACGTAGCCGATGACCTCACCGCGGTCGTCCACGACCCGGTTGAGCGACATCCAGTGGCGGCGCTCCTCGCCGTCCTTGCGCACGAACCCCATCTCGGTCGGTCCGGCGCCGATCAGGGTCTGAGCCACGACCGAGAAGTCGTCGGCCACCCCCAGCTCGGCGGCCTTCTCGGAGACTCCGCGGTCCGAGTGCAGCAGTCGGGTGTGCTCGCCGAGCACCTCGTCCGTCTCGTAGCCGAGCAGCCGCTGCGCCCCGGGGTTGAACAGCGTGATCCGGCCCTCGAGGTCGGCCCCGATGACGGCGACGCTGTCGATACCGTCGACGACGTTGCGCAGCCGGTCGCGTTCGGCGACGACCTGGCGCGCGTTCTCGTACTGCTCCCCGACGGTGAGCCGCAACGCCAGCACGACGAGCGCGCACACCCCGGCGAACGCGGCGAGCTCGATCCCCTGCAGGTCGACGGGTACGTCGAAGCGCTGGTCCGGACGGGCGAACGGTCCGTGCCCGAAGGTGGTGATCGGCAGCGCGAGGCCGACCGCGACCGCCAGCTGCGCCAGCGACTCGTAGGAGCCGTTGCGAAGCGTGCCCCAGGCGAGCACGGGCAGCACGAGCAGCACCAGCGCCGGGAAGTCGGTCGGCAGCAGCACCGCCACCGTGACGAGCAGCAGCACGGTCCACTGGGCGACCCGCTCTATCCGCCCGGCCACCGGCGCGTGGTTGCGCAGCCGGCAGAAGAACGGCAGCAGGGTGAGCTGGGCGGCCAGGCTGGCGGTGCCGATGGTCAGGGCCAGCAGTAGCGGGGCGCCCCAACCCGTGACGAGACTGGTCAGGATCGACGCGGCCACCATGGTCAGGGCGCCCGCGGTCACGGCGACCAGGAACCGGGCCAGGTCGACGAGGGTGAGCAGGTCGGCCCGCTCGCGGCGGCCTCGGCACGCGATCCGCCACGTCACCCACACCTCGGCCGCGAGGCCCGCTCCGAGCCCGGCGGCGACGTCGAGCGGACGACCGCCGACCCAGATCGTCGCGATCGCGAGCACGCCCAGGGTCGGCACCCACCAGCGGGCCGCAGGGCGCGTCGAGAGCATCAAGGTGGCGGTGGCCAGCGCGACCGGCCAGATGCCGATGCCGCGGCCGCCCTCGGGCGTAGAGGCGACCGCCGTGACGCCGAAGGAGGTCATCAGGACGAGCAGGGCGGCGACGACGACCGCGCGCGATGGCGTGGACAACCCTCCCCCTCGTGACGTCCGGCGCGCCCCCACACCACCGCCGACTCGGACCGCTGCTTCTCCGCCAACGACGATAAGCGACCACAACGGTGGCCGCAGGCGATTGCCAAGGTCGTCCCCACGGCCCGCGCCACGGGGTCGCTCAGGCTCGCGGGTCAGGTCCGCGTGTCCTGTGTGTCGCGCGTACTCCTCGACCGTGGGGACTCCTCGGTCGAGCCGGTCTCGGCCGTGAAGGGTGCGGGACGGCCGACGAAGTAGCCCTGCGCGAAGTCGACACCGAGCTCCGTGATCAGCGCCAGGGTCTCGGCGTCCTCGACGAACTCGGCGATCGTCGACTTGCCCAGTCCGCGGGCCAGCTCGACCATCGCGCGTACGAAGACCTGGTCGGCCGGGCTGGTGGCGAGTGTCCGGATGAACTCTCCGTCGATCTTCAGGTACTGGCAGGGGAGGTGCTTGAGGTAGTAGAAGGACCCGAAGCCCACGCCGAAGTCGTCCAGGGCCAGGCCGCACCCGAAGGGTGCGATGGCTTCGACGAAGGCGGTCGCGTTCTCGAGGTTGGTGACGGCGGCGGTCTCGGTGAGCTCGAAGACCAGCTGGGTGCCGAGCCTGCCCAGGCCGGCCAGCTCAGGTCTGATCTGCTCGAGGAACTGAGGATCGCTGATCGACACGCCGGAGACGTTCACCTCCATGCGAGAGGCCCTTCCGCGTTCGTCCGCCTCGCGGATCATGCGACAGGCCGTGCGCACGACCCACAGGTCGATGTCGCGGATCGCGCCGGATCGCTCTGCGATCTCGATGAAGGCGCCTGGTGGGACGAGCTCTCCGGAGCTGCTGCGCATCCGGACCAACAGCTCGTACTGGGTGATGCGTCCCGAGGTGAGCTGGAGGATGGGTTGTGCGTGGAGCTCCAACCTGTCCTGTTCGAGGGCCTCCCGAATGTGCTGGAGCCAGGTCTGACGGGTCCTGGCCTGGGTGAGGTCGACATCCGGAGAGGCGACGCTGACCCGGTCACGACCGGTCGCCTTGGCGTCGTACATGGCCACGTCGGCGCTGACGAGCAGCTCGGTGGGACTGAGGTCCTTGGTGGGGTCGAACGTGACGACGCCGATGCTGACGCTGACCCGCAGGTTCGGGTTGTCCCTCACGGGGAAGCGCGACTCACGGATCGCCTCGGTCATGCCGCGGGCGATCGTGAGCGCCCGTTCCGCCGTGACGTCGCGGAGCAGCACCGCGAACTCGTCGCCGCCCAGTCGCGCGACGACGTCGGTGGCGCGGAGCTTCGTGGTCAGCAGCCGCGCCACGCTCTGCAGGAGCACGTCGCCGATCGCGTGGCCGTAGCTGTCGTTGACGTATTTGAAGCTGTCGACGTCGAGCACCATCAGCGCGGCCATCTTGCTCGCCGCTCCGGCCGGGGTCGTCCGCCCCGCCTCGCGGGCGAGCTCCTCCTCGAGATGACGCCGGTTCCAGAGCCCGGTCAGCGAGTCGGTCGCCGCCAGGTGCTGCAGGTGTCTGCGGGCATCTCGAAGGTTGTCGCGGGCGCCGCCGAGAGCCACCGCCGTGCGACCGACCTCGTCCTGCATGGTGTTGAAGCTGACCGCCATCGCTCCGAGCTCGTCGGCCGTGTGCACCACGACCCGCCGGCTGTCCACACGGGCGCGTGCCGCATCGAGGTCGCCGGAGGCCAGGCTCTCCATCGCCCGGGTGAGATCGGCCAGGGTGCCCGACGCGAGACGGTCGGCGGCCGCCGCGACCTCACCGGCCGTGTGCGAGATCATCCCGGGCAGCACCAGACCGACGGAGATGGTGATCAGTGAGACCGCGACGAAGATGTCCTCGAGGGTGGCCACCAACGCAGGGCTGGCTCCTCGGTCCACCTGGGCGACGGCCACCAGGTATCCCACGCTGTCCAAGGCCATGACGAGCAGCATCGCGCCGGTCAGCTTCTTGTGCAGCGAGTTGCGTATCGGTGATGGGGTCCCTCCCTGGCGCCTGTCGGTCCACCGGCGGAAGGTGTACAGCGCGGCGCCCGAGTAGGCCAGCGAGATCCCGAACACGACGACGGGCAGCCCGAACTGCTGGAAGCCCAGTGTCGCTGTCAGCGCCCAGATCGCCGCGGCCACCAACCCCGCACCGATGGTGAAGCGCGGCGCGCGGTAGGGCCGCTCCAGCTCCGGTGAGTGTCGGCGCAGCAGCCAGACCGCCACGCTCGGGAGTGCGATGCCGATCAGGTAGGTCAGGTTGGCGGCCGCGATCATCCAGACCGGGTCTCCGAGGATGAGGAAGATGATCGACATGCCGGCCGTGAGCGCCGTGGCCACCCACGGCACGTCGCGTCGCGAGCGGAGCGCCAGGAAGCGAGGCAGCAGGCCGTCCTCGGAGAGCTGGGACAGCGTGCGTGATGCGCCGGCCAACGGCTGCAGCGTCCCGTGGAACATGTTGAGCACGAGCAACCACACCGCGGCCCCGCGGGCCAGGCCCCCCAGCCAGGGACCGAACGTGGGCGCCAGGGCGCTGGCGAGGTTGCCTTCCAGGGGGTGTGCACCCACCGTCCCGTACCAGACGACCGGAACGAGGATGAAGAAGAGGACGGCCATCGCCGCGCTCGCGTAGAACGCTCGTGGCACGTTGCGCACCGGGTCGATGGTTTCGCCCACATGACAGCCGGCGGCCTCGAACGCCGGCGCGGCGAAGCCGATGAGGTAGAGGCCAGCCATCGCGCTCGTGACCGAGCCGAACATCCCCTCGAACGGCGACCGGAGCGAGTACGAGGTGGCGGTGCCCCAGTCGACGTGCCCGGACAGGACGGGGACGATGACCGACAGGAACGCGAGTGCGCCCGCGCCCACGGCGATGACCACCGCGACGTTGGTGACCCTGCGCACGCCCAACAGGTTCAGGGCCGCAAAGCCCAGCAGGATGGCGATCGCCATGGGCGTGACCGGCACCCACGGCAGATACCAGGAGTGCAGTGCCTCCGCCGACAGCAGGGAGGTGAGCCCGCACGTCGGCACCCATCCCCACCAGTAGCACGTGCCCGCGAGGTTGGCGAGCACCGCGCTGTACGGCCGGAAGGCCTCTCCGCAGACCGCGGCGATGCCTCCCACCCGGTTCGGCCACATCAGGAGCAGCTCGATCCACCCCGGCATGGCTGCGAGAGCGAGCAGGAGGCCGACCGCGAGCAGCGGGATGGCTGCGGTGCCCTGGGCAATCAGTAGCGCTCCCAGCAGGAACAGGCTCTGGTTGCTTCCTCCCATCGCCAACGCGGTGGTGCCTACCCAGCCCAACGTTCTCGGGTGCGGCGGCGCCTGTGTCGAGGCCGACCCGGCTGGAGCGGCAACGACGGGTGAGGATGCCGGTCGGAGCGTGGTGGAGGCGCTCATCAGGTCTCCATCCGCCTCGCGAGCCTCGTCCCCACGACGGTAAGCGCCCGCGCGTCCCGGGGTGGCCGAACTCGAAGATTCGTCAGGGTCGGCCGTCGGTCACCACCCGGGAGCGGGTCGCCAGCCCGGCTCCGGGTCCTCGCCGACCCGGCCGTCGACGGCCTCGCGCAGCAGGTCGGCCTGGCCGGTGTGCCGGCCGTACTCCTCGATCATGTCGCACAACAGCCGGCGGGCGCTGACCGGCTCGCCCACGACGGCGGACACGTGGATCTGCTGGTCGAGCCCGCCGTCTCCCAAGAACTCCGCGATAGCCGCCCGCGCCCGCGCCACCGCCTCGTCGTACATCCGGTAGAGGGTCTCGGGAGAGTCGCCGGCGGCTGAGGAGAACTCCCAGTCGTCGTCCCCGTCCCAGCCGTTGTCCCCCCACACGGGCGGCATCGGCGCGCCGGTGAGCTTGTGGGTGGTGGCGTAGTCCTCCTGGGCGGCGAGGTGCTTGAGCAGGCCGCCGAGGGTGAGGGCCGAGCGGCCGACCCGGGACGAGAGTCCCTCCGCGGTCAGACCGTCCGCCTTCCACCGGAAGGTCCAGCGCAGCCGGTCCAGCGCGCCGAGCACGTGCTCGGTCTCAGTGCCGGACAGTGGTGGCTCCCACGGGGTCTCGCTCATGCCTCCTCCGTGGCTCGCGGTGTGTCGCGCAGGGTGCCGATCTCGCATCGGGTGGTCGTGGTCATGGTGCGACGCTAGATCGCCTTCCGGACGCTCCGCTTCCGGTATCTCGACTAGCGTCCGGAGCGTGTACGACGACACCAGCCCCACGGCGCGGGCGCTGCTGGCGCTCGAGCTGATCCAGGGCAGCCCCGGCATCACCGCGGAGCGGCTCGGCGGCCGGCTCGGCGTCTCCGAGCGAGCGGCCCGGCGCTACGTCGCGATCCTGCGAGAGGCGCAGGTGCCGATCGAGTCGGTGCGCGGACCCTATGGCGGCTACCGGGTCGGTCGCGGGCTGCGGCTGCCGCCGCTCATGTTCAGCGCCTCCGAGGCGATGGGCCTGGTGATGGCGGTGCTGGAGGCGCACGGCGCGGGTGGCCAGGACGGCGAGGACCCGGTGGCGAGCGCGGTCGGCAAGATGGTGCGGGTCCTGCCCGAGAGCGTCGCCGGGCCGCTCGAGGCGCTGCGGCACGTGACCGCGCGGCGTACCGACCCCGACCCGCCCCACCCGGAGACGACGGCCACCTTGGTCCGGGCCTCGGTGGACCGCCGCCGGGTGCGGATCACCTACGCGCTCGGCCCGCACCGAGAGCGCACTCTCCAGGTCGACCCGTGGGCGGTGGTGGTGCGGCACGGGCGCTGGTACGTGCTCGGCTGGTCGCACGCCGCCGACGCGCGTCGCCTCTACCGCATCGACCGGGTCCGCTCGGTCGAGGTGCTCGACGACGCGTTCACCCCGCCCGCCGACCTCGACCCCTTCCGCCAGCTGGAGGAGCAGCTGTCGCAGGGCTGGCCGCACGCCGTCGAGGTCGAGTTCGACGCGCCCGTGGAGGAGGTCCGCCGGTGGCTGCGCCGCAGCCTCGGGCAGACCGAGGCACTGGGTGCCGACCGGACCAGGCTGACCGGGAGCACCGAGAACCTGTACTGGTATGCCACCCAGATCGCCGAGATCCCCGTGCCCTACCGCGTCGTCGGCGGCCCGGAGCTGCGGGAGGCGGTGCGCTTGGTGGCGCAGCGGCTGCTCGACTCGCTCGAGTGAGCTCAGGCGGAGCGCAGGGTGAACTCGTTGCCGTCGGGGTCGGCCAGCTCCGCCCCGCCGTCGATGTCACCGAGCCGGTTCGCGCCCAGCCCGACGAGCCGCTCGACCTCGGCGGCGAGGTCACCATCGGTGACGAGGTCGAAGCGCTGTCGGTTGCGCTCCGTCTTGGACGGCACCGGCGGACCGCCCCACGAGACCCTGGTGCCGCCCGAGGGTGACTGGATCGACGTCTCCTCGTCCTGGTCCCAGGCGAGAGACCAGCCGAGTGCTTCGGCCCAGAAGAGGCCGACGTCGCGGGTGCCGTCGCAGGCGACCTCGGCCAGCCGGCCGCAGCCGGCGAGGAAGCCGTTGTCCGGCTCGATCACGCACATCAGGTTCCCCTCGGGGTCGCCCAGGACGACGTGCTCCTCCTCGGGCAGCTGGCCGACGTCGACGTGGCTGCCACCGAGCTCCAGGGCCCGGCCGACCGTGCGCTGCTGGTCCTCGAGGCCCGTGCTGGTCAGGTGGAGGTGCAGCTCCCGGCCGCCCCACACCGCGGGGGCAGCGACGAAGTGAAGGCCGACCTGGGTGTCGTCACCCGGCACCGCGACGCCGGCGGTGTCCTCGACGACCTCCCGGCCGAGCAGGCCGGCCCAGAACTGCGCCACTGCAGCAGGGTCGTGGGCGTCGTAGGTCACCGCTACCAGTCGTGAGGCCACCCCACGACGCTAGACCCGACCGAGGAACTCCAGCACCCGCTTTATCAGCAGCCCGGCCGCCTCGGGGTCGTACGACGCCAGCGAGCTGTCGGCGAACAGGTGCCCGTTGCCCGGGTAGACGAACAGCTCGGCGTCCTCGACCTGCTCGACGAGCTGGCGGGCCGCCTCGAGGTCGCCCTCGTGGGCGAAGAACTCGTCGTCGTCCATGCCGTGGATCTGGACCGGCACACCGTCGGGCCAAGGCCCGAAAGCCCACTCGCCGGTCAGCGGGATGCACGACTCGAACAGCAGCGCGCCCACGGCGCCGGGCCGGGTCTGGGCCAGCCGCTGCGCCTCGGTCACCCCCATCGAGAACCCCGCGTAGACCAGCCGCTCGGGCAGCGTGGCGGCCACCTCGTCGGCCCGGGCATCGAAGTCCGGGGCGCCCTCGCCGAACGCGAAGTCCGCCCCCTCCTTGATCGAGCCGAAGGTGCGCCCATCGTAGAGGTCGGGCGTGTGCACGGTGTGGCCCGCCGCCCGGAGCTCGTCGGCGAAGGCGACGATGCCGGGGGTCAGCCCCTGGATGTGGTGGAAGAGGAGTACGTCGGCCATGCCCCGACCGTAGGGCGGGTTCCGGACGATCGGCTTCACGATTGGGCTGTCCATCGCAGACTTCCGTTGAGCGGAACCGGCGTCTGGTGGGCGGCGCGGCCCGCGGTACGTTCCGGGACATGTCAGCCCGAACGCTCCCACCGTTCCGCGCCGACCACGTGGGGAGCCTGCTCCGGCCGCCCGACCTGCTCGACGCCCGCACCAGGCACCGGGCCGGTGAGCTCGACGACGCCGGGCTGCGCGAGGTCGAGGACGCCGCCATCCGCGACGTCGTCGCGCTCCAGCGCGAGGCCGGGCTGCGGACCGCGACCGACGGCGAGTTCCGGCGTACGTCGTGGCACATGGACTTCATCTACCAGCTCGAGGGCGTGGACCCGACCGACCAGAAGCTGGCGGTGCACTTCCACAACAAGAGCGGCGACCTGGACTTCGAGGCGGCCGCGCTGAGCGTCCACGACAAGGTGGGGCTCGGACACACCATCTTCGGCGAGGCCTTCGAGTACCTCCAGGGGGTGGTCGAGGGCGACCAGGTCGCCAAGCTGACCATCCCCTCGCCCAACATGGTCCACTACCGCGGCGGCCGCGCGGCGATCGACGAGTCGGTCTATCCCGAGCTCGAGCCGTTCTGGGCCGACCTCACCGCGGCGTACGCCGAGCAGGTGCGGCGGGTCGCCGAGCTCGGCTGCACCTATCTGCAGCTCGATGACACCAGCCTCGCCTATCTCAACGACCCCGAGCAGCGAGCCATGGTCGCGGCGCAGGGCGGCGACCCCGACCACCTGCACGAGCAGTACGTCGCCAACGTCAACGCCGCGATCGCCGGCCGTCCCGACTCGCTGCGGGTGACCACGCACATGTGCCGCGGCAACTTCCGCTCGTCGTGGGCCGCCGAGGGCGGCTACGACTTCGTCGCCGAGGTGCTCTTCAGCCAGCTCGACGTCGACGGCTTCTTCCTCGAGTACGACGACGAGCGGTCCGGCGGCTTCGAACCACTTCGGTTCGTGCCCGAGGGCAAGCAGGTCGTGCTCGGGCTCGTCACCACCAAGACCGGCGTGCTCGAGGACAAGGACGACCTGAAGCGGCGCATCGACGAGGCGTCGAAGTACGTGCCGCTGGAGCAGCTCTGCCTCTCGCCCCAGTGCGGGTTCTCCTCCACAGTGGAGGGCAACGTGCTGAGCGT